>JAESGM010000486.1_pt1 | contig 29483 bp, 35 predicted proteins | sample 9269721 | NCBI WGS metagenome assembly JAESGM01 (sample SAMN15720920, study PRJNA650825) | algae metagenome | isolation source: Komarekiella atlantica HA4396-MV6 and co-occurring heterotrophs from... | place: USA: Theobald House, Kauai, HI | collected 2009-07-29 | reverse complement strand
GACCGCTTGGCATTTCCCGTCACCTGCGTGAGTCATCGAAATCAGGTACTTCTGCATATCCCAGGCCCCGGTGGGGCAACGTTCGGCGCACAGCCCGCAATGCAGGCAGACGTCCTCGTCCTTCACCATGACGCGGCCGGTCTTCAGATCGTTGGCGACATAAAGGTCCTGGCTGAGATCGTTGGCTGGTGCGCTCAGGCGCGTGCGCAACTCGGCTTCCTCGCCGTTCTGCGTGAAGGTGATGCAGTCCATCGGGCAGATGTCGACGCACGCATCGCATTCGATGCAGAGCTGTCCGGTGAACACCGTCTGCACGTCGCAGTTCAGGCAGCGCCAGGCCTCGCCGAGCGCCAGATTGGGGTCGTAGCCCAGTTCGACCTCGGCGCGGATGTCCTTCAGCGCGGCGGCCTTCTCCCGCAGCGGCACGCGGTAGCGCTGGTCGAGCGTGATCTCGTTGTCGTAGGACCATTCATGGATGCCCATCTTCTGGCTCTCGACGCTCACGTCGGGCAGCGGGCGTTCCGTGATGTCCTCGCCGGACAGCATTCTGTGAATCGAGAGGGCGGCGTCGTGGCCATGTGCCACGGCCCAGATAATGTTCTTGGGGCCGAAGGCGGCGTCGCCGCCGAAAAACACTTTCGGGTTGGTCGAGGCGAAGGTCTTGTCGTCGACGACCGGCATGTCCCACTTGTCGAAGTCGATGCCAATGTCGCGCTCGATCCAGGGAAACGCGTTCTCTTGTCCGACCGCGACCAGCACGTCGTCGCAGGGAAAGTGCTGGTCCGGCTCGCCGGTCGGCACCAGATTGCGGCGGCCCTTCGCGTCGCGCTCCGCCCTCACCTTCTCGAAGGTGATGCCGGTCAGCTTGCCGTTCTCGTGCGTGAATTCCTTCGGCACGAGAAAATTGTGGATCGGAATGTCCTCGTGCATGGCGTCTTCCTTCTCCCACGGAGACGCCTTCATCTCGTCGAAGCCTGACCGCACGACGACTTTCACGTCCTCGCCGCCGAGCCGGCGGGCGGAGCGGCAGCAATCCATCGCGGTATTGCCGCCGCCAAGCACGATCACGCGCTTGCCGATGCTGTTGATGTGTCCGAAAGACACCGACGACAGCCAGTCGATGCCGATATGGATGCTCTTCGCAGCCTCCTTGCGGCCGGGAATGTCAAGATCGCGGCCGCGCGGTGCGCCGGAGCCGACAAACACCGCGTCATAGCCTTCTGCCAGCAGCGTCTTCAGGCTGTCGATGCGGCGGCCGCCGTGAAAAGCGATGCCGAGATCGAGAATGTAGCCGGTTTCCTCGTCGATCACCGAATCCGGCAGCCGGAATTTCGGGATCTGCGAGCGCATCATGCCGCCGGCCTTCGGATCGCCGTCGAACACGATGCACTCATAACCCAAAGGAGCGAGATCGCGAGCGACAGTGAGCGAAGCAGGCCCGGCGCCCACCAGCGCAATGCGCTTGCCGTTTTTTCGCGCGGCGGGTTTCGGCAGTCGCTCGCGAATGTCGTCCTTGTAGTCGGCGGCGACCCGCTTCAGGCGGCAGATCGCAACCGGTTCCTCTTCAACCCGACCGCGCCGGCAGGCGGGCTCGCAGGGGCGGTCGCAGGTGCGTCCGAGAATTCCCGGAAACACATTCGACTTCCAGTTGATCATGTAGGCGTCGGAATACCGCCCTTGCGCGATCAGCCGGATATATTCGGGAACAGGCGTATGAGCCGGGCACGCCCATTGGCAATCCACGACCTTGTGGAAGTAATTCGGGTCGCCGATGTCGGTAAGTTTCATCGACTCCTCTTGCACGCACCCAGAACGACAACGTCTTCGGAGCGAAGACGTTTCAGCGATGTTCTGAACCGGCAAGCCATTCGCGGCTGGCTGGCATTTCCTTTCCCCTCGGTCCGGCTTTTCTTTTTGCGCCGAATCCAAGGATGATTTTAGTCAGACAAATTCTCAATTACCATCGGTGCGATCTCGCATGATGGTGATCGGCCTCGCACTCCGAAACGCCAGCAGGAGCGGGACGCCCTTTCAGGAGACGAAAACGCGCGCCCGGAGCCCCGAAAAATAAGGCCTTGAAAAATGTCTCAGCCGGTATGAGAGATCAGCGCGATGGCTGTGTTGCGCTGCACAACAGAGCGACTCATACGAAAGTGCTAGGTCTGTTTCGACGGAAATCTACGACCCGAACTCTGTAATAATGCAGTCAGGGGACTTCCTGACGTCTGGCCGCCGGGCCTGATCCTGCGGGAGGGGACGACTGAAACTCATAATCTTCGATTGCGACGGCACGCTGGTGGACAGCCAGCACATGATCTGCGCCGCGATGAGCGCCGCCTATGGCGCGCACGGCCTGCCGTGTCCGCCGCGAGACCGCATTTTGTCGATCGTTGGACTGTCGCTCGCTGAGGCCTTTGCGCGCTTGGGTGGAGATGAAGGCCGCGTATCGCTGCCAACGCTGGTGGACAGCTACAAGTCGGCATTTCATACCCTGCGCCAGTCACCCGAACATCTCGAGCCGCTGTTTCCCGGCGCACAGGTCGCGCTCGATGTGCTGGCCGCGCGCGATGATGTTGTGCTCGGGATTGCGACCGGAAAATCCCAGCGCGGGGTGCGCGCTGTGCTTGATCATCACGGGTTGCTTACCCGCTTCCACACCATCAAGACCGCGGACGACGCGCCGAGCAAGCCGCATCCCGGCATGGTGCAGGCGGCGATGGAGGAGGCCGGCGTAGGTCCGCGCGATACTGTGGTCATCGGCGACACGGTCTATGACGTCGCCATGGCGCGCGCGGCGGGAGCAAAGGCGATTGGCGTGTCCTGGGGCTATCACGCCGTTGCCGATCTGCACGCCGAGGGCGCGGATCTCGTGATCGACGACTTTGCGGCGCTTTTGCCCGCGCTCGAAAGCGTGTGGGACCAGGCGACACACATGCGAGAGCCGCATGTCGCGGACTAGCACCACGCCGGAAACGGATGTGGAGTCGGCGGACGTTGAAGCCGCCGGCGCAAGCGCACCGGTACGAAGCTGGTTGCCCCACGGCGGCTGGACCGCGCTCGCGCATGAAGTCGGCGCCGGCCTCACGGTGGCCTGCGTGGCGCTTCCGATCTGCATCTCATCCGGCGTGCTCGCCTATTCGCCGCTCGGCCCCGAATATGCCGCGCAGGGCGCGCTGGCGGGGCTCACCTGCGCTGTTTTCGGGGGCATTGTCGCGGCGCTGCTGCGCACGTCCTCCTTCGTCACCAACATCCCGACCAACCCGATCGGCTTCCTGCACGCGAGTTTCGGCGCGGCGCTGATGGGAGCATGGAGCGGCGATCCCAAGCTGGTGCTTGCGGCCTATCCCGTCTTCGTCCTCCTGGTGGCGTTCTGGCAAATCCTGTTCGGAATTTCCGGTCTGTCGCGCGTGATCAAGTTCACGCCCTATCCGGTGCTGGGCGGATTCGTGACCGGCCTCGGCCTTCTGATCGGCCTCAAGCAATTGCCGGTGCTGTTCGGCGTCACGACCTTGTCCGATCTGCTCAATCTGGCAAAAGGACTGTCGCTGCCGCATCCGCTCACCACGCTGTTCGGAATCCTGATCGTCGTGGCGGTGATGGTGCTGGGGCGGCTGTTCCCGAAATTCCCGGCCTTGCTGTCCGGCCTTCTGATCGGATTCATTAGCTACCATCTGCTGCGTCTGGCTGTTCCCGGCCTCGATCTCGGTCCGACCATCGGCAATGTCTCGATCGGCTCGCTCTGGGACATGCCGAAGCTCGACCTGTCGATCTTCTCCGCGCTCTGGAACGACGCCGAGGCCTTACGCATCATCGTCCTCTCGTCGCTGATCCTGGCCTTGCTCGGCACCCTCGATCTCTTTCTCGACCTGAGGGCCGCGCAAAACCTGTCCGACATTCCCATCGGGCCACGCCGCGAGCTGATCGGGCTCGGCGCCGGCAACATCGTCGCCTCCGTGGTCGGGGCCGTGGTGGTCGCGATTTCGTTTTCGGTGACGGTGGCCAATCACCGGGCCGGCGGGCGCGGTCGCATCTCTACCATGTCCGCCGCGGTGATCCTCGGGGCGGCCGTCTTTCTCGCGCCGTCGGTCCTGTTTGCGATTCCGATGATCGTGCTCGCCTCGCTGCTGATCATCGTCTCGATCCGCTCCTTCGATGCCATGACATTGCGCATCGCCCGCGATGCATTCGCCGCAGACGATCCGGCGAGCCGCAACCGGGCGCGGCGCAACCTTGCAATCGTCGTGGCGGTCGCCGCTGCCACCGTCTTCGGTCAGCCGCTGATCGGCGCCGGTGTCGGCTTGTTGCTCGCCTGCTTCATCTTCATCGCCGATATGAGCCGGCCCATCGTGCGCCGCCGGGCCAGTGGAGCGGCCGTGCATTCCAAGCGCGTGCGCTCGCGCCACGATCTCGACATGCTGAAAAAGGCGGGGCCGCTGGTCTCGGTGCTGGAGCTGCAAGGCGTGCTCTTCTTCGGCAATTCCGACGATCTGGCCACCGAATTGCGCGATATCGCCGACCGCGCAGTCATTATCATTCTCGACTTCAAGCGCGTCAGCGACATCGATGTCTCCGGCGCCACCGCCTTGCAGCAGGCGGCCAAGCGTTGCCGCGAGCGCAACCGGCACCTGATCCTGTGCGGCGTCCGGCCCGGCTACGCCAATATTGTCAGCGATGCCATCGGCGACAACGAACACGCCTTTGTCATGGATGACGTCGATGCCGCGATGGAATGGGCCGAGGAGGCAATCCTGCGCGTCGGTGCCGGCGGGCATTCGGTGTTTCAGCAGGATATCACGCAGGCCGATCTGACTTTGGGGATGTCGGCGGGCGACATCGATATTCTGAAGCAGCATCTCACGGCCATCAGCTATCGGGCAGGGACCGCGCTGTGCCATGCCGGCGATCCCTCCGACCGGTTGTGGATTCTGACCCGGGGGACCGTCAGCATTCGCGTCTCCGGGCCGGCCGGCGAGCGCAGGCTGGCGAGCCTTGCGCCCGGCTGCTCGGTCGGCGAGATGGGGCTTCTGGAAAATCAGCCGCGCTCGGCCGATGTGGTGGCGGATGACGATGTCGAGGCCTATATGCTCACCGGTATCCAGTTCGACGCGCTGCTCCGCGATCACCCGCGCGTCGGACAGACGATCCTCACCAACATCGCGCGCCAGCTTGCACAAAGGCTGCGCGTGACGTCGGAGGATTTGCGGCTCGCCGACCAGTAACTTGCGGACCAGCAATGCGCGACATTTTCGAGGACATCTACAAGAACAACCCGCTCGATCCGATGGAGTCGGCGCGCAAGGCGATGCGGCCCGATCTGCGCAAGCGGTTCTTCCAGTCAGCCGGCGTGAAGGAGGAGGGCGGGGCGTTTCATGTCGTGCTGGACGATCGCACCGTGCGCACGCCGGCGCGCAAGCCGCTGGCGTTGCCGACGCGCGCTCTGGCCGAGGCGCTGGCGGCGGAGTGGGATGCGCAAAGGGATGTCATCGATCCGGCGCGCATGCCTCTGACGCGGCTGTGCAACTCCATCATCGACGGCGTCACCGGCCAGGAAGCGGCGGTGACCGAGGATATCGCCAAGTATCTGGGCAGCGATCTTCTCTTCTACCGCGCCGACGGACCCGAAAGCCTGATCGAGCGCCAGGCCGAAATCTGGGACCCGCTGGTCGGCTGGGCGCGTGATGCGCTCGGCGCGCGCTTCATCCTCGCGCAGGGCATCGTGCATGTGATGCAGCCCGAAGACGCCATCGCCGCCGCACGCCGGGCGATGCCGCAGGATGCCTGGCGGCTCGGTGCCATGCATTCGGTCACGACGTTGACCGGCTCTGCGCTTCTGGCGCTGGCGCTGTCATCCGGCGCGGTCACGCCGGACACCGTGTGGCGCGCGGCGCATGTGGACGAGGATTTCAACATGCTGACCTGGGGGCGCGACGAGCAGGCGCTCGCCCGTCGCGACTTCCGCGCGAGGGATTTCGAGGCGGCAGCGAAAGTTCTCGCACTCGCCGTCTAGCGCTCGATGCGTTAGCGCGAACCCGAACCTTTCTCCGTTCATTCCCGCGAAAGCGGGAATCCAGTGTTCTTGATTCTGGATCCCCGCTTTCGCGGGGACGAACGGAAATATTATTGCCCGGTCGGCGCGCCGCGGCGGCCCGTCTCGTACAGGAACCAGACCCGCTTCTCGGCCTCGTCGATGAAATTTTCCAGAAGGCTCGCGGTTGCGACGTCGCCGTGTTCGTCGCAGACATTGTGCGTCTGGCGCATCGCGGCGATGAGGCGCTGGTTGTCCTCGCGCAATTCGGCCAGCATGTCGTTGGTCTCGACGTAAGGCGCGTCGTTGTCGGACAGGCGCTGGTGCTTGGCAATGTCCCCGATCGAGCGCAGCGTCGCGCCGCCGATCTTGCGCACGCGCTCGGCGATCACGTCGGTCATGGCGAAAATCTGCTCGGCCTGTTCATCGAACATCAGGTGGTAATCGCGGAAATTCGGGCCGCTCACATGCCAGTGGAAGTTCTTCGTCTTCATGTAGAGGGCGAAAGTGTCCGCCAGCAGGGCATTCAGGGAGGCGGTGATGTCCTTGGTGGCGTTGGCGCCGAGGTCGGTCGGGGTCTGCAGGCGGGGTTTGGTCATGGGAATCCTCCAAAATGCGGCGGGCGGGCAATCCCGGAAAACTAAGCATCGCCCGTGACAGGGCAATAGGCACTCGGGGTTTTGGCGCTCGCCGCGGCATATCCGGCGGTAAACGGGGTGTTCGGAGCGTCCGGTTAAGACCCGCTTCACATCTGTGGCGGTAGCGTCGAAGGGATTCGACTTAAGGGACCGCTTCGATGACCGTTATCCGGCCCGCGCCGGTCTCACCTGCCGCCTTGCAGACGCCGGCTGGCCAGTCGGCTCCGCCGCAGGTCTCGGCCCTGGCGCTCGCGCCGCAGGCCGCGCCGACTCTCGCGACTGTGCTGTCCGAACAAAAGGCCATGCTGTTCGCGGTTCTGCAGCAGGCCTTGGGCGAGGCGGCCCCGCGTCAGGGCGGGCTTGCCCCGCTGATGGCCGACGCTGAGGCGATGCTGGCGCAGAATGGGTCTTCGCTGCCGCCGCAGGTGAAGGCGGCGCTGCAAGATCTTCTGGCAACGCGGCTGCCCGGGCAGGGGGGTGTGGATGCGGCGAAACTGCAAAACGCTGTGAAACAGTCCGGTGCGTTTCTGGAATCCGGTCTCGCAAACGGCCAGCCGGTGCAAGGCGACATGAAGGTCGCGCTGCTGAACTTGCGTCAGGCCTTGCAGACCTGGCTCGGTCCGCAGGTCGCCGATGTGCCGATCAAGGCGCTGCCGAATGCCGCCCCGCCATCGCAACCACAGGTCTCACCGCCGGGAACGAATCCCGGCGTGACAACCGCGCCGCAACCGAACGCGGCGGCCGCACCGCTTCCGCAGCAGGCGCCTGCGATGCCGTCAACACCGCTGCGCGATGCGGCGCTTCGCCTGCTTGCCGAAACCGACGCCATGATCGAGCGGCCGATCGCACAACCGCTGTCCACGACCGATACGCCGCTGAAGGCCAATCTTGAAACGATGCTGGCGCGCAGAGACGCGCCGTTGCCGCAGGCCGTGCGCGAGGCGATCCAGGCCGTTCTCGGCCAGCGTCCGGCCGCGCCGGTCGCAGGCGATGCCCTGAAGTTGCAGACCGTCCTGCAGCAATCCGGCCTGCTCGCGGACAATCCGGCGGCGACTGGCGGCGACATGAAAACCGCCTTGCTCGGCTTGCGTCAGGCCTTGCAGACCTGGCTGACACCGAAAATGGATGCGCCGTTGCCGCAACTCCTGGCGGCAGCGCCGCAGACCGCCAACGCGCCGGCACCGCCGATGCGCAACGGTCCGACCGTGCCACAGCCGCCAGTGCAGCCGGGTGCGCTCGACATGATGCCGCTGCGCGAGGCGGGGATGCGCCTGCTCGCGGAGACCGACGCTGCTCTGTCGCGTCACACCATGCTGCAGATCGCGTCCCTGCCCGACGATCCCTCCGCACCGCGCAGCGCCGACAATGCACAGCGTCTGGTCATCGACATCCCGCTGGTGACGCCGCAGGGCACGACAATCGTGCAGTTGCGTATCGAGCGCGAGGAGAAGCGGAACGCCAAAGGCAAGAAGGCGCCGGTCTGGCAGGCGATGTTCTCCATCGACACCGAGCCGCTCGGGCCGGTGCATGCGCGCGTCGCCATGGTCGGCGAGACCGCCAATGTCTCGCTCTTTGCCGAGCGCAAGGACAGCGCGACAGCCTTGCGCGACCACATCCCGCTGCTGCAAGCCGGTCTCGCCGAGGCCGCGGTCGAGCCCGGCGACATTCTCTGCGCCACCGGTGCGCCAGCCGCGCCCGCGGCCGCGCCCGGCCTGTTCGTGGACCGCGCCACATGAGCGAACAGAAACTCGCCGTTGCGCTCAAATACGAGAAGCCGAATGCGCCGCGCGTCACCGCCATCGGCCGCGGCGAACTCGCTCAGCGCATCATCGAGACGGCGCAGGAGCACGGGGTGCCGCTCACCGACAACCCGGCTCTGGCCGAGGCTTTGTCGCAGCTCGAGCTGGAGCAGGAAATCCCGGAAAACCTGTACCGGGCGGTGGCGGAGGTGCTGACCTACATCCTGCGCGTGTCGGGACGTTTGCGCGGCCATAACATGTAGGCCGCGCGTGAACCTCCGGCTTCATTCATGCTACTAACGCCCGCAACACAGGGGCGAATCCATGAAAATAACCCTCGACCTCTCCAAACTCGTGGAAGAGGGCAAGCTCACCGCCACCGAGGCCGAGCGCCTGAAGACGCTGGCCAGGCACGACACCGGCTCGCTCGGCATCAACATCCTGATCGGCTTCGGCGTGGTCGCGGTTGCCGCCGGCATCGGCGCGCTGGTGCCGACAGTCTGGACCGCTTTTGTCATCGGCGGAATGCTGTTCGCGGCCGGCCTTGGGCTGATCCTGAGCGGTGCGCGCGCCTGGGACCTGCTGGCGCAGGTCTGCCTGATCATCGGCGCGCTGACGCTGGCGGGGGCGGTTCTCTACCTGGACGACGGTTCGCTGCGTGCGGCCATCGCCATCACCATCGGCCTTGCCCTGTCCGCCGTGATTGCGCGCTCGAGCCTGCTGGCCGCACTCGCGGTGGTGTCGCTCGCTGGCTGTTTCGGCGCCCGCACCGGCTACATGCATGCGATGTATTCGCTCTCCATCCAGGAGCCGGCGGTCACCATCGTCGTCTTCTCGACGCTGGCACTCGCGACCTATCTGATCTCGCAGCGGGTGCAGGCCGATTACGAGCGCATCGCCATCGCCGCGGCGCGCACCAGCGTGTTCATGGTCAATTTCGGCTTCTGGATCGGCTCGCTCTGGGGCGACCGGCTGCGGCTGGTCCGCGCCATCGCCGCCAGCGATCCCGCGATCCAGACCGGCGGCGCGCGCACTGCGCCGGCTATGGTCATTCCGGATTATGTGTTCGGCATCGGCTGGGCGCTGGCGCTGGTCGCGGTCGGCATCTGGGGCGCGAAGGCGAACCGGCGCTGGGTGGTGAACATCGCCGCGATCTTCGCCGCCATTCACTTCTACACGCAATGGTTCGAACGGCTCGGCGCCAACGCGCTGAGCGTGCTGCTCGGCGGCCTGCTGATGCTCGCCATCGCGATTGCATTGTGGTCGTTCAACAAGCGCATGGCGAAAGCCTGAAACGCCAGCGGCACGGCCTCTCGCCGTGCCGTCTGTGCCCGGTGCGTTACCAGCGGTAATAGACCCGGCGCGGTCCCCAGTAACGGCGGGGACCCCAGTAGCGGCGCGGGCCCCAATAAGCGCGATAGGGCCTGTAATAGCGCGGCCCCCAATAGGCGCGGTACGGCCGGTAATAACGCGGCCCCCAGTAAACGGGCCGGGGACCCCAATAGGGACCGCCGTAATATCCGTAGCCATAGGCGCGGTTGGAGATGATCGCAGCCCCGATCAGTCCCGCAGCGATGCCGGCGCCGATCCAGCAGCCGCGGCAGCCCGCTTCTGCCCGTTTGGGAGCGCTCACACTCCCGGCCGCGATCAGCGCGGCCGCCATCAGCGATAGTGCGGTTTTTCGCATGCTTTCCTCCTTCGCCCCCGGTTCGATCGTCACATGTCGAAGGCAACTCCAGCTTGTCATCTGCGTTGCAAACGCCGCGATCCGGCGGCGGTTCCGCGTCCGGCCGCCGTCAGATTGCGCCGTGCTGACGCAGCACGATGATAAGCACGACCGCCAGCGCGGCGGCCGCGAGGATCAGCATCAGGCGGTGCGACATGTCTTGCCCTCCAGGATGCCTGTGTCCCACGCGCAGTCTGCGCCGGCCTTGCGTCAGATCAATCACCCCTTGGTTTAGACGGCGGTATCCGGCGCGCGAGCCGGCCTGAAAGCCCAATCGCCGCAAACCGATAGCCATGCTATGGAGGGCGGGACGACCATCGGGGCAGGGGCCGCAAGACCGCAATGAAGGACATCATCGAGAAGCTGGAGCAGCGCCGGGACAACGCCAGGCTCGGCGGCGGGCAGGCCCGCATCGACGCCCAGCACAAGCGCGGCAAGCTCACCGCGCGCGAGCGCATCGAACTTCTGCTGGATAAAGGCTCGTTCGAGGAATTCGACATGTTCGTCGAGCACCGCTCGAACGAATTCGGCATGGAGAAGCAGAAGATCCCCGGCGACGGCGTGGTCACCGGCTGGGGCACGGTGAACGGCCGCACCGTGTTCCTGTTCTCCAAGGACTTCACGGTATTCGGCGGCTCGCTCTCGGAGACGCATGCGCAGAAGATCGTGAAGGTGCAGGACATGGCGCTGAAGGCGCGCGCGCCCATTATCGGCCTGTTCGATGCCGGCGGCGCGCGCATCCAGGAGGGCGTCGCGGCGCTCGGCGGCTATGGCGAGGTGTTCAAGCGCAACGTGATCGCGTCGGGCGTCATCCCGCAGATCAGCGTGATCATGGGGCCCTGCGCGGGCGGCGACGTGTACTCTCCGGCCATGACCGACTTCATCTTCATGGTGAAGGACACGAGCTACATGTTCGTCACCGGCCCGGATGTGGTGAAGACGGTGACCAACGAGGTCGTCACCGCGGAAGAGCTCGGCGGCGCGAGCGTGCACGCGACAAAATCTTCCGTCGCCGACGGCGCCTTTGAGAACGATGTCGAAGCCTTGCTCCAGATGCGCCGCCTGATCGACTTTCTCCCCGCTAACAACAATGCCGGCGTGCCGCATTGGCCGAGTGAGGACGATCCCGACCGCGTGGACAATTCGCTCGACACGCTGATCCCCGACAATCCCAACAAGCCCTACGACATCAAGGAACTCATCACCAAAGTCGTGGACGAGGGCGACTTCTTCGAGATATCCCCGAACTTCGCAAAAAACATCGTCACCGGCTTCGGCCGCGTCGCCGGCCGCAGCGTCGGCTTTGTCGCCAACCAGCCGATGGTGCTGGCGGGCGTGCTCGACAGCGACGCCTCTCGCAAGGCCGCGCGCTTCGTTCGCTTCTGCGACGCCTTCGAAATCCCCATCGTCACCTTTGTGGACGTGCCGGGCTTTTTGCCGGGCACGGCGCAGGAATATGGCGGCCTGATCAAGCACGGCGCGAAACTTCTGTTCGCCTATTCGCAGGCGAGCGTGCCGCTGGTCACTGTCATCACCCGCAAGGCGTTCGGCGGCGCCTATGACGTGATGGCGTCAAAGCATGTCGGCGGCGATCTCAACTATGCCTGGCCGACCGCGCAGATCGCGGTGATGGGCGCCAAGGGCGCGGTGGAAATCATCTTCCGCGGCGGCGACGCCGACACCATCGCCAAGCAGACAAAGCAATATGAGGATCGCTTCCTCTCGCCCTTCGTCGCCGCCGAGCGCGGCTATATCGACGACGTGATCATGCCGCATTCGACCCGCAAGCGCATCGCCCGCGCGCTCGCCATGCTGCGCGGAAAGAAGGTCGAGATGCCGGTAAGGAAGCATGATAATCTCCCTCTATAGAATGCGAACAAGCGCAAAGAATTCGGCCGTCCGCGGCTTGGTTGTCCTGCTCGTGATGCTCGTGTCAGATGCACGGGCTCAGCGCTGGCCAGAAGAGCCAAGCTACGATGTAATAAGTTCTGGCAATTGCGTTGTGCCTGTTTGCACGGACATCGATTTTGGAGATTTCACGTTTCGCTACTATGCGAGAGGCCGCGCAAGTACGATCAGAATGATCCCGAAAGGTCGCTGCACATGTGATAAAGTCGTCAGCGGGGACAGGGATTTCAACGGGTCCATTCGATTCAATGTCGAGACAATGGACAGGCGCACCATTGTGAATGCGAATCTGTTGCGCAAGTTCTCTTCTCCTCATCCGAAGGCAACTCGGTCGAACGCTGCGGAGGTGACGACGCTGGAAATGTTCGACCGCCAGAAGGAAGATTTCGAGAAGATCGAGGGCTTTGCGGTTCTCGATCGTGATTTTAATGGCTTTCAGGTCTGGCGTGAACGGAATGCGTCGAAAACAACGAGAAGCTACTATTTCATTCCAACGTCGGGCCCGTCTGTCCGGGTTTTGGGGAATGAGCAGCTTGTCGCCTTTCATACGCCGCTTGGCTGGCCAAACAGGCAAGAAATGATGCGCGATCCCAGTTACAATGTCGCCGCGCAAATTCGCGTCTCGAACAATGTTCTATATTACCAGTTTTTCAGCCTGCGGCAGCATGCGCCGGGAGAGTGGATCGAACGCATGCAAGCTGTCTTGCCTGTAGTCGAAGAGCGCCTGCTGGCCAAATAAGCCAAATTTTGGCTTCACGACATGACTTTGGCCGTCAATGCCGGGTTTGCCGCCCATGAAATCGGCGATATTGTGCGCCACCTCAAGACTCACCGCGCCCAGCTTCTGAGCGCATGGCAAGAGCATTTTGAAACATGAGCACTTTGGAAATTGACGTCGGCGATCTGCGCGCCCGCTCAGTGGAGTTCACCGCCACCGAGCTGGTGGTGACGCTTGTCGACGGCCGCCGCATTGCCACGCCGCTCGAATGGTATCCCAAGCTGAAATCCGCCACGGCCGCAGTCCGCGCCGATTGTGAGATCATGCCGATGGGCATTCACTGGCCGCAGCTCGACGAAGACCTCAGCATCGCCGGCATGCTAAAAGGACGGCGTGCATAGTAAGTAGGGTGGGCTAAGGCGCGGAGCGCCGTGCCCACCGCTGGGAGTTTGACAAGGAGTGGTGGGCTTCGCTGCGCTCAGCCCACCCTACGCACTACGAACAACACTAACGAACCTTCATTCAGGAGTGACCTGCAGATGCACCGTTTCACCCGCGCCGCTCTGATCACCGCCGCGCTCGCCTTCACCGCCATCGGAGCCGCCGTCATGACAGATGAAGCCGCCGCGCAAGGAAAACCCGTCACCACGTCCTCGGGTCTGCAGATGACCGACACGACGGTCGGCAAGGGCGCGCAGCCCAAGCAGGGCCAGACCGCGGTGGTGCATTACACCGGCTGGCTCTACACGAACGGCCAGAAGGGCAAGAAATTCGATTCCTCGGTCGATCGCGGCCAGCCGTTCGAGTTTCCGGTCGGCGCCGGGCGCGTGATCAAGGGCTGGGACGAGGGCGTCGCCACCATGAAGGTCGGGGGAAAACGCACGCTGGTGATCCCGCCGCAGCTCGGCTATGGCGAACGCGGCGCCGGCGGCGCCATCCCGCCGAACGCGACGCTGATCTTCGATGTCGAGCTGCTCGGGGTGAAGTGAGCGGCCTTCCGGCCTGCCGCTCTGGAGCGCGCACATTTCCGTCAACTGAGTTCCCCGCAATTGCCCGCGGTTGAGTCTTGCGCTTAGATGCACGTGCAAGGTGCAGTCTTTGGGCAGGGGGGCTTGTGTCATGCGCGCCAGCGGTCGTTATCGTGTGCCGCCATTTCTCGTTGCGGCCGGTATTCTTCTTGGCGCGGGCGGGTCCGCCGCCGCGCAGCAGACCGTCCCCGACCGCATCTCGGTGCAGCTCGGCGTCGCCAAGGAAAAGCTCTACGACGCCTCGCGCGTCGCGCAGCATTATCTCGGCTATGCGGTGCTCGCCGCGCGCGCCTATGACCGCTACGGCGAGGTGGACGGCAGCAAGGCGCTGACCACCGATCCCGAAGACGACGCCAGGCGGCCGAAGGCGCTTCGCCTGAACGGCACGCGGGATGTCATCAGCATCGGTAATCGGGCCTGGCGGCTTGATGGCGGCCGCGAGGGATGCGCGACCGATCGGGGCTGCTGGCGTCCGCTCTCCGGTTTCGGTGTGCAGTTCTGGAAACGCCATCGGAAGGCCGGAACCTGCACGGAAGTCGTGCTGGCGTTTCGCGGAACGCAGCCTCTGGTCCCCGGTTCGTTGCTTTCCAACATCGCGCCGTTTTCGGTGTTTGTGCGTATCCTGACGGCCGACCATTACGAGCAAGTCCGTCTCAACGTCGACAATTGGGTAAGCCAGTTGCGGAAACTTGGCTGCCAGCACGCGCGCATCGTGGCGGTCGGTCATTCGCTCGGCGGCGGTCTGGCGAAGCACGCGGCGTTGCAGAATTCGCGCATCAGCCGCGTCTACACCTTCAACACTTCGCCGGTCACCGCGTCAAATTTCATCGACGAGACGCGGCGTGCGCGCAACCTCAAGGGACTGGAAATCGAGAATGTGGTGGTGCGCGGTGAGTGGGTGGGCTGGCTTCGTGCAGCGGCGGATACGCCGAAGAGTTGCGATCCGCAGGAGCGCACCATTACCATCGATGGTGCGCCAGAGACCGGCGCATGGTCCCGCCATTCCATGTGGCCGATCGCGGAGCAGTTTCACGCCTGGGAGAGCCGCGGGCGCGGGGTCCGGCGGCGCGCAGCCGGCCTGCCGCAACTGACATTGCAGGAAAAGAAGAAGCTCAACTGCATCACCACATCGCGCGAGCATTACATGGCAAACAACGATCCCGACTGGATCGCCGAGCGCAATGCCGGGCCGACGATCACCATCCGGCCGACGCCGCAGGCGGTGAGGGAGAGGTAATGCGACGGCAACTGCCTTAACTATGGACGACACTCTCGCAACGGGTACCCGCCGTGACACCAGAATCTGCCGAAGAGTTGGCTTCAGAGATAAGTGGATGGTTTGACGACCAGCTGCGCGATGAGATTCCCGCCGGAGCAATGTGCGAAGCGTTCATGATGCTGCCAATGATGCGGTGGTTGAAGCGCAATAACTTCGAAAATCTAGTGGCCGAGTATTGGGATCGGTCGCAGCCCTATCATGCATTCGACGTTCGTGCAGATAGGGACGGCGACGAGTATCTGTTTGATTTGAAGTTCTTTCGGAAGAGGAAATTTAACGCCTCAAGCGTTGCCAAAGATATTCGCCACCTAAGTAATCCCGCGTGCAAGGCGCGCTACCGCTACTGCGTCGTGAGCGGCGCTATCGAATGCTTCCTGCAGGACGATGACGGCGTCAGGGGACAATTCAAATCCCTTGTTTGGTCGGATGACGCTGGAAATGCAGCCTCTCTGCCCTTGGAAATCAAGATCGGTCGCTGTCAAAATTACCTGACCACGGTTTTTCGGGTCGAAGGAACTGCGAATTCGTGATCGCCCCCGAGCTCGGCTGCTGTTGGCGTTTGAAAATGTTCACGCCGCCTAGTTGACAAAATTCCTATATGAATATATACCTTTTATCGCTCATCCCGGTGAGGGGCGTTCTGCAGGACGCTGCAACAACGCGGGATGGGTGCGGCGCCCTGCGGGCGGGTCGTAACGTGCGGCTCGCACTCGGGTGGCCCCGGGACTCCGCCCTGCGGGCATTATGACCCGCGTGCGAGGAGCTCGCTGTAGCGGTGCAGGGCGTCAATGCCTTGCGCACGTAAGCGCGGCCCGGGGTTGGTGGGGACAGACCCGCGCTGGCGGGCCTCACCGGAACGCCGCAGTGGAGCGCTGGAAGGCGGGGCATCCTGCGCAAGGATGCCGGCGCCGGGCGGCCGCGGCGACGAGCCAGCAGCCGTTCAGCGTGGTTGGTTGAGCAGCGCCTTCCGGCGCTCCGCTCCCTCACATGTCGGACCTGCCCGATATGTGACACGCAAAGCTCGCGTGCGGGAGCGACGATGCAAACCCCGGACGCATCACGCGCCGCGGGATCGCGACGCGCTGTCTGACAATCAAATCTGCATCACGTGAATCCGCATCAGGAGAGAATCGCGTGGAAGATGGCAATGGCGAACAGCGCGCTCCACACCGCGAGAATGCACAGGAACAGGCCCGACCAGACCAGCAGGTCATAGTCCTCCAGCAGCTTGCGGCGATTGAATTTTATCCGGCGTGGATCGAGTTTCATGGCTCCCTCCTGGATTGCGCCGGGAGAGGAGCACGGAACAAGCCTTGCGGACTGTGAGCCTGGTCACCTTGCTGAATGCGCCGCGGGCGCTCACCCGCCCGGAAACAGGCCGCGCGTCATCAGCGCGGTCTTGAAATCCGCGATCGCCTCATAGACCCCGGCCGAGCTGTCGGCGCGTTCCAGCCGCCGCAGCAGGACGCGCAGGTCGCGGTCCTTGTCGCGGATCACCCAGCGCCGCGCAAACACCTGCGCGTCATAGAGCGAGGTGATGTGCACGGGCCGCGCGACGCCGGGCAGGCAGGCGTCGAAATGATGCGCGAAGGGCAGGGACATCCTCAGGACGCCGTTTCCGCAACAAGTTCGAGATCATGTTCGGACACGATGCGCTCGTGCCGTTCCTCGCGGCTCTTCAGGCAATATTGCGGGGCGCCGGATTCGATCGGGATCAGCCGCATGATTTCGTAAGTGCCGGGTGCGGCGGCGCGCAGCGTGGTGGGCAGCAATTCGACCAGCTGGCCGATCTTGAAGCGGTGGGACATTGTCTCTCCTTGAACAGGATGTCTGCGGTTATGGCGTCTGGCCTCGCACGCTTCGGCGCCGTGGAAGCCGCGCGCGGCGGCTAGACTTCGTGCGGTGTTTTTGACAGCTTCGCGAAGTCCTCGAACACCGCGGTCATCAGCTTCTGCAGGCGCGGATCGCGCATGTCGGCGCGGCCGGCCAATAGCGAGATCAGGTATTCGGCTTTCTCCGCCGCCGCTTCCCAGTTTTGCGCCGGCGTCGCGATCATCGCGGCCTGCAATTCCTCGTGCCGATCGCGCAGGATTTTTTCGTTGGCCTTGACCTCAAGCTTCATCCGCCGCAGTTCGGTCGCCTTTTGCGCGGCCATGCCGCGATGCCGGTCGAGTGCGATGGGATCGTCCGTCGTCATCGCCCGTGACCCTTGCCGGACAGGTCGTCGCCTGCGCCGGGTGTCGGCGGCAATGCGGTCGAGCCATAGCTGATGGGGATCACGTACGGCTCCTCTGTCCTGATCAGGCGGGAGCGCGATGCGTCTCTCAGTCGCCAGCGCCCGAGAATCCGTAGCCGGCAATGCCTTATTATGCGCTTTTTACCGGAAAATAGCGAGGAAATTCCCCTGTCCGAAGCAAAGCAATGAGGTCCTGTTGCCTGGCTTTGAGAGGAAAGGCCCGCGCGCATTCACGCTCAGTAGAGCGTTTCGTGCACCAGCGCGAGGATGAACAGCCCGCTCCACAAGGCGAGGATCGTGTAGAAAATGCCCGACCAGATCAGGGCGTCGTATTCGGCAAGCAGCTTGCGCGGCTTTATCTTCATGTCTCCCTCCTGGGTTGCAGCGGGAGGGAACCAGCCGATGGCCGGGGCGTATGTGAGCTGGCTCACACTTCGGGAACCCGGCCGGGTTAGCGGATCGGCTGCGGCCGCATGGCGGCCTCGTCCCGCAGCGCCCGGATCGCCGGGGCATTCGGGCAGAAGCTCGGATAGCTGTCGGCGGCGCGGTTCTGCGCCAGTTCCTCGGCGCAATGCGCCTTGGCGCGGCAGGTGCCGCAGGCCTGCGCCATCGCCGCATGCGCGGCGCGCGGCACCGCGCTCTCTTTGAGGCCGGCGGCCCAGAGTATGTGCGGCAGCAGTTCGGCATGTCCGGGATCGCGCCCGGCGAGAAAGCGCAGGTCGCCCGGCGAAGCGCGCAGATGCGCGCGCAGTCGCCGTGCTTCCTCGCCATCCTGTGCAAGGAAGTCGCGTTCGCCCTGCGGCACGCTGGCGCGCGCCCATTGCGACAGCACGTCGAAGAGCGGCCAGCGGGCGGGCGTGGAGGAGGCGGTCATGACACGAATCTCCAAAGATTTTAATGACGCTGGCATGGCGGCCGGGACGCGCCTTGATCCGGATCAAGCGCGTTGCGGTTGCGCTGGATCAAGGCTGCGGCGCAGCCGCGGCGTCATCATTTCAAAAATTGCAAGGGAGTGAGGCCATGACCGGAAACCGCATCACGCATGTCCTGCCCACCGTCGCATTGGCGCTCGTCCTCTCTTCGGCGTGTCAGGCGCAGGAGGCGCTCGTCACCTACAAGTCGCTCAGTCCCGACATGGCGCTCGAGCTCGCGCGCGCGACGCTGGAGGATTGCCGCAAGCGCGGCTTCCAGGTGGCGGTCGCGGTGGTCGATCGTTTCGGCCAGACGCAGGTGATGCTGCGCGACCGCTTCGCCGGTCCGCACACGCCGGCGACGGCGGCGGGCAAGGGCTGGACCGCGATCAGTTTTCGCACCGACACCAGCGATCTCGTCGGCATCAGCCAGCCGGGCATGCCGCAGGCGGGCCTGCGCGATCTCCCCGGCGCGATCATTCTCAGCGGCGGCGTGCGGGTGGAAGCGGGCGGTGTGATCGTCGGTGCGGTCGGTGTCTCCGGCGCTCCGGGCGGGGAGGCGGACGACGCCTGCGCCAAGGCCGGAATAGAATCCGTGAAGGACAAGCTCGATTTCTGAGCAGCGCATCCGGACGGGCGTGCATCGCAGCAATGCGACTTGTTTGTGCAGCGCGCGGCGGAACGCGCGCTGTGGAATCATGCTAGCGTTTCGTTGGACACAAGGAACGTCGCTGGATCGCCGCCGGGATGCGTCGCCTGTTTCCTCGCTTTCGGATTGCACTGCTTCGCGCGACGTTCGCTTCGGCGTCTGGCGTTGCGCTCGGCGCGACGGGTGTGCCGGCGCAGGAAGTCATCGACAAAAGCGGCGAGGCCGACCGCGAGATCGTTGTGCGTGAGCACGCCGGCTGGGACAGCGCCTGTGCTGCAATCGCGCCGCCGTCGCTGCATCTCGACGCGCCGCCGCTGCATGGCATTGTCTGCGCGCGTAACGATGACATCCGCATCGCATACATTGCCTATGGCACGCAGTCGCAATGCATCGGCCGCACGGTGCGGGGGCTGCGTCTCGTCTATCGTCCGCATGCGGGCTATGCCGGAAGCGACGGGCTGCGTTACACAGTGCAATATCCGAAGTCGCGCCGCGATGTGGCGGTGAGCGTCACGGTGATGCCGCCGGCACCGGCGACGTCGGGCGCCGCGCCCGCAAGCATCGCAGTTCAGCCGTTGCAGGCGCCGGGCGCCATCCCGCCCTGCAACGACTTTCTTTCGTAACGCCGCGCCTAGATACCCCAGTACATCCGGTGCTGGTAGGGCAGCGAACGGTCGCCCCAGTCGAACGCCTCGCCGTCGAGTTCGCAGGCGCCCGCCCGCATCTCGTCGAGCGAGAGATCGGCGTCATAGGCGTTGCGCTCGGAATTGTATTTCAGGGCGTTCCACAGCACCGGGTAATGATGCGTGTCGGTGCCGAGAAAGCCGCTGTGCCGCACCACCGCATAGGCGACCGTGCCGCTGGTCTTTTCCAGCATCAGCCGTTCGATGGTGCCGAGTTTCTCGCCCGTGCGGCCATAGACGGGCGTGCCTTCCACGCGATCGCTGGGAACCAGGATATGTGTCATGGTCTCCTCCTTGCGCCGGGTAATGTTGTTTTGTGATTTTATCGAAAGCCGGATGCCGGCGGGATGGTTCCGGCAGCGGCAAAACATCACGAAGGCGCGATCTTCGGCCTCTTGCCCGCCGTTCGGTGCAGGCGCAGTCTTCCCGCATTGATCGCCTAAAGGCGACACCACAATCCTGGGGAGGATTTAGTTATGGCTCGCATCAGCATTCATAATGCGTGTTTCGCGGCGGCGTTTGCGCTCGCTGCATCCTGGAGCGCGCCGGCGCTCGCGCAATATCCCGAACGCGGCGTGACATTGATTGTGCCCTATGGCGCCGGCGGCGGCACCGACATCACTGCGCGCATGCTGGCGAAGGATCTCGAAGCCGCGCTCGGCAAGCCGGTGACCGTGGAGAACCGCGCCGGCGGCGGCGGATGGGTCGGCTGGGGCTCGCTCGCGAAGGCCGGGCCCGATGGCTACACCATCGGCTATCTCAACGTGCCCTCGATGTATGCCGGCTATCTCGACCGCCAATATAACCGAAGCGAGACGCTCGACAGCTTCACGCCGCTGATGAACCACGTCATCGACTACAATGTCTGGGCGGTGAAGGCGGATTCCCCGTTCAAGAGCGTCAAGGATGTGGTGGAGGCGGCGAAGAAGGCGCCCGACGCGATCAGCATTTCCGCGTTCGGTGCGGGAAGCGACGATCATCTCGCTATCCTGTCGATGCAGCGCGAGAACGGCATCAAGCTGATCACCGTGCATCACAAGTCGACCGCCGACGCCAAGACCGGTGCGCTGGGCGGACATCTGCAGGTGCTCGGCGCCAACATTTCCGAAGTTGCGGAAGAAGCGCGCGCAGGCACGATCCGCGTGCTCGGCGTCATGTCGCCGGAGCGTTCGCCGTTCCTGCCCAATATCCCGACCTTCAAGGAACAGGGGTTCAATCAGATATGGTCGGTGTCGCGCGGCATCGCCGGGCCGGCTGGTCTGCCGAAGGACGTGCAGGAGAAATTGACAGCGGCGCTCGAGAAGACTCTCACCTCCTCCGAGCACCAGCAGAAGGCGCGGCAGCTGTCACTGGAGCCGCGTGTGATCAAAGGAGATGACTACAGGAAGTTTCTCAAGGACAATGAAGTGAGCACGAAAACACTCATGGGGTGGTAGGATGAGACAGATCGGCGCGCTTCGCTGTGTGATCTTGGTGTGCGGCCTCGCGGCCGCTTCGCCGTCGTTCGGCCAAAGCCGCTGGCCGGCCGGCGACGAGATCGGCATGGCCAACAATCTCGGCACCGCCACATGGCAGCGCTGCGCGCCGCATCTGGCGTCTCCACAGTCGAAATCCTACGAGCTCTCGCACATCCGCTCCAATACCATGCCGCAATCGCCGTTCGGCACGCCGCTGGTCGACAAGTACCGGCCAACCGTCGGTATTCCCGGCACGCGGCATGCCTTCAACGGCGAGGAAACGGTGAGCGGCGAGGCAGGCGCGCAGGGCACGCAGATGGACGCGCTCGGGCACTTTGCTGTGTTGCCGCAGGCATGGGACGGCAAGGGTGAGTTTCCCTCCGACAAGGCGGCCTATTACGGTGGCTACACGCAGAAGCAGGTGAAGCCGTCGGCGGATTCGCCGTTGCTGAAGCTCGGCATCGAGAAAGTGCCGCCGATCATCACAACGGCTATCCTGCTCGATGCAAAAACGCATGTCGGCAAGGGCCAGCCGATGGCGCCGGGCAGCGTCGTTACCGCGGCGCAGATCGAGGAAATGCTGAAAATCCAGAAATTGAACGAGCGCGGCATCCAGCCGGGCGACGTGCTCTACATCTATACCGGCTGGGGCGACGGCTGGAAGGATCCGGACATCGAGAAAAGCTATTACACCAAGGGGCCGGGGCTTTCCTACGACGCGGCAAAATATCTGGAAGACAAGCAGGTGGTGCTGGTCGCGCTCGACAATCCGTTCACCGATCCTGTGCCGGAAGGGATGCTGCAGGGTAAAGCCAAGCCGGCGGAAGGCACGCCGCAGGGACTTCCCTTCGCCATCCATCACCATAACCTTGTGCAGGCCGGCATCCACAACATCCAGAACGCCAATCTCGGCGGACTTGCGCGCGACCGGGTCTGGCTGTCCTGCACTATCATTCTGCCACTGCGCTCGCAGGGTGGCTCCGGCTCACCGGTGCGGCCGGTGTCGATCGGCGTGCCCGGACAGTGAGTGGATCGATGACAGTGAAGGCGATCAATTACGAGGATGCGTCGCCGCAAGTGCGTGCGGTGTTCGACGACATCAAGACCAGCCGCAACGTGCCCGACGTCAACAATTTCTGGAAATATCTCGCGAGAGACCCGGAATTGCTGCAAAGAACATGGGAAAGCGTGAAGGAGGTCATGAAGCCGGGCGCGCTCGATCCGCTCACCAAGGAGATGATCTATCTTGCGGTCAGTGTCACCAATGGCTGCGCCTATTGTATCGCGAGCCATACTGCCGCCGCGCGCAAGGCCGGGATGACCGAGGCGATGTTCGGCGAGGTGATGGCCGTCACCGGTATGGCCAATGAAACGAACCGCCTGGCGAATGGCTATCGCGTGCCGGTCGATCCGCAATTCGAATAGGTAACGCTAGCGCGCGGAATCCGACGGTCCTTGTTTGCCGGGCTCCTGCGCCGGCTGCTCAGGCGCAGCCTTATCCTGCGGGTTCTGCTGCTGACCTGATGCGGGCGGGCCTTCGGAAGAGGGCGCGGCGCCTGTGGTCGTTGCGGCGGATGGCGGTGACGCAGCCGTCTGCGAATTCTGCGGCGACTGGTTGAGGCCGTACAGCACAAGCCCGGCGATAGCGATCACAGCGAGTGCCACCGTCCAGATTTGTGCACTGCTGGCGCGTCCGCTGCTCAGTGCCAGTTCGGGATCAGGCTGCAGCCGCGCATCGTTCTCTTCAGCGACGCGAAGATAGCTGTCGTCTGGATAGCGATTGGGACCGCGCTCACCGGGTTTCGGAGTCATGCCGACCTCGCATTGGGTTGCCACCAGACAACCGCCAAGCCAGCCAATTCGTTCCTGTCCGCTCAAAACTCCTCGGGGCAGGAATCCACCATCCTCCAGAGATCGGGGCCGTTCTTCACCTTCTTCATCTGCGGCGTCAGTCCGCCCTTGCGGGCGATCCAGTCCTTCACGCTGCGCGGATAATAAGACATCAGATCCGCGGTGCCGGAAGCGCTGGCGACTCGGACGCCCATCGTCCAGCCCTTGTCGAGATAGGCTTCGTGAAAGCCGAGACTTGCGCGCGGCGTCACGCATACGCGGTTGAGCGGCACGATTCCGAGCACCAGCGTGCAGGCAGAGTTGCAGATGCCGTCGATGATGACGCGTTCGCCGGAATCGCGAATCTTCGCGAAGCGCGCCTTGTACTCATCCACCCGCCCGCCATGATCGCGCGTGATCCGCAGGTCCGCGAATGCGGGCGGAGCGGCGACGGCGCAAAAAATCAGCAGGCATGCGAGACGACGCATCGACAAAGGCATGTGGAACCGATTCAGGGACGGGAGGCGCCCGCTATCGCAGGCCCCTGTGGTCAAAAATGGGCAGGGCTCGTTAGTAATCCGTTAACCGCGTGCGCTGCAGCAGGAATTCGCGTTGCGGCTGCATAGGCAAAGAAGTTCTTAATGGTTACCCCGGTAAACCGGTGTGGAATTGGAATGCGGGTGACAGGCTCGTGCGGATGTCGATTTCACGCCGTTGGATGGACGGCCTTTTCATTTTCATCGTTGCTATTGTGAGCCTTTACGGGGCGGCCCGCGTCGGGCTTACACCGCGCCATACTGACACCGGCGTTGGCGTCGTATTCGCCCCTTGGGTATCGGAATCATCGGCCCTGAACCGGGCGACCGAAGCTGGTGCACGTTTTGTCCGCTTTGGCGGATTGCCGTTCATTGTCGTGGTGGTTCCTGAGACGTCCGACTACCTCGCGCGGATTTCGGCGGAAGGCGCGATTCTCATCGTCGATCCGCAGGTCCTGGCGGCCTGCCTGTCACTCATCGGTGGAGCGGCCAGGTCATGAACATTGCGGCCGACAATCTCGACACGTTCCAGCGCATCGTGGCACGCGCGCTGATCGCGCTGTGCCTGATCCATATTCCGTTGCTCATGGCAGTGGCCTGGCTGCTCGGAAGAGACATCCTGCCGACCGGATTGCTCGCACTCATGCTTGCCGCGACGCCGTGGCTGCTGTTCGGGCTCGGCCGCTCCATCACAAGCGTGGCATTTGCCCTGAGTGTTGCTCTCGTCGGCCAGACTTCGCTGCTCGTCTATCTGATGAGCGGGCATCCCTGGCAGGTCGAGATGCATTTCTACTATTTCGCGGTGCTGGCCTTGCTGGTGGGGTTCTGCGACTGGCGGGTTCTGCTGTTCACCGCCGCCCTGATCGCGCTGCATCATCTGACGTTGAACGTCGTGCTGCCGTCAGCCGTGTATCCCGGGGGCACCGACTACCTGCGCGTCGCCGTGCATGCGCTCGTCGTCGTCACGGAAACCGTCATGCTGATTGTGATCGGATTTGCCATCCGCTATGCCTTCGCGCAGGCGGGTGAGGCGCGCAAGAGCGCGGAAGCCGCCGCGGCCGAGTTGCAGCAGGTGCTCGCATTGCGCGGCACCGAACTCGCTTCGACGACGAGACGCGCCGACCAGACAGGCGATCTGCTGCAGCGATTCGAGCGCGAAATGGCCGAGTCGATTGAGGCCCTGCACCACGCGGCGAACGAACTGCACGCCAATTCCGATCAGCTTGGTGCGGCGGCCGCTCGCGCCAATGCGCAGACCGTGAGCGTCGGCTCGTCGACCGACGAGACCGCGCAGATGGTGAAGCTTGTGGCCTATGCCGGCGATGAACTGGCGCGCACGATTTCCGAGGTTGGCGGCAATGCCGCGCAATCGTCGCAGCTTGCCGGCCTTGCCGTCACCGAAACCGAGCAGACCAACACCACCATGGATGACCTTGTGTCGGTGGCGAAGGAAATCGGCAACGTCACGCAGATGATCAGCGCGATCGCGGAACAGACCAATCTGCTGGCGCTCAATGCCACGATCGAGGCCGCGCGGGCTGGGGATTCCGGCCGGGGCTTCGCCATTGTTGCGCAGGAGGTGAAGGCGCTGGCCGGTCAGACCGCCAACGCCACGCAGGACATTGCCAGCCGGATCGAGGCGATGCGAAGCACGACCGCGCGGTCAGTAACCGCGATCCAGGGCATTTCCGGCCGCATCCGCGATCTCAACCAGTTTTCCGCGCGCATTGCCGCCGCCGTCGAACAGCAGGCGGCGTCGGCGCACGACATTGCCGGCAACGTCAATGCGGCGGCTGCCGGCGTGCAGCGTGTCAGCGAGTCGGTCGGAGAGATCAGATCGATCGCACATGAAACCGCGCAAGCCGTCGATTCGCTCAGCAGTGCGGCCAGCGAGATTGCCGGCCAGATCGGCACAATTCGCCAGCGCGTGCGCGCCTTCACGCGGGACGTTCAGGCGCTGCGCGCCTGACCTTTCAGAACGTCACCACGCTGCGGATCGACTTGCCTTCGTGCATGAGGTCGAAGCCCTTGTTGATGTCGGTGAGCGGCATCACATGGGTGATCATCGGGTCGATCTGGATTTTGCCGTCCATGTACCAGTCGACGATCTTCGGCACGTCGGTGCGGCCTCTGGCGCCTCCGAAGGCGGTGCCTTTCCAGACGCGGCCGGTGACCAGCTGGAAGGGGCGTGTCGAGATTTCCTGGCCGGCACCGGCGACGCCGATGATGATGCTTTCGCCCCAGCCGCGATGGCAGCTTTCCAGCGCCTGACGCATGACGGTGACGTTGCCGGTGCAGTCGAAGGTGTAGTCGGCGCCGCCGATCTGGTCGGCGCCGCGCTTGGTCATGTTGACGAGATAGGGGACAAGGTCGCCGCCGACCTCCTTCGGATTGACGAAATGCGTCATGCCGAAGCGCTCGCCCCAGGCCTTGCGCTCGGGATTGATGTCCACTCCGATGATCATGTCGGCGCCAACGAGCCGCAGCCCCTGCAGCACGTTCAGTCCGATGCCGCCCAGTCCGAACACGATCGCCGTCGCGCCTGCCTGCACCTTGGCGGTGTTGATCACCGCGCCGATTCCGGTGGTGACGCCGCAGCCGACATAGCAGACCTTCTCGAAGGGGGCGTCCTCGCGGATTTTCGCCACCGCGATTTCCGGCAGCACGGTGAAATTGGCGAAGGTAGACGTGCCCATATAGTGGTGCAGCGGCTTGCCGCCGAGCGAGAAACGCGAGGTGCCGTCCGGCATCAGGCCCTGGCCCTGCGTGCCGCGGATCGCCGTGCACAGATTTGTCTTGCGCGACAGGCAGGACGGGCATTGCCGGCATTCCGGTGTGTAGAGAGGGATGACGTGATCGCCCTTCTTTACCGAGGTCACGCCGGGGCCGACGTCGACAACGACGCCCGCACCTTCATGTCCGAGAATGGCGGGAAACAGGCCTTCGGGATCGGCGCCGGACAGCGTGAATTCGTCGGTGTGGCAGATGCCGGTGGCCTTGATCTCCACCAGCACTTCGCCGGCTTTGGGGCCTTCGAGTTGGACATTCGTCACTTCGAGAGGTTTCCCGGCCGCGACTGCTACTGCCGCACGTACATCCATATCGACCTCCGTCGCTGCGATCCCGGTCGGGGACGCTTGTAAAAGTCCTGCCTGATGTGGAGGATTGTCTGTCAGACGTGGCCACGACAATCAAGGGACGCTTGCAGGAGACGGCTGCAATGGCCATGTGCCGCCCACACAGCTTGCCTGCGCCGCGGCGGGCTATCTCGGAGCGCATGAATCCGCTAATCAGCGCCGGCCATGCCGGGTTTATCCAACGATGTAATTGCGCGTCTCGCGCCGGCTCTTTTCGTGTTCCTGTGGAGCACGGGCTTCATCGCGGCCAAATACGGCATGCCCTATGCCGAGCCGCTCACCTTTCTGTGGGTGCGCATGGCTGCGGTGGTGGCGATTCTTGCCGTGATCGTGCTGATCGCGCGCCCGCGCTGGCCGGACTGGCTGGAGACCTGGCACAGCATTGTCGTCGGCATTCTCGTGCATGGCTTCTATCTGGGCGGCGTCTTCGTCGCGATTTCGCAAGGCGTTCCGGCCGGCATTTCGGCGCTGCTGCCGGGTCTTCAACCCGTGTTGATGGCGACGCTGGCCAGCCGCTGGCTGGGCGAGCGCGTGACCGCGTGGCAATGGGCGGGTCTTGCACTTGGTATTGTCGGCGTGCTGCTCGTGCTGAACGACCGCGCGATCTTTGTCGCCGGCACGCCGCTAGGCTGGAGTGCCAGCGTCGTGTCGCTGCTCGGCATCACGGTGGGCACGCTGTACCAGAAGCGGCATGGCGGTGCGATCGACTGGCGCTCCGGAAATCTCATTCAATATGCGGCTGCGACAATCTTCTTCCTGATCGGAGCGATCATCTTCGAGACCGGCGGGATTCGCTGGAGCGGTGAATTTATTCTTGCGATGGCGTGGCTGGTCATCGTGCTGTCGATCTTCGCCGTGGCGCTGATGTACTGGCTGATCCGCCGCGTCGCGGCGGCGAATGTCGCGAGCCTGTTCTATCTGGTGCCAGCGACAACGGCGTTTCTGGCCTGGCTTTTGTTTGACGAGAATCTGAATGCGATGGCGATTGCCGGCATGGCCTTGTGCGCGGGCGCGGTGCTGATCGTCAACGCGAAGAAATTCTCGTCTAGCTCCTGATCGTCTTCAGCGCATCCAGCGCGCGCTTGCGCGCCGCGTCGTGATCGACAATCGGTGCGGGATAGGTTTTGCCAAGTGCGATGCCGGCGTCTTTCAATTCAAGCGGCGATGCCTTCCAAGGGCAGTGAATGAATGCGTCGGGCAGGCGCGCAAGCTCCGGCACCCATTGCCGCACATAGACGCCGTCCGCATCGAACTTTTCTCCCTGCAGCACCGGATTGAAGATACGGAAATAGGGCGCCGCATCCGCGCCCGATCCCGCGACCCATTGCCAACTTGCGGCATTGTTGGCGGGGTCGGCGTCGACCAGCGTGTCCAAGAACCATTGCTCGCCCAGCCGCCAGTCGATCAGCAGATGCTTGATGAGGAAGGAGGCGGCCACCATGCGCACGCGGTTGTGCATCCAGCCGGTATGCCAGAGCTGCCGCATTCCGGCATCGACAATGGGATATCCGGTCATGCCCTTTTGCCAGGCACGCAAACCTTTGTCGTCATTGCGCCAAGGAAAGGCGTCGAACCTGTCGTTGAAATTCTGCACCGCGAGGTTGGGATTGTGATGCAGCAGGTAGTATGAAAACTCCCGCCAGCCGATCTCGCTCAGGAATTTCTCGATGTCTTTTGCCGGGGCTGCGCCGGACTCTGCAAAGCGTGCAGCATGAACAATCTCGTTCGGACTGATCTCACCAAAACGCAGATGTGGAGACAGGCGCGACGTCGCGGGCTTGTCGGGCCGGTCGCGGTTGGCGGCATAGCCGCGGATATCGTCCAGAAAATCCGACAGCCGCTCGCGCGCCGCCACTTCGCCTGGCCTCCAGCTCTCGCGCAGCCCGCCGGCCCAGTCGGGGTTGCGCGGCTCAAGCTGCCAGTCGTCGAGCTTGTCGCTCGCAACTTTCACGGCGGGCGGAAGCGAAGTCGGCGCGGGCAGGGGCTTGCGCGGGTCTCCGAGAGAGAGCACCCGCCTCCAGAACGGCGTGAACACCTTCATCGGTTCGCCGGCCTGGTTCGTGATCCTGTGCCGCTCGATGAGCAGGCTCCCCGGAAACGTGCCGCCGCTCAGGCCAAGTTCGCGCAGCTTCGCAATCACGAGATCGTCCACCGCGATGCCGGGTTTGTCGTAGCGGCGATTCCAGAAGGCCGCCGTCGCGCCGCTCTCCTGCGCCATCGAGGGAATGATCTCTGACGCCACTCCGCGCCGCAGGATCAGACGTTGTCCGAACGACGACAAAGTCTCATCGAGCGCCCGCAGCGACTGTGCCAGCCACCAGCGCGATGCCCCGCCGGGCGGGCGCAGGCCCTTGCTCTCTTCATCCAGCACGTAGAGGCAAACGAGGGGCTGGCCGGTCCGCAGCGCCGCATTCAGCGCGGGATGATCCGACAGCCGCAGATCGTCGCGGAACCAGACGATGACCGGCGCCTGCGCCATGCCCGGCTATTTCGCCTTGTTCGGAATGACGATCTGGGTCTGCGTCACCAGCGCGGCCAGCTTGCCGTCGCCGCGCGTAATGCGGGTCTGCCAGACCATCGTGGTGCGGCCGCGATGCAGCGCCGTGCACTCGGCCCTGGCGATATCGCCCACCGGGATCGACTGGAAGAAATTGGTCTTGCTCTCGATCGTGGCGGTGGTCATGCCCTCCGGCAGGTTGATGATGGTCGCCGCACCGCCGAGATCGTCGGCAAAGGCCATGACGGCGCCGCCATGCAGATTGCCGTTGCGGTTACCGAGTTCCGGCCGCACCGGCAATTCCGCCTCGATGCGGTCGGGTGAATAATGGGTCACCTTGATGCCAAGGGTGGAGGCGAAGGCTGGGGGCTGGTCGGCGCGCATGTGCAATCCTGTTGTAAGGACATGCACTTTAGGCGGCCCGCCCCGCCGCCGCAAAGGCGCCCCATGCGCGGCAGTCATGATGAAACCTCGGCCATCTCGCTG
>JAESGM010000485.1_pt1 | contig 29533 bp, 23 predicted proteins | sample 9269721 | NCBI WGS metagenome assembly JAESGM01 (sample SAMN15720920, study PRJNA650825) | algae metagenome | isolation source: Komarekiella atlantica HA4396-MV6 and co-occurring heterotrophs from... | place: USA: Theobald House, Kauai, HI | collected 2009-07-29 | reverse complement strand
TGGACGGCCCGCTTCCGTCGCCTCGCCGTGCGGTACGAACGCCTGGTCGCGATGCACCGCGCGTTCCTGCACCTCGCCTGTGCCCTGATCTGCTTCAACTACCTACGGCGGTTGTGAAACCGTCTCTAAGCTGACTGCCGCCCTCCTTCGCCTGCCGCCCGCTGAGCGCGCGCGCCTCGCCGAGGTGCTGCTCTCGAGGCTTGATGGCGAGGGCGCCGGCTGGAAAGCCGAGTCGAGCTGCTCGCCGAGGCCGCGGAGGAGCTGCGGGAGCCGGCGCCGGTTGGTCGTCGGCGTCCCGTACGCGGTGATCGATCGCGCCGGCGCATCGCCGATCCGAGTGGTGGCGATCGCGTTCGCGCCCAGTCGCCGCGGCGCGTCGGGCACGTGGCTCGACCTCGGCGTCAGCGAGCCGCACGCGCCGTTGCCGTGCACGCTCAGTAGTGATAGCGCGCCTGCAGGAACTCCACACGGTCGTCGAACACCTCGTACACGAGGCGATCGGCCTCCGTGATCCGCCGCGACCACACGTTGCCGCCGAGGTGCTTGAGCGGCTCCGGCTTGCCGATCCCTCCGAACGGGTCGCGCAGCACGGCCTCCATCAGGTCCAACGTCCGGAGCGCCACCTTACGGTTCGTGTCAACCCAGTAGCGCAGATCCTCCCGGCACTCGTCTTGGAGCACCGCGACGCGCCTGGCCCGGGCACGCTGGATCACGCGTTGGTGTCCAGCCCGAGTTCACGGCGGAGTGCCGCCAGATCCACCGCGGCCGTCTCGGCCCGGCGTCCGCGCGCGAGCGCGGCCAGCAGGCGCGCCGCGTTGGCCGGCGAGCGCAGGAGGTAGGCGGTCTCGCGCAGGCTGGCGAGTTCGGCCGCCGGGATGAGCGCCATGTCCTCATGGCCCCGGCGCGAGATGACGGCGACCTCGCGCGTGTCCTCGACCTCGTCCCACACCTCCGCCAAGTGGTCGCGAGCGTGGCTGTAGCTGACCTTGAGTGCCATGGCAGACCTCCGCGTCTCAGTGTTGTTGGACAGAAAACCTGTACAGGTCGACAGGTGCCGTCAAGGTAACCCGCGACGAGGGCGTGCTCGCGTGGGGGCGGGCCGAACGGCGCGCGGTGCTCACGTTCGACCGCGACTTGGCCGAGTGACTGGTGCGCCACCGCGACCCGCCGTCCGATACTCGACGCGCCCACGCGCCGCCCGGCAGCAGGGCGCGCGGCGACGGTCGGCCATCCATGCGTTCCGCACCCGGTGACGAGGACGTCCGACGCCGGGTTCCACATGCGGGGCGCTCGGCCTCCACGCCGCGTGATCGGCGAACGCATGACACGGGAGGGACGCATGCGAGGCGCGCGACTGCTCCTCGTGGGACTCACGGGAGCCGTGCTCGGCGCAGGAGCCGGTGCCGGCGCCACCGGCCCCGTGACGCCGCACGGCGTGAAGGTCGTGAAGCCGCGCGTGCTGCGCATCCGGCTCACCGCACCGGACGGAGCGCCCGCCGCGTTTCGCGCGTACGCGGACGGCGGGACGCTGTGGACCTTCGCACCGGGGCCGCCGATCCCCGGACACTGGGCCGCGTGCCCGGACGCGCGGCTGGTCGCGCTCCTCGAGCGGGCGCGCAACACACGGGGGTGAGGGACGGGTGACGACGGCCGGCGCGCGCGGCGTCGCGGGAGGTCACGTGCCGGCGGCGTCCCGCCCCAGTCGGGTTGCGCCCCCCGCGCCGACCGCGCACTCTCGCGCCGAGTGCTGACTCCCCGCCATTCCCCTCCCGTGCAGCGCGTCGTCCTCGCCGCCGTCGCGGCCCTCGCGTGTGGAGCGTGTGGGGCCGCCGCACCCGCCGTCCCCGACGCACCCGCCGAACGCTACGGCTTCGTCGCGCGCCTCGGCCGCGACACGGTGTCGCTCGAGAGCGTGACGCGCCGCGGCAACACGGTCGCCAGCGACGCCGTCGACCGCTTCCCGCGCGTCCGCCGGCGGCACACGGAGATCGAGCTCGCCCCGGACGGCGGGATCCGGCGGCTCGTGATGGACATCCACACGCCGAGCGAGCCCGCCGAGCGGCGCGAGCGCCGGGTCGTCGCCGAGGTGACCGCGGACTCCGTGCGCGTCACGAAGCGGGACGGGGCGGGCACGGTGACGCGCGCCTTCGCCCCGCGCGGCGGCACGGTCATGGCGCACGTCCCGCAGCTCTACAGCCTCTACGAGCTGTACTTCGCCGCGTTGCGGCGGGCGGGCGGCGACACGGCGCAGATGCGGCAGTTCTACGTCGACCGGGAGTTCGACCACTTCCCGCTGCACCGCGGCGTCGTGCGGCGCCTGCCCGACGGCCGGGCGGAGATCGCGCACGACTGGCTGGCGGGGACGGGGGAGGCCACGCTCGATTCCGCGTACCGGCTGCTGCGCTACTCCGGCGCGCGGACGACGTACCTCGTGGAGGTGACCCGCCTCGCGGCGCCGCCCGACGTCCGCGGCGTCGCCGACCGGTTCGCGGCGCTCGAGGCGCAGCGGGGCGGCGCGCGGCCGCTGAGCGTACGCGACACGACGCGCGCCCGCGTCGGCGGCGCGACGTTCTCGGTCGAGTACAGCCGGCCGCTCGCGCGCGGGCGCACGCTGCTGGGCGGCGTCATCCCGTACGACCGCGTCTGGCGCACCGGCGCGGACGCCGCGACGCACTTCACGACCTCGGCGCCGATCACGCTCGCCGGACTGCCGCTCCCCGCGGGGCGCTACACGCTCTGGACGCTCCCGCGTGCGCGCGGGGTCGAGCTGATCGTGAACCGGCAGACCGGCCAGTGGGGGACGGGGTACGGCCGCGCGCACGACGTGGGGCGGGCGCCGATGACGAGCGACACGCTCGCCGCGCCGGTCGAGCGGTTCACGATCGCGATCGACGCGGTCGACGGGCGGCGCGGGACGCTCGCGATGACGTGGGGGGCGTTCCGGTGGACGGCGCCGATCGAGGTGCGCTGAGGTCCGAAGGGATCGCGTGAACGCGCGCGGGCGCGTCGCGAATGTCCAGATCCGCGCGAGAACGACGCCGGAGAGGGTGTTCGAGGGTGGTCCGTGCGTGCGCCGGACCGCCGCGTTCCCCTCCGAAGCCCGGGGTCCCCATGTCTCCTCCCCGTCTCGCCCCAGTCGTGCTCGCGGCCGCCCTTGCGGCGTGCGCCGGCGATCGCCAGCCCACCGAGCCGTCGTCTCGCGAACCGACGGACGGCCCGCGGACCTCCCTCGAGCCACCGAAGCCCGCCTGGGAGCCGTCGCGGAAGGTGCCGTTCCAGCGCGTCAGCGGCTCCGCCGCTAGCGCGGCCGCGTCCGCCCTCCCCTACTCGGGCGTCTTGTGCACCAGCATGGGCGCCGGCGGGTACGTGTACGAGCTGCGGATCCCGCCGGCGTCGTTCCTCCTGATGGAGGCCGACTCCATCCGCGTGTTCTGGAGCCTCCGCGAGACGCACTACCGGCCCAAGGGCGGCACCACGAGCATCACCGTGATCACCGAGTCGACGCTCGACCAGGCCGCCCTCAACCCTCCGCACGTCCACACGAGCCAGGACACGCCGATGGAGCCGGACGGGCGCCTGCGCTACTTCCAGCCTGTGACGCCCGGGATGCTGCGTCGGCTCGGGCTCACCGGCGGCACCATGCGTGTGGTGATCAAGGCCACGGCGAGAGCCCAGGTCCCCAGCTCGCTGTGTGGCCAGCAGATCGCCGCGGTGCAAGCCCAGCTAGAGATCTACAACACGCCGCAGCTCCACATCTTCAACTGACGGCGACGTGCGCGGCGTGGGAGCGCAGCCCGCCGCGGCCCGCACTCGACAGCCCCGCCCGTGGGCGTATCGTTGGACCGTCACCCCGGTCCCCACGCCCATGGCGGACGCCGGCGAGCCCTCGGCCGACCAGCTCGTCGCGCAGCTCTACGACGAGCTGCGCGCCATCGCCCACGCGCAGCTGCGGCGCGAGCGCACGGGGCACACCCTCGGCACGACCGCGCTCGTCCACGAGGCGTACCTGCGGCTCGCCGGCCGCGCGGACGTCGGCGCGGACGACCGCCGCGCCTTCTTCGCCGCCGCGTCGGCGACGATGCGGCGCCTGCTCATCGACCACGCGCGCCGCCGGCGGCGCCTCAAGCGCGGCGGCGGCGCCGGCGCCGTCGCGCTCGACGACGCGGAGGCCGCCGGCGCGCTCCTCTTCACCGACGACGAGGCCGACGAGCTGCTCGCGCTCGACGAGGCGCTCGACCGGCTCGCGGCCGCCAACCCGCGCGGCAGCGCCGTCGTGCAACACCGCTTCTTCGCCGGGCTGACGCTCGACGAGACGGCCGCCGTGCTCGGCGTCTCCGCCAAGACCGTGCAGCGCGACTGGCTCGTCGCCCGCGCCTGGCTGCGCAAGGAGATCGCGCGCGACCTCGGCCTGCTCGAGCACCTCGTCTGACGCCGCGCGCCGCCTCGCCCGGAGGCTCGCCCGATGCCCACGCTCCGCGCCCCCGACGAACCGCCCCTCGAGCCGACGCTCGACCCGACGCTCGACCCGACGCTCGACCCGACGCGCTGGGACCGGCTCGCGGCGCTCTTCCTCGACGCCGTCGAGCGCGCGCCCGACGAGCGCGCCGCGTTCGCGGCGGCGCGCTGCGCGGGCGACGACGCGCTGCGCGAAGAGCTGCTCGGCATGCTCGAGGCGCACGCGCACGACCTCGGCATCGAGCGGCGGCTGCTGGCCGACGACGCGGCGGCGGGGCCGTTCGCGCCGCTCGCGCCGGGCACGCGCGCCGGCCCCTACGCGATCGCCGCGCTCGTCGGCGAGGGCGGGATGGGCGAGGTGTACCGCGCCGAGCGGGTGGACGGCGCCTACCGGCAGACGGTGGCGGTCAAGGTGTTGCGCCCGGGCTACCTGGCGGCCGAGGCGGCGCGCCGCTTTCGCGTCGAGCGTCACGCCCTCGCGCGGCTCGTCCACCCGGACATCGCGGCCATCACCGACGGCGGCGCGCTGGCCGACGGGCGGCCGTACCTCGTGCTGCGGTTCGTCGACGGCGTCCCGATCACCGCGTACTGCGAGCGCCACGCCCTCGCGCTCGCCGACCGGCTGCGGCTCTTCCAGCGCGTCGCGGCGGCGGTGCAGTTCGCGCACGGGCGCCTGGTGGTGCACCGCGACCTCAAGCCGTCGAACATCCTCGTCACCGCCGACGGCGCGCCGGTGCTGCTCGACTTCGGCGTCGCCAAGCTGCTCGACGCGCCGCGCGAGTCGCCCACCTTCGCGCCGACGCGGCCCGAGCTGCGACTGCTCACGCCGGGGCACGCGGCGCCCGAGCAGCTGCGCGGCGAGCCGGCGGGGACGGCCGCCGACGTGTACGCGCTCGGCGTGCTGCTCTTCGAGCTGCTCACGGGGCGTCTCCCGTTCCCGCCCGACGGTCGGAGCGCCTCGGCGCTCGAGGCGGCGATCCTCGCCGAGCCGGCGCCCGCGCCGAGTGCGGTGGCCCCGACGGCGCGCGCGCGCCGGATCGCCGGAGACCTCGACCGCATCGTGCTGATGGCGCTGCGCAAGGAGCCGGACCGGCGCTACGCGACCGCCGAGCAGCTGGCCGACGACGTCGCGCGCTACCTCGACGGCCGGCCGGTGCGCGCGCGGCGCGACACGCTCGCCTACCGCGCGCGCCGCTTCGTCGGCCGTAACCGCGGCGCGGTGGCGGTCGCGATCCTGGCTGCGCTGGCGGCGGCGGGGCTCACGGCGACCTCGGTCGTCCAGGCGCGCGCCGCGGCCCAGGCGCGCGACCACGCCCTGCGCGAGCGCGCGGCGGCGGAGGACGTGGTCGGCGTGCTGACGGCGCTGTTCGAGCGCGCCAACCCGGCGCTCGCCCCCGGCGGCGACACGGTGCGCGTGGCCGCGCTGCTGGAGGAGGGGGAGCGCCGCGTCGACGGGATGGCGGCCGACCCCGCGCGCCAGGCGCGGATGTGGCGCGTGCTCGGCAACCTGCACCACGCCCGCGGACGTTACGACCGCGCGGAGGCGCTGCTGCAACGCGCGTGGGACGCGCAGCGGCGCATCGCGGGCGAGGACGGCGAGGCGGCGCGCACGGGACACGAGCTCGCGATGGTGACCTACCACTACCGCGGCGCGGAGGCCGCGCGGCCGCTGCTCGCCGCCTCGCTGGCGCGGCTGCGCCGGTCGGGCGACGCGGCCGACGTCGCCGGCGCGCTGCGCGACCTCGCCGGCACCGCCGCGACGCCCGGCGAACGCCTGCGCCTGCTCGACGAGGCCGCGGCGGTGTTGGCGCGCGTGCCGCGCCCCGACTCGATCGCCGTGGCCGCCCTGCTCAACGATCGCGGGATCGCGCGCCAGGGCGTGGGCGAGCTGGCGGAGGCGCACGCGCTCTTTGACGCATCGCTCCGCATCCTCGAGCGGCGTCGCCCGCCCGAGCACCCCGACCGGCTCGCGGTCGCGCGCAACCTCTCCGCAGTGTTGGCGGGGCTGGGGCGGTGGGCCGAGGCCGAGGCGCAGCTGCGCGCCGCAATCGCGCACGCGCCCGCGAGCATCGAAGGGGACGCGCGCGCGGGGGACGAGGAGCGGCTGGCGCTGCTCGCGGCGAACGCCGGCCGGCTGGCGGAGGCGGAGGCGGGGCTGCGCGCCTCGCTGGCGACGCTGCGCGGCGCGGTCGCGCCCGACCATCCGCGCGTCGACAACACGCTCCGCAACCTCGGCCTCGTGCTCGTGGCCCGCGGGCGCGTGGCCGACGGGCTGGCGACGCTCGACTCGGCGGTGGCGCGTGCGCGCGATCGGGGCGGCGCCGCGTCGGAGAGCTACGGCTACCTGACCGGCCAGCGCGTCCTCCCGCTCCTGCGCCTCGGGCGCGTGGACGAGGCGCGCGCGGCGGCACGCGAGAGCGGGCGGGTGCTGCGCGCCGCGCTCCCGGCCGGACACACGCGACTCGACGACCTCGCCTTCTGGCAGGGCGCGGCGGCGGTGGCCGCGGGCGACGCGGCCGGTGCGGAACGCGTGCTGCGCGACGCGCTCGATCGCCTCGGCCGGCGCCTCCCCGCGTCGCACCCGCGCGTTGCGGGGACGGCGTGCCTGCTCGGCGCGGCGCAGGCGGCGCAGGGGCGCCCGCCCGCGGCGGCGGCGCACCGCCAGCGGTGCACCGCCTACGAGCGCTGGGGGCTCGCCGACCCGCGGATCGTCGTCTGGGGGCGCCGGGCGACGATCCGCTGACGTCGGCCGCGCACGCGCGTCAGGCGCGCACGCGCGGCATCTCGACGAGCATCGGGCTGTACGCGGGGACCGCCGCCGGCCGCTCGCGCTTCGGCGCCTCCTTGCGCACGGCGAACTGCCAGGTCACGCGCCCCACCTCCTCCCCCTCGTACAGCTGCCGCACGGCGACGCCGTGCCCGCCGCGCTCCATCCCCTTCGCGCCGCGCACGTGCAGCCGCGCCGGGAAGCGGGCGCCGGCCGGGAGCGCGACCTCGCCGAGCGTGACCTGCCGCCCCGCGGGGAGCCGCACCATCGCGTAGCGCCGCTTGCGGTCGATGTCGACCTTCCACAGCCGCCCGCGCCGCAGCCGCGCCGCCAGCGCCAGCGGCACCTGCAGCCACGCCTCGGCGCCGCGCGGCAGCCGCTGCAGCACCTCGAGCGTGAAGCGCCGCGTCTGGTCCGGCGCGCCCGCGATCATGAACGGGAGCACCGCCGGGTCGCCCCCCGGGTCGGGGATCGTGTCGACGACGTTGAAGTTGCGCCAGGTGATGTTGTTCTGCCCGCGGATGAGCGCCCGGAAGTCGTCCCACGACATCGCCCCCGGCGTCGGCGGCGGCGGGTCGGCCGGGTGCGAGAGGACGCCCACGAAGCAGTAGTGCCCGGTGGCCGGGATCTCGGCCGCCGGCCAGGTGAGCGGGCCGGCGACGACGAGCGTGTCGCCCGCCGGGACGAGCGCGGGCGCCGTGGTGCCGATCAGGTTCCACGACGCGGGGGTCACGAGCGTGGAGACGTCGCTCCAGTAGACGGTGCAGGTGACGCCGGCGGCGTCGCCGGCGCCGCGGTTCTTCATCCGCACGTAGAGGAAGTTGTCCTGCCCCGCCTCGGCCTCGAAGCCGAGGATGCTCGAGCCCTCGTTGCCGCTCCCCTCGCCGAACAGCGCGACCGGGTCGGCCACCGCGGCCGGGCGCACGATCACGTCGGGGCTGGCGCTGATCGGGCCGGCGGACGGCACGATGCCGGTGTCGCCGACGTTGTCGCGCAGGTAGACGTCGGGGACGAGGCCGAGCGTGGTGGTGACGATCGCGTTCAGGTCGGGCATCACGCCGATCGCGCCGGCCACCATCGGTCCCTGCGGCGTCCCCGTGGCCGGGTCCGCGAGGATGGCCCGCATCTGCGTCGGCGAGAGGCGCGTCCCCGCGGTGGCCGCGTGCATCCCCTGGAGGATGAGCGCCGCGCCGGTCACGATCGGCGACGCGCTGCTCGTGCCGCTGAAGGTGTCGGTGTAGCGGCGGTTCTCGTCCCCGCCGCCGTCGTCCAGGTCGCCGTAGCCGCAGGTGACGACGTTCTCCCCCCAGGCGTAGCAGTCCACGCGCGAGCCGAAGTTGGAGAAGCCGAGGCGCTCGTGCGGGACCACGCTCGACGCCGCGCCGCAGACGATCGCCCCCGAGTCGCGGAAGTCCGGGTGCGTGCGGTCGAGGATCTGCTGGCCGCCGGCGCTCACGAAGGCGTCGAGGTCGAAGCCGCCGTTCCCGGCCGCCTCCACCACCACGATGCCGTGCGCCACCGCCAGGCGGATCGCGTCGAAGTCGGCGTCGTCGGTCTCGGTGGGGAGGAAGCCCTTCTGGATCTCGAGCAGCAGGACGTCACCCGCGGTGAGCGTCGGCAGCACGTCGACGATCGCGTCGGCGACGTGGCCGGTGGTGTTGGTGGCGAGGTCGAAGTGCGACGCCATGCGCACCGTCGGGACGGCCGGCGCGATGCCGACGACGCCGACGGTGTTGTCGACGCCGACCAGCTCGCCCAGCACGGCGGTGCCGTGGTTGCCGAGGTAGCCGCCGATGCCGTGGCGGTTGTCGCCGCTGAGGAGCACGGGCGCCTTGGCGACGAGGTCCTCGTGTGCGGGGATCCACCCCTGCTCGAGGTCGACGACGGTGAGCCCCGCGCCCTCGCCGTCGGGCTGCGTCCACGCCCAGCGCGCGTCGATCCCGGCGGGCGCGGCGTCGAGGTAGCCCTGGTCGACGTTGTAGTCGTCGTCGCCCGGAACGACCACCGGGTCGGTGGCGGCCAGCTCGCGGTACGCGAGGTCGACCTCGGGGAGCGCGTTCAGCCGCTCGAGGAGCTCCTCGGCGTCGGCGCGCCCGCGCAGGTCGAGGCGCCAGTAGCTGGTGAGCGAGTGGCGCGGCGGGAACTGGGTGGCCTGCGCGGCGAGCTCCAGCCGGCGCACCTCGGCCGGCGGCCGCCGCCGCACCACGCGGCTCGAGCGATCCAGGTCGTAGCGGTCGAGCAGCGCGGCGAGGCCGTCGAGCTGCAGGCGGCGGGCGGCGTCGCGCAGCGTCTCGGTGCGGAGCGCCTCCTGCGCCTTCGCGTCCTCGCCGCCGCGGTCGGCGGAACGCCCGTGCGCCGCGACGCCGGCGCGTCCCGCCCCCTCGACGAGGCGGACGATGATCGCGCCGCTGTACGGGGTGCGCGGTCGCGTCCGGGTGACGAGCGTCGACCGGGGCGCGCCGGGAAGTCCGCCGACGTCCGCGGCATGGCCGTCGGGTCGGAGCGGCTGCATCGACATGGTACCCTCCAGGATTCGGCGACTCGGCCGCGATCCGCGGGTCGTCCACGTCGGGACGGAGAAGGGCGACGGACGTGCGAGCGCGCGAGGGCGCGGCGGGCGCGTGGGCGGTTCTCCGCGCGGCGGCAGGCGGCGCGGGACACCCGGCGGGAGGCCGCCGGGCGGGCCTGCCCGGCCGTGGGCGAGGCCCGACGTGTGAGGCAGGTCGCCAGTATGCGCGCGCAGGCTGCGCGGTGCAAGCATGCCCGAGTGCGCGCGCGGCGACGCGCGCCGGCTCGCGTCGCCGCGACGGGTGCCGTCAGAGCCGCACCACCGCCCCCGCCCACCCCGCCGCGTCCCGGTCCTCGCGGAACAGCCGCTCGACGTCGACGCCGACCCGGTCCCCCTCGCGGCGCACCGCGAAGCGGTCCATCCCGCGCGTCGCGCGCCCCTCGATGAAGGTGCCGTCGGGGCGGTACTTCGACTTGTGCTTCGGGCACTGGAAGCGCGCGTCGCGCTCCTGCCAGCGCAGCGCCGTGTTCTGGTGCGGGCAGGCGAGGTTGAACGCGTACGCCGCGCCCTGCCAGCGCACCAGGATCACCTCGTGCTCGCGGTCGATGCTCGCGCCGTCGGCGGCCGGGATCGCGTACCAGCGCACGTCGCCCGCGACGTCGAGCGGGGCGGTGAACGCGAGCGGCTGCGCGAACGCGCCGGAGGCCGCGCCGCCGACCGCGGTCAGCGCGGCCGCCACCGCCAGCGCGGCGTCGCGCAGGAAGGCCCGCCGCTCGGCGCCGACGGCGTCGGCCGCCGGGCAGCTGTGACACGCGCGCGTGGTGTGACGGTCGTGGGGCACGGAAGACTGGTCAGGCGTTCGTCAGCACGGTGCCGGCGAGCACCGTGAGCATCCAGAGGGCGACGCTCGCCGCGGCGTGCGTGCGCAGGCGCGCCCAGCGTCGGTCGTCGGCGTCGTCGTCCGCCGGCGCGCCGTGGAGCGCGCGCTCGGCGCGCGTCATGGCGAGGCCGTTGCCGAGCAGCGCCGCGACGAGGGCCATCTTCGCCCAGAACGCCGGCAGCGTCGCGAACGTCTCGACGTCGGCGAGGAAGAGGAGCGCGCCGCTGGCGAGGAGCGCCGCGAGCGCCCCGACCACGAGGCGGTGCGCGCCCGCCAGCTCCGCGAGCTGGCGGCGGCGCGCGTCGGCGTCGCCCCCGCGCGCCGCGCGCAGCGTCGCGCGGTCGGCCGCCAGCGCCAGCCCGCCGCCCACCAGCAGCGCCGCGAAGTGCGCGTACAGCACCGCCGTCGGCAGCACGCGCGAGTCGGCGTAGGCCTGCTGCCACGGGGCGGCGAGCTGCGCGACGCGCTCGACCAGCGGGGGCGCGACGAACGCGGTCATCGGCGTGGCGCGCTCAGTCGCGGGTCAGCCACATGTAGGCCGCGCCCGCCGTCGCGACGCCGAACGAGCCGAGGGCGATGGTGCGGTGGCGGCGCGCCTCGTCGGGGCCGCGGTCGCCCGCGGTGCGGCCGGCGAGCCCGGTGGCCACGAACCCGGCGTCGGCGGCCAGCATCAGAAGCGCGTGGATCGTGCGCCGGCGCCGGCCCTCCGCGACCCCGCGCGACTCGTACAGGTTCCACACGCCGGTCACCGTGTTGACGGCGAACAGCGCGCCGACGCCGGCGGCGGTCGCGACGTGCGCGTCGCGCAGCCCGCGGTCGATGGGCGTCGTGCGGCGGCCGGCGAACACGTCCTCCTTCTGCGAGATCAGGCGCGAGCCGAGCACGTACTGCGCCGCGAACACCGGCAGCATCGCGTAGCTCCCCCAGCGGTGGATCGTCAGCCGCGTCGCGTAGGCGTCGCTCACGGCCACCGCGCGCGGGCGGCCCGTGTCCGCCGGCGGCCGCGCCGCGCCGGCGCGCGCCGGGACGACCGGCGGCGCCGGCGCGCGGCCGGCGGTCGCCGTGTCCCGCGCCAGCGTGTCGGGCGCCTGCGGGTCGGGCGCGGCGCCGAGGGCGAGCGCCAGCGCGAGGAGCGGCGGGGGCGTCACGCGCTCACCCCTTGACCACGGTGACGGTGCGCGTCCCCGCGTCGAACGTCGTGCGGTACTCGGCGAGCGGGCGCGGCGCGGGGCCGGCGACGTTGACGCCGCTGGTGTCGAACTGCGAGCCGTGGCACGGGCAGGTGATGCGCGCGCCGTCGAACGAGCCGACCGTGCACTGCTCGTGCGTGCAGATGCTCGAGAAGGCGCGGAACAGGTTGTTGCCGAGGTTGAGCACGATCACGTTCGCCGCCAGCCCGCCGACCGTGCCGAAGATGCGGAAGCCGCGCGCCGCGGCCAGCGGCGCGTTCTGGTCGAGCGGGATCGTCAGCGTGTTGTTGGCGAAGGTCGCGGTCCCCGCCGACGGGCCGCCCGGGTTCCCCGGCCCCGCCGGCCCGCCGTCGTCCCCGCTCCCGCCCCCGCCGCACGCGCCGAGCGCCGCGGCGAGCAGCGACAACGTGGACGCGGAGACGAACGCGCGGCGCGTGCACGAGGGGTCGCTCGGCGCGTCGGGGTCGAGGGGCGCGTCGGGGTCGAGGAGTGGGAGCGGCTTCATGATGGAGGCGCTGGCGGGGAACGGGCGGGACGTGGTGCGGGCCGACGTCCGGTAGACGACGCAGGGCGCCGAAGTATTCCCCGGGAAGTGTCCCCGGAATGTTCGGCGCGCTCGCGCCGTCCGCTTGTATCGATCCGCCACACCTCCCCAGTCCCCCGACGATGCGCGACCAGCCCCCCTTCCGCGCGCGGCGCGTCCGCACGCTCGCCGCGCTCCTCCCCGCCGCACTCCTCGGCGCCGCGGCGGCGTGCGGCGACGACGACGAGCCCACCCCGCCGCTCCCGCCCACCTTCACGACGACGCTGAGCGGCGCGAACGAGCGCCCCACCGCGGTGAACACGCCGGCCACCGGCACCGCGCGCGTCGTCGTGAACGGCGCGAGCGTGAGCTACACGGTCACCGTGACCGGGCTCACCGGCGCGCCGCGCCTGGCCCACATCCACGGGCCGAGCGACGCGAGCACCAACGCCGGGGTCCTCGTGGACTTCGACCCGACGCCGGTGACCGGGACCGCCGGCACCTTCTCGGGGACGTTCACCGCGGGCGACATCCGGGGGCAGGGCGGGCGCGCGCCGATCTCGCTCGACTCGCTGGTGACGCTGATGCGCACCGGGCAGGCGTACGTGAACGTGCACACGCAGCAGTTCGGCGCCGGCGAGGTCCGCGGCCAGCTCGCCGGCGGCTGAGCGCGTCCCCGATCGCGCCCGCGATCGCGTTGGTCACCCGGCCAGGCGTTCGAGCGCGGCGACCACCGCGGCCGCGCCGCGCGGGCGCGCCTCGCGGTCGGCCGCCGTGAGCTGCGCCGCGAGCGCGGCGAGGTGCGCGGCGTCGGGCGACGGCGGGGCCGGCGCCGCCGCGGGCGCGGCCGACGGTCCGGCGTCGGCGAGCTTGCGCGCCAGGAACGCGCCCGGCGTGTCGACCTGGTAGGGCGTCCCGCCGGTGAGGCACTCCTGCACGACGACGCCCATCGCGTACAGGTCGGCGCGCGGGTCGGGGCGCGCGCCGAGCAGCACCTCGGGGGCGAGGTACTCGGGGGAGCCGAGGATGGCGCCGGCGAGGCGGCGGTCGGCGGGGCGCCCGCCCGGCGCGCCGCGGCGCGCGACCGAGGCCACGCCGAAGTCGGTGACCTTGAGCAGCCCGTCGCGCCGCACGAGCAGGTTCTCGGGCTTCACGTCGCCGTGCACCACCCCCTGCTCGTGCGCCGCCTCGAGCGCGCGCGCCAGCTGCCGCGCCAGCGCCAGCGCGCCCGGCGCGCCGAGCGCCCCGCGGGCGCGCAGCAGCGCGCGCAGCGACGCCCCGTCGACGTACTCCATGGTGATGAACGGCGTGCCGGCGTAGTGCCCGAGGTCGTGCGTGCGGACGACGTTGCGGTGCGACACGCGCCGCGCGAGGCGCATCTCGCGCGCGAGCTGCTCGAACGCCTCCGCGTCGTCGGCCCACGCCTCGGGGCGCAGCACCTTGAGCGCGACGCGCTCCCCCACCAGCCCGTCGCGCGCCAGCAGCACGACGCCCGCGCCGCCGCGCCCCAGCTCCGCCAGCACGGCGTACCGGCCCGCCACCACCTCGCCCGGGCGCGGCGCGGCGCGCGCCGCGCCGGCCGCGCGCGGCAGCGGCACGACGGGCGTGCGAGCGCGCGCGCGCGGCGGGCGCGCGCCCTCCGGCTCGTCGTCGTCGCGCGCGGCGACGCCCGCCGGCGCGGCGCCGAGCACCGACACCAGCACCTCCTTCTCGCGCAGCTCCGCCAGCAGCGCGGCCAGCGCCGCCGCGAGGTCGCCGATCTCGTCGCGCGCCGTCCCGGGGCGCGCGGGCCCCGCGGCCGCGCGCGCGGCGCGGTCGGCCGCCGCGTAGTCGCCCTGCACCGCGGCGCGCGCGGCGTCGGCGAGGCGGCGCGCCGGGCGCGTCACGTGCAGCGCCGCCGCCCACGCCGCGCCGAGCGCGCACGCGAGGCCGAGCGCGCCGGCGACCAGCAGGGAGAGCCGCACCCCCGCGAGCCCCGGCGGCGTCGCGGGCGCCGCGTGCAACACCAGGAAGCCGCCCACCACCTCGCCGCCGGCGGTCACCAGCGACGACTGCTGCACCAGGGCGCCCGCGGAATCGGCGAGCAGCGACTGCGCGCGCCCGCGCCCCAGACTGGTCGCGACGACGCGGCGCCCGCCCGCGCCGGCCGTGTAGAACACGACGTCCGCCCCCGTCGCCGCGCGCACGTCGCGCGCGAACGCCGCGTCGATCACGCGCGTCGCCGTCAGCGTCCCCACCGGCGCGCCGCCGGGGACGACGATCGGGACGCACACCGCCTGGAAGAGCAGCGTGTCGCGCGACGCGCCGAAGCCCGACGTCGTGCGCCCCTCGAGCGCGCCGCGCACGAGCGGGATGTCGCCCATCGGCGCGCCCGACGCCGCCGGCTCGTCGCTCTTGGCGAGCAGCACCCCGCGCTCGTCGGTGACGAACACCCACGCCGCCTCGAGCTGCCCGGCGGCCTCGAACGCCTGGTCGAGGATGTCGTCGCGGCGCGCCCCGGCGACCAGCGCGCGGAAGTACGGGCCCTGCACGAAGACGCGCGTCCCGCCGGCCAGCGCGCGCGCCCGCCCCGCCAGCAGCTGCGCCGTCAGGTCGGCCGCCTGCTCGAGCGCGCGCCGCTCGTCGCGCGCCGCCGCGCCGCGCGCGGCCAACGACGTCGCCGCCAGCGCCGCCGCGACCACGGCGCACACGATGGCGGCCGTGCCCAGGAAGACGCGGGCGGCGAGCGCGGGCCCTCGGCGCGTCACGGCGGCCGCACCCCGCTCAGTAGCGGTCCGCGCGCGTCACCGCGTACGGCCGCCCGAACTTGTTGAGGTGCGGCGCCGCCACGTAGGCGCGCGCGTCGAGCGCCACGCGCACCGGCGCGTCCCCAGGCACCACGAGCGGCCGCACCGCCTCGGCGGCCGCGCGCTCGTGCCAGGCGTGCAGCGCGTAGCGCCCGGGCGGCACGCCGTCGATCGCGAACGAGCCGTCGGCCGCCGGGCGCGCGACCCACCGCGTCGGCACCGCGACGACGAAGCTCGCCATCTTCGAGTGGATGTTGCAGTAGATCGGGTAGACGCCCGGGCGCGCGAACGACGCCGCGCGCGTCGCGCCGCGCCGGTACAGCCCGAGGTCGAACGGCCCCGGGTCGGCGTTCGTGAAGACGTTGTGGCTGAACGGGTCGCGGTTCGGGAACGCCACCGTGCCGCCCGCCGGCACGGCGACGACGTGCGGCTCGAACTCGCGGTCGCGCATCAGGATCGTGTCGGCGCGCGGCTCGGGCGCACGCCCGCGGGCGCCGTCGCCGCTGGCGACCAGCCACACCACCGCGCCGCGCAGGTCGCCCGGCGCCGACCCCGCGCCCTCCTCCAGCACCACGGTGCCGCGCACCGTGAGCCGCCGCGCGCCGACGCCCGGCTCGGGGCGCGTGAGCAGCAGCGCGAGCGCCGCCGCCGCGAACGCGAGCCGTCCCGGGCTCACAGCTCCACCCCCAGCGCGAGGTTGAGGTGCGAGGCCCGGTACGTCGCCGCGTCGTAGCGCGTGCGGAGCCGCCGCCACTCGAGGCCGACGAGCAGCGGCTGCACGGGACGCCACTGGGCGTGCGCCGCGCACGCCGCGTTGCGCCGGCGCACGGGGAGGTCCTCGGGGCGCACCGCGTTCACCCCGCACCCCGCCCCCGCCACGAGGGTCGGGTGCGCGCGCCAGTTGAGCTGCCCCCACGCCGCGGCGTCGCGCAGCGGCGCGCCGACGGTGCCCGCGGGGGCGCCCGGCGCGGGGCGCCCGAACACCTGCCCGATCGCGCCGCCCCCCAGCCCGCGCAGCAGCCGCCCGTACGCGTACGCCTCGCCGCGCAGCTCGACGGTGCGGGCGAGCGCCACGCGCGCGTCGGCGGTGAGCGCCCGGCTGGCGCGGATCGCGCCCCCGCCCACGTCCGCCCACCCGCGGTGCGCGCCGACGCCGATCTCGCCCCCGCGCCCGATCACGTCGCCGAGCGGCGGCAGGTCGCGCTCTACCGGGTCGCCGCCCCAGCGCGCACGCACACGCGCCTGCAGGAAGGGGCGCCGCGCGCGCTCGGCGGCGTCGGCGGCGTCCGGCTCGCCGGGGAAGGACGCGCCCAGCACCGGCGCCAGCACCGCGCCCTGCACCGCCCAGCGCACGGCGCCGCGCGCCGGGCCGACGTCGCGCGTCACCCGCACCTGCGGCAGCCAGTTCCAGAGGTTCCCGGCGGCGGTGAAGTCGGGGATCCCGACCGCCGCCGCGCTGATCGGGTCGAGGTCGGAGACGAGCGGCGTCTCCGAGCCCACCAGCAGCTCGGTGCGCGCCCAGGCGAGGCGCGCGTTGGCGACGCGCAGCCGCGGCTCGGGGAAGAGGCGGCGGTCCGCCGGCCCGCCCGACGTCCCGCCGAAGAAGTCGACGTCGACGACCGCGTCGAGGGTCGCGCCCAGCACGTCGTCGATCGTCGCCGCGGCGCCGACGCGCGACTGCCGCAGCGACGCCCCCAGCACCCCGCGCGGCGGGCGCGCGTCGGCCGGGGGGAGCGCGAACAGCGGGACGTCGGCGACATTGACGCGGCGCGAGGTGTGGAAGGCGTTGGTGAGCAGCGTGGCGCGGAACTCGAGCCGCGCGCGCGAGCGGGCGCGGGCGCCCCCCTCCGCCACCTCCCCCAGCTGCCGCCGCAACAGCGCGATCGCCGCCTCGGCGCGCGCCAGCCGCTCGGCCAGCGAGTCGCCGGCCGCCCGGGCGCTGTCGACCCGCACGCTGTCGCGGCGCGCGCTGTCCGGCGGCGCCGGCGGCTGCGCGCCGGCGCGCGGGGCGAGGCCCGCGAGCAGCAGCGCCGCCGCGGCCAGGCGGCCGCGCGAGCGGGTTGGGAGGGACATGCCGAGGCGCGAGAGGAGGCGAGCAGGCGGGGCGGTCGTCGCTCCCGTGTGCCCTAAGCTCTGGGTGACGGGCGGATGTGTCGAGGCCGTCTTACTCGAGACCGGCGATGATCCGACTCTTGCCAGACAGGGTGTACTGGATTGGCGCGTTCCCCTGCCGGGGGTGCGCGACCGCGTAGCCCGTCTGCACGAGGGTGGCGAGCGCGGTGGAGACGGTGCCCTGCGAGAGTTCCCACGTCTCCGCGAGATCCCGCTGCGTGCGGGCGGTGCCGGGGTCGGCCGCCCACGTGACGAGCTGCTCGATGCGCGCGTCGTCCAGCTCGCTCCGCATCACTGCCGCGTACCGCGTCTGGAGCGCACGCGAGAGCTCCGACAGCCCCACCGGTGGCACGGGCGCGCCGTCCGTACCGGTGTGCACCGACGCGCCGAGGCCGATGCACTCTTCGACGCCGTCGTCGAGCGCCTTGAGCAGGCCGCGCAGATCACCCTGAAAGACCTCGAAGAGGCGGTCGACTGCCGCGCCTTCGATCGGCGGGCGCGCGGGTCGGTCGTCGCGCAGCCTCCAACGCTCGTAACGCGCGCGCAGCAGGCCATGGACCTCGGTGAGCGAGAGCGGTTCGAGCAGCAGCGGGGCGCGGAACACGTTGCGAACCTGCGCGTGGCTGTCGAGTACGTCGTTCACGGCGTCCGTGGTGCCGACGAGTACGACGTGCAGCCCGTCGTGCATGAGCATGGGGTCGCGGAGACTCTGCAGCAGGTCGGCGGCGCGCGCGAGGTCCCGCCCGCTGAGGCTCTCGAGATTGTTCAGGTGCAACAGAAGGCCCCGGGCGTCGCTCCCCCGAACCATGGTCAGCAGGTCGCGGAGCACCCGCGGTCCGTCGACGAGCACGTCCTTCGGGGTCATCACCGTGACACCCCTCGTGACGCCGCCCCCAACGCCGAACGCGCTCGCGCTGACACCACCGGTCGCCAGCCGGGCCGCCCGAACCATCTGCTGCGCCGCCTGCATCGCCTCGCTGCCGCCGGACGTCGGCCGATTGGCGAGGACGGTGTCGTAGGCCGCGCTGAGGACGCGGCCGAAGAGCGCCTCCGGCGTGTCGCCTGCCACGAACGGGACCAGGGAGTCGGTCGTCAGGTAGCCGTCTTCGAGGGCGACCGCCTTGAGCGTCTGTACCAACGTGGTCTTCCCGACTCCGGACGCCCCGGCGACCGCCTGTCGGGAGCTGTCGCGCCCTCGAAGGTGCGCACGGAGCTCGGCCAGTTCGCCCGATCTGCCGACGAACAGGTCGAGCGATCGCCGCTCGTGGGCGGCAAGGAGCGTGTCCTGGAAGAACGGCGACCCCCGCAGGTTGTATACGTTCCAAACTGTCGGCAGGTCGACGAGAGGCATTGGTGCATATCGGATCGCGGGGGCCACCGCCCAATAACCGATTGGTATTGGGCAAATCCCCAATATCAGGGACGTATTGGGTCTGCACAACACCCTCCCGATACCGCCCACGCTCGCTGCGTATCACCCGGCCTTAGTGTGCACCGCGCCCCTGCTGCTGCTGGGCCAGCCGCTCCTCCGCCAGCAGCGTCGCCAGGCGCTCGGCCCCCACCTCGGCGACCAGCACCGTCCCTGCCGCCGCCGTCGGCCAGGCGAGCACGCCGCGCGCGCCGTCGGTGGCCGACGCCGCGCCGCCGGCGGCGACGACGGCGCGCATGGCGGGGGCGCGGAAGAAGCGCTCCTCCGAGACGATGTACTGCAGCACGACCCGGTCGTCCCACCGGTACGCGAGCACCGCCGCCGGCTCGTCGGCGAGGCTGGTCGTCCAGGCGCCAAGCAGGCGGAGGGCGGGGGCGCGCAGCGGCTCGACGGCGAAGGGGACGGCGGCCCGCACCGCGTCCAGGTCGCGAGCCCGCCCCGGCAGCTCGGCGGCCGAGACGCGGGCGTGGTCGGCGAGGGCGTCGCGGAGCAGCGGGACCGTGGCGGCGGCGGCCAGCGTCGGTACCGGCAGCGCCGGATCCGCCCGGGCGTGATCGCGCCACCACAGCGCCCCGATTCCCAAGAGAGCCGTCAGCACGACGCCAGCAGCCACCGTCGTGCGAGCCCGTCGCCACCCGCGCCCGCCGACGCTCGGCGCCGGCGTGGGGGCCGGCGGCATCGCCGTCACCGCCGCCACGCGCGCCCGCAGCGCCACCGACGCGGCGGCGACCGGCTCGGCGGCCAGCCGGCGCGCCACGGCCTGGTGCAGGGCCAGCTCGCGCCGGCAGGGCGCGCAGCCGACGAGGTGCGCGTCCAGCTGCGAGACCGTCTCGCGGGGCAGCTCGCCGTCGGCGTAGGCGGCCAGCAGGTCGCGCAGCAGCTGGTGCCGCGCCTCGCGCCCGGCCTCGTCGCGCGGGTCGACGCTGGGGAGCAGCGCCAGCGGGTTGCGCGGGTCGGTCACGACGCGCCTCCCCGCCGGACGTGCCGCGGCGTCGCGGCGTGCGCGCCCCCCCGGTGGGCCGCCAGCGCCCCGGCGAGCAGCCGGCGCCCGCGCGAGATGCGGCTCATCACCGTGCCGAGCGGGATCCCGAGGACGTCGGCGATCTCGTGGTACTTGAGCCCCTCCAGGTCGTGCAGCTCGACCGAGGCCGCGAAGTCGTCGGGCACCTCGGCGAGGGCGGCCTGGATCGCCTCGCCCGTCAGGCGCGCCAGCACCTCGTCGAAGAGCGCGTCGGCCTCGCCGGCCACCAGCTCCTCGTGCGCCGCCTCGAGCCGGGTGAAGGAGACGAGCCGTCGGCGGCGGCCGGCCTTCTCCTGTCCGTCGGCCAGCACCCCGCGCAGGATCCGGTAGAGCCAGGCGCGGGCGCGCTCCGGGTCGCGCAGCTCGCCGATGTGCTGCCAGGCGCGGACGCAGGCCTCCTGCACCAGGTCCTCGGCGTCCTCGGGGGAGTCGGCGCGCCGGCGGGCGAACGCCAGCAGCCGGTCCAGGTGCGGGAGCACCAGGGCGTCGAAGCGGGCGTGCGGGTCGTCGGGCGTCGCGGGGGGGGCCGGCACGGGCATCGGGTGGGCGGCGGACGTGCGGGACGGCCTCCGGGGGCGCCCCCGAGGGAGGACGCCGCCAGCCGCCGGGCTATTCCCGCCCGCCGCCCGGAGAGTACTGCCCGCGCACGAACGCCGGCACGTCGCGCCCGGCCAGCGGACGCGCGAACAGGTACCCCTGCCCGAGGTCGCAGCCGAGCGCCGCGAGCGCCGCGCGCTGCGCCTCCGTCTCGACCCCTTCGGCGACCGTGCGCAGCCCGAGCGTCCGGCCGAGGGCCACCACCGTGCGGGCGATCGCCAGGTCCCCCTCCTCGCTCGCCACGCCGTCGACGAAGCTCTTGTCGATCTTGAGCACGTCGATGGGGAAGCGCTGCAGGTAGCTGAGCGACGAGTAGCCGGTGCCGAAGTCGTCGACCGCCAGCCGCACGCCGAGCGCCTTGAGTGCCCCGAGCGTCCGCCGCACGCGCTCGGGCTCCTGCATGAGCGCGCTCTCCGTGATCTCGACGAGCAGCGCGTCGCTCGGCAGCCCGCCGGCGGCGAGCGCCGCCCGCACGTCGGCGACGAACCCGGGGTCCCGCAGCTGCCGCTCCGCCACGTTCACCGAGACGCGCAGCGCCGCCGCGCCGGGGTGCGTGCGGCGCCACGCGCCGGCCTGCCGGCACGCCGCGTGGAGCGCCCAGCGGCCGAGCGGCACGATGAGCCCCGTCTCCTCGGCCAGGGGGATGAACTCCGACGGCGGCACCGTGTCGCGCTCCGGGTGCCGCCACCGCAGGAGCGCTTCCACGCCCTGGACCTCGCCGGTCGCGAGGGCGACGATCGGCTGGTAGGCCAGGTGGAACGCGCCCGCTCCGGGGGCGGCGCGTTCGCCCTCGGCGTCGGCCAGCTGCCGGGTCACCGCGCGGCGCAGCTCGCCCTCCCGCTGCAGGCGCGCGAGGGCGGCGACGTGCATCGACGGCTCGAAGGTGTGGAACTGCCCCCGGCCGCGCGCCTTGGCGTGGTACATCGCCACGTCGGCGTCGCGCAGCAGCGCCTCGGCCGTGTCGGCGTGCGCGCTCGTGGCGATCCCGATGCTCACCCCGACCGCCACTTCCGCGCCCTCGAGCCGCACGGGGCGCCGCAGCGCGTCGAGGATGCGCGTCGCCACCGTGGCCGCCTCGTCGGCGCCGGGCACGCCGTCGACGAGCACCGCGAACTCGTCGCCGCCGAGGCGCGCGACGGCGTCGCACCCGCGGGTGGCGCCCCGCAGCCGCCGCGCGACGGCCGTGAGGAGCGCGTCGCCCGCGCCGTGGCCCAGCGAGTCGTTGACGGTCTTGAAGTTGTCGACGTCGAGGAACAGCACCGCGACGCCGGCGCCCGCCGCCGCGCCGCCGTCGCGGGCCCCGCGCGCCAGGGCCGCGGCCACCCGCTCGCGGAACAGCGTCCGGTTGCCGAGCCCCGTCAGCGGGTCGTGCAGCGCCTGCCGCGTGAGCTCCGCCTCGAGGCGCGTGCGCGCCGTCACGTCGGCGGCGAGCACCAGCCGCGCGGCCCGCCCGTCCCACGTCAGCGGGTGCGAGGTGACCTCCACGTCGAACTCGGTCCCGTCCTTCCGGCGGTGCCGCCACACGTCCTGCGGGTCCGGCCCCGGCGGCGCCGCGACGTGCGCCTCGAACGCCGCGCCCTCGCCGGCGGGGCGCAGGTCGCGGAGGGTGAGCGCGAGGAACTCCTCGGCGCCGTACCCGTACTGCCGCAGCGCCGCCTCGTTGGCGGCGAGGATGCGGAGCGTGGCTGCGTCGGCCACCCACAGCGGGCGCGGGCTCGCGTCGAAGAGCTGGCGGTACCGGGCCTCGCTGGCCGCGAGCTGGTGCGCCGCGCGCTGCCGCGCCCACGCCACCGCGTAGAACACGCCGATCACCGTCACCAGCTTGCTCGCGAACAGGAGCGGCGGCAGGCGCGGCGCGGGCGTGACCTGGGCCACCGCGAGCACCGCGGCGACGGTCGCGGCGCCGTACGCCGCCAGCGCGCGCGGGCTCCGGATCACCGCGCCGACGAGCGCCACGATCATGAGCATGCCGATCGCGTACTCCCCGGCGAACGCGTTCACCCGCAGGAGGTCGATCACCCACGCGGTGATGAGCACGATCACCGCGTAGAGCGCCGGCACGGTCGCGCGCCGGGCGGGCGTCCACCGGACGGCCGCGAACGCGAGGCACGCGCCGGCCACGGCCAGCCGGTACGACCACGGGTCGCGGTTGCCCGTGAACAGGCGCTCGTAGACCACCCCGTACCCCAGCACCGCGGCCGCGGCGCCGACCGCCACCGCGCGAAAGGCCTGGAGCTCCTTCAGCGTCACGGCGTCGGGCCACGGCGCCGCGCGTCGCGGGGGCGCGGACGGCGTACGGTCGGACGTCACGACGGGCGGCGGGCGGGGGCGGGCACGGGGCCGGCGGGCGGGCCGGAGCGGGGCGGGGGGACGGGGGGGCGGGCGCGCAAGTCGGGGCGCGCGTCCGGGGAATGGACGGGTCACGGCGCCGACCCGTCACGCGCGGGGCGCGACCGGGCGGCCCTGAGACAGCCCCATTGGGGCAGCACTCCGCGCGCACCTGACGTAGCTTGTGAGGTCGCCGACCCACCGCCCGCCGACTCTCCCCATGGTGAACGCCGCCCTCCGCCGCGCCCTCACGGCCGCGTGCTGTCTCGCCCTCGCGGCCGCTGCGCCGGCCGCCGCGTCCGCCCAGACGCCCGCGCCCGCGCCGGCGCCCCCGGCCGGCCACGAGCACCACGCGCCGGCCGGCGCGCCCCCGATCGCCATCCCCGCCGGCGCGCTCTTCACCGAGGCCGACGTGCGCTTCATGCAGGGGATGATCGCGCACCACGCGCAGGCCATCCACATGTCGCGCATGGCCGCGTCGCGCGGGGCCGGCCCGCGCCTCGTGCGCTTCGCGCAGAAGATCGACCTGTCGCAGGCCGGCGAGATCGTGCAGATGCAGGAGTGGCTGCGCGCCAACGGCCAGTTCGCCCCCGACACGTCGTCGTGGCGCACGATGACGATGCACGGCATGCTCACCGCGCAGGAGCTGGCGAAGCTCGAGGCCGCGCGCGGCACGGCGTTCGACCGGCTCTTCCTCGAGTACATGATCCGCCACCACGAGGGCGCGCTGAAGATGGTGGCCGACCTGTTCGCCACGCCGCGCGCCGGGCAGGACGTCGACGTCTCCGTGCTGGCCAACGACGTCGAGAGCACGCAGACCGCCGAGATCGGCCTGATGCGCCAGATGCTGATCGCGCTGTGAACCCCACCCACCCGGAGTCGCGCCTGATGGAACCCGCCCGCTGGACGCGCGTCGTCCTGCCGACGCTCGCCGCCGCCGCCTTCGCCGCGCTCGCGCCGACGCTCGGCGCGCAGACCTACCCGCCCGGCAACGACCCGCGCGACAACCTCAAGGCCGGGCTGCACGACGCCGGCGAGGCGGCGAAGGGGATGAAGCTCGTGTCGCGCGTCGGGAAGCCCGCGCCGTTCGACTCGGCGCGCGGGCTGACCTTCGTGAACTCCGACCTGGCGTTCAAGGGGAACCTGGTCTACCAGGGGAACTTCGCCGGCTTCTCGATCTGGGACGTCAGCAACCCGGCCAGCCCGGTGATGCTCTCGGCGGTCGAGTGCATCACGTCGCAGGGCGACCCGTCGATCGTCGGCAACCTGCTCTTCGTCTCCGCCGAGGGGGGCGGGAACCGCAAGGACTGCGGCAAGGGGGGCGTCGAGAACCCCGCCGACCACATGGCCGGCGTGCGCATCTACGACGTGTCGGACCCGCGCGCGCCGCGGCTCGTGAAGAACGTGGAGACGTGCAAGGGCTCGCACACGCACACCGTCGTCCCGCACCCGAAGAACAAGGACGTCGTCTACCTCTACGTGTCGGGGAGCCAGGGCGCGCGCCCGGAGTCGGAGCTCGCCGGCTGCCGCAACGGCGGCGACCCGGCCGACACGACGAACTCGCTCTACCGCCTCGACGTCATCAAGGTCCCGCTGTCGCGCCCGCAGGACGCCGCGGTGGTGACCGGCGCGCGCGTCTTCACCGGCCTCGGCCCCGCGCCGGCGCGCGGCGGCGGGACGCGCTCGCCGCGCGCGCTCTCGGGCGCCGACAGCGCGATGATGGCGCAGATGGCGGCCGCGGGCCCGCGCAACTGCCACGACGTCACCGCGTACCCCGAGATGGGGCTGCTCGCCGGCGCGTGCGGCAGCCACGGGCTGCTGGTGGACATCTCGAACCCCGAGAGGCCGAAGCGCCTCACCGCCGCCGCCGACACGAACTTCTCGCTCTGGCACACCGCGGTGTTCAGCAACGACGGCAAGAAGCTCGTCTTCACCGACGAGTGGGGGGGCGGCACCTCGCCCAACTGCCAGAAGCAGCACCCGCTCGAGATGGGCGGCAACACGACGCTCTCGATCCGGCCGGACAAGACGTTCAAGCAGCACGCCTACTTCAAGATCCCGTCGTCGCAGAGCGCGCAGGAGAACTGCGTCTCGCACAACGGCTCGCTGATCCCGGTGCCGGGGCGCGACGTGATGGTCCAGGGGTGGTACCAGGGCGGCGTCGACGTGATCGACTTCACGGACCCGGACAAGCCGGTCGAGATCGCGTTCTTCGACCGCGGGCCGATCGACCAGCCGCCGCTCATCGACCAGGGGCCGCCGACGCAGACCCGCCAGCCGCAGCGCGGCACGATCGGCGGCTCGTGGGGCGCGTACTGGTACAACGGGCGCATCTACTCGTCGGAGATGGCGCGCGGGCTCGACATCCTGGAGCTGACGCCGAGCGAGAACCTGTCGCAGAACGAGATCGACGCCGCCAAGCTGGTGATGATGGCGGAGTTCAACCCGCAGAGCCAGCCGAAGATCGTGTGGCCGGCGGCGTTCCCGGTGGTGCGGTCGTACCTCGACCAGCTGGGCCGGAACGACGGGCTGGCGGCGGCGCGCCGCACGGCGATCGCGGGCGCGCTCGACGCGGCCGAGCGGCAGAGCGGGGCGGCGCGGCGGACGGCGCTGACGGCGCTGGCGCGGCAGGTGGACGGGGACGTGCGCGGCGCGAAGGACGCGGCCAAGGTGCGCACGATGGCGCAGGCGATCCGCGACCTGGCGGCGGCGTCGCGGTAGAGGCGGCGCGGTCGCTTCGTAGAACGCAGGCTCGGAGGTCGGCAGACGCCCCGCGTGAGCGGGGCGTCGTGCGTTCGGGCGGGCGCTCGCGCAGTGCAGCGAGGCGCAGCGCTCGGCGCTCGCAGGGGTCGGTCGCAGCGTAAGCGCGGGACGGCGTGTTAGCGTGCTTGAGGTGAGTGCTGCCCAGCTTGTGAGTTGAACCTGCCTGCCGCGCTCCATGCGTGCGTATACGCTGCGAGCGTCGCAGGACATCGTTATTAGGCGGAATTGCCCAACCGGCGTTCGGAAGTCGCACCGAGCTCCGCTCGCTCCTCACCCGGTCGCCCCTTCGCTGTGCACCGCTCTCCGGCACCTCGAGCCGTCGCGCCCCTGCTGCTCGCCGTCGTCGCCGCGTGCGCAACGCCGGATCCGGCGGCGCCCACGTCGCCACCTTCGCTGGCGTTCACCCCGGCGGCCGGTATCCCTGGCCTCACGGCGCCGGTCGACTCACTGATTGTGACCCGCGCCGGGAGCAGGCTGGTGCTCGACGGCGTCGCTGATCTGCCGGACCCCTGTCACGCGCTCACGGCGGAAGTGGCAGAGCGCGGCGACACGCTCGTCGTAACGGTCGAAGGCCGCCAGCCCCCCGGCTCCGGCGGGTGCACGACCAATCAGGTCAGGCGGCGCTACCGCGCCGAGGTCCGACCAGGCGGCCGCCGTGGCGTCATCACGCTACGCGTCGCTCACGCAATCGTCGACTTGGCCGGAGTCCGGTGGCGCACGCGCGACGTCCTCCGTCAGCAGATAACGCTGCCCTAAGACGCCCGGAGGCGGCGCCCCGCCGCCGAACGTGGCGTCGCAGCAGACGTGGGCGCTGCAGATTGCCTCGGCTGCGCCTCGGCGTTGATTTCCCGCCCACGCAGCTGAACTGGGGCGTTGGGCTCCAGGAAGGATCCCTCGCGATGGGAGGTCCGCTCCACCACTTCTTGCGGGCCCGCGCACATCTTCATAGCATGTGCCCGAATGCGACGCCGCATTCGTCGTTGCGTGACCTTTAACGATCAGGCGATGTCGAGAACCGGAGAGAAGCCCGGCAGGGGGCGCTACACCTGCAAGAGCTGCGGCCAAGTGGTCGTGCTTGATGACCACTCCGACACGTTTCCGCCGTGCCCGCGGTGTGAGAAGACGGAGTACCGGCCGTAGACGACGCACTGCAGCTCACCGTTCCGGCGAAGCGCCGAGGCCGGCCGGCTTCGGCGCTTTCGCTTCAGCCGAGTCATCGCCCGTCATGCAGGAACCTAACGTGGCGCTGCAGCTGACAGCGCGGCACGCATCAGGTGAACCGCCTGACGGTTCCCCCGCCCGGAGCCCTCCTCCGAGCGCCCGCGACCCCGAGCCGCCGCAGCTGACCTTGGGCGTTAGCTGGACATCTGCACTCCGAGTTGTGGACGGTCGGCCGCCAATTCGGTTGCTGGTCGAGACTACGCTTCGGAGTTCAGAGACGGTGAAACCCAACAATCGCAATGATGCCTTAATCGCGTCTCGTGCGAGCCCGCCGACTCGGCTGTACCGGAGAAAGCCTCCTGCTTCCCTACTACGTCGCTTCGGCCGATAGCGCATGCCGCGGAGCGTCCGGACCGCTGCTCTGCTTTTCCTTACGCGTAGCACTGACGTCGATATACGTCCATGAACGCTGTTGAGATCGAAGAAGCAGTCTCGGCGCTCGTCGACCAACCGCTCGACCCGACCGAGTTCCCGTACGCGTTCCTGCTGGCGTTCGGGAACAAGGATACGACGGTCAAACGACTGCGTAATGGGGATACGAACAAGTCGGATCTAGGCGGCGTTCTCCAGCGGAACAATATCCACCTCGCCGTCGCGCCCGCGGGCGAGGTCTCGGCGACACTCGCTAAGCTCCGCGAGAGCCCGGCCACCGCGAAGCACAAGGCGCGATTCATCCTCGCCACGGACGGCGAGACCGTGGAGGCCGAGGAGCTAGGCAGCGGCGAGCCGCTCGCCTGCGGCTGGCGCGAGCTGCCCGACCACCTCGGGTTCTTCCTCCCGTTGGCCGGCATCACCGCGGTCCGCGAGATCCGAGAGAACGCCTTCGACATCCGTGCGACCTCGAAGCTCAACAAGCTCTACGTCGCGCTGCTGAAGGAGAACCCGGCCTGGGGGAGCGACGAGCGTCGGCCGGACATGAACCACTTCATGGCGCGGCTGATCTTCTCGTTCTTCGCCGAGGACACGGGGATCTTTCCTGAAAGCCGGCTGTTCACCGACACAGTGTCCCGGATGAGCGCGCCCGACTCCTCCAACACGCACGAGGTAATCGGCGCGCTGTTCCGGGCGATGAACACGAAGCACGAAGAGCGGGAGTCAGCGGGGCTCCCGCGCTGGGCCATGAAGTTCCCGTACGTCAACGGCGGCCTGTTCTCCGGCGCTGTGGACGTGCCGCGCTTTTCGCGCACGGCGCGCTCCTACCTACTGCAAGTGGGCTCACTGGACTGGAAGCAGATCAACCCGGACATTTTCGGGTCGATGATTCAGGCGGTGGCCGACGACGAGGAGCGCGGCGCGCTCGGCATGCACTACACCAGCGTGCCGAACATCCTTAAGGTGCTGAACCCACTCTTCTTCGACGACCTGCGCGCCAAGCTGGAGGTCGCGGGTGACAACCCGCGGGCACTCCTCAACCTCCGCAAGCGCATCGCCCGCATACGCGTATTCGACCCGGCCTGCGGCTCCGGCAATTTCCTTGTCATCGCGTACAAGGAGATGCGGGCGATCGAGCACGAGATCAACCGCCGGCGAGGCGAGGCCGGGCGACAGTCGGAGATCCCGCTCACCAACTTCCGCGGCATCGAGCTGCGAGACTTCGCCGCGGAGATCGCGCGCCTGGCGCTCATCATAGCCGAGTTCCAGTGCGACGAGCTATATCGCGGGCAGAAGGACGCGATTCAGGATTTTCTGCCGCTGGACGCCGAGAACTGGATCACCTGTGGCAATGCGCTGCGGCTCGACTGGTTCTCGATCTGCCCGCCGAAGGGCACGCAGGTCAAGCTGGTGGGCGACGATCTGTTCAGCACACCGCTCGATCAGCCGGAGATTGACTTCGAGAACGCAGGTGGGGAGACGTACATCTGCGGGAATCCGCCATATAAGGGAAGCCAGGATCAAACTGAACAGCAGAAAGCAGACTTGGTTGATGTGTTTGCAATGGCCAAAATCAACCACGCCGGAAGTGCTGACTACGTCCTCGGATGGTTCGCGCTAGCAGCAGCGTTCGTCCGCAAGCACTCGGCCAAGTTCGCGTTCGTCACGACTAACAGTATTCACCAAGGTAGACAGGTCGCTAGAATTTGGCCTGCCTTGCTCGGCCCCGACCTGCGAATTGTGTTCGCAGAGCCGTCGTTTAAGTGGTCGAATCTAGCTGCGAAGAAAGCCACGGTTACGGTGTCGGTCATCGGAGTCTCCTCCGTACTAGAGAAGTGCCGAGTAATCTCCGACGGATTGGCTACCTATGTGGACCACATCGGACCGTACATGGTCCCTGGCCCAACAGTCTTCGTCAACGAAAGGCGCACGCCGCTGTCTGACGTGTCCCCTATGTCGTTCGGCAGCATGCCAAATGATGGTGGGGCTCTACTCTTGGACTACAGCGAGTATGTGGAGCTAGCCCTCGACCGCCGGACGTCGCCGTTCATCCGAACCGCAGCAGGGACACGAGAGTTCGTCAACGGGGTTCCGCGGTACTGCATTTGGGTTGACGATGCCCGACAAAGTGAAGCAAGGGCAGTTTCCGCGCTGTCGTCTCGTTTCGACCGGGTGAGGACAGCACGCGAGCAGAGTAGGCGGCCAGCTACCAAGTCTCTCAGTCAGTTCCCGTATCGCTTTGGAGAGGTTCGCCAGACTGGTGACGAGTCCGTTATCATCGTCTCCAAGACAGCGTCCGAGAATCGGGACTTCGTTCCAGCCGCTTTGCTAGAGCGTGGCGGTATTGTCACTGAAGCGTTCGGAATCTTCGACGCGCCGGCTTGGAATCTTGCAGTTCTGGTATCCCGGCTGCATTCGGTGTGGATCAAGACGGTATGCGGCAGGATGAAGAGTGAATCGCCCCGGCTTCCCAGGAGGCTCCCCACTGTGAGAGGTTGGAGCCATGGCGAAGTCGACACAGCAGCGTTTCAGTCCTGAGGTCCGGGAGCGGGCCGTCCGGCTGGTGCGGGAGCAGGCGAA
>JAESGM010000484.1_pt1 | contig 29856 bp, 33 predicted proteins | sample 9269721 | NCBI WGS metagenome assembly JAESGM01 (sample SAMN15720920, study PRJNA650825) | algae metagenome | isolation source: Komarekiella atlantica HA4396-MV6 and co-occurring heterotrophs from... | place: USA: Theobald House, Kauai, HI | collected 2009-07-29 | reverse complement strand
CCAGCTGCACCTTCATCGCCCGGCTCTTGTCGGCCGCCAGATCGAACGCCTCGACCGCCCGCTCGACCGGGATCGATGCCGTCAGCAGCGGCGACAGGTCGATGTCGCCTGAGCCGATCATCGCCACCGCCCAGTCGAACTCCTCGTGGAAGCGGAAGGAGCCGCGCAGCTCGAATTCCTTGGCGACCAGCACGTTCATCGGCAGGGTGAACTGGCTGCCGACGCCGATCTGCACGATGACGCCGCCCGGCCGCACCACGTCGAACGCGCCGGTCAGCGCATGCTGGTTGCCGGATGCCTCGAACATCACGTCGAAGGCGCCCTTTTCCGCGCCGTACTCCGCCTTCAGCCGGTCCGGCTGCGCCATGACATTGATCGCGGCGCTCGCGCCCATCGCGAGCGCCGTCGGCAGCGGCCCGTCGACCACGTCGGTGGCGACGATCTCGGCCGCGCCGGCCGCTTTTGCGGCGACCATCGCCAGAATGCCGATCGGGCCCGAGCCCGTCACAAGCACGCGCCTGCCGAGCAGCGGGCCGGCGCGCTTGGCGGCGTGCAGGCAGACCGAGAGCGGCTCGGCGAAGGCCGCCATCGCGGCGCTGACACCGGCTGCCACCTTCACCGCCTGACGCTGCTCGACGACGAGAATGTCGCGGAACCCGCCCTGGACGTGGGGGAAGCGCATCGCCGAGCCGTAGAACAGCATGTCGGTGCAATGCTGCTGCTGGCCTGACTGGCAGTAGCGGCAGCGCCCGCACGACCGGCTCGGATTGACCGCGACGCGATCGCCGGGCCTGACACGCGAGACCTCGCCGCCGACGGCGTCCACGGTTCCGGCGATCTCGTGGCCGAGGATCATCGGTTCGCGCACACGGATCGTGCCGAAGCCGCCATGCAGGTAATAGTGCAGGTCCGAGCCGCAGATGCCGCCGGCCTCGATCCTGACGCGGACGTCGAGCGGGCCGAGTTCGGGCGCGGTCGTCTCCTCGACGCGCAGATCCTTTTCGGCATGGATGACGACGGCGCGCATGGCGGTGTTTCCTTCAGCTTGACGCCGATTGGTATCCCTAAGCCCTCATCCTGAGGAGCGGGCGAAGCCCGCGTCTCGAAGGATACTCCAGCTTGCACCGGAGCCAACTGGAGCATCCTTCGAGACGCCGCTTCCGCGGCTCCTCAGGATGAGGACTGAGTTGAATTGCGCCGGCCTCGGCGCGGTTGTCTAATCGTTTGAATGATGCTTAGCGAAACCGACCCTGCCGGGGCAAACCCAAACTGCCCGGCGCGATGAAACCGAGGAAACCGCCATGTCGTTGTCGCTGTTCAGCCTTGAGGGCAAGGTCGCGCTGGTCACGGGCTCGGGGCAGGGCATCGGGCTCGCCATCGCCGAGGGCCTGTCGGAGGCCGGCGCGCATGTCGTTTTGAACGGGCGCGACAGAGCCAAGCTCGAACTCGCTCAGAAAACGATCGCGGCGGCCGGTCGCGAGGTCTCGATCTCGGCTTTCGACGTCACCGACCAGGCGGCCGTCGAGGCCGGCGTGGCGGCGGTTGAGGCCGAGGCCGGCCCGATCGATATCCTGATCAACAATGCCGGGATGCAGAAGCGCGGGGCCTTCACCGAGTTCCCGGCGGAAGACTGGCATCAGGTCATGGCGACGAACCTGCATTCGGTGTTCTACGTGACGCAGGCGGTGACGAAGCGCATGGTCCCGCGCAAGCGCGGCAAGATCGTGAGCATCGGCTCGGTGATGAGCGAGCTCGGGCGGGCGACGATCGTGCCCTATACGGCCAGCAAGGGCGCCGTAAAACTGATGACGCGCGGGCTCGCCGCCGAACTGGGTAAGCACAACATCCAGGCTAACGCGATCGGCCCCGGCTATTTCGCGACCGAGATCAACAAGGCGCTGCTGGCCGACGAGGCCTTCACCGCCTGGGTCGCGAGCCGCACGCCGGCCGGGCGCTGGGGCGAGACGAAGGAGTTGGTCGGCGCGGCGATCTTCCTGTCCTCGGCGGCGTCGGACTACGTCAACGGCCACCTGCTGATGGTCGATGGCGGCATGACGGCGGTGGTGTGACGCTCAGGCGCGGCTCTCGCGCGCCTTGCGGGCGCGCGCCTCGAACTCGCTGCGGATCGCCTCGATCTTGTCCTCGTCGAGTTCCTCCAGATCCATCAGCTCCTCGCGCGCGCCTTCGACCTTTGCCAGCAGTTCGTCGAGCTTGATCTGCATCGCGGCGGTGTCGCGGTTCTGGCTGTTCTGGATGATGAAGACCATCAGGAAGGTGACGATGGTGGTCGAGGTGTTGATCACCAGCTGCCAGGTGTCGCCGAAGCCGAAGAAGGGCCCCGACAGGGCCCAGACCACGATGATCGCGACCGCGAGGAAGAAGGTCTGCGGCTTGCCCGCCCAGCGCGAAGTGGCCTGCGACATTCTGGTGAAGAGCGAACGGTCGGTGATCGGGTCGATCGGCGAGGGCATGGCGCGGTATCCGTTGCGAGCTGAGTGACTATCGCGCCCGGCCGACGCGGATTTCAACCGGCGGGATGGTCGCGACGCTGCGCCAGGAACGCCCGCACCGCCGGGTCGTCGGCGAGGCCGATCGCGCGGTCGAATGCCGTGCGGGCCTCGGCGCTCCGGCCGACCCGCCCCAACAGATGCGCGTTCAGCGCCCAAAAGGGCTGATAGGAGGCGATCTCGGCCGCCGGCAGTTCCGCCAGCAGATCGAGTCCGCGCTCGGGCCCAAAAGCCTCCCCGAAGGCCGCCGCGCGGCTGACGAGCACGCCGGTCGTCGGCGCGAGCCGCGCCAGCCCTTCATGCAGTTGCGCCAGCGCCTGCCAGTCGGTCCGGCCTGTGCCGGCGCGGGCCGCGTGGACAGACTGGATCGCGGCCTCGAGCTGGAACGGGCCGATTCTCCCGAGTTTTGAGGCCTCGCCGAGCGCTGACTCGGCCTGGCCGATCATGGCTTTCGACCAGAGCCCGACATCCTGCTCGGCGAGAGCGACGAATGCACCGTTGGCGTCACGCCTTGCCGCGCGCCGCGCCTCGCAATGCAGCATCAGCGCCAGCAAGCCGTGCGCCTCGGGCTCGCGCGGCAGCAGGCCGGCGATCAGGCGGCCGAGCCAGATCGCCTCCTCCGCGAGACCACGACGCTTGGGGTCGGCGCCAGCGACATCCTCCCAGCCGCTGCCATAGGCGGCGTAGACCGCCTGCAGCACGGCATCGAGACGGGCTGCGAGTTCGCTCTGCTCGGGCACGGCGAAGGCGATGCCCGCATCCCTGATCTTCGTCTTGGCGCGGACCAGACGCTGGCCGAGCGCCGCCGGCGAGGTCAGGAAGGCCGAGGCGATGCGCGCTGCGTCGAGTCCGAGCACGGTCTGCAGCATCAACGGCGTGCGTGCGCCAGCGTCGATCGCCGGATGGGCGCAGACGAAGAGCAGCTTGAGCCGCTCGTCGGGAAAGAGGGCGGGCTCGGTCATGGCGAACTGGTCCGAGAGAAGAGCGAGCGTCGGCTCGGCGTCAGCGCGGACGGTTTGAGCCCGGCTGCGGTCGATCAGGACGCGGCGCGCCGTGGTGAGCAGCCAGGCCTCCGGCCGCGCCGGCACGCCGGTCTTCGGCCAGTGATCGAGCGCCGCCGCGAAGGCTTCCGCCAGCGCGTCCTCGGCCGCGGCCAGATCGCGCCATTGCCGCGCCAGCAGCGCGACGAGCCGGCCATAGGAGGCGCGCGCCGCAAGCTCGGCCGCCGCGCGCGCCTCCCTCTCATGGCCGGCTGTCGTCGCCATCAGGCCGGCGGCTGCGGCGGAGGCGGCAGCACCGGGCGCACCTCGGTCGAGCCATAGGCGGCCGAGGGGCTGCGCGCCGCCCAGTCGAGCGCCTCGTCGAGGCCTGGAACCTCGATGATGAAATAGCCGCCGAGCTGCTCCTTCGTGTCGGCATAGGGGCCGTCCTGGACCTGGCGCTGGCCGTCGCGGACGCGCACCATGGTCGCGGTCGCCGGCGGCTGCAGGCCGTTGCCGCTGACGACGACGCCCGCCTGGTTCAGCGCGCCGATATAGGCCATCCAGGAGCCCCAATAGGCCGGGGCCTTCTCGGGGTCGTCGCGCAGGTCGAACTCGGCCGCATTCTCGCGGAAGATCAGCATGTACTGCATCGGTTGCGTCCTCTCGTTTCGCGGCTGGTCACATACCGGGCGTCGGCAGGGCGGGACGAACCTCGACCGCGCCGGTCGCTGCAGCCGGGAGCTTGCGCGCCCAGGCCACCGCATCGTCGAGCGTGGCGACGTCGATGATGAAATAGCCGCCGAGCTCGAGTTTGGAAGGGGCGAAGGCGCCCTCGCTGACGCCGCCCTTGCCGGCGACGACCCTGGCCGTCGCGCCGGGGTTCAGCACCGAGCCGCCGCGCATGATGCCGGCGGCCTGCGCCTCCTTGCCGAAGGCGGCGTAGGCGTCCCAATAGGCCTTGCCCGCAGGGCCGGCATCGCCGCGTTTGGCCTGCTCGGCCGGGCTTTCGTAGACGAAGAGCGTGAAGGGCGCGGCGCTGGCCGGGGCTCCCAGCAGCGCCGCGAGAGCCGCGCCGGCTATTGTCGAGATCGTTCTCATGTCCTGTGCCTTCATGGCTGGCGACGCGGGACGATTCCGGCGTCTGCCATCATGACGGGCGGGCAGCGTCGATTTCGACAGGCACGCTCGAAAAGATTCAGGCTTGCAGCTTCTCCGCATGCCAGGCGATGTGCTGGGCCATGAAGGTCGAGACGAAATTGTAGGAGTGGTCGTAGCCCTCGCGCATCGTCAGCGTCAGCGGAATGCCGGCCGTGGCGCAGGCGACCTCCAGCAATTGCGGACGCAGGCCCTCCTCCAGAAAGCCGTCGACCGTGCCCTGGTCGACCAGCAGATCGGCCAGCCTGTGGCCGTCGGCGATCAGAAGCGTCGCATCGTAGGCACGCCAATTGGCCTCGTCGGGCCCGAGATACTTTTCAAGCGCCGGCCGCGACCAGCCGGCGGTCGAGGGCTGGCTGATCGGTGCGAAGGCGGAGACGCTGGCGTAGCGCTGCGGGTTCTTCAGCGCGAGCGTGATCGCGCCATGGCCGCCCATGGAATGGCCAAAAATGCCCTGACGGCCCATGTCGAGCGGAAAATGCTGCGAGACCAGCGCCGGCAGTTCGTCGCGGATATAGCTCTCCATGCGGTAGTTCTTCGCCCAAGGAGCCTGCGTCGCGTCGAGATAGAATCCGGCGCCCGAGCCGAACTGCCAGTTCTCCGGCTCGTCCGGGACATCGTCCCCGCGCGGCGAGGTGTCCGGGCAGATGATCGCGACGCCGTTAGCCGCTGCGGCGGCGCGGTACTCGCCCTTATCCATGACGTTCTGGTGCGAGCAGGTGAGGCCGGAGAGATACCACAGCACCGGCACCGGCCCCTCCTCGCTTTGCGGCGGCAGGAAGATCGCGAAGGTCATCGGGCAGGTACAAGTTTCGCTCTGGTGGCGATAGACCCGCTGCGAGCCGCTGAAGGCCTTTGAGGAGGAGAGGAGGTCCATCGGGTGTCCTTTTTACTCGGTGCTCATCGCACCCTCCGCCGTCATCCCGGACGCAGCGAAGCGGAGCTCCGGGATCCATCATAGAGTGCCGAGATGCCCGATGATGGATCCCGGATCTGCGCGGCTGACGCCGCTTGTCCGGGATGACGGCGTGCTTGATGACCGGCCGATGCGGCCAGAAAGAGACCACTCAATACACCACCACGCTCCTGATCGACTTGCCCTCATGCATCAGGTCGAAGCCGTGGTTGATCTCGTCGAGCGAGAGCTTGTGGGTAATCAGGTCGTCGATGTTGATCTTGCCCTCCATGTACCAGTCGACGATCTTGGGCACATCGGTGCGCCCGCGCGCGCCCCCAAAAGCCGTGCCCTTCCAGACCCGGCCGGTGACGAGCTGGAAGGGCCGCGTCGCGATCTCCTTGCCGGCCTCGGCGACGCCGATGACGATCGATTCGCCCCAGCCGCGATGGCAGCATTCCAGCGCCTGGCGCATGACGTTGACGTTGCCGGTCGCATCGAAGGAGAAATCCGCGCCGCCGCCGGTCAGGTCGACGATCGCCTGCACGACCTTGTCGTTGCCGACTTCCTTGGGGTTGACGAAGTCGGTCATGCCGAAGTTGCGCGCCATCTCCTGCTTGGCCGGGTTGATGTCGACGCCGATGATCCTGTCGGCGCCGACCATGCGCGCGCCCTGGATGACGTTGAGGCCGATGCCGCCGAGGCCGAAGACGACGACATTCGCGCCCGGCCAGACTTTCGCCGTGTAGATCACCGCGCCGATGCCGGTCGTCACGCCGCAGCCGATATAGCAGATCTTGTCGAAGGGCGCGTCCTCGCGGACCTTCGCCAGCGCGATCTCGGGCAGGATGGTGAAGTTCGCGAAGGTCGAGCAGCCCATGTAGTGAAAAATTTCGCCGCCGTCGCAGGAGAAGCGCGAGGTGCCGTCGGGCATCACGCCCTGGCCTTGCGTCGAGCGGATCGAGGTACACAGGTTCGTGCGGCGCGAGAGGCAGCTTTTGCAGCTGCGGCATTCGGGCGTGTAGAGCGGGATGACATGGTCGCCGACCTTCAGCGAGGTCACGCCCGCACCGATCTCGCGCACGATGCCCGCGCCCTCATGGCCCAGAATCGCCGGGAATTTTCCTTCCGAATCGAGGCCCGACAGCGTGTAGGCGTCGGTGTGGCAGATGCCCGTCGCCATGACCTCGACCAGCACCTCGCCGGCTTTCGGCCCGCCGATCTCGATGGTTTCGATGGTGAGCGGCTTGCCCGCTTCCCAGGCGACGGCGGCGCGTGTCTTCATTGGTGCAGGCTCCTCGCTGGCGGCTCGATGCCGGAAGCTGGACGCCTGCGGCCGAGCCCTATCTAGGGCCGGGCCGAGCGAGGCTTGTCAACGCGCGATGCCGTCGCGCGACAGCAGGTTTACGACATCCTGCGCATGTCATTCCGGGGCAGGCCGAAGGCCTGAACCCGGAATCCACGACCGGGCGAGCCCCTTCGCGTGAGCTGCTGAAACACTCACCCGGTCGTGGGTTCCGGGTTCTTCGCTACGCGAAGCCCCGGAATGACAAGCGGTCAAAAGCTGTACGCCGCCTTCACCTTCACCAGATGCTGGCTGAAATTGACGAGGTCGAGATCGCCCGGCTGGCCCTTGGCCTTGCCGGCGAGCTGGACGTTGTAGGCTGCCGAGAGCGCGAGCTGTTTCGTCGCCTGCCAGTAGACTCCGGGACCCGCGAAGGTGGCGTAGCCCGCTTCCTTGCTGAAGCCGAGCGTATCGTAGCTGCGCTGGTGGCGGACTTCGCCGCTGAGATAGACGCCGTCCAGCACTTGCCAGGCGAGCGAGCCGCCCAGCGTGAAGGTCGAGGAGCGGGCGTAAGGCGTCGGGCCGGTCCAGCTCAGGTCGTGCGAGAGGTTCAGCGCCGCATAGAGCCTGCCGGGGATCAGCGTCCTGTCGGCGAAGATACGCAGGCCCGTGTTGTAGCCGGTGAACGGACCGCCGAAGGACGGGTCGGTGCGGGTGACGCTCGGGTCGATCACCACGGTCAGGCCGATGCCGTGAACGTCGCGGCCGAGGATCTTGTATTTGGTCTCGACGCCCGCGCCCCAGCCGCGCGCATGGTAGTCGAAGCCGAGAATGGAGCCGTCGGCGTAGCCGCCGAGCAGATACGGACCGACCTCGAGGCAGGGCAGGAGACCGTAGGAGCCCTGCAGCTGCGCGACATGGCCATGGAAACGGCCGCCGCGCGCGCCATAATTTCCGAGGTAGCTCAGGCTTGGGCCGAACGAACCTTTCTCCGCCACATCCGAGCCGGTCGTGAAGCCGAAGGCGTCGGTCGGGATGCCCTCGCTCTCGGTGCAGACCGAGGGCGGCGGGAGCGCAGCCTGGCCCTTGCGCGAGGGCAGGTCGGCAGCCGATGCGGCGGCCGTGGCGAGGAGGGCGCAGCCGGCGAGACAGGCGGCGCTCAGGCCGCGACGACGATGAGACATGGCAAATTCCCCAGCAGGATACCCGTCGATATTATGCAATTGCGAATGAGTTGCAACAATAATCCCGATGCGAATCCGCCATCGAACTGATCGACATGCGCCGTGAGGGCGAGGCGCCTAGGCCGGCTTGATATGTACTCGTGTCGCGGTGACAGCCGAGGTCACGGGGCCGCCACGCCGCGCAATCGCCCGGCGGCCGCAGGCGCGATCCCAGCCAGTTCCCCGACCGGCTTCCAGGCGGCGGCATGGACCTCCTCGATCTGCGCCACCAGCGGCAGGGCAGGGTCGGCCAGGAAGAGATATTGCAGATCGTGATGGATATGGGCGGGCTCGCCCCGCGACGGCTTGCCCGGCACGTCGTGGCTGTCGATGGCGAAGGGCAGGTCGCCGCCCGCGTGCCAGGGATGCAGAGCGAGCCCCTGCACGCCGGTCTCCTCCAGCGCCTCGCGCGCCGCCGATTCGTGGAAGGTTTCGGCCGCCTCCCAATGCCCGCCGGGCTGGAGCCAGCGCCCGATCACGACATGGTCGATCAGCAGTATTTTCCCGTGGTCGGGCGAGAGCACGATCGCGCTCGTGGTGAGGTGGCCCGGAAACGTGTCGCGGGAGTCGAGCGCATGCCCCTGCGCGATCTGCCAGCGCAGGAGGGCGAGATGCTCGCGCGGCGTGGCGACCTCGGCGCGATAGCGGGCGACGGCGGCTTCGAGGCGGGGGAGGAAAGGGTTTGGCATGGGGTCCTCCATCGTCATGGTCGGGCTTGTCCCGACCATCCACGTCTTCACGCCATATGGCGCGTTGCGCGAAACTGAAAGCCGATGTCTTCCGGAAAGGGCGCAAAGACGTGGATGGTCGCCACAAGGGCGACCATGACGAAAAAAACGCACACGCCTTCCTCCGCCCGCTTTCCAGCGTCGGTTTGATGACGAGGGGCAGCGGAGCGCCGCGAGGCGCGAGGGTATCGAACCGCAACCATTGAGCCAGGTCGCGGCGCGGGCAGGTTGAGCCACCCTCCGCACGCCCCGTGGCGCTCCGCTCGTCGGCGATTTCGGAGCGCTCGGACAGCGCTCCTGCCGCACGCTGTCACGGGGATGGCCGCCCCGCAAATCCCCGCCCCACCCTCCCGACCCCATCATGCGTGCCATCGCAGGAGGGCGGCATGGCGCGGGCCGATTGGGCTGAGGAGTTGGCGGATATCGAGTTCACCCTGCTCGGGCTCCGGCTCGACTGGCTGACGCTCAGCCGCGAGTTGATCGCGAGGCGGTTGCCGAAGCGGTCGGCCAAATATCGGCCCGATCAGCCGCGCGTGCCGGCCGGCAGCCCCGAAGGCGGGCAGTGGACCGATGGCGGCGGCTCCGGTCCGATGAGCTTCGAGGAGTGGCTCGCCGGCGGTTGGGCGGATTTCGGCGCGGTCGAGATCGACCGGACGACAGGAGAGGCGACGAGCGCGTGGAAGCTGCCGGACGAGGATACGCCGCTCGACTGGGCCAACGGACGCGGGCGTGGTGGCGGCAGTGGCTGGGCCAACGCAACCCCCGGCCAGCAAGCTCGCTGGGCCGCCTCCGAATTGCAGGCGCAAGCGGCGATCCGACGGGTGCAGGAACTCGACCCGCGCTGGCAGCCGCCGGCGAGCATGTCGCAGGGGATAGAGGGCGCAATCCTCAGCAATCAGGCGGTGGTAAGACAGGCTGAGGCGCGGCTGCTGCAATTGCAGGGCATGGGCATCGGGCCGGGGCCTTTCGCGGTCGAGTCGATACCTGCAACAAGATCAAGTACCGGGCGAAGGTCGGAAAGAGACGAGATTGACCGCATCGGGAGAATGTTCGGTTGCCACACTTGCGGCGCGACCGAGCCCAGCACGAGCCATGGCCGCTTCATCGGAGACCATCAGAGGCCAACGGCGCTGAACCCAGTTGGAACCGCGCAACGGCTCTTTCCACATTGCCAATCGTGCAGCGATTCACAAGGCGGATATATTCGAAGCCTCAGGAAAGGACGATGAGATGGCTCGCAAGATCAGTATCCAGCCTGTCAACTCCATCATCTTCATATCGGATGGTGGTGTCGTCGATGTCCCCGCCGACAAGATCGATCGGAAGCGTGGGTTGGTCGCCGCCTCCCAGGATTGCTTGATTATTTGCGTCAACTCGGCCGGCGATGGTCCGACCGAGTTGACCGTTGGTGCAGCCAAGGACGCTGATCCTGGCTACACACCCAGCTTTGTCGGCATGATCGAGACACGTAACGGCCGCATAGTCATCGACCAAGTCGATGATTATGTCATCCATGATCAAGTCGTAGATGGAACTAGCGTGACCATTACCGCTTGGTTCAGTCATCCTGAATGGCCAAAAAGGGTCTTCATCGGAATTGATTGAGCGCCTGAAAACGCCAAAGGCTTCGTTAATCCAGCAAGCGTCATACGTTCTGGTAAGTTGATCGATATCTGAGGCGACGAAGCGGTCGATAGCCTTGCCCGGCGCAGTGCCGATTCAAAAGCTCGAATGCAAGTCGCTTGATATCCTCGAAAGTCCACGAAGGGTGAGCCAAGTCTGTGCACGTTCCACATATCCGGACCAGAAGCGATAAGTACCGGGCCGCAGAATGATGTGAAGCATTTCTTGCGCCTCGTCGCCGGGGGCGGCCGCATGAAAGAGTTTCAACAGCCCCGACGATCCCGTTCGCATCTCGGGTCTTTCGCTGCAACCAGCCTCCAGTTCCGCCAGCAATGCGCTGTCGCGGATCATCGCGCGGATGTCATCCTCGTCATCGGCTGCGGTCCATTGGATCAAGACTCCTGCCTCCGCGCCAAGCGGAGCCCAGGCCATAGACCCCGCGTTGCCGCCCAGAACCGCTGCAGCGCAGTGGCCGCAGCGGATGACGTCGACATAACCCGCCTGCCGGCAAGCTCGGGCATATTCGCTGGGGTCGTCGGGCTTGTTCTCCTGCCAGTTCTCCACTCCACGCCAGAGCGCTTGAAACTCCACCGGAACGAGTAGCCAAGGACCATTTCCATCCAGCCATACGAAGCCTTCCGCCATTGGAGCCCCACGACTTCAATTACTTTCGTCTCACCCCAACTTCCCATAAGCCGGCAGCGTCAGAAACTCCTCGAACTCCGGCGCGAGCGACAGTTTCGAGAACAGCTCGATCGCCTCGGGGAAGCGGCCCTTGTCGTAGGCCTCCGCGCCGAGTTCGCCCTTCACCCGCGCCATCTCTTCAGTGAGGCAGCGCTTGAACAGCTCCGGCGTGACCTTCGTGCCGTCGTCGAGCTCGACGCCATAGGCGACGAACTGCCAGATCTGGGCGCGGCTGATCTCGGCGGTCGCGGCGTCCTCCATCATGTTGTAGATCGGCACCGCGCCGCGGCCGCGCAGCCAGGCTTCGAGATACTGCACGCCGACGCGGATGTTCTCGCGGAAGCCCTCCTCGGTGCGCGTGCCGTCATGGATCTCCAGCAGGTCGGCCGCGGTGATGGTCGCGTCCGTGCCGGCGACGTCGAGCTGGTTGGCCTGCGGCATCAGCCGGTCGAACACCTCCTTGGCGACGGGGACGAGATCGGGATGGGCGACCCAGGTTCCGTCATGGCCGTCGCCGGCCTCGCGCTCCTTGTCGGCCTTGACCTTGGCGAAGGCGGCCGCATTGGCCTCCGGATTGTTCTTCACCGGAATCTGCGCCGCCATGCCGCCCATGGCGAAAGCCCCGCGGCGGTGGCAGGTGCGGATCAGCAGCAGCGAATAGGCGCGCAGGAAGGCCTTGCTCATCACCACCTGGGCGCGATCGGGCAGGACGTAGTTCGCGTTGCGGGCGAGCTTCTTGATGAAGGAGAAGATGTAGTCCCAGCGGCCGCAATTGAGGCCCGCCATGTGGTCCTTCAGCTCGAACAGGATCTCGTCCATCTCGAAAGCGGAAGGCAGCGTCTCGATCAGGACGGTGGCCTTGATCGTGCCGGGCTTGAGGCCCAGCGCCGCCTGCGCGGCGACGAAGACGTCGTTCCAGAGCCGCGCCTCGAGATGGGTCTCGAGCTTGGGCAGGTAGAAATACGGGCCGGAGCCGGCGGCGAGCGTGGCCCTGGCGTTGTGGAAGAGATAGAGCCCGAAATCGACCAGCGCGCCCGAGGCCTCCTCGCCGTCGATGACGATGTGCCGCTCGGGCAGGTGCCAGCCGCGCGGGCGCACGATCAGGACCGCCGGGTTGGGGCCGACCTTGTAATCCTTGCCGTTGGTCTTGTCGGTGAAGTCGATCCTGCCGGCCCAGCGGTCCTTCAGGTTGACCTGGCCCTCGATCATGTTGGCCCAGACCGGCGAGGAGGCGTCCTCGAAATCGGCCATGAAGACCTTCGCGCCGCTGTTCAGCGCGTTGACGATCATCTTGCGGTCGACGGGGCCAGTGATCTCGACGCGGCGATCCTGCAGGTCGGCCGGGATCGGCGCGACGGTCCAGTCGCCCTCGCGGATGTGCTTGGTCTCGGGCAGGAAGTCCGGAACCTCGCCGGCGTCGAAGCGCTTCTGCCGGGCGGCGCGGAGCGAGAGCAGGCGCTTGCGCGTCTCGTTGAAGCGGCGCTGCAGGTCCGCCACGAAGGCGAGCGCGTCCGGCGTCAGGATCTCGTCGAAACGGTCTCCCATCGCCCCCTTGATCTGGACGCCCTTGGGCAGATGGGCGGTGGTGGTTTCGACAGCCGACATGGGCTTGCTCCCGGTTCGCGTCACGAATGTGGTTGGCGTGACTATGAACCGGCGGGATTACATCCGGAAGCAGGGAGAATGGGCGATCACCTATGCGTTTCGGGAAACAATCTCGCGATGGAGCTAGCGCCCGCCCAGTTGCGCGAACCGGTCCATGAAGCGCGCCTGCGCGTCTTCCGTCGACAGCGGTTCGAGCAGGGCCAGCACGGCGCGCGGCAATGCCTGCGGCCGGCCGAAAAAGCGCAGCGCCTCCTCGCGCCCGAAGCCGGCAAGCTCCGTCGCCTCCAGGAAGGCAGCGATCTTGTCGGCGTCCTTGATCCCGCGCTTGAGGATGGCGGGCGTTTCCGCCGGCAGGCCGTGGCGCAGATGGATCGCCGCCAGCAGCCGCGTTTCGACCGCCTTGTAGGCGTCGCCCATCACCACCTTGAAGGGCGAGATCATGTCGCCGATGACGTATTCGGGCCCATCGTGCAGCAGCGCCATCAGCCGCCAGGAATCGCTCCAGCCGGGGTTGAGACGATCCGCGATCGCCTCGACCAGCAGCGAGTGCTGCGCCACCGAGAAGGAGTGCGGACCTTGCGTCTGGCCGTTCCAGCGTGCGACGCGCGCGAGGCCGTGCGCGATGTCCTCGATCTCGATATCGAGCGGGGAGGGGTCGAGCAGATCGAGCCGGCGGCCCGACAGCATGCGCTGCCAGGCGCGGGGGGCGGGCGGCGCCTTGGCCATCAGGCAATCGCCCGCACGTCGCGCGCCAGCGCCGCGCACTCCTCGCGCCGGAAGCAACCGGTGAGGTGGTCGTTGACCAGCCCGCAGGCCTCCATGAAGGCGTAGACGATGGTCGGGCCGCAGAAGGTGAAGCCGGCGGCCTTCAGCTCCTTGCCCATGGCGACGGAGACGGGCGTCTGCGTCGGCACCTCCTCATGGGTACGGAAGGCGTTCTGCGTCACGCGGCCGTCGACATGCTTCCAGAGGAAATCGGCGAAGTGCTCGCGCTCGCTGATCGTCAGGTAAGCCCGCGCGCTCCTGATCGCGCCCTCGATCTTGCCGCGATGGCGGATGATGCCGGCGTCGCCCAGCAGGCGCTGGACGTCGGCCTCGCCGAAACGGGCGATCGCCTCGGGCTCGAACTGCGCGAAGCCGGCGCGAAAGGCGTCGCGCTTGCGCAGGATGGTGATCCAGGACAGGCCGGCCTGAAAACCGTCCAGGATCAGCTTCTCGAAAAGGGCGCGCGAATCGTATTCCGGCACGCCCCATTCGGTGTCGTGATAGGCGAGATAGAGCGGGTCCGTGCCGGGCCAGACGCAGCGGAATTTCCCGTCCGGCCCCGCGACGGCGGCGCGGCCGGTCACGCGGCGGCTCCGAAATCCGGCTCTCCCGGGAAGGGGAAGCGCGCGAAGGCCGGTTTTTCGACCGTGAAGGCGAGCCCGCCGGCATCGAGCTTTTCGCCCGCTGCGATGGCGTCGGCGACGCGGTCGAGCCGCAACATGGCGAGCCCGCGGCCGTTCGCGCAGGAGCCGACAGTGCCGAGCATCTTCCCGCCGGCGGTCGCCTCGACGCCCATCTCGGTGACGAGGCCTTCTGCGAAGACGATCGGGACGATGCGTGTGCGTGCCGTGCCGCGATGCTGCATGCGCGAGACGACCTCCTGCCCGACATAGCAGCCTTTTTTGAACGAGACGCCGTCGAGCTGGTCGAGCAGCGCCTCGTGCGGGAAGGCGTCGCCGTAAGCGAAGTCCTTGCCGCCGTCCGGCACGCCGAGCGCGATGCGGCGGGCATGGTAGCCATCCGTGTCCGTCGTCGCGATCTCGGCGACGGAGGCTCGGTCGGTGACCGCGCGGTCGCCGAGCGCGGGCAGGCGCGGATCGGCATAGACGAGGCCGGATTCCTCCGGCAGCGCGCCGCCATCGCTCGCGGCGATCACCATGCTCTCGCCGGTTAGGTCGTCGAGCGTCACCTTCGAGCGCAGTTTGTAGAGCTTCAGCCGTTTCATCAGGTCCGGGGTCTGCAGCAGCGGGGCATCGAGCAGGTAGCCGCCGCCATCCTCGCTCGGGACCGCGACGACGAGACAATCGCTGATGATCTTGCCCTGCGGTGTCAGCAGCGCGCCGTAGCCGGTATGGCCCACCGAGATCGCGTCGAGGTCGCAGGTCAGCAGGCCCTGCAGGAAGCTGCCGGCCTCCTCGCCGCCGACGCGGATGACGCCGCGGTCGATCAATTGCACTGCGGTCATGGCGCGTTCGTTCCTGTTGTCGTTCCCCGTCATTGCGAGCGCAGCGAAGCAATCCAGAAGGACGGCGCGAGAGCTGGATTGCTTCGCTGCGCTCGCAATGACGGTTTGCGTTTTGCAATCGGCGTTGCGGCCGATAGTTAGGCGCTCTCTGCCTGTCGCTCAACCCGGAGACCAAGGCCCATGGCCCAGACCTACGACCTCATCCTCAAGGGCGGCACGGTGGTGAACCAGGACGGGCGCGTTCAGCGCGACCTCGGCGTCACGGCTGGCAAGATCGTGGCGCTCGGCGATCTCTCCCGCGCCTCTGCGGCTGAGACGGTCGATTGCACCGGACTGCACATCCTGCCCGGCGTCATCGACAGCCAGGTGCATTTCCGCGAGCCGGGGCTCGATCACAAGGAGGATCTGGAGTCCGGTTCGCGCGCGGCCGTGCTCGGCGGCGTCACCTGCGTCTTCGAGATGCCCAACACCAATCCCCAGACCACGAACAAGGCGGCGCTCGCCGACAAGGTGCGGCGCGGGCGGCACCGCATGCATTGCGATTTCGCCTTCTGGGTCGGCGGGACGCATGAGAACGTCGCGGATATTCGCGAGCTCGAGCGGCTGCCGGGGGCTGCCGGCATAAAAGTGTTCATGGGCTCGTCGACCGGGAACCTGCTGGTCGAGGACGACGAGGGCGTCGCCGCCATCCTGCGGCAGACGCGCCGGCGCGCCGCCTTCCACTCCGAAGACGAGATGATGCTGCGCGAGCGCATGCCGCTGCGGGTGAAGGGCGACCCGTCGAGCCATCCGGTCTGGCGCTCTCCGGAGGTGGCGCTGACCTGCACGAAGCGCCTCGTCCGGATCGCGCGCGAGACCGGCGCGCGGGTCCACATCCTGCACATCTCGACCGGCGAGGAGATGGAGTTTCTGAGAGATCACAAGGACGTCGCGACCGTCGAGGTTCTGCCCAACCACCTGACGCTGGTCGCGCCCGACTGTTACGAACGGCTGGGAACCTACGCCCAGATGAACCCGCCGTTGCGCGACGAAAGCCACCGCAAGGTGATCTGGTGGGGGGTGGAGCAGGGCATCGTCGACGTGCTCGGCTCCGACCACGCGCCGCACACGCATGAAGAGAAGCACCACCCTTACCCGGAGAGCCATTCCGGCATGCCGGGCGTGCAGACGCTGGTGCCGGTGATGCTCGACCACGTGAACGCCGGCAGGCTGACGCTGGAGCGGCTCATTGATCTGACCAGCGCCGGGCCGCAGCGCATTTTCGGGCTTGAGGGCAAGGGCCGGATCGCGGCCGGCTACGACGCGGATTTCACCATCGTCGATCTGAAGCGCCGGCAGACGATCACGAACGACTGGATCGCCTCGAAATGCGGCTGGACGCCCTATGACGGGGTGACCGTCACCGGCTGGCCGGTCGGAACCTTCGTGCGCGGGCGAAAGGTGATGTGGGAGGGGGAGGTCGCGACGCCGTCGCAGGGCGAGCCGGCAAGGTTTGTCGAGGCTTTGGGACAACCTTGAATTGTGGCGGATCAGTCGATTACCATGCGTCAATCATGCAGGGGGCGACGATGACATCTCTTAAACGTTCGACATGGATGAGGCGCGGCGCCACGTTGGTCGTAAGCACTACCTTGATCATCGGCTTCGCGATAAGTCAGATGTCGAATGTTTTGGGTGCTTGGCCCGTTTTCGACGCAATAGCGGCTTGGTTGGCCGACCATCTCGTCACGACTTCGGCGGATGGTCGGACACGGCTTGCTTTGCCTGGGTGGTTGGTGCTCGGCACCTGCTTATTGTTATTCGCTGCGTTTGTCGTTGCGGTTCGAGCAAACCTCTCAATGTCCAATGCGGACGAGGTCGAAATGGTGAAGGGAGAAAACAAAGAATTAATTCGAGAGATAGAGCAAGAGGCTGGATCATCTAGGGATTTGCTCAAGGTCCTGTACGCCAGCGGATTCCAAAAGCACTTTCGCTTCCACTCCATCCTTTTTGACCATCTCATCGGAGCCGATGGGGGCGTTCAGATTCGAAGGGAACTGACGCTATCTTCCGACGACCAGCCTGTGACCCTGCTTCACTTCCGTGAGTTTGGGGATGAGGAATCGGCACCGATCACGACATTTCATCAATTGAAGCTGCGCGTAACCGATTCTAGGGGCTCGCGCATCGTGGTGAAGCCGCTCAACACCGATTATCTGACTCGGGAATTCGTACTCGCATTGGCAAATGCGTTGCCGCGTCAGACACCAGTCACAATCACCCTTGTGTTTCAGTGGACGGGCTATTTTCAGCGGGCGGTCGATTATGAACGCGCTGATTATGTGATGAACTATGCGGCCACCAATCCGAGCAGCGATACGAGTTTCACTTGCCGCTTTCGCATTGCGCGTAACGGGCCGGAACTCGATTTTGCCGGAGTCGGCCAACTCGGAGACGTTCGGCCTGCGATCTCGATCGACAACGCTTCCGGGGAGACCGTCTGGGATTTTGTAAAGGCCGACCTAGACGCCCGTAGGCCTATCGAGTTCGCGATCACGCGATCCCGCACATGAGACGCCCTCGGTGACTAGACCTTCACAATGCCTTCGCCGCCACCGCCGCCGGGACACATGGATATAGCGATACTGATCATTTGGAAGAACCCTTGCCCCTTTAGCGAGAACAGTGCGCCTAGATAGGTTAAAATGCAGTTAACTTCAAGGCTGGCGTCCCATCGGACAAGTGCATAATCGGCCGTCGATTCCGTCGGCAAGGGCCAGGGCGATTCGGCAAGACTGGTGCCCACTCAGGCTCTAGGGAGTGACTAGGCCATGGATTTGAGTCCCGAAATGGCGGCCTTGAATGCAAGAGCAGGGCGAGCCACCGCGGTCCCTGAGACTTCTGGGATTGAGCGTACGCCGCCAGTTTCGGCTTAACCGATTACCGTCTGCCGCCCCGCCCGAACCCTCCCCGCCTTAACCACCCCGGCCACACCCTCCCCCAGCAACCCGACGAACCGCCGCATCGCCTCGCTCTCATAGGCGTCGCGCCGCCGCACGAAGAGCGTCGTCGCCTCGCCGCCCTCGCCGTCGAGCCTGTGCCAGCGCAGCGCCTCGCGCTGGGCCGCCTGCGCCACGACCGCGCGCGGCATCAGCGTGATGCCGACGCCGGCGGCGACGCAGCCGAGGATGCCGTCGAGCGTGCCGAATTCGAGCCGGGCGTAGGTGGGCTGGCCGAAGCGGGCGAGCACCTGTTCGAGGCGCTGGCGATAGCTGCAGCCCTGCCGGAAGGTCAGAATCGTCAGCCCCTCGCGTGCGAGCGCAGCAGCCAGATCGCCGTTGCCGATCGAGGCCTGCGTGACCAGCCCGAGGTCTTCCGCGAAAGCCGGCTGCGCGGTCAGCTCGCCATGCTGGATCGGGCCTGCGACGAAAGCCCCGTCGATCTCGCGGCGCAGCACGGCCTCGACCAGTTGCGCGGTCGGCCCCGCCTGCACGCTGAGGCGGACGGCCGGGCAGGCCTGATGGAAGGCCGCGAGCAGGGGCGGCAGGCGGATCGCGGCGGTCGTCTCCATCGCGCCGATGCCGAGCGGGCCCTGCGCCGCGCCGTCCTCGCGCGCCGCCTGCCGCGCCTCGCGCAGCAAGGCGAGCACGCGCTCGGCGTAAGGCAGCAGGCGCTGGCCGGCCTCGGTCAGCGCCATGCCGCGGCTGCGGCGCTCGAACAGCGGCAGCCCGATCTCGTCCTCCAGCGTGCGGATGCGGGCGGTGACGTTGGACTGCACGGTGTTGAGCTCGCGCGCGGCGGCGGTGATCGCGCCGGCGCGCGCGACGGTGAGGAAGGTGGTCAGTTCAGTCACGTCCATGCAGCCGCCCTCCGGTGACGCCAACCAGTCCCACCTTCTGCCACAGAGATATGTCATATCTCAATAATTCATTTTTTTGGAACGCTCGGGTGAGCTAGCCTACGGATCGCCGATCGTCCTTGCCGCGAGCCTGCCATGACCCTCTCCACCCGCCTGACCCGCCTGCTCGGCGTGGAACATCCCGTCATGCTGGCGGCGATGGATATCGTCGCGGATGCGGCGCTGACGAAGGCCGTATCGCGGGCCGGCGGCTTCGGCATCCTCGGCGGCGGCTATGGCGACGCCGATTGGCTCGCGGCGGAACTGCCGGCGCTCGTCGCGGCGAAGGCGGAGACGGGCCTGCGCTTCGGCGTCGGCTTCATCACCTGGAGCCTGGCCAGGCAGCCGCAGCTTCTCGACCAGGCGCTGGAGGCGAAGCCCGACGCGGTCTGGCTCTCCTTCGGCGATCCCGAGCCCTTCGCGGAGCGGATCAAGGCGGCCGGCGCGCTGGTCATCTGCCAGGTCCAGTCGGTCGCGATGGCGCTGGACGCGGTGGCCAGGGGCGCCGACATCGTGGTCGCGCAAGGGGCGGAGGCCGGCGGCCATGGCGCATCGCGGGGAACCTTCGCGCTGGTGCCGGCGGTGGTGGATGCGGTCGGCGACAGGGCGGTGGTGGTCGCCGCCGGCGGCGTCGCGGACGGGCGCGGGCTCGCGGCCGCGCTGATGCTGGGTGCGCAGGGCGTCGTCGTCGGCACGCGGTTCTATGCGAGCCAGGAGGCGGCGGGGCACGCGGCGGCGAAGGAGCGCATCGTCGCGGCGTCCGGGGACGACACCGTGCGCGGGCTCGTCTTCGACATCTCGCGGAAGAATGTCTGGCCCGCGCCCTTCACCGGCCGCTGCCTCGTCAACGCGCATTCCGAGAGGTGGACCGGGCGCGAGACGGCGCTGATGCAGCATGCGGCCGAGATCGCGCCGCGCTACCAGGCGGCGCGCGAGGCCGGCGATTTCGACATGGCGGCGGTGATCGCGGGCGAGGGCGCGGGGCTCGTCAAGGACATCGCGCCGGCCGGCGCGATCGTGCGCGACATCGTCGAGCGCGCCGAGGGACTGCTCGCGGGCGGGCAGGGCGGCCAGAATAGACTATGATTCGCCGGCCTGACCGCCGGCTTTCCGCCGCGCCCGATCCCGAGAAGCAGATCCATGACCGACATCTCCCCGGCTCTCCGGCGTATCGACGTCGATCGCATCGGTCCGGTCTGGATCAGAAACGGCACCAGCGACGAGGCGGTGCTCGAGCAGATCTTCCGTTCCGAAGAGTTCAACATCAGCACCGCCCCGCAATTCGCGTGGATCCGCGCCGCCTATGAGCGCACGATCGCCGCCGGCGAGACCCCGCTGGTCCTCGACTGCGGGGCCAATATCGGGCTGAGCGCCTTGTACTTCGCATCGCATCTGCCGGCGGCGCGGATCGTCGGCATCGAGCCCGCGCGGGACAATGCGGCGCTCGCGCGCAGGAATACGCAAGCCAATCCCCTGATCGAGATCGTCGAAGCGGCCGTGTTCGACCGGGAAACCGGCGTCGAGCTGGTGGACCCCGACGCGGAAAAATTCGCCTATCGGGTGCAGGAGGCGAAGACCGGCGCGCAAGGCGCGATCGCCACCGTCACCATCGACGGCCTGATGCGGCGCTACGGCGTCACGCGCAACCTCATCGTCAAGGTCGATATCGAAGGTGGGGAGGACGCCCTGTTCCGCTCGAACACGGGCTGGCTCGATCGCACCGATCTGCTCATCGCGGAGACGCATGACTGGCTGTTTCCGGGACAGGGCACCAGCGCCAGTCTGTTTTCAGCCATCGCGGGCCGCACATTCGAGGTGATCCAGAAAGGCGAGTACATCTCGTTCTTTTTCCGGTGACACGGCGCAAACGTTGCGCTGAATGTCGGCCTATGAAGATCGCAAGGAGGCTGTCGGCCGATTCGTAACCAACACGACATGGATCACAGGCTGCGGTTCGTTCCCGAGCCGCAGATCGCGTTCGACGGGGACAGCGTCCAGGCGATCGGCGTCGATCTGCCCGTCGCCGTGATCAATCTTTCGCATCGCACGGACAAGTGGCAGGCCATCGCCAGCCGCATGGCCGCGATCGGACTGAACAAGCTCATCAGGGTGCCGGCGATCGAAGGCGCCCGGTTGTCGCTGGAGGCCATCGGGCCACTTCTGGGCCAGCCGGCTGAACGGATCGAAGCGGCGCCGCAGAGCCATTTCACGCTGACGCGGCCCGCGATCGGATGTTTCCTGTCGCATATCGCGACCTGGCGCTGGATGATCGCCAACAGCATGCAGCGGCTGCTTGTCCTGGAGGACGACGCCAACCCGGCCGCGGGGTTCGACGCGAACCGCTTCCGCAATCTGCTCGGGACCATCCCGCCGACGGCCGGTCTCGTCTTTCTCGGCGGCAGCATCATGAACGGCATGGCGGAGCCGCCACAAGGTGCAGGGCTGGCGCGGATCTATTTCTTTCAACGGGACCTTCGCCTATCTGATCACGCCGGCCGCCTGCGAGACGCTGATCCCGGCCCTGCTGCCCATGAACGGGCATATCGATCACGAACTCAGCACCGTGCTGGTCAGGCTCAGGCATGAGTTCGAGGCCCATTACGCCGGGCCGCCGCTCTTCGAGCCGGACTGGGCGCTGGGCAGCGACTGTTATGTCCCGCTGGAAGCTGTCACCGACGCCGACCGCGCCCTTGGCGAGGTGCTGCACGCGAGCCGGCAACTGCTCGTCGATGAGGGCCGCGCTCTGTTGCCGGCGTTCATGTGATCGCGTGCAAGACCCGGTGGCGCGCGCCGCTGGCGAAGGCGGTCGGCGACAGGGGGGAGGTGATGGCTGGCGAGGGTGTGGGGCCGGTCACGGCGTTTTCGAACGATTTCGATCCGGGCTGAATTTTTTCCGGCCACTGTCGATTCCGCGCCGGCCCGTTCGACGTTGGTGCAGAGAGCCGAGTTGCTCTCGTCACGACGAACCCGAGGAGACGACCGATGCGTGTGATGGTTCTGGTCAAGGCGAACCCCGATTCCGAAGCCGGCGTGATGCCGGGCGAGGACATCCTGACCAAGATGGGGGCCTATAACGAGGAACTGGTGAAAGCCGGAATTATGCTGGCCGGCGAGGGCCTGCACCCGAGCGCACGGGGGCTGCGCATCCGCTTCTCCGGCTCGGAGCGGACTGTCATAGATGGCCCTTTCGCGGAGATCAAGGAACTGCTGGCCGGGTTCTGGCTCTGGCAAGTGCGGTCTCTGGACGAGGCCGTCGAGTGGCTGAAACGCGCGCCCTTCGACGGCGGCACGGAAATCGAACTCAGACCGGTCTTCGAGATGGAGGATTTCGGCGAGGCGATGACGCCCGAGTTGCGCGAGCAGGAAGACCGCCTGCGCGCGCAAGCCGCCGCCCAGCAGAAGGGTTGAGCCGATGCGTTTCATGGTGATGGTCAAGGCGACCAGGGACAGCGAAGCCGGCGCGATGCCGACCAAGGAACTGCTCGACGCGATGATGGCCTATAACGAGGAGTTGGTGAAAGCCGGCATCATGAAGGGAGGCGACGGGCTGACGCCGAGCGCGAAGGGCGCGCGCGTGCAGTTCGACGGCACGAAGCGCGCCGTCGTCGACGGGCCCTTCGCCGAGACCAAGGAACTGGTCGCGGGCTACTGGCTCTGGGAGTGCGCGTCGCTCGACGAGGCGATCGCCTGGGTCAAGCGCTGTCCCAACCCGATGCCGGGCCCGTCCGAAATCGAGATCCGCCCGGTCGCCGATCTCGCCGATTTCGGCGAGGTCGTGACGCCGGAGACGGCGGCCGCCTGGGAGCGTCTCAAGAGCGAGGCCGGCGGCCGGCAGGCCTGACGGCCCAAGACACCTCGTCTTGCGACGCCCGAGCGATCAGCGACTGCCTGACCGCTTGCCAGCAAGCCCGCCGATGGTGTGTATCGCCAGCCATGTCGGCCAGCGCTGCGCACCGCGCCATCGAGGCGGTCTTCCGGATCGAACAGCCCCGCCTGATCGCGGGGCTGACGCGCCTCGTGCGCGACATCGGCCGGGCCGAGGAGCTGGCGCAGGACGCGCTGGTCGCGGCGCTGCGGCAATGGCCTTGCGAGGGCGTGCCGCGCAATCCCGGCGCCTGGCTGATGCAGGCGGCCAAGCACCGCGCCATCGACGTGATCCGCCGCGATGCGCTGGCTCGCCGCAAGCTCGATGAACTGGGCCATGACATCGCGAGCGAGGGGCCGGGCTGGCCCGATCTCGATACAGCGCTCGACGACGAACTCGGCGACGATCTGCTCGGGCTGATCTTCACCGCCTGCCATCCGGTGCTCTCGACCGAGGCGCGGGTGGCGCTGACCTTGCGCCTGCTCGGCGGGCTGACGACGGAGGAGATCGCCCGCGCCTTCCTCGTGCCCGAGGCGACCATGGCGCAGCGGCTGGTGCGGGCCAAAAAGGCGCTGAGCGACGCCAATGTGCCGTTCGAGATTCCGCATGGCCCCGAACTTGGCGCACGGCTCGGCTCGGTGCTGGAGGTGGTCTACCTGATCTTCAACGAGGGCTATTCCGCGACCAGCGGCAACGACTGGGTCCGTCCCGAGCTTTGCGCGGAGGCGATGCGACTTGGCCGCATTCTCGCGGAGCTCGCCCCGGCCGAGCCGGAGGTGCATGGGCTCGTCGCATTGATGGAGTTGCAAGCCTCTCGTCTGCGGGCGCGGCTCGGCCCCGGTGGGGAGCCGATCCTGCTGCTCGACCAGAACCGGGCTCTGTGGGACCATCTCCTGATCGGACGCGGGCTGACGGCGCTGGCGCGCGGGCAAGGGCTGCGACAGCCGCCGGGACCCTATCTGCTGCAGGCGGCGCTGGCGGCCTGCCATGCTAGGGCCCGCAGCCCCGGCGAGACGGACTGGAACCGGATCGTCGCCCTCTACGCCGTGCTGGCGCAGGTGACGCCATCGCCGATCGTCGAGCTCAACCGGGCGGTGGCGGTGTCCATGGCGCAGGGGCCGGCGGCGGGCCTGGCTATCGTCGATGGGCTGGCGGACGAGCCCGCGCTCAGGCGCTACCATCTCCTGCCGAGCGTGCGCGGCGATCTGCTGGCGAAGCTCGGACGGCACGGCGAAGCGGCCGAGGCTTTTGCGCAGGCCGTTCCCCTAACCAAGAACGAGCGCGAGCGGGCTCTGATGCTAAAGCGGACCGAGACCGAGAGACGGGCGTCAGGCGAGGTTCAGTGACGCGTTCCGGGGGTGAAGGCGCCGCCGCGGATCTTTCCAGGCAGGGCCTCGGAGAAGACGGCGGTCGCCTCCTCGCCATAGGTCTCGACGAGCGTGCGGAAGGCGGCAAACAGCGCGGCATGAGCGAGCGCGTCGGAATCGAGCCCGTCGGCCTCGGCTTCCGCGAAGGCGTCCTCGACATAACCATAGGCGACGCGGCGCGCATCGGAGCACTCCTCGCTCACATTGGCTTCGAGCGGCAGTTCGTCGGAGAAGCTGGACATCGCGGCTCAAAACTCTGCGGCATGGTCGCGCCGGGCGAAGCCACATCAAGCCCCGACGGGCCTGAGTCGCATTCGTCAGCAACGCGATCATACTGAGCCGGCGGCATGCCCGCCACCGCCGCCTTTAAGAAAGGTTAACGCGGCAGCGACAGTTTTGGCGAAGATTTTGCCCTAATGGGGCGCGATCAGCCGCCATAGCGGCCAGCCAGCGTGGTGGCGAGGCGCTCGCCCTCGCTTGCGAGCCGGGCCGAGGCCTCCTGGCTGCCCTCGGTGCAGAGCCGATGCGTCGCCGCATAGGCGCGGAAACCCCGGTTGTAGGCGCTGGTCAGGCGCTCGCGGCGCTGCGGCGTGCGGCCTTCGGCCTCGATCAGCGCACCCATGCGGTCGCGCCAGTCCTGGGCCTCGCGGGCGGCGCAGAGCGTCCGCAGATAGGAGAGCGAGCCGATGATCTCGGCGAGCTTCAGCAATTGCGACTCGTAGGGCGGGGGCGGGGGCTCCGGCGGCGGGGCAGGTTCCTTCGCGGGCGGGGCAGGGCGCGCCGCGGCCGGCGGGCGCTGCTGAGCCGGCGCCGGGCCGGCGGCAATCAGGCCCGCGAGCAGCAGGATGGCGATCCGTGCGCCTCGCCTCATTGCCGTTCCGCCGTGTCGAAGATCACTGCGGCGCGGCGCAGCACGTCGCCGAGTTCGCGCGTCGTGGCCAGGCCGCCGAGTTTACGCGGGTCGGCCCACATCACCGCGCCGGCCTCGGGACCGGCTTTCGCCTCGCCCGAGAGCCAGGCGCCGACGAAGTTCGCCACCACGAAATGATGCGTGACCAGCCCCTGCGCGTCGCGCCCGAAAATCTCGACATGGCGATTGAAGCCGATGAGCCGGGCTTTTACGCCGACCTCTTCCTCCAACTCGCGCAGCGCGGCCTCTTCGAGGGTTTCGCCCGCCTCGACCTTGCCGCCCGGCAGCGACCAGAGCCTGTCGGCCGGCGGCTTGGTGCGTGTCGCGAGCAGCACCTTGCCGTCGCGGAAGACCGCGACCGAGGCGGCCAGCACGGGGCGCGCAGCCGCCTTGCCCGGCGTCGGAAACGGGATGACGCGGCCGCCGGAACTCACACGTGCTGCCCGCCATTGATGTGGAGTTCCGCGCCGGTGACGTAGCTCGACGCGTCGGTGCAGAGGAAATGGATCGCCCTGGCGACTTCCTGAGTCTTGCCGAGCCGGCCGAGAGGCAGGGTGGCGACGATCTTCTCGGTGCCCGGCGACAGGATCGCCGTGTCGATCTCGCCAGGCGAGATCGAGTTGACCCGGATGCCGAGCGATCCGAAATCGGCCGCCATCTCGCGGGTCAGGCTGGCGAGGGCGGCCTTCGAGGTCGCATAGGCAGCCCCCGCGAAGGGATGCACGCGCGAGCCCGCGATCGACGTGACGTTGACGATCGTGCCCTTCGCCACGGTGAGTTCGTCGAGCAGGCCGCGCGCCAGCATGATCGGCGCGAAGAAATTGACCTGAAAGACCTTGTGCCAATCGTTGAAGGAGGTCGTCGCGGCGCCCAGTCGCGCGCCTTTCGGGCCCTTGGGCGAGATGCCGGCATTGTTGACCAGCGCGTTGAGTTTGCCGCCCTCGGCCGCCAGCCGCTTCTTGATCTCGGCGATGCCGCGCATCGTGTCCTCGGGGTCGCCGAGATCGATCTGGACGTGGTCGTCGGCGCCCGAGGGCCAGGGGCATTTGTCGGAAAAGGCCTGGCGCGAGCAGGACAGGATGCGCCAGCCCGCCATGGCGAACTGCATCACCGTCGCGTGGCCGATGCCGCGGCTCGCGCCGGTCAGCAGCATCACCGGCCGCTTGCCGGCCTCGGTCTTGGGAAAATCGAATGTCGGCATGGCCATGGATTGAGCATCCTCAGGGATAAAGTCGTTCGCGCGTCCACGGCTCGGCGGCCGAGGATCTGCGGAAGACGACGCGATCATGCAAACGGAACGCGCCGTCGCGCCAGAACTCGATATAGACAGGCGTGATGCGAAAGCCGGTCCAGTGCGGCGGGCGCGGGATCTCGCCGAGCCCGAATTTCGCCGCATGGAAGGCTACCGCCTTCTCCAGCGCGAAGCGGCTCTCCAGCGGCCGCGACTGCTGCGAGGCCCAGGCGCCGATGCGGCTGTCGCGGGGGCGCGACTGAAAATAGGCGTCGGCCATCGCGTCGTCGACGACCGAGACATGGCCCCGTATGCGGACCTGCCGCCGCAGGCTTTTCCAGTGGAACAGCGCGGCCGCCCTCGGCTGGTCGAGAAGTTCCTGGCCCTTCTGGCTCTGCGTGTTGGTGTAGAACACGAAGTCGTCGCCGTCGCGGCCGTTCAGCAGCACCATGCGGCTGTTGGGCATGCCCTCCGCATCGACGGTGGAGAGCGCCATCGCGTGCGGATCGTTGGGCTCGCTCGTCTTCGCCTCCGCCAGCCAGTCCCCGAACAGCGCGAACGGCTCGTCGGCCTGCGTGAAGTCACCGCTCGTTAACCGGTCCACGTGTTTAATCCTCGGTGGTTGAAGACGGCGTCGGGCGAGCGCGATCTGTGATCCTGCGACTTTCAGTGCATCTATATAGGGTAGCGTCAAAGGCGAGCCAAAGCCTTCCGCGACGCAGGACGCCCGCGCGCGCGGCGTGTGTCGGCGGGGCCATGATGCTCGCCTTCGCCAGCGCCGGCTGCTCGGTCTCGTTTCCGATCCTCGGGCTCTCCACAAAGGCGGAGGACGAGGTCGTCACCACCTCCTCCGTGCTGCCGGCCCGCACGACCGGAAAAGGCGCGCTGGCCTCGCTTGCGGCCGATCTCGGGCCCGAGGACATGCGCCGGGCCGAGGGGGCGCTGTCGGTGGCGCTCGATCCGCAAGGCAATGGCGCGGCGGTGTCCTGGGACAATCCCCAGAGCGGCATCAGGGGCGCGTTCACGCCCGTCGGCGGACCCTATGTCAGCGCCGACGAGATCTGCCGCAGCTTCATCGCCAGCGTCCACCTGCAGACGAAGCTGACCCGATTGCAGGGCAAGGCCTGCCGGCCGACCGGCGGGGAGTGGGTGGTGAAGGAGACGCAAGCCTGGAAGGGCGCTGTTTAGATCACGCGCAGAAATCGCGGCTTGCCCCTGCTTCGCGATGTTGCATTCGCGCCACAGCCTTCCCAGATACACGTCCAATCAGATATCTGGCGCGCCTGAAGCCCGGCCGCGAGGCATGAGGCCGGCGCGCCGCATCGAGGGGTTTCAGGAATGCGCGACCCGTATCAGGTTCTGGGCGTCGCCCGCACCGCCAGCGACGCCGAGCTCAAGAAGGCGTATCGCAAGAAGGCCAAGGAGCTGCATCCCGACCGCAATCGCGACGACCCGAAGGCGCAGGACCGCTTTTCCGAGCTGAACACCGCCTATGAGGTTGTTGGCGACGAGGCCAAGCGCAAGCAGTTCGACCGCGGCGAGATCGACGCCGAGGGCAAGCCGAAATTCGCTGGCTTCGAGGGCATGGGCGCGGGTCGCGGCGGCCGGGCCGGCGGCTTCGAGTTCAATTTCGGCCAGGGCGGGCAGCCCTTCGGGCGCGGCGGGCCGGAGCCCGGCTTCGACCCCGCCGACATCTTCGGCTCGCTGTTCGGCGACGCCGCGCGGCGCGGCCGCGCCCGGCCCGAGCCGCAGAAGCCGGCCGACCAGAGCTTTACGCTCGAGGTGACGCTGGCCGAGGCCGCCAAGGGCGCGTCGCGGCGCGTCAGGCTGCCGGGCGGACGCGAGGTCGAGGTGACGATTCCCGAGAACGTCTCCGACGGCAAGGTGATGCGCCTGCGGGGCCTGGGCCAAGCTTCGCCGCATGGTGGCGAGGCCGGCGACGTGATGATGACGATCCGGGTCAGGCCCGATCCGCGCTTTGCGATCGAGGGCCGCGACCTGCGCACGCGCGTCGCGGTGCCGCTTGCCGTGGCGGTTCTCGGCGGGCCGATCCATGTGCCGACGCTGACCGGCGCGGTCGAGATGAAAATCCCGCCGCTGACCGGGACGACGAAATCCTTCCGCCTGCGCGGCAAGGGGCTCAAGGGCGAGAAAGGCGAGCCGGGCGACCTGTTGGTGGCGATCGACATCGAGATGCCGGCGAGCGACGAGGAACTGGTCGCGCTGATGAAGGCGCGGGCGGAGTGAGGAACGGCCGGGCCCGCTCCCGGCGTCGGACGAGCGTCAATCCGGCATGCCGGCCTGGCGCAGCGCGTCGTGAAGGCGTTGGAGCATCTCCCTGTCGCGCATCGGATGTCCGGCGATGGTTCGGCTGATCGAGCTGTTCGGCTGCAGCCGGACGAGATCGGCCAGCGCGAGGCGGGCTTGCGGGATGTCGCCGGCGGCGGCAAGAGCGGCGACAAGGTATCGCCGCGGTGTCGTCGCCTCCGGCACGCTCGCCAGCGAACGACGTGCGGCCGCCGCCGACTCGCTGAGACGGCCAGCGAAGAACAGCGCTGCCGCGCGCACGGATTGCAGGTCCGCCTGAAGCGGCGAGAGCGGATCGAGCCGATCGGCTTCGTCAACCCGCCGCAGTGCCTGATCGAGGTCTCCGCCCCAGACGGACACCCAGGCGCCCAGCCGCCATGCCTCGGCGCTGCTGGGGTTCAGCCGCAGCGAGAGATCGAGCAGCGCGCCGCCCTCGTCATGCTCGCCCCCGATGATCGCGAGCAGATGACCGCACAAGGCCAGCACCTGCGGGTCGGAACGATCTCCGGCCAAGGCCTCGCGCGCAAGAGCGAGCGTCCTGGTCTTGCCGGCGACCCGGTCCGGCTCGACGCCGAGCCACAGGGTCGTCGCGACGCAGCGCGCCAGCAGCGCCCGCGCCAGCACGAAATGCGGATCGCGCGCCAGCGCCTGTTCCAGGAGCGCGATCGCTTCGCCGTTGCCGCGCGGCGTTCGCGAGTAGTAGCCCGGCAGGGCGCGCAAGTAGCAGTCGAACGCGCCGAGACCGGCGGTACTCCTGCGCAACACGCGGTCGATCTCGGCCTTGAGCAAGCGCGGTTCGATTGCAGCCGCGATGGCCGCCGTCATCGCCTCGTAGAGATCGACGACGTCGCCGCCATCGCTCTTGAAGCTGTCCTGCCAGACCTGCCGCCCGGAAGACGCTTCGATCAGCCGGCAGCGCAGGGTCAGCCGCGCCCCCTGGTCAGCAAACGAACCATTGACCAGATAACGGACGCCGAGGCGGGCTCCCGTGGCGACGACGTCGCCGCACTCCGCCGAGCCATTTTGCGCCGCCGGGCCGCTGGCGATGACGGCCAGCCAGCGGAAGCGCGACAGCGCGATCGAGATCTCCTCGACGAGCCCGGTCGCCAGATAGGCCCGATCGGTTTCGCCGATCAGGCGAAATGGCAGCACGGCCAATGACGGCCGGCTGTCGGGCGCCGCTTCCTCCGGTCTGGCCGGCTCATCGCTGTCCAGGCTGAACCGGCAGTCGAGCAAGTAGCCGCGCTTGGGGATATGTCTCAGCAGCCGGCCTTCGCCGTCGTCGAGCGACCGGCGGGCGTCCCTCACGGCCTGGAAGAGGCTGTCCTCGGTGACGTTGACCTTGCCCCAGACGCGATCAAGCAATTCCGCCTTGGGCAGT
>JAESGM010000483.1_pt1 | contig 29946 bp, 28 predicted proteins | sample 9269721 | NCBI WGS metagenome assembly JAESGM01 (sample SAMN15720920, study PRJNA650825) | algae metagenome | isolation source: Komarekiella atlantica HA4396-MV6 and co-occurring heterotrophs from... | place: USA: Theobald House, Kauai, HI | collected 2009-07-29 | reverse complement strand
TCTATTCGGGCATCACCCTGAAGGCGATGGGCTTCCCGACCTCGATGTTCACGGCGCTGTTCGCGCTGGCGCGCAGCATCGGCTGGATCGCGCAGTGGAAGGAGATGATCGAGGATCCGTCCCAGCGCATCGGCCGTCCGCGCCAGCTCTATACCGGAGCGCCGAAGCGCGACTACAACCCGATCGGCCGCCGCTGAAAAGCGCAGGCCTGAAGACGATGAAGGCCGCGACGGAACCCGTCGCGGCCATTATTGTTTCCATCGATTGATGCATCAAGCGCAGGTGACCATTGCGCCCGACGCGCTACAGTCGCCGCCCCATAAAACGAGGTTCATCGCTCATGTCGAAAGCTGAAGGTCTCAGCCGCCGTGGATTCATCGTCGGCGCCTCCGCCCTGCCCTTCATCGGCGCGGCCGGGTCCGTCTCCGCCCAGGCTGCCTTCCCGACGCGGCCGATCTCGCTGATCGTGCCCTTCGCCGCCGGCGGCTCGACCGACATCGTCGCGCGCCTGGTTGGCCAGAAGATGGGCGAGCTGCTCGGCCAGTCGATCGTGATCGACAACCGCGCCGGCGCCGGCGGCAATATCGGCTCGACTGCGGTCGCTCGCGCCCAGCCCGACGGCTACACGCTGCTGCTCGGCACGATCTCGACCCATGCGCTCAACCCTGCGATCCTGAAGACCGTGACCTTCGATGCGGTCAAGGACTTCACCCCGATCTCGCTGCTCGCCGTGGTGCCGAACGTCATGGTCGTGCATCCGAGCTTCCCGGCCAAGACCGTGCCCGAGGTGCTGAAGCTGCTGAAGGACAACCCCGGCAAATACTCCTACGCCTCCTCCGGCGTCGGCACGCCGCTGCACCTCTCCGGCGAGCTGTTCAAGTCGCTCGGCGGCGTCAGCATGAACCATGTGCCCTATCGCGGTGCAGGCCCGGCCTTGAACGACGTCGTCGCCGGCGCGGTGCCGATCATGTTCGACAACCTGCCCTCCTCGGCCCAGTTCATTCGCAGCGGGCAATTGCGCGCCATCGGCGTCACCACCAAGGAGCGCGTCTCGTCCTTCCCGGACCTGCCGACCATCGCCGAAGGCGGGCTCGCCGGCTACGAAACCTATACCTGGAACGCGCTGTTCGGCCCCGCCAACATGCCGCGCCCGGTGGTCGACAAGATCAACAGCGCCGCCAACGCCTCGCTCAAGGACGCCAATGTGAAGCAGCGCCTGGAGGACGTCAGCGCCGTGATCGTCGGCTCGACGCCGGAGGCGCTCGGCGAGCACGTCAAGGCCGAGCTGGCGAAGTGGGGCCCGATCGCCAAGGCCTCGGGCGCCGTCGTCGAGTAAGCGGCCGTCAGCCGCCTGCCGGCTTCCGAACAAGAGCGAGCGCCGCACTGACGGCGTTCGCCGCTGGGCTCGGCCCGGCGCTGCGCATGTTCTGCTCGACCGCCGCGAAGCCGTCGAGCTGGCGCTGGCGGGCCGGGCCATCGCCGGTCGCAGCAAGAACCGCCTTGGCCAAAGCCTGCGGCGAGGCGTCGTCCTGGATGAACTCCGGCACCACGCTCTCGCCAACGATCAAGTTGGGTAGGATCACGCTCGGCAGCTTGATCAGGCGTCGAGCCAGCGCGGCCTCCCAGCCGGCGCCGCGATAGGCCGCTACCGTCGGCACCTGCGCCAGCGCCAGTTCGAGCGTCACCGTGCCCGAAGCCGCCAAGGCTGCCCTCGCCTCACGAAAGGCCGCGAGCTTGGCCGCCTCGCCGGTTACGATCTCCGGCTTGACGCGCCAATCGGCGATGAGCTGTGTGATCACCTCGACCAGACGCGGCACCGCAGGCAGCACGAAACGGGCCCGCGGCAATTGCTCGGCAACGAGCGCGACCGCTTCCCCGAAGGGTGGCAGCAGATGCCGGATCTCCGAGCGCCGGCTGCCGGGCAGAACCAGGATGGTCGGCGCCTCGGCGTCGTCGCGCCGCGCCGCCTCATCCGGCCCCGGCCGATAGTCCTGCAGCCGCTCGATGAGGGGGTGGCCGACATAGATGGTCTGTGGCCCGCCGAGCCGCTCCAGCGCCGCCGGCTCGAAGGGTAGCAGCGCCAAGATCCGGTCGACATTCGGCTTCATCCGCCTGGCTCTTCCCTGCCGCCAGGCCCAGACACTCGGGCAGACCCAATGCGCGGTCGGCACGGCTGGCGCAAGCTTTCGGACCTTCTTCGCAACGCGCAGACTGAAATCTGGCGCGTCGATGGTGAGCAAAAGGTCTGGTCCGAACTTGACGGCAGCCCGCACCGCATCCGACATCCGGCGCAGCAGCAGAGGCAGGCGCGCCACCACCGGGCCGAAGCCCATCACGGCGATGTCCTCCTGCGGGAAGACGCTGTGCAGCCCCTCTGCGATCAGCGCCTCACCGCCGACGCCGGACAATTCGAGCGCGCGATCGCCCAGCACCTCGCGCAGCCGCGCCACGAAACGAGCGCCGAGCGCATCGCCCGAGGCTTCGCCGGCGACGATGAAGAGCCTGAACGGACGGGTCACGCCACGCCCTCGATGAACAGTCCTGAGGTGTCGGCGAGCACAGCCAGCCGCTCGCGGTCGCCGATCAGCACGCTGCTGGCCTTGACCGCGATGCCGGCAAGGCCCGCAGCTGCAACGCGCGCCACGGTATCCGGGCCGATCGCCGGCATGTCGACCCGGAGGTCCTGCCCGAGCTTGGGCGCCTTGACGAGCACGCCATCACCCTTGCCGAGCTTCAGGCGTCCTGCCTGGACGAGACCAGCGACGCGCTCGATCATCGCGTCGGTGCCTTCGGCCGCCTCGACCGCGACGATGCGATGATCGGCGACGATCGCCGCTTGCCCCATATCGAAGGGCGAGAGTGCCGCGAGCAGGTTGAACCCGGTTGCGATCGCCTCGCGTGCGACGGCGGAAGGCTTGTGACGCCCCAGAGCCCCAACGGAAGCCACGAGATCGGGAGCGATGTCGGCCGGCCCGAGCACGCGCAGCCCCTGGCCCTCGAAGAAGGTCACGACGCCTCGCAACAGATGGTCGTCGCCACCCTGGAAGGCGCGGGCGAAATGCGGCAGGTACTTCAGCGTCGACAGTTCCGGCGCCAGCGAGCCGAAGCTCGGCCGCGGCAAGGCGCCAACCATGACGATCTCATCGATCTGGCGCCGCTTGATCTCGTCGAGGAAACGCCCGAGCTGGCCGAGCCGGTATTCCTTGGCGTCGTAGGCCGTATAGTCGGACGGGTCGCCTGCGCCGGTGAGCACGGCGACATAGACGCTTGCGCCTTGTGCTGCGGCCGCTCCGGCCACCCGCAACGGAAACTCGCCACGGCCGGCCAGGACGGCGAGGCGCCGCCCTTGCGGCCGGCCAGTGTCGGCCGGCCCTTTACTCACCGCTCGGGCGCGTTGACGTCGCGCGGCACCGAAATTCCCCGGTCGCCGCCGGCGCGGATGAAATCGAGGATCTCGTGAATCAGCGGATGCTCGGCGAACTCGGTAGCGACGTCTTCGACCCGCTCCGAGAGCGTGCCCTCGTCGGCGAACAGCAGGCGATAGGCCCGGCGCAATTCGTGGATCTGCTCGCGCGAGAAACCGCGCCGCCTGAGGCCGACGAGATTGAGGCCGGCGAGGTGGGCCGGGTTGTCACGGACCATCCCGAACGGGATGACGTCGAGCAGGACACCCGAGCCGCCGCCGATGAAGGCGTGATCGCCGATGCGTACGAACTGCTGTAGCCCGGTGCCACCGCTGACGATGACGAAGTCGCCGACGGTGACGTGGCCGGCGCACATGACATTGTTCGAGAAGATGACGTTGTTGCCGATCACGCTGTCATGGCCGACATGCGAATTGGCCAGGAACAGGCCGCGATCGCCGATGACGGTCTTCATGCCGCCGCCTTCGGTGCCCGGATTCATCGTCACGCCTTCGCGGATCACGCAGTCGGCGCCGATCGCCAGCGTCGAAGGCTCGCCCTTGTATTTCAGGTCCTGCGGCGGGTGGCCGATCGAGGCGAAGGGATAGATCTTGGTGCGCGGACCGATCGTCGTGCGGCCGGCGACGACGACATGGCTGATCAGCTCGACCCCGTCGCCGAGGGCGACATCGGGACCAACGGTGCAGAACGGGCCGATCTTGACGCCCGCTCCCAGCTTGGCGGCCGGGTCGACGATCGCCATCGGATGGATCGAAGTGCTCATGGCAGGGTCCTGCGTCTGGCCGGGAACGGGAGCATGCATCGCAATCCCTCGCTTACACGACCATGGCCGAGAGCTCGGCCTCGGCGACGAGCACGCCGTCGACCCGGGCCTCGCCGCGGTAGAACCAGATGTTGCGCTTGTGGGCCAGCTTGGTGAGGTGGAAGCGCAGCGTATCGCCCGGCACGACTGGCTTGCGGAACTTCGCCTTGTCGATCGTGGTGAACAGCACCGTCGTGACCGCGAGGTCATCGCTGCCGCGCGCACTCACCACGAGCACGCCCGCGGTTTGCGCCATCGCCTCGATCATCAGCACGCCAGGGAAGACAGGGCGGCCGGGAAAGTGGCCGGTGAACTGCGGTTCGTTGAAGGTGACGTTCTTGATGCCGACGCCGGACGCGTCCCCATCGATCTCGACGACCTTGTCGACCAGCAGGAACGGATAGCGATGCGGAATGCAGGCCATGATCTTCTGGATATCGGCCACGCCGAGCGCTTTCGTCGCATCCGTCATCGTGTCGTTTCTCCTCGGCCGTCCGCGCCCAGCGCTGACATTCGCCACCACCCGTCTTGAAAAGCTGGTTTTGCCGGAAGCCGGCGTGAGATCAAGCGTTTTCGCCGCCGCCGGGCCCCTTGCCGCGCTTGGCGACAAGTTGCTTGAGCAAGGCGATTTCGCGCGCCCAGCTCAGCGCCGGCTGCGCGGGAGCACCGCCATAGCGCGCGCCGCGCGGAACATCGCCGGCGACACCGCTCTGCGCCGCGATCTGCGCGCCCATGCCGATGGTCAGATGGCCCGCCAGGCCGACCTGCCCGCCGAGCACGGCGAAATCCTCGAGCGTGCTGGAGCCCGCCATGCCGACCTGGGCGCAGATGACGCAATGGCGGCCGACCACGCAGTTGTGGCCGATCTGCACGAGGTTATCGATCTTGGTGCCCTCGCCGATCACCGTGTCGCGGCTGGCGCCGCGGTCGATCGTGGTGTTTGCACCGATCTCGACATCGTCCTGGATGATGACGCGGCCGACCTGCGGCACCTTCATATGGCCCTTCGGCCCCATGGCGAAGCCGAACCCGTCCTGGCCGATGCGTGCGCCCGGATGGATGATGACGCGGTTACCGATCAAGGCGGCCTGCAGCGTCGAGCCGGCGCCGACCGCGCATTGCCGCCCGATGCGGACCTGCGGCCCGATGACGGCGTTCGGCCCGATCACCGTGCCGGCGCCGATCTCGGCGCCCGGCCCGATCACGGCGCCCGGATCGACCGTGACATCGGCTTCGAGCCGCGCCGTCGCATGCACGAAGGCACCCGGAGCGACGCCGGCCGAGCCGAACATCGAGCCCGGCCGCAGCGCCTGCGGGTGGAAAGTCGAGAGCAACCTGGCGAAGGCATGGTAGGGAGCCGGCGTGACCAGCGCGACCGTTCCAGCCGGAACGCGTTCGGCAAAGCGCGGCGAGACGAAGCAGAGCCCTGCCGAGGTCGCGGCCAGCGCCGCGACATATTTCGGATTGTCCATATAGGCGGCATCGCCGCCACCGGCCGTTTCGAGCGGGGCAATGCCCTCAACCCGACGCTCCGGATCGACGCCTTCCGGCAGCGCAACGCCCGACAAGGAAGCGACCTCGCTGAAGGACAGCGAGGTCGCGATCGGAAAGAAACTGGGTTCTGCCATCAGAGGGTCCGTTGTGGGGCGCGCGGGCGCCCCACAGGTCAGAAGCGGGTGCCGCCCGAGAAGCGGAAGGCCTGCGTACGGTCGCCGCCGTACTTGCCGGTGATGCCGGTGCGCGGGTCGGTGCCGATCTGGCCGTCGTCCTTCGAGAGCGCATAAGCGTAGTCGAAGCGGATCGGGCCGAGCGGCGACTGCCAGAGCAAGCTCACGCCGACCGACGAGCGCAACACGTTCTTGTCGCGCACGCAGGCGATGTTGTTCTGGTAAGGCACGCCATAGGTCTGGTCGATCGCGACGTTGAACTGACGCGCCTCGCTGCCCGCCGGGCAAGCGAAGCCGCCGACCTTGCGGCCACCGTCATAGTTGAACAGCGTGCCGGCGTCGGCGAAGACCGCGCCCTTCAGGCCAAGATCGCGCGGCAGACCGAAGATCGGGAATTGCACTTCGAGCGAGCCGCCGAAATAGGTGGTGCCGCCGAGCGCGTTCGCCGTCGGGTCGTTCGAGACGTCGCGCGGGCCGATGCCGGAGGGCGCGAAGCCGCGGACCAGGGTCGGTCCGAGGAAGTAGTGGTCGATCATGCGCAGATCGCCGCTGGTGGCCTGGACGTGACCGCCCTGGAGCCGGGCGATACCGACGAAGTCCTCAAGGAACTCCTTGTAGTAGCGCGCATCCGCGCTGACGCGCAGGAACTTCGAATCGCCGCCAAGACCGGCGAACTCCGGCTTCAGCTCGGCGATGAGGCCGTTGCGCGGGCTCTGGTAGTTGTCGAGCGAGTTGTAGTTGAAGTTCAGGCCGACCAGCGAGGTCAGCGTCGTGCCCTGGGCTTCCTTGACCGCGACCGTCGCTTCGCCGTTCGTCAAGCAGTTGAACGTGCTCGTCGCCGCCGTCGCGCCTGGCGTCCCGGGCGTAATTCCGAACTGCGGCAGGCTGCAGTCATTGTAGGGCTGTGAGAAGGTGTTCGGAATCTTGATTTCGGTCGAATAGATCGAGTAGCGCGGCGTGATCGAGAACTCCTCCGTGATCGGGAAGGAGAAGCGCACCTGGCCGCCGGTCACCCGGCTCTCGAAGTAACCGATATTGGTGTTGTCGTTGTACTTCGAGAAGAGGTCGAAGCCGGCCGCGATCCGATGGCCGAGGAAGTAGGGCTCGGTGAACGAGAAGTCGATGCCCTGGGTACGCTGGCCGAGGGTGCCGGCGATACGGACGAACTGGCCGCGGCCGAGGAAGTTCGACTCGGAAAGCGAGACCTCGCCGATGATGCCGTCCGAGGTCGAGTAGCCGCCCGCAACCGAGAACGAGCCGGTCGCCTTGTCCTCGACGTCGATGTTGACGACCACGCGATCGGGCGCGCTGCCCGGCTCGTTGGTGATGCGGACCTTGTTGAAGAAGCCGAGATTGTTCAGGCGACGCTCGGCGCGGTCGACGAAGACCTTGTTATAGGCGTCGCCCTCGCCGAGATCGAGCTCACGGCGGACGACATAGTCGCGCGTACGGGTATTGCCGCGCACATTAATGCGCTCGACATAGACCCGCGGACCTTCCTCGACGACATAGGTGATGCCGATCTGCTGGCCGGCCGCATCGCGCTCGCCGCGCGGGCGGACTTGCGCGAAGGCGTAGCCGCGCTTCGCCACCTCGGTGGTCAGAGTAACCAGCGAACGCTCGACAGCCTCTGCATTGTAGGTATCGCCGGCGGAGGTGTTGACGAGCGACTGCAGCGCAGCCGGATCGACGTCGCGCAACCGGGAATCGACCGAGACATTGCCGACCTTGTATTGCGGGCCTTCATCGACGGTGACGTCGACGACCCAGCCGCCGGCCGCATCGTCAAAGCGCGCGTCGTTCGCGACGATGCGGAAGTCGGCATAGCCGTTCTTCAGGTAATAACGACGAATCAGCTCGAGGTCGGAATTGATCCGGTCCGGATCGTAGACGTCGGACGTCTTGATCCAGCTCAGGAAGTTCGACTCGGTCGAGGTCATCAACCCGCGCAGGCGCGACGAGGAATATGCACCGTTGCCGCTGAAGTTGATCGACTTGATGCCGGTCTTGCCGCTCTCCACGATGGTGAAGACCACGTCGGAACGGCCGTTCGGCAGCGGCTGGATGCGGCCGCTGATCGTCGCCAGACCGTAACCGGCGCGGCGATAGGTGTCTTTGAGGCGCTCGACATCCGCATCGATGAGCTGCTGGCTCAGCGGACCACGGGCCTTGGACTGGACCTGGCCGAGCAGCACGTCGCCCTTCAGGCGGCGGTTACCCTCGAAGGCGACGCGGTTGATCGTGTCGTTCTCCTGGACGGAGACGACGGTCTGCGCCCCGCGGCGGCTGACCTGAACGTTGGAGAACAGGCCCGTCGCCATGAGATTCTGGCGAATCTCCTGCGGGTTGCCCGAACCCTGCCCAGCCACATACGAGCGGATCGTCTCCGCATCGACACGACGGTTACCTTGGACAATCACGGACTGCGCGAACACCACGCTACCGCTGACGGCCACCATGACGGCCGCAAGTCCGACTGATCGAGAGAGCCGCATGCGCAAGGACCGGCTCTGAAGCGTCGACGTCATCGGGTCGCCTATTCCATTCTTTGGGTCACCATCCCGCGAGCGGGATGCCCCGCTACAGGCGAGGCTCGGCGACATTGAAGACCAAACGCTTCTACAAAGTTTCCCGCGGGGTGCAAACCGCCATTGTCGTTAACAAAAGATTTTTGCGGGGGTCGTTGCGGAGAGGTCACGCGCGCCCTTCGGAAAACCGGATCGGCCTATGAAAACAGGCCATAAAAAGCCACAATCCGCAGCTGCGGGATGGCTTTAGGAAGAATGGCTGTCAGCCCGGTGCAAGCTGGTTTGCCCGGAGCTGACAGGCGGGAAATCACAGCAGCGAGCGAACGTGGACGAGGTCGTTCCAGGTCACGAACAGCATCAGCATCAGGACGAGCCCTAGCCCCACCCGGAACCCGATCTCCTGCGCGCGCTCGCTCAGCGGCTTCCCGCGCAAGGCCTCGATCGCGTAGAATAGCAGATGTCCGCCATCGAGCATCGGCACCGGGAACAGGTTCATCAGCCCGATCGAGACCGACAGGATCGCCGCGAGATTAATGAGCGCCAGCAGCCCGCCGCTGGAGGCGACCATGCCGGATACCTGGGCGATCCGGATCGGTCCGGAGAGCTGGTCAGTCGATTCCTTACCCTTGATCAGCTTGGCGATGTAGTCATAGGTCCGCTCAACCACGAACCAGGTCTCGCTCATGCCCAGCAGTACGGACTGGCCGAGGCCGAAATGCTGCGTCGTCCAGTCTTCGGGCTTCGCCGAGGCCTGGACCCCGATGATTCCGAGCCGCTGCTTGCCCAATGGCGAGGAGGTCTCGACCAGGTCTGGCGTCACCGAAACCACGACGTTGGCGCCGCCGCGCTCGACTGTCACCGGAAAAGTCTCACCCGGGCGGATCGAGATCACCCGCTGCAGATCAGCGAAGCTCTTGACCTCACGGCCGTCGACGAGGCGGATCAGATCGCCCGACTGCAGGCCGGCACGCGCTGCGGCTCCACCGACTGTGACGGCATCGACGCGCGGCGCCAGGACCGGCTTGCCGAGGAAATAGGCCGTGCCACCGAAGATCAGGATGGCGAGCAGGAAATTGGCGATCGGTCCGGCAGCGACGATCGCCGCCCGTTCACCGATCGACTGAGCCGGAAAGGACCGTTCGCGCTCCTCGCGGCTCATGCCGGAGAGTGCGTCGCCATCGGGCGAACTGGCGGCGTCGGCGTCACCCGAGAACTTGACGTAGCCGCCGAGCGGAATCAGCGCGAAGCGCCAGCGCGTCCCGTGCCGGTCGTTGAAACCGAACAGTTCGCGCCCGAAGCCGATCGAGAACGTCTTCACATCGACGCCGCACCAGCGCCCGACCAGGAAATGGCCGAGCTCGTGCACGAACACGACGAGGGTAAGGACGAACAGGAAGGGCAGCAGATAGCCCAGCAGGAAGCTGCCAGCGTGCCAGACCGATCCGACGATATCCATAAAACTCTCCGGGCTTCAGTCACTAAGTGACAGTGAAGCGCCCTCCGGACAAGAGCGCCTGGGCCCGGTTTCTCGCATCTTGGTCAACGGCGAGGGCTTCAACCACGTCGGCGGGGGACGACGACCGCGTTCCCGCCGCCTGCTCGCAGACGGCCTCGACCAGGGCCGGAATCGCCGGAAAGGCGATCCGCCTGGTCAGGAAGGCCTCAACGGCGACTTCGTTCGCGGCGTTCAGCACAGCCGGCGCGCCGCCGCCCTCAGCGAGGGCAGCTATGGCGAGGCGCAACGCCGGGAAACGAACGAGGTCGGGCCGTTCGAAAACGAGCGGCCCAATCGCGACCAGGTCGAGGAAACGACTTTGCGGCGCGTCGAGCCGGCCATCGATCCCGAGGCAATGCGCCGCAGCGACGCGCATGTCGGGCACCGCCATGCCGGCGCTGACCGAGCCATCGCGAAAGGTGACGAGTCCATGCACGATCTGCTGGGGGTGGACCAGCACCTCGAGCTGGTCGGCGCCGAGCCCGAACAGGAACGAGGCCTCGATCAGCTCCAGGCCCTTGTTCATCATGCTGGCGGAGTCGATCGTGATCTTGGCGCCCATCGCGTAGTTGGGATGGGCCAGCGCCTGCTCCGGTGTGGCGGCCGCGATCGTCTCGGCCGCCCAGGTCCGGAACGGCCCGCCCGAGGCGGTGAGCGTCATCGTGCGGATTGCCGAGATCGGCTCGTTCCCAAGGACCTGGAACAGGGCATTATGTTCGGAATCGAGCGGCAGGATGCGGGCGCCGACTGCGCTTGCCCGCGCCATCACGGCGGCGCCGGCGCAAACCAGGCTTTCCTTGTTGGCGAGAGCGACGACCCGCCCCGGCGTTAGCGCGGCGAAGGTCGCCTCCAGCCCCGCCGCACCCGAAATGGCGCTGACCACGATGTCGCTGTCGCGCGAGACCGCTTCGAGCACGGCTTCCCGGCCAGCGCCGTGGCGGATCCCACTGCCGGCCAGCGCTGCAGCAAGTTCCCCGCCCTGCCCCTCATCCGCGATCGCCGCGAAGCTCGCTCCGGTCTCGCGCGCGATCTGCGCCAGGCCTGCCGCATCGCGACCGGCGACGAGCGCAGCGACCTGCAGCCGCTCCGGATTCTCGGCGATGACGGCACGCGTCGAGCGGCCGATGGAGCCGGTGGCTCCCAATATGGTGACTGTGCGGCGCATCTGACGATCAGTGTCCCAGGCGCGCCAGATAAAGCAGCAGGCCGGCGAACACCAGCACGGCCCAATAGCCGTCGAGCCGGTCGAGGAATCCGCCATGGCCGGGGATCAGATGGCTTGAGTCCTTGGCGCCGAAACGCCGCTTGATCGAGGATTCGAAGAGATCGCCCGCCTGGCTCGCCGCCGACGCGACGAGCGAGACAACCAGCACCGGCCAGAGCCCCGATGGCAGACCGGGGAAGAAGAATGCCCAGACGGCGGTGCCGCACAGGGTTCCAGCCGCTGCGCCACCGAGCGCGCCCGACCAGGTCTTCTTCGGGCTGACCTTCGGCAGCAGTTTCGGCCCGCCCAGCGCCCGCCCGGTGAAATAGGCGGCGATGTCGGTGAGCCAGACAACGGCGAAGGTCCAGATGATCAAAGCGAGCCCAAGCTGAGGCGTCTCGCGCAGCGCCGGCGTCACCAGCGCGAAGCAGAGCGCATAGGCGACGCCGCAGGCTTCGAGTACACGCTGGTTGCCGGCCTGGACCGTGACGACCGCGCCAATCAGCCCGGCGAGCGCCGCGACGCCCGCAAGCGCCGCACCGCTCAGCGGCAGCAAACCGAGAGCGAGCCCGGCCAATCCGACGCCGATTCCGCCGGCGACGGCGTTGCGACGGCTGACCATGGCGAGCCATTCATAGGCGACGACACCGGCGACGGCGGTCCAGATCAGGCGAAAGGGCCAGCCGCCAAGCAGCGTAACGCCCAGGATGACCGCGGCGAGCACCAGCGCCGAGATGACGCGCAGGCGAAGCTCGGATGCGCCTGCGCCGGCGCCACCCGCATTCACGCGACCCCCATCTTGGCTGCGGCCGGCTGGCCGACACCGCCATAGCGACGCTCGCGGCGATCGAACTCGGCCAGCGCATCCTCCAGCGCCTTGCGGTCGAAATCGGGCCAGAGCACCGGCGTGAAGATGAATTCGGCATAGGCCGCCTGCCAAAGCAGGAAGTTCGAGATGCGGGTCTCGCCCGAGGTGCGGATCACCAGATCCGGATCCGGCAGCGCGCCGGTGTCGAGATGCGACGACAGCATCGCCTCGTCGATCGCCTCGGGCTGGATCCGGCCGGCCGCAGCCTCCTGCGCCAGGCGCCGGGCGACGCGCGTGATCTCGTCGCGAGAGCCATAATTGAAGGCGACGACCAGGGTGAGACCGGTATTGCCGTCGGTCATCGCCTCGGCCCGCTCGACGAGCGCACGCAGATCGGGCGCCAGGTCATCGCGGCTGCCGATGATGCGCACGCGCACGCCGGCTTCGTTGAGCTCGGCGAGGTCATTCTCGACGAAGCGGCGCAGCAGCCCCATCAGGAAGGAGACCTCGGCCATCGGCCGGCGCCAGTTTTCGGTCGAGAACGAGTAGAGCGTCAGGATGCGGATGCCGAGATCGCCGGCGTTGCGGACCGTGCGCCGCAGCGCCTCGAGCCCGCGCCGGTGCCCCTCCTGCCGCGGCAAGCTACGCATCTGCGCCCAGCGGCCATTGCCGTCCATGATGATGGCGACATGGGCGGGAACTGCCGGGCGCGAGCCGTCTGACATCAAATGCCTCTTCTGGGCCAAACGTTCATGCGTCGATGATACAGGACGGCGTCGCGTAACGCACTTTAGACGTGCAGGATTTCCTTTTCCTTGGCGGCGAGCGCCTGGTCGATGTCGCCGATATGCTTGTCGGTCGCCTTCTGGACGAGGTCAGTCTGCTTGGTGACGTCGTCCTTGGGCATATGCCCGTCCTTCTCCAGCTTCTTGATCAGGTCCATGCCGTCGCGGCGCACATGCCGGACCGCCACTTTGGCGTCTTCGGCGTATTTGTGCGCGACCTTGACCATTTCCTTGCGGCGCTGCTCGTTGAGCTCCGGGATGCGGATACGCAGCACCTGCCCCTCGGTCTGGGGGTTGAGGCCGAGATCGGATTCGCGGATCGCCTTCTCCACGGCCTGGACCATGCTGCGGTCCCAGACCTGGACCGAGAGCAGGCGCGGCTCGGGGACGCTGACGGTCGCGAGCTGGCTCAGCGGCGTGCGGGCGCCATAAGCCTCGACCGTGATCGGATCGAGCACATTGGCCGAGGCGCGGCCGGTACGAAGCGAAGCCAGGTCGCTCTTGAACTTCTGCACGCCGCCGTCCATGCGGCGATTGATATCGGCGAGATCGAAAGTGGTTTGGGCCATCGTCTTCAAAACCTTGTCGAAACCGGCTGGATGAAGCCGGAAATGCGCGCGACCATGGCGAGCAGCCGCCATAGGGTCAAGGATTTATGCTTCAACAGCATTTTCCCGGACTGGTCCGCAAGCAGAATCGGATGTTCAAGCGCTTCTGCGTGGTCGGCAGGGTTGCCGGCATGCTGGCCAATGCGAGGGTCACTGCATAGGTCAATTCCACGGCTGTGCGAGCAGCCCGGCTGCCTTGGAAGGAGGACATCTCATGCCCCGGCTGAATCGCGTCATCGAAACCGCCCTCTACGTCGATGATCTCGATCGCGCCGCGGCGTTCTACGAGGGGAAGCTCGGCCTCTCGTCCATGCTCAGGACCAGGACGCTCTTCGCCTATGACATCGGCGGCCAGAACGTCCTGCTGCTGTTCCTGCGCGGCGCCTCGCTGGAGACGCAAGTCTCGGAGCGCGGCAGCATCCCGCCGCATGACGGCCAGGGCCCGCTGCACATCTGCTTTGCTGTGGACGCCGACGAGCTCGCCTCATGGGAGGCACAGCTCGGGCAGCACGGCGTGGAGATCGAAGGCCGCATGCGCTGGAATCGCGGCGGCGAAAGCATCTATTTCCGCGATCCCGACGGCCATCTGCTCGAGATCATGACGCCTGGCAACTGGCCGAACTACTGACCCAATCAGGGCGTGACGTAGGTCGCCCTGCCCTCGCCGCGCAGCACGGCCGCGAGCATGCCGGGCTCGGCGATCGAGAAGACGACGATGGTAAGCGCCGCATCGCGCGCCAAGGCGAAGGCAGCAGTGTCCATCACCTTGAGGTCGCGCTTGATCGCATCCTCATGGGTCAGCGTGTCGTAGCGGGTCGCACTCGGATCCTTCTTCGGATCGGCCGAGTAGACGCCGTCGACCTGCGTCGCCTTGAGGAGATGGCTGCAGTCGAGTTCGGCCGCGCGCAGGGCCGCGCCGGTATCGGTGGTGAAATAGGGATTGCCGGTGCCGCCACCGAGGATCACGACCTTGCCGTTGCTGAGATGGTCGAGCGCGCGCTTGCGGGCATAGCTTTCGCAGAGCGACGGCATCGGCACCGCCGACATGGCGCGCGCCGGGGCGCCCGCGCTCTCGATCGCATGTTCGAGTGCCAGCGCGTTCATCACCGTTCCGAGCATGCCGATCGAATCGGCGCTGGTGCGGTCGAGGCCCTTGGTGAGCCCCTGGACGCCGCGGAAGAAATTGCCGCCGCCGACCACGATGCCGATCTCGACGCCCTCGCGCGAAGCATGGGCGATATCGGCGGCGAGCGCCGTCAGCGTGGCGCCATCCAGGCCAGATCCCTGAGGCCCTGCAAGGGCTTCGCCGGAGAGCTTCACGAGAACGCGTTTAGGTCTCATCGGGGCTCTCCACTGCTTGCGCCACATGCCGACCCAACCGAATCGGCGGGCCGGCCTTCCTTACTTACAAAAAAGGCCGCGCGAGGCGCGGCCTTTCTGTGTCCTATCAACGGGCTTGTCAGCCCGTGGTGCCGCCCGCCGCCGCAACCTCGGCAGCGAAGTCGGTCTCTTCCTTCTCGATGCCCTCGCCGAGCGCGTAGCGGGCGAAGCCGGTGATCTTGAGCGGACCGCCGGCCTTGCCCTCGGCCTCCTTCAGCACCTGGGCGACCGACTTCGAGCCGTCATGGATGTAGGCCTGTTCGAGCAGGCAGTACTCCTTGGCGTAGCTCTTCAGGCCGCTCTCGACGATCTTGGCGAGCACGTGCTCGGGCTTGCCGGCGTTCTTCTCGGCCAGGATCGCCTTCTCGCGCTCCAGCACCGCCGGGTCGACCGAAGCGAGGTCGAGCGCAACCGGGTTGGTCGCGGCGATGTGCATGGCGAGCTGGCGGCCCAGCGCGGCGAGCTCGTCGCCCTTGCCGCTGGTCTCCAGGCCGACGATGACGCCGATCTTGCCGAGGCCGTCGGCGATCGCGCCATGGACATAGGAGCCGATCACGCCGGAGGCGACCGAGACCTGCGCGACGCGGCGCAGCGTCATGTTCTCGCCGATGGTGGCGATGGCGTTGGCGATGGCGTCGGCGACGGTGCCGCCGCCCGGATAGTGATGGGCGGCCAGCGCCTCGACGTCGCCGCCACGCTCAAGCGAGACATCGGCAATGGTGCGCGCCAGCGCCTGGAATTCGAGGTTGCGGGCGACGAAGTCGGTCTCGGAGTTGACCTCGACCACGACACCGCTGTTGCCGCGCACGGCGACGGCGACAAGGCCCTCGGCGGCGACGCGGCCGGCCTTCTTGGCGGCCTTGGACAGGCCCTTGGCGCGCAGCCAGTCGATGGCCGCTTCCATGTCGCCGTCGGTGGCCGAAAGCGCGGTCTTGCAGTCCATCATGCCCGCGCCGGTCTTGTCGCGGAGTTCCTTCACCATGCCGGCGGTGATCGCTGCCATTTGCGTCGTCCTTGCTGTCTTGGCGGCGTCGCCCGTTGGCGTGCCGCAATTCTGGTCCTAGTTCCGATCGGCAAACGCCGACGCTCCGTTTCCGGCCGTCGGCGCTGCTTCGGCATCAGTCAGGTATCGAAGTGCGACGCGCCGATGACGCGCCGCAATCCGGAAAATCAGGCGTCGGCGAGATCGCGGGCCTGGGCAACCCAGCCCTGGCTCTCGATGCGGCCGGCGAGCTTCAGATCATGATCGACCTTGGTGACATCGGCCGGGCTCATGGCAGCGAGCTGCCAGAAGTGGAAGATGCCGCCGTCGTTGAACTTCTGCACGATCTCCGGGCCCATGCCCGAGAGCTTCATGAAGTCGTCCGGCGCGCCACGCGGCGCGGTCAGCAGCTCGAAAGCCAGAGCCTGGCCTTCAGCAGCAACCGGCTCGGCGATCGCGGTCTCGACGATCGGAGCCTCGGCGGCGCCGAGATCGATGCCGCTGTCGCCCGAGGCACGCGAGATGCCGTCGATGGCCGAACGGGCGATCAGGTCGCAATAGAGCTGGATGGCGCGGCCAGCGTCGTCATTGGCCGGAACCGGGAAGGTGATGCCGTCCGGATCCGAGTTCGAATCGACGATGGCGGCAACCGGGATGCCGAGGCGCTGAGCCTCCTTGATCGCCAGCTGCTCCTTGTTGGTGTCGATCACGAAGATCATGTCGGGCGTGCCGCCCATGTCCTTGATGCCGCCGAGCGCCTTCTCGAGCTTGTCGCGCTCGCGCGCCAGCATCAGGCGCTCCTTCTTGGTCAGGCCGGTGCCGCCGCCGGAGAGCAACTCTTCGACCTTGCGCAGGCGCTGGATCGAGGCCGAGATGGTCTTCCAGTTGGTCAGCATGCCGCCGAGCCAGCGGGAGTTGACGTAGTACTGGGCCGAGCGCTTGGCAGCGTCGGCGATGGCGTCCTGCGCCTGGCGCTTGGTGCCGACGAAGAGCACGCGGCCGCCACGGGCGACGGTGTCGCTGACAGCCTGCAGGGCGCGCGAGAGCATCGGCACCGACTGCGACAGGTCGAGAATGTGGATGTTGTTGCGCGTCCCATAGATGAACGGCGACATCTTCGGGTTCCAGCGGTGAGCCTGGTGGCCGAAGTGGGCACCGGCTTCGAGCAGCTGACGCATGGAGAAATCAGGCAGAGCCATGGTATTCTTGTCCTTCCGGTTGAGCCTCTGGGGAGCGAATGAGCCGGCCATGAACTGGCCAGTCACCGGAACGCCTCGGTGTCGAGGTGATGCTTCCCATGTGGAATGAGGCGCGCCATACACGCGATGGCGCGGGAATGCAAGGCTTGAGGTCGGCTCTTCAGAGTGAGCCGACCTCATAAGCGACGTCATAGGCCCCCGGCACCGCGCGCTCCAGCAAGGGGCGTACCCGCGCCAGATGGCTGGTGAGACGCTCGTCGCGGGCAAAGCGCAGCGCCGCCTCCTCGCTCTCGAACATCGTCACCAGGACGACATCGCGATCCTCGCGTGAACGGAACAGCCGCCCTCCGATCAACCCCTCGACCTTGCCGCGCACGGCATGGTGCTGGGCGAGCTGCAATTCCATGAATTCGGCGAAGCACTCCGGCTTCGGCGTGATGACGCTGATGTTGATGACTGGCTTCTGGGACATGCCCGGCTCCTTCCTCGCTTGAATGGAGCCGAGCCGATACAACCTCAACCAAGGTTTAGGTCAAGCCATGCCCTGCCAGACGCTGGCAGGAGTGGCTTTCGCGATCTCACTTCGGCAGCGAGGCGGCGGCCTTCAGGACGACGTCGCCGATCTGCTTGCAATAGGCCGCCGCCGTGCCGCCCTGCGCCTTGGCGATGGTCTCCAGGTCCTGGGTCACGCCCATCATGGCGATGGTGCCCTTCTTGCCAGCCGTTTCGGCCGTGTCGCCGGCGCTCTTGTCGGCGGGCGGCGGGATCAGGGCCAGCACCTTGCGCTGGACCTCGACGACCTCGGCGCCGACATGGCCCTTCTCGGCGCAGTAGCTGAGGATGCCGAGCTGGTTGCGGCCAGCCTGATAGGCGGTGGCGAGCTGGTCGGCCTGGCTTTGCGCAAAGGCCGGAGAGCCTGCCGAAAAGGCAGCGAAAATGACGAATGCGCTGAATGATGTCCGGGACAATGGCATGCTGCTTCTCGCTTTCGAGTTGTTCGCATCCGGCGATGCACGCCCCAGTTCCCCGCTCCCCGCATAGCCGGCCAGAGCCCCCACGACAACCATGCGCGCCACCAGCCTGCGACCCGTCGGGCGAAATTCTCACCGCCCTGTTGGGAATCCCTTCACGTCCCTTTGCTATCGACGGGCCGCGAACAGGAAAGGTCCAACCGCGGCGCGATGCTCGATCTGAGGACAATCTACCTGGCGGGCGCGATCACCGCGTTGATTCTCGGCTTCGTGCAGCTGGCCGCCTACGCAACCGGCCGCTTCGAGCGCTGGCCGCTCTGGTGGGGGCTGAGCAACCTGCTGCTCGGGCTCGGCTTCATCGGCGTCGGGCTGCGGGACATCATACCCAATATCGTCTCGATCCCGCTCGCCAACACTGTCAGCTGGATCGGCTATCTGCTCGTCCTGTTCGGGGTTCGCAGCTTTGCCGGGCAGCCGGCGCGTCTGCCGCTCTACATCCTGGCGGTCGCGGCCGCTGCCATTCCGTTGTTCCTGTGGAACGAATCCGACGGCTTCGTCCGACGGGTCGTGCTCGTCTCCGTCCTAGTCATGGCTTGCGATGCGCTCCTCGTCCGGGAGGGCCTGCTTCTGTGGCGGCGCGAAGGGCTGGTCTCCGGTGCGATCCTGGCGGCGCTGTTCGTACCCACCGTGGGACTGTTCGCGCTGCGCAGCTGGCTCGCCGTGGCCGGCGAGCTCGGCGCCGAATTGTTTCCTGCCGAAAATACCAATCAGTGGCTCATCGTCACCGGCACCGCCTTCGTGCTTCTGCGCAGCGGGGCGCTACTCTTGCTCGCCGCCGAGCGCAGCCGCAACACGCTGGTCACGATCGCCCAGCACGATCCGCTCACCGGCGCGATGAACCGCAGCGGCCTGGAGCGCGCCATGGCCAAGATCGCGGCAGATGCCAGCAGGCGCCCCGGCCGGTTGACCTTGCTCCTGATCGACATCGACTATTTCAAGAGCCTGAACGACACGCATGGCCATGCCGCCGGCGACCGCATCCTGCAGCTCTTCGCCGACGCAGCCCGCAGCGAGTTGCGGGCCAGCGACATCCTGGCGCGCCATGGCGGCGACGAGTTCGTCGCCGTCCTCCCGCACATGACCACGAAGGACGCGGTGCGCGTCGCCAACCGGATCCGGGGCGCCTTCGGGCGCGCCCTCGCCGACTGGGACGGCGTCGCCCTCCAGCCGACGCTCAGCATCGGCGTCGCCGAGGGGGATGCTGCCGGCGATGAGCTGGAGGCGTTGCTGGAGCATGCCGACGAGGCGCTCTACCGCTCGAAGCGGCTCGGCCGCAACCGGGTCCAGGTGCAGATCCACGCTCTGGCGCGGTGAAGCGATCTCAGCCGCTCAGATCGGTAAGCCGCGCCCGCCTGACGCCGAGCGCTGCCATCTCGGCCCAGGCCAGACCGAGCGAGCCGTCGAGGTCGATGGCGCGGCAGGCCTCCTCGACCACGACGGTCTCGAAACCGTGGGCGGCCGCGTCCTGCGCCGTCCAGTTGACACAGAAATCGGTGGCGAGGCCGACGACGACAACGCGAGCGATGCCGCGCTCCCTGAGATAGCCGCCAAGGCCTGTCGGCGTGGTGCGATCGGCCTCGACGAAGCCGGAATAGCTGTCGACCTCGCCGCGGCAGCCCTTGCGGATGATCGCCTGCGCGATGCTGAGGTCGAGAGCGGGGTGAAAGGCCGCGCCCGTGCTGCCCTGCACGCAGTGGTCCGGCCAGAGCACCTGCGTGCCATAGGGCATCGCGACCGTCTCGAACGCAGCCTTGCCGGGATGGCTCGACGCGAAGGACGAGTGTCCCACCGGATGCCAGTCCTGCGTCAGCACGACCGTGGCAAAGCGCCGGCCGAGTTCGTTGACGAGCGGGACGATCTCATCGCCGCCGGCGACCGCCAGGCTGCCGCCGGGGCAGAAATCGTTCTGGACGTCGACGACGATCAGCGCAGTCTCGGCATCGATCAAGGGCTTGCCCTCACGCTCCTACAGTCCGCGTCATCCGCGTGATGCCCTTGCGGGCGGCGAACATGCGGCCATAGACGTCGCCGGCGAGATCGGGCCGGTAGCAGCGCTGTTCGAGCAGCGGGTCCCAGATGTGCTCGACCGTGTCGATCAATTCGAAATCCGCTTGAAGGCGCGCCTCCAATTGCAGGCGATTCTTGCGGTTCTGGTATTCAAGCAGCACCAGCGAGGTCTTCGACAGATCGAGATGGTCGAGCACGTCGCCCTCGCCGCCCTCGATGTCGATCTTGACGATGTCAGCCGAGGGCAGGCTTGCCGGGTCGACCACCGCGACCTCGTAGCGCTCGGCCATCGCCCCGGCGACGAAGGTGTCGCCGGCATAGGAGGCGAGACCCGATTCGCCATCGCCGGCAAAGCGGCTGAGGAAGGTCGCGGTCTTCTGGCTTCCAGGGAACAGCGCGGCATTGACCGTGACGATGTCGCGGCGCCGATCGGTGTTGCGCTTCAGGAGCTCGTAGGTGCCGGGATGCGGCTCATAGGAGGTCACGGTGCTGCCCGGCCAGCGCGCGCTCGCCCAGAGCGCGAAGGAGCCGACATTGGCGCCGATGTCGAGGATGTCGAGGCCGACACCGTCGAAGCCGCATTCGTATTCGCCTTCGAGCACGTCCTTGATCGCCCAATGCATCGCCTCGGGAACTGTGAGGCTCATCGGAATGCGCGCGACATACTGCTTCATTCTCTCCCCCCGGAGGTGTTCGTCGTCTGCGTGCACTCTGATGCCGAGGTTGCCGGCTATGCAAGAGCGCGCCCCGGCGGGCGCGCCAGTCCTCAGCGCAATTCGACGTTCACCACGCCCGGCGCTGCGCGCACGGCGTTGGCGAGTTGCTGGTTGACCGGATAGCGCCCCGGCAACTCGATCTCGATCTCCTGGGCGCCATCGTCGAGGATCATCACCAGCGAGATCTTGCCATCGGAGCGCACGCCGTCGCGCGGCTTCACCCGTTCGGCGATCGAGGACAGCGCCTTGTCGTCGCGCAGGAAGATGCAGAGGTCCTGCTTCTGTCGGCTGGCGAGATCGTCGAGCCGTTCGACGTCCTCGATCCGTGGTCGGACCTCTTCGCCGTCGAGCACGGCCGAGAGCCTGATCACCAGCGCAGCGCCCGGCTCGAGCAGGTCGCGATAGCGCTGCAGTCCTTCCGAGAACAGGATCGCCTCGAACTGCCCGGTCGGGTCGGAGAGCTGGACGATGCCCATCTTGTTACCGGACTTGGTCCGTCGCTCCGACCTGTCGATGACGGAGGCGGCGACCTTGGCGATCGAGGTGCCGCTGGCGCGGACATTGCGGGCGAAGTCGGCATAGCTCTGCACCCGCAGGCGCTTCAGCACGTGCTCGTATTCGTCGAGCGGATGGCCGGAGAGGAAGAAGCCGACAGCCTCATGCTCGCGCTTCAGACGCTCGGCCGGGGCCCAGGGCTCGAAGGGCGGGATGCGGAAGGCTTCCGCGCTCCCGCCGCTGCCGAGCATGTCGAGCTGCCCGGCCGCAGCCTCGTCGCGAACGCGGTTCGAGAGAGCAAGCATGCCGTCGACCGCCGCCATCGCCTTGGCCCGCTCCGGCTCGATCTCGTCGAGCGTTCCGGCCGAGATCAGCGCCTCGATCGTGCGGCGATTGACCAGGCGCGTATCGATCCGGCGGGCGAAATCGGCGAGGTCGCGGAACGGGCCTTCCTTGGCACGCGCGGTGACGATCGATTCGACGGCCGCCCGGCCGACGCCCTTGATCGCGCCGAGCGCATAGCGGATCGCCCCGTCGGCGACGTCGAAATCGACTCCGGAGCGGTTGATCGAGGGCCGCTCGACCTTGATTCCGAGCCGCTCCGCGTCACGGCGGAATTCCGAAAGCTTGTCGGTGTTGCCGATGTCGAGCGTCATCGACGCCGCGAGGAACTCGACCGGGTAGTTCGCCTTGAGATAGGCGGTCTGGAAGGCGACCACGGCATAGGCGGCCGCATGGCTCTTGTTGAAGCCGTAGTCGGCGAACTTCGCCAGCAGGTCGAAGATCTCGGAGGCCAGGTCCTTCTTCAGGCCCGCCTCGATCGCGCCCTTCACGAAACGGTCGCGCTGGGCGTCCATCTCGGCCTTGATCTTCTTGCCCATGGCGCGGCGGAGCAAATCCGCTTCACCGAGCGAATAGCCCGACAGCGCCTGCGCCACCTGCATCACCTGTTCCTGGTAGACGATGATGCCGTGGGTCTCGGACAGGAACGGCTCCATGCCGGGATGGAGATAGGTCGGCTCCTCCAGCCCGAGCTTGCGGCGGCAATAGGTCGGGATGTTGTCCATCGGACCGGGGCGGTAGAGCGCCACCAGCGCGATCAGGTCCTCGATCCGGTCGGCCTTCATCTCGACCAGCGCCTTGCGCATGCCGACCGATTCCACCTGGAACACGCCGACCGTCTCGCCGCGCGCCAGCATCTCGTAGGTCTTGGGATCGTCGAAGGGCAGTTGCGCCAGGTCGACCGCAATGCCGCGCTGAGCGATCAACTGCACCGCGATGGTCAGCGTCGTCAGCGTCTTCAGGCCAAGGAAGTCGAACTTCACCAGCCCGGCCTGCTCGACCCATTTCATGTTGAACTGGGTGACGCGCATGCCGGTGCGCGGATCGACCGAGAGCGCGACGAGCTGCTCCAGCGGCCGGTCACCGATGACAACGCCGGCGGCGTGGGTCGAGGCGTGGCGGTGCAGCCCTTCGAGCTTCTGGGCGATTTCCAGCAGGCGCCCGACCACCGGCTCCTCGGCCGCCGCCTCCTGCAGCTTGGGCTCGCCGGCGATCGCTTCCGGCAAGGTGATCGGCTTGGCCGGGTTCTGCGGCACGAGCTTGGTCAGCTTGTCGACCTGGCCGTAAGGCATCTCCAGCACGCGGCCGACGTCGCGCAGCACGCCGCGCGCTTGCAAGGTGCCGAATGTGATGATCTGCGCGACGCGCTCCTCGCCATAGCGATGCTTGACGTACTCGATCACCTCTTCACGCCGGTACTGGCAGAAGTCGATGTCGAAGTCCGGCATCGAGACGCGATCCGGGTTGAGGAAGCGCTCGAACAGCAGGCCGAAGCGTAGCGGATCGACGTCGGTGATCGTCAAGGCATAGGCGACCAGCGAGCCGGCGCCCGAGCCGCGGCCGGGCCCGACCGGGATGTCGTGATCCTTGGCCCATTTGATGAAGTCGGCAACGATGAGGAAATAACCCGGAAATTTCATCCGGGTGATAATCGAAAGCTCGAAGGCGAGGCGCTTCTCGTAGTCTTCGACGGTGAAACCCGCGGCCGGACCATGTTTGGCCAACCGCGCCTCGAGACCTACCTTCGCCTGGCTCTCCAGCTCGTCGGCCTCGTCGCGCCCTTCCTCGCCGAAGCGCGGCAGGATCGGCTTGCGTGTGCCGACGCGCCAGGAGCAGCGCCGGGCGATCTCGACGGTCGAGGCCAGCGCTTCCGGCAAGTCGGCGAAGCGCCGCTTCATCTCGGCGCGGCTGGCGAAGAAATGGGCCGGCGACACCCGCCGGCGCTCGCCATCGGAGAGCAGGCGCCCTGACGCAACGGCGAGCAGCGCATCATGCGCCTCGAAATCGGCTGGCTTGCCGAAGAACGGCTCGTTAGTCGCGACGATCGGCAGGTCGTTGTCATAGGCGAGCCTGAGCAAACCGGCCTCGACCGCCGGTCCGTCCTCGCGTTCATGGCGCTGGATCTCGATATAGAGCCGATCATCGAAAATCGCCTGGAGGCGCTGCAAGCGCGCTGCCGCTTGCGCCGGCTGGCCGGCGCGCAAGGCGAGGTCGAGCGGCCCGCCCGCCCCGCCAGTCAGGGCGATGACGTCGCTGTTGTAAGCCGCGAGATGGTCGATGCTCGCGACTGGGTTGCCGCCGGCCGCGGCGAGGCAGGCCTCCGTCACCAGCTTCATCAGATTGCCGTAGCCGGCTTCACTGGTCGCGAGCAGGACGAGATGCGGCGTCACGCTCTGGACCGGCTTGCGCCCGCCCGTCTCCTCATCGGCGAAGTCGACGGAGAGCTGGACGCCGGCGATCGGCTGGACACCGGAGCCTGCCAGCTTCTCGGAGAATTCGAGCGCGCCGAACAGGTTGTTGGTGTCGGTCAGCGCCATGGCCGGCTGGCCGTCGCCGGCGGCGAGCTTGGCGAGGGAGCCGACCTGGATCGCGCCTTCGAGCAGCGAATAGCTCGAATGGACGTGCAGATGGACGAAGCCGACCTCGTCCTGAACCTGTGTATCGTCTTTGCGGTCGGTCATCGCACCCTCCGGCGCGCTCCCGGTCAGCTCGCGGGGCCGAGCGGAAGGATCTGCGCCGATTCTCGATTTCGGAGCATGCTCCGAACCGGTTATTGCGCGCCACCTCTCCCCGGTCGAGCCGCTCCATTTGCGAGGCTGTGGACACGTCCGCGCATGGCAGTCGGGCCCTGTCGCGGGAAGCCGCTCAGACGTGCGGCCCCGAGGCCAGCGCAGCCCAGACCCAGATCATTCCGACGAAGAGCGCCAGCGCGAGGAATTCCATGGCTCCGGCCATCAGCTTGCGAGCAACGAGCATGTCCGATCTCCAATGTTCTCTATATGTCCAATTTAATTCCCTATTTGTTCACGTCAATATCGCAAAGTCAGCAGGGATCGCGAGATGTCGGGCTCAGTTAACGCGGATCTACCGAGGCTGCGAAAGCGTTAACGGCCACGCTGCCGACGCGGCGGAATCAGCTAGGGTCGGCGCCATGACCGCCTCCCCCGATCAGACGCATCGCAAGCGACGAGACGAGACAGTCGGCGTGCTGCTCATGGCGGCCGCGATGCTGATCATCCCGACCTCCGACGCCATCGCCAAATATCTCAGCGGGGCCCATTCGCCGGCCTTCCTCAGCTGGGTGCGCTATGTCGCGGCGCTCGGTTTCATTCTCCCGGTCGCGCTGCTCTGGCGTGGACAGCAGCCGGCGGCCCCGCTCGCATCGCCGCGCCGCTACTGGCTGTCGCAGATCCTGCGCACCGCATTCCTCGTCACGGCGATGACGCTCTATTTCGTGGCGATCACGCGCATTCCATTGGCCGATGCGCTCGGCGCCTATTTCATCGCCCCGATCGCGGCGACCCTGCTCGCCTCGATCGCACTGCGCGAGCGGCTCGACCGGCGAAAGCTGATGGCCGTTGCCCTCGGTTTCATCGGTGCCATCCTCGTCGTGCGCCCGGGCACGCAGACCAGCGCGGACACGCTGATCGCGTTGGCTTCGGGCATCTGCATGGCCTGCTATCTGGTGCTGACCCGCGCCACCGCCCAGGGCAGATCGCCGGTAGCGACGCTGACGATCCAGCTCATCCTCGGCATCCTGATGCTGATGCCCTTCGCCGTGCTGCAATGGACGACCCCGACGCGCGAGGGACTGCTGCTGATCCTGCTGATGGGTCTCGTCTCGACGCTGAGCAACCTGATGACGATCAGCGCCTTTCGGCTGGCGCCGGTCGCGACGCTCTCACCCCTGGTCTATCTCGAACTGCTCGGCGCAACCGCGCTCGGCTTCGCCTTGTTCGGCGACCTGCCCTCGCTGGCGACATGGGCCGGGATCGCGGTCATCGTCGCGGCTGGGCTGATCGTCGCGACCGCGCGGCCTGCGGCGCGGCGCACGCCGTCCTGAACCGCCCTCAGTTCACCATCGCGTTCAACGCCGCGACGACGGCGCGTGGCTCGATCTCGGTCGGGAGCTCATCGAAGGCGGCGCGATAATAGTCGAGCATGCTGAGCTGCTCGAAATTGTTCCAGATCTCCTCGTCGTTCATCGCCTGGCTGCGCTCCTCCAGATTGAGGATCATGCCGTAATCCTCGGGGCTGGTGCCGTAGACCAGCGGTGGTGGCAGCGGCTCGGACCGCAATTCGTGCTCGGCCGCCGCGATCGCCGCCAGCGCGCCCGGCACCCAGACGCGATGATAGGCGTTGGAGACGTCGATCTCGGCTTCGCCCGCGCTGGTCAACACCGCGCGGCAGGCGGCCGCAAAGGTATCGACCATGCCATTGCGCTCGGCCACCCGGTCGGCCGCGTTGTAGTTCGCGTGGATCGGGTCGACATAGGCGAACTCGTTCTGCAGCCGCCGCGCCGGCTCGCCCTGCAGGAAGAGCCAGGGATAGGTGTTGTCGATCAGGATCTGGCCCGGCAGCAGATGCGCCGCCTGGTTCTCGCCGGAAGCGCTGAAGAACTGCTGCTCGGCGCCCTTGCAGGTCACGCTCGGATTGGGCGTCAGCGGCAAACCTGGCCGGTCCGGCATCCGGATCGCCGCCATGTAGACCAGCACCTTGGCGACGCGGGTATTGCGCGAGCGACCATGCCAGATCGCCTTCTCGGTGTCGGAGGAGAAGCGCTGGACCCGCAGCAGGCGGAAGCGCTCCTCGGCCGCGACGACCCGGTCCGGTGAACGACGACGTCCCATCTCAGCCGCCGATGATGACCGTGGGCTCGCCGAAGGCGATCTTGTTCGGCGGCCCGACCGCCTCGATGATCGTGTCGCCGACGCGGCAGGCCGGCAGGCCGTTGATCAGCACGGTCTGCGAGCCGTCGATCACGACGCCCGGCCCATGCGGTGGGATCGGCAACGGCGTCGCGCAGATGTGGATGTCGGCGCCGCCGGCAGCGCCTGAGATCATCGAGCCCATGGTGCTGGCCGCCGTCGCCTTCACGGTTTCTTCCGCAGCCTTGGCGACCGGCGCACCAGGCGTTCCGGCAGCAGCGAGCGTCGCCGCCTCGGCGACCTGAATCGCCGTATCGGAGATCGCCTTGGCCGCCTGGATCGCCGCGGCGGCGCCGGCCGGGACACCCCGCCAGGCGAGTTTGCCTCCGATGAACACAGTAGGGCTCCCGGGACCTGGCTGCAGGACGCCGGGTAGCGGATGGAGCGTGGGATCGAGAATGCGTGCGGCGGGACCTTTAGGCATCGGACACCTTCATGGAGCGGTCGGCTGGGAGCTTGGCTCCTGCCGGTCGGGCAAGTCAACGAATCCGCTCGCCCCCACAAAACCGCCTTGTGGCAGGCAGAGCCGATCTTGCCGTCCCCCATACGAATGGTGACGCTCGGGAACGAGCTGTATAATGTCGTGCCTAGGCCTTGAGATAGCGAGAACTGGATGTCGTGGTACAGTAAGGTCGTCTGGTCCGAAGGCTTGTTCCTGCGGCCGCATCACCTGCAGCAGAACGATCGTTATCTCGAGAATCTGCTGGAGAATCGCGTCCGGCAGGTCACGCCTTATCCGTGGGGGTTCTCGGTGCTCGAGATCGACCGCGACCTGGCGCAGCAGAGCCGCATCGGGCTCCGGCGCGCCGTCGGCGTGATGCTGGACGGCACGCCTTTCGCCATGCCGGACAACTCGCCCTTGCCGCCGGCGATCGAGGTGCCGGAGAACGCCGCCGGCCAGATCGCCTGGCTGTCGCTGCCGCTCGCGGCCTCCAACACCCGCGAGGTCGAGGACAGCCTGAATGGCTCGGCCAGCCGCTTCTACCCCTCGACCGAGATGCTGATCGATTCGACCGCCTCACTGCGCGTCGACGAGGAGATCGACATTGCCCATCCGCGCTTCGGCTTGGAGCTGCGCAAGACCGGCAAGCCCGGCTATGTCGGCCTGGCGCTCGGGCGCGTCCTGGAGGTGCGCGACCGCGCCATCCTGTTCGACGAGAAGTTCGCCCCGCCGGTACTGCTCTGCTCGGCCCACCCGGTCGTCGACGGCTGGATGGATCGCGTCATCGGCTGGATCGACAACAAGCTCGAAGAGCTAGCCCGCTACGCCGCCGATCCGACTGCTGGCGGCGGCCTGCAGAGCGCCGACTATTTCATCCTGCAGATGCTCAACCGGCACATCCCGGTGCTGAAGCACATGCGCGGCTCGCGCTTCGTCCACCCCGAACGCCTTTTCGTCACGTTGCTGGCCATCGCCGGCGAGCTCGCCACCTTCACCACCGCCGAGCGCCGCGCCCGCGACTATCCGGCCTATGACCATGACGACCTGGAAGGCTGCTTTACCCCGGTGGTGCGCGACATCCAGGACTTCCTCTCGGCCCAGCTCGGGCGCCGCGCCATCCGGCTCGAGATCGTCGAGCGGGCGCAGAATGCCTTCATGTCAACGATCCGCGATCGTGCTCTGATGCGCAATGCGACGCTGGTCCTGGAAGTGGCGGCGCGCCGCCCGCTGACCGAGATCCAGTCGCAGTTCCCGCATCTGTTCAAGATTGGCCCCAACACCAAGATGAACGAGATCGTCCATGCCCATCTGCCGGGCATCAATCTCGTCCACCTGCCGACGCCGCCGCCCCAGATCCGGGCACTGACCGACCACGTCTATTTCTACCTCGACCGCACCTCGCCGCTCTGGCCGGAGTTCAGCTCGGCGAGCTCTATCGGCATGCATTTCTCCGGTGACTGGCCCGATCTCGAAATGGAGCTCTGGGCCGTGCTCGAGGGCAGGCGATGAGCAACGACGGCTCCGATCCGTTCGGCCGCTCCGACCGGACGTTCATCCGGCCAAACCCGGCCGGGCGGCGCGTCCCGCCGCCCTCGCGCCCGGCCGAGGCGCCGGGCTATCCGCCACAGCAGGGGCAGCCCTACCCGCCTCCCAACGCGCCCTATCCGCCTCAACCGCCTGCCGGCTATCCGCCGCAGGGCTCGCCCTATGCCCCCTCGGGCGCACCGCAATACCCGCATGCGGCGCCCTCGCCCGGCGTGCCGGGCGGCGAGGAGTGGATGTCGCAGCCACAGCCACGGCCGAGCGCACCGCCGCCTCCGCCACAAGGCTATGTGCCGCAGCCGCTGCCCAAGCGCGAGCAGATGCTCACGCCGAACACCAATCCGCTGCTGAAGGCGGCCGGGCCGCTGCTGCTGCTGCTCGGGCGCCTGCGCGCCAATCTATCAAGCGCGCCGGCGACGCAGATGATCGGCCAGGTCGGCGAGACGATCGAGGCCTTCGACCATGAGGTGCGCGCAGCCGGCTTCACCGCCGAGCAGACGCGTACGGCCAAGTACATCATCTGCGCCTTCTCCGACGACATCGTCCAGAACATCCCCGGCGAGGACCGCCATGTCTGGACGCAGTACAGCATGCTCTCGCGCTTCTTCGGTGAGCGCATCGGTGGCGTGCGCTTCTTCGAGGAGCTGGAACGCGCCAGGAAGGACCCTTCAGTCAATTACGACCTGCTCGAATTGATGCATGTCTGCCTGGCGCTCGGCTTCGAGGGCGTGCACCGCACCTCGGCCGGCGGCGCCGCCAACCTGCAGATGATCCAGCGCAACCTGTTCGAGACGCTGCGGCGCGTGAAGCAGCCCGATCCGGAATTGTCGCCGCGCTGGCAGGGCCAGGCGCTGACCGCGCGGCTCGCCGGTTTCAAAATTCCGGTCTGGTCGGTCGCAGCGGTCGCGGCGGTTGCTGTGCTCGGCCTCTACTTCATCTTCCGCGCCCTGCTCGGCGGCAATGCCGAGGCCTCGGCCAGCGCGCTGCTCACCGTACACCCCAAGGGCGACATCGAGATCCTTCGCAGGGTCGCGGCCCGGCCGCCGCCGCCGCTGCCGCAACCGCCGCCGGCGCAGCAGCCCAAGGTCTGCGCCACGGTGCAGCCACCGATCACCTGCCAGGTGACGCCGAACCTGATCATCGTGCGCCTGATGGGCATCACCTTGTTCGAGCCGGGCCAGGCCGTGGTGCGCGACGAATTCCGCCCGCTGATCGAGCGCATCTCCGCGGTGCTCAACGACGAAGGCGGCGCGATCAAGGTCGTCGGCCATTCCGATTCCGACCCGATCCGCACCGCTCGCTTCCCCAACAATCTCGAATTGTCGAAGGCGCGCGCCGTGGCGGTGGGCGACCTCCTGAAGACCAGACTGAAGCAGCCGGACCGTATCAGCACCGAAGGCAAGGGCCCCGACGTGCCGATCGACACCAACGCGACCGCGGCCGGCAAGGCCAAGAACCGACGCGTCGAAATCCTGATCCAGCGCAACAGCTAGGACGAGGCGACGATGCAGGAGACGGGTAGACGATGAATCTCGCGACGTGGCTCAGGATCGCAGCCAT
>JAESGM010000482.1_pt1 | contig 29976 bp, 24 predicted proteins | sample 9269721 | NCBI WGS metagenome assembly JAESGM01 (sample SAMN15720920, study PRJNA650825) | algae metagenome | isolation source: Komarekiella atlantica HA4396-MV6 and co-occurring heterotrophs from... | place: USA: Theobald House, Kauai, HI | collected 2009-07-29 | reverse complement strand
CGCTCGCCGCCTTAAGGCGCTCGATCCAAAGGTCCCAGGTGCTCTCGTCCCATGGCTCGTCCGGCAATAGGCCGGCGGCTTGGCGGGTAAAGTCGGGATCTTCGATCTTCGGTACGATGCTGCCGTTGACGACGTCCCACCAAGTCCGCGCGTCCTCGACAATCTCGACATTGCCGCGGATGGCATTCCAGAACGTCTGGCCGCCGCCGACGCCGAGAGCCGCCAGCCGCTCGGCGACCGCCGAGAACTCGGTGGCGTGCAGCAGCTTGGCATTCAGTGCCTTCAATTCCACCGGATCGAAGCGCCCCGGCGCGGTAGAGATCTTGTCGAAGGCAAAGCGCGCGGCAAGCTCGTCAAGCGTGGCCAGCGGCTCGATGGCGTCGGACGTCCCGATCAAAGCCGTATAGCTGGCGAGGGCCATCGGCTCGATTCCCTCGTCGCGCAGGCTCTCGATGGACAGTGCCCCGAGGCGCTTCGACAGCGCCTGACCGTCGGCGCCGATGAGCAGGCTGTGGTGACCGAAGGCCGGCGGCTCGGCACCCAGCGCTTCGAAGAGCTGGATCTGGACGCCGGTGTTGGTGACGTGATCGTCGCCGCGGATGATGTGCGTGATACCGAACTCGGCATCGTCGACGACGCTGGTGAAGGTGTAGAGGAACGAGCCGTCGGCACGGATGACGACCGGGTCGGAGAGCGATCCGACATCCACCGTCTGGTCGCCGCGGATGACGTCGTTCCACGAGACAATGGTCGGCAGCGGTGTGATACCGTCCTCGGAGTTGTCGAGACGAAAGCGCCAATGCGGGGTGCGTCCCTCCGCTGCGAAGGCGGCGCGGTCGGCATCGCTCAGCTTGAGGCCTGTCCGGTCATAGATCGGCGGGGCGCCGCGCGCGAGCTGGCGCTTGCGCTTGCGGTCGAGCTCATCTTCGCTCTCGTAGCAGGCGTATAGACGGCCCGTCTTCCTCAGCTGTTCAGCGGCGGCGAGGTATTTTCCGGTGCGCTCCGACTGACGCTCCTCGCGCGTCCAGCGCAATCCCAGCCAATCGAGATCGCGGCGAATGCCTTCGGCAAATTCCGGCGTCGAGCGCTGCAGGTCCGTGTCGTCGAGGCGCAGCCAGAAATCGCCTCCTGCCTGTCGCGCGTACAGCCAGTTGAGGAGCGCCGTGCGCACGTTGCCAACGTGAAGCCGGCCGGTCGGGCTCGGCGCGAAGCGGACTGTGACGGGCATGGCGGGAGCGACCTCCGGAAAGCGTCGGCGCAACCTATAAGCCCGGGGGCCAAGAACTCAAGGTGGGGTGCTTGCGGCATCTGGAGCGTCACGCGCCAGGTGCAACCGCATCAGAATTTGATGACCGCGCCGGTAATGACGAGATCGAGATCGTCCAGCGGGGCGACCGCTATCGGCCCGTTGGCCACTTCGCCGTTGAGCTGGCGCAGGATCAGGTCGCCCTCCACGTGGCGGTACGAAAGATAGAGGATCATGGCCGCGCTATCGATGCCCTGCGCAATGCCCGCTCCCCACAGGTTGACGCCGGTGTACCACTCCGCCCAGCGGCCGACGCCGGTGGGATTGAGCGCGTCGCCCGGGCCGACCGTGCGGCGCGTACCTCCGGCGCCGTCGTAGTCGTAGTACTCGCCGTAGATGGTCGTCTTGCCGAAGCTGTTGAACTTTTTTTCGATACCCGCCTGCGCCGCCCAGAAGAACTGTTCCTCGTCGACGTCCGTGCCCGAGAAGCGCCGCGTCTTGCGGATGAAGTCGTCGACGTTCAGCCCAGTGCCGAAGTTCAGGAACAGCCCGCTCGGCTTGTGGAGCAAGCTGAAGGAGCCGCCGTACTGTCGGCAGTCGCTCTTGTCGTCTTCGATGAGCTCGCCGAAGTGCACCTCGTCGACTTCCGCGGCCGCGCATACGGCTATCTGCGCACCCGACAGAAGCCCCAGCATGCCCACACCGGCCTCGAACTCGAAATCCTTCGTTTCCGCCTCGTAGCGCAGCGCAACGTCCCAGAACTCGCGCGCCCCGAGCGAAGCGGACAGCTTGAACCCGTGCACTGCGGGCGACTCGTATTTGACCAGGTCGAAGCCGCGCTCGCCTTCACCCGGCTGATCTCCGCCGTCACCGATCAGGCGCCGCCATGAAATGCCGCTGTCGGTGAGGCGTCCGTTCACGGCCGAGCGCAGCAGCATGCCGAGGCCGGTGTCTTCCACGTCCGAGTATTTGGCGAAGGACTCGGTCTGCGTGAGATTGCTCTCGGTGATCTTGTCGGTGGCGGCGGTGCTCAGGCCGACGATCAGCTTGCCCCAGTGCTTCTCCTTCACGTACCAGGAGATGTCGCGCAGATCGAACCCGACATCGCGCGGGTTGTCGTCACCCTTGCTGTTGAGCTGGTTGACGCGCTTGGAGTTGGCGCTGCGTATGCCGATCTCGAGCTTGTAGCCCGCTTCCCAATCCTTGTTGATCTTGGCTTTGCCGGTGAAACCGAAACGGGTGCGCTTGTTATCGTTGGTCACCTCGTAGACGCCGGATTCCTTGCCGTCGTACCAGCCGAGCAGCGCCTGGTTCACGAGGCCATAAATTTCCACGCTGACGCGCTCGTTGCCGCGGTAGGCAGCCATGTTCTCGAGCGCAGCGATACGCGCTTCGAGGTCCATGCAGCAGCTATCGGCGTCCGAACCGGCCCACGCTCGAGCCGCCGCGAGCACGCAAGCCATCGCGGCGACACCAGCGCCTCGTCGCAACCGATCCAATCGCATGCCCTGTCCGCACAAGAATTGCTGACCGGCATTTAGGACTGATTCTCAATCGCGTAGGTGGCCGCGCGGTGGGCCGCGGCTGCGCGATACCGCAGCAGCTGCCGACTTGCTGATACTACGAATTGTAGCGCCGCCTGCTGACGGGGTTTTGCTCGTCTCCTGTTGCCGATTGGCGCGCGACACACCCCTCCACAAAACCTGTTGATGATACCGTTGGCGCACCGCTTTGCATCCGGGTGCAGAGCGGCCCCGACCCTACGGGCCGGAGCCGCCCTGAGATTACCAGTCGACCTGCAGCCGGGTGCCGAAGCCTTTGATGTCGGCACCGTCGTTGACGTTGGCTCCGTCCATGAAGCCACCGGCGATTGTCGACTGCCCATAGTTGAACATGACGCGCGAGTGGTCGTTGAGCCACCAGTTGACGCCGAGCTGCCACGTCTTCTGCTCGCCGCAAGTGGTGCAAGTGACGATCGTCTCGGCGTTGTCGGCGAGGCTCAAGACGTCGTAGCGCGCCACCAGCTGCCAAGCGCCATGGCCACCCTCGAAGACGGGGTTTAACACCTTCTGGCGCGTGAACTCGCCGAACTTGTAAGGCCGCGTTTCACCGGTGATGAACCAGCTCGCTTCCACATACCAGCCCCAGTAGGTCGGATCGTCACCGACGAACTCCTTGGCGATGTCGCCGCTCAACTGCGTGTACTCGCCCTGCACCGACCAGGGACCCCAGACGTAAGCAGCTTCAAGACCCCAGAACGTGTCGGCGTTGAATATCGGCGGCGTCGAGATGAAGCGGTTGGCTAGATGCAGGTCGGCACCACGGGCGCGATAGAGGAAGAACTGGTCGTTATCCGGCACCGGGTCGGCGCGGTCACCGGTCGCTCCATGCCGCGAGCGCCAGCTTCCGGCCAGATGCAGCACATGGCCTTCCTCGTTGATGGGTGCCGCGGTGATACGCGCCGCTCCCGTCTTCACGTCCTGGAACCACTCCTCCTCGTCGAACGGGTGCGGACCGAACAGGCCAGCTGAGATTGTGAAATGATCGCGCTGATAAAGGCCGCCGATGCCGATCTGACGATCGAGCTGGAACGCTTCGACGAAAGCTGCGCGCTCCATGAACTCGATGAAGTTGGCGCTCATGATGTGTTCGAGAGAGTTGAACGTCTTGAAGTTGCCGACGCGCAGCTTGAAGTCCGGCCCCCAGCCCGTGTACTCGAAGTACGCGTCTTTCAGCGCGGATTCATCGTTGGCGAAATCCACCTCCAGCTTGTAGTCGACGTCGCGCCACAGCGTGCCTTCGACGCCGAGACGCGCACGGCGGATTTCGGCGGCGCTGACGTCGGGATCGCCGGTTATCCCCTCGTCCTGGTCGATGGCGTTGTAGTCGACGTTGAGCCGGCCGCGGACCTTCATCTTGAAGTCGCCGTTCTTGCTCGACAGCTCAGGAGCGCCGCGCCATTTCACCTTCAGATCGAGATCGTCTTTCTCCTTCTTGACGCTGGCCGATCTGGCAGCAGCGGCCTCCGCCTTGGCAGCAGCGGTCGCCGCCTTGTTGTCCTCTATCTGCCGCTGCAGGTGGCGGATCTGCGCCTGCATGGCTTCAAGCTGCATCTCCATCTGATCGAGATCGCTGGCCATGGCATTTGCGGATGTCATGCCTATGACGATTGCCGCCCCAATAGCCGATCGTTTCGTCGAATTGAAAACGATATTCACCGTCCCTCTCCATCGCCAATTAGAATGGCCCACGGGCATCGAGAGCGGTTATTAGGGGCTGATTCACATAACAGAGCTGTGTCGCCGGAGTTGCCAGCGGCAGTGGCGATTGTCCGCTAAAACGAATGCGTTGCAGCTGCACGGCGCCGTTTGGCGTGGTCGCACCGGCACTTCTGATTTTGTGAGTTAGTTATTGCGGATTGAGCGCCGTTTTCGCTCAATGAAAAATGTTAATCAGATTTTTGAAAATGCCGGATTGATTGCCTGCGCCGGGTGTCTTTGAAGTGCAAAAACGCGCTTTAAATCACCGTTCATTTCAGCCGAGCGGCTCGCGAAACTTATTCACTATCGGATAGCGGCGGTCGCGCCCGAAATTGCGCGCGGAGATCTTCACCCCCGGCGCTGCCTGACGGCGCTTGTATTCAGCAAGGTAGAGCAGCCGCTCGACGCGCTTCACGACTTCGGGCGCGTGGCCGCGGGCGACAATGTCGGCCAGCGGCATCTCGTGCTCGACGAGGCAGGCGAGAATGTCGTCCAGCACCTCGTACGGCGGCAGCGAATCCTGATCCGTCTGGTTGGGGCGCAATTCGGCGGTCGGCACCTTGGTGATGATCGGCTCGGGGATGACCTCGCCAGCGGGACCAAGACCGCCCTTGGGCACGTGGGCATTGCGCCAGCGCGCCAGGCGGTAGACCTCCATCTTGTAGAGATCTTTCACCGGGTTGAAGCCGCCGTTCATGTCGCCGTAGAGCGTCGCGTAGCCGACCGACATCTCCGACTTGTTGCCGGTGGTCACGACCATGCCGCCGAACTTGTTCGACAGCGCCATGAGGATGATGCCGCGGGCGCGCGCCTGGATGTTCTCCTCGGTCGTGTCGGCTTCGGTGCCGGCGAGGGCCGGCTCGAGGCTGCGCAACAGACCGGCCACCGCGTCCTCGATCGGCAACGTCTGGTAATCGATGCCCAGCGCATCGGCGCAGGCCGCCGCATCGCGGATGCTCGCCTCGGAGGTATAGCGGTAGGGCATCATGACGGCGCGCACGCGCTGCGGGCCGAGCGCATCGACCGCGATGGCGGCGACGAGCGCGCTGTCGATGCCGCCCGACAGTCCGAGGATGACGCCGGGAAAGCCGTTCTTGTTGACATAGTCGCGCACGCCGAGGACGCATGCCTGATAGGCAGCTGCGTCGCCTTGCTCCAGCGGAGCGACCTCACCCGGCCGGCAACGCCAGCCATCGGCGGTGCGCTCCCACGAAGAGAGGATCGTCTGCTGCTCCCAGGCGGGCATCTGCAGGGCGAGGGTCTTGTCGGCATTGAGCACGAACGAGGCGCCGTCGAAAACGAGCTCGTCCTGGCCGCCGACCTGGTTGAGGTAGACGAGCGGCAGCCCGCTCTCGACGACGCGCGCGACGGCGATGTTGGTGCGCACGTCGGGCTTGGTCCAGTCGAACGGGGAGCCATTGGGTGTGATGATGATCTCGGCGCCCGTTTCACTCAGGCACTCGACGACATCGGGTCCCCAGATATCCTCGCAGATCGGCACGCCGAGCCGCACACCGCGGAAGTTCACCGGCCCGGGCAGCGGACCGGCAGCGAAGATTCGCTTCTCGTCGAAGACGCCATAGTTGGGAAGGTCCACCTTGAAGCGGACGGCCTGCACGGCGCCGCCGTCGATGAGGGCCACCGCATTGTACACCTTGCCGTCCTGCGGCCAGACGGTGCCCACGAGCACGCCCGGCCCATCGCCGAGCTCTGCCGCGAGGGCTTCGACGCGGGCACGCGCGGCCGCTGCGAATGCCGGCTTGAGGACCAGATCCTCGGGCGGGTAGCCGGTAACGAACAACTCAGGGAACACCACGAGATCGGCGCCTGCGGCGGCGGCTTTGACGCGCACCTCGCAAAGCTTGGCGATGTTGCCGTCAAGGTCGCCGACGGTCGGATTGAGCTGCGCGAGGGCGATGCTGAGCGCATTGGGGGGCGTGGTCATGCTGCGGATGTAGCGCTTGCCCCCGGCTTCGGCAATCGGCACGCCGGGCATGGCGCCTGCGTCGGCGGCACACGGCCGCGCGTCCGGGCTGGGGCTCGACCATTGGCCACAGCGGGGCTAAGCATCCGTATGGCCGCGCGTCGGCGGATCGTCCGCGCTCCCAGGCTGCTGAAGCGGATGTGCCCGTGCTCGCGCTCGTTGAAATCATCGCACCGATCTTTGCCCTCATCCTGTGCGGCTACCTGGCCCGGCGATGGGACTCCATCGGTGCCGCGGCCGTTTCCGAGATCAACAAGTTCGTAGTCTACCTGGCGCTGCCGGCCCTACTGTTCGACGTCATGGCGCACGCCAGCTGGGACGCCCTGGCGCAGCCCGGATTCGTCGCCGCCTTCGGGCTTGCCTGCGGCGCGGTGTTCTATGCCAGCGTGATGGTGAGCCTCGCGCTCGGGCGGCCGTTGGCATCGGCCAGCATCGACGGGCTGCTGGGCTCGTACGCCAACACCGCCTACATGGGCTTTCCGCTGTTCGTGATGCTCTACGGGACGGACGGACTGGTGCCCGTCACCATCGCGTCGATCCTCACTGTCTGCGTGCTGTTCGCCTCCTCGATCGTGCTGATCGAGATCGGCAGCCAGGACGAGCCGCATCCGGTGCGCCTGGCCATGAAGGTCGGCGGGGCGCTGGCGCGCAACCCGCTGCTCATTGCCCCCGTCGCCGGCGCGCTGTTCAACGCGACCGGGCTGGCTCTGCCTGTTGCGGCGGAGACGTTTCTCAGGCTGCTGGGAGGAACTGCCAGCCCGGCAGCACTGGTCGTCATCGGACTGTTTCTGGCGGGCCCGCGGTCGGTGACGGGCAAGGAAGCCTCGACGGCGATGGCGCTGGCGGCGGTGAAACTGTTGCTGCACCCGGCCCTCACCTGGGGGCTCGCCATGCTGCTGGCCGTGCCGCCGCGCCTTGCCGTCATGGCGACGCTGCTGGCCGCGCTGCCGACGGGCACTGGCCCGTTCATGCTGGCTGAGCTCTACCGCAGGCCTGCAGGCGTGACGTCCGCGGTAATCCTCGCCTCGACACTCGGCTCGCTGATCACATTGCCGATCGTCATGTACCTTTTGGGCGCCGACGTGCTGCCGGCGCCCTGACGAGACTTAGGCGAGTGCGGTGAGCGGCGCCGGACCGCGGTGGGCGTCCTCCCGCTCCTGCTTCAGCCGCTCGGCGATGAGGAAGGCCAGCTCCAGCGACTGATCGGCGTTGAGGCGCGGATCGCACAGCGTGTCGTAACGCTCCTTGAGCTGCGCCTCGGAGATGTTCGCCGCCGCGCCACCGGTGCATTCGGTCACCGGCGACCCGGTCATCTCGACATGGATGCCGCCCGCGTGCGTGCCCTCGGCGCGATGAATGGCGAAGAAAGCCTCCGCCTCCTTCAGGATGCGGTCGAAGGGGCGCGTCTTGAAGCCGCCAGCGGCGTTCACGGTATTGCCGTGCATCGGATCGCACGACCACACGACGACGCGGCCGTTGCGCTGCACGGCGCGGATGAGCGCCGGCAGGTGCTTCTCGACCTTGTCCGAGCCGAAGCGGCAGATGAGCGTCAGCCGGCCCGGCTCGTCCGCCGGATTGAGGATGTCGATAAGGCGCATGAGGCCATCAGGATCGAGCGAAGGCCCGACCTTGACGCCGATCGGATTGCGCACGCCGCGACAGAATTCGATGTGCGCATTGTCCGGCTGGCGCGTGCGGTCGCCGATCCACAGCATGTGGCCGGAGGTGGCGTAGTAAGCCTGCGAGCCGCCGGCCTCGTCGCGGCGCACGAGCGCCTGTTCATAACCGAGCAGCAGCGCCTCATGGCTGGTGTAGAACGAGGTGCGACCGAGCGCCGGTACCGTTTCCGCCGTGACGCCGCATGAGCGCATGAAGCGCAGCGCCGTCTGGATCTCCTCGCCCATCTCCCGGTACTTCTTGCCGAACGGGCTCTTGTGCTCGAAGTCGAGCAGCCAGCGCAGCACGTTGTCGAGGCTGGCGTAGCCGCCCTCGGAGAACGCGCGCAGGAGGTTCAACGTCGCCGCCGACTGGCGGTACGCCTCGAGCTGGCGATGCGGATCGGGAATGCGGTCGGCCTCGGTGAAGGCGCCGCCGTTGATGATGTCGCCGCGGTAGCTCGGCAGCTCCACGCCGTCGCGCGTCTCGGTCGGCGAGGAGCGCGGCTTGGCGAACTGGCCGGCGATGCGGCCGACCTTCACCACCGGCACGCCGCCGGCATAGGTGAGCACGACCGCCATCTGCAGGAAGACGCGGAACAGCTCACGGATGTGGTTGGCGCCATGCTCGGCGAAGCTTTCCGCGCAGTCGCCGCCTTGCAGCAGGAACCCATTGCCGGCTGCAACGTCTCCCAGGGCGCGTTTCAGCTTGTCGGCCTCGCCGGCGAATACCAGCGGCGGGAACGACGCGATCTTGCCCTCTACCCGCGCCAGCTCTGTCTGGTCGGGATAGTCCGGAACCTGGACGATGGGTTTGGACCGCCAGCTATCGGGAGACCACGTCAGCGCCATGCTCAACACTCCTTGCCGCGCCCTGCGCGCCCGATCCGGGCGCGGTAACGCAAGCGCATCGTTTTACAGGCATTATGCCATTTGTCGCAGCATATAAGCTACCCCGGCCGGCATGGCCAGCGCTCCCGTAGCGTGCAGGTAGCCTCAGCCAGGGGCGGGCCATGAGGGAACCCTCGTTCACGTTCGGTATCGAGGAAGAGTACCATCTGGTGGACCTGGAAAGCCGCGGGTTCGCCTCGGCGCCGGCCGAACTGATGCAGCAGTGCGAAAAGGCCCTCGGCAAGCAGGTGGCGCCGGAATTCTTCCGTTCGCAGATCGAGATCGGCACCAGCGTCCAGAAGGACTTCAAGGCGGCGCGGCGGGAGCTGGCGGGGCTGCGGCGGACGATTGCCGATCTTTCAGGCAAATACGCCATGGCGCCCATCGCCGCCTCGACGCACCCGTTCGCCGACCGCTCGACGCTGGAGACGACGCCAAAGGAACGCTACCAGAACCTCGCCATTGATTTTGCCGGTATCGGCCGCCGCCTCGCCATCTGCGGCATGCACGTCCACGTTGCCATCGACGACGACGAGTTGCGCATCGACCTCATGAACCAGGTGCGCTACTTCCTGCCTCACATGCTCATGTTGTCGACCTCCTCGCCCTTCTGGCAGGGCGACGACACCGGGCTGAAGAGCTATCGCCTTGCCGTCTTCCACGAGTTGCCGCGCACCGGCCTGCCGCAGCGCTTCGAGAGCTATGGGGAATACCAGCGCACGGTCGACGTGCTGGTGCGCAACGGCGTCATCGAGGACGCCAGCAAGGTGTGGTGGGATCTGCGGCCGTCGGCCAAGTTTCCGACGCTGGAGATGCGCGTCACCGACGTGTGCACGCGCATCGACGACGCCATTGCCATCGCCGCCATCTACGCCTGCACGCTGCGCATGCTTTGGCGGTTGCGCTCGTCCAACCAGAAATGGCGGTCGTACCCCGCCTTCCTCATCGAGGAGAACCGCTGGCGAGCGCAGCGTTATGGCGTCCGCGACAAGCTATTCGATTTCGGCAAGGGCAAGCTGGTGCCCTTCGCAACCCTGATCGACGAGCTGATCGACCTCATTGCCGAGGATGCCGCGGTGCTCGGCTGCGAACGCGAGGTGCGGCACGCGCTGAACATCGCCACCGGCGGGACCAGTGCCGACCGGCAGGTGGCGCGCTATGAGCAGTTGCGCGCCGACGGAGCCGACCGCGACGCCGCCCTGATCGGCGTCGTCGACATGCTGATCGCGGAGACCGTGGCGGGGACCTGATTGGCGCAGGGTTTTGTTTTGGGTGACACGAGTTGTCGGCGCCGTCGCTCGATGGACGTTGGGCCCGCTGAGGGCCGGCGCTTGCGCCGGGGCGCCTTGCGAGGTGTTCTTTGGCTGACACGAATTGGCAGCGCCGTCGCTCGATAAGCGTGGTGCGGGTTGATAGCCGGCGCTCGCGGCTTCCGGGATGACAAGGGGCGTGCGGCGGAAGTGCTGCGCGGCGAGGCGTCAGTTAGCGCCCCTTCAAATCAGAGCATCGCCTGCATTCCGCCGTCGACGGCGAGCTCGGCGCCCGTGATGAAAGCGCTCTCATCGGAGGCGAAGAACAGCACTGCCTGGGCGACATCCTCGGCGGTGCCGAAGCGGCGCAGCGGCGTCTGCTCGATCAGGGCCTTGGAAAAGGCGTCGATGCGCAGAACGCGCTCGGTCAGCGCCGTCTCGATGAAGCCGGGCGCCAGCGCGTTGACGCGGATGCCGAAGGGGGCGAACTCGACGGCAAGGCCGCGCGTCAATGCCGAGATGGCGCCCTTGGTGGCGCCGTAAGCGGCGAGCGTGCGCATGCCGCGGTGCCCCATGATCGAGGCCAGGTTGACCAGCGAGGCGCGGCCGGACGCCTTCATCAGCGGGAATGCATCGCGGGCGATGCGGATGATGCCGTCGAGGTTGACCTCGCGCAGGCGCACCCAGTCGGCGTCCGACATGTTGCGGAAGTCGGTGCGCACGTTGATGCCGGCGTTGTTGACGACCACGTCGAGCTTCTTGTGCTGCTGCTCGATGGTGCGCATGAGCGCGCTGACGTCCTGCCCGCGCGAGACATCGACGGTCATTGCGGTGGCGCCGAGGCCGCGTCCGGTGAGCTCGGCGGCGGCCTTGGCGGCGCCTTCGCCGTCAACGTCGGTGATGTAGACATGCGCTCCCTCCGCAGCGAAGAGCTGCGCCGTGGCGAGCCCGATCCCGGCGGCGGAACCGGTGATAAGCGCAATCTTGTCCTGCAGCCGAGGCATGCGATCTTCTCCGCTCATGTATGGCTTCAGCCGGGCGCTTCGGTCGGCGCGATCCATTTCTCGCGCATGGTGACGAATTCCTCGGCCGAGGTGGGGTGCAGCGCCATGGTCGCGTCGAAGTCGGCCTTGGTCGCGCCCATGCGTATGGCGATGGTCGCCATCTGGATGATCTCGCCGGCGCCTTCACCCAGCATGTGGCAGCCAACGATCTTGTTGCTGTCGCCATCGACGATCAGCTTCAAGAACATGCGTTCCTGGCGCCCGGACAGCGTTGCCTTCAAGGGCCGGAACGCCGCTTTGTAAATGTCGACTCGGGTGCAGCGGTCGCAGGCGAGATGCTCGGGCATGCCGACGCTCGCCAGTTCCGGCGTCGAGAACACGGCGGTCGGGATATTCATGTGCTCGACCATGCGCGGGTTGCTGCCGAACTCGGTGTCGGCGAACGCGTGTCCCTCGCGGATGGCGACGGGCGTCAGCTGCGCCCGGTCGGTGACGTCCCCGACGGCGAATATGCTGTCGACCGAGGATTTCGAATACTCGTTGACGACGATATGCCCATTCCAGCCGAGTTCGACGCCGACCTTATCCAGTCCGAGGCCGACAGTGTTTGGCGTGCGGCCGATGGCGAACATGATCTTTTCCGCCGCAAGCGTTCCGCCGCCCGACAGATGGCCGACGAGACCGTCCGGTTTCTTCTCGATGCGCGTGAAGATGTTCCCGCAGACAATCTTTATGCCCTGAGCCTCGATGGCCTCGGTGAGCCGGTCGCGCAGATCCTCGTCGAAACCGCGCAGTATCTTGTCACCGCGATAGATGATCGTCGTTGCGACCCCGAGCCGAGCGAAGATGCAGGCGAACTCGAGCGCGATGTAACCGCCGCCGGCAACGACGATGCTCTTCGGCAGCTCGCGCAGGTCGAACGCCTCGTTGGAGGTGATGACATGCTCGCGGCCGGACATCTCCGGCCCCAGCCAAGGGGTCGAGCCGGTGGCGATGAGGATCTTGCCGGCGGTGAGCGTGCGGCTCGATTTGACCAGCTCCACCGCGTGCGGGCCGGTGACGCGTCCGCGGTCCTCGATCAGGGTGACGCCCGCGTTGGCGAGGGTCGACCGGTAGGCCGCCTCGAGGCGCATCAGCTCCTTGTCCTTGGCGGCGATAAGCGAAGCCCAGTCGAAGGCCGGTTCGGGAAGCGACCAGCCAAACCCGCGCGCGTCCTCGAACTCGTCGGCGAAACGGCTGGCGTAGACGAGCAATTTCTTGGGCACGCAGCCGCGGATCACGCACGTGCCGCCGACGCGATATTCCTCGATGATAGCGACCTTGGCGCCGTAGCCGGCGGCGATGCGCGCAGCCCTGACGCCGCCGGAGCCGGCACCAATAACGATCAGGTCGAAGTCGTGCTCGCTCATGACGGCCCCATCATCACGGCGCTTTGTCGGCCGGCTTCTGCATGGCCTTCTGGCTGTACTTGATGCCGATCTGCGCCCCTGCCTGCATCAGCTCGGGCGATGCCTGGATGAATTTCTGGCCGGTCGGGGAACGGTAGAATTCCGTTACCGTCTTCAGTTCCTCGGCGGTGAAGCGTTCCGCGTAGATCACCGCGAATTCTTTGATCATATCGGCGCGGTACGACATCAGGCGCTGCATATGGCCTTCGAATTCGTCGCTCAGCTTATCGGCGGCCGCCCCACCGCCGGAGCTATTGGCGCCTTTGCGGAAGCCCTCGGCCATGACGGAGACCATCTGGTCCATCTGCTTGGTCATGCCGGTGGCTTCCATGAGCTCCTTGGCGGCGGCGATGCGCGCCGGATCGAGCTTGCCGCTGTCCTGGGCGAGCGCAGGCAATGCAAAGGCGATGCAGACAGCGACGGCGAGCTTATAGAGGCAGCGCATCGATTACTCCCGGGCCTACGGCTAGGCCTCGTCCTCGTCGTCGATGGTGATGACCGTGATCCCTGCGTCGGCAGCGATAACGGCAAGGTCTGCGATACCGATGAAGAGGCCGCTTTCGACGACTCCGGGGACGAGCTTCAGCGCCTCGTCGAGATCCTCCGGAGCATCGATGCGGCCGAAGTGGCAATCGAGAATGAGGTTGCCGCTGTCGGTGCGAAACAGCTGACCGTCTGCGGTGGTGCGCACGACGATGTCGCCCTCGCAACCGGCGTCCGAAGCCAGAGCCGTCATCATGTTGCGGGTCGCCGTAAGACCGAACGGCACCACCTCGACCGGCAGCGGAAACTTGCCGAGGGTTTCGACGCGCTTTGAAGCGTCGGCGATGACGAGCATGCGCGCCGACGTCGTAGCGACGATCTTCTCGCGCAGCAGCGCCCCGCCGCCGCCCTTGATCATCCGCAGCTGGCTGTCGATCTCATCGGCGCCGTCGACGGTGAGGTCGAGGAACGGGTGCTCGTCGAGCGTCGTCATGCGGATGCCGAGCGCTTCGGCTTGCATCTGCGTGCCTTCCGAAGTCGCGACGCAGGCGACATCGAGCCCTTCCGCCACCTTGGCGCCGAGCAGCTCGACGAACTTCGCGGCGGTGGAGCCGGTGCCCAGGCCAACGCGCATGCCGCTCTCGACATAAGTGAGAGCGTGCTGGGCGGCTTCCAACTTCAGATCATCCTGGCTCATGGCTTTCCCGCGAACGGCATTGCAGATGCGCTGCCGTACGCGTAGCCCGCGCCCGACGCAAGAGCCAGATTGCTAAAGGCCGCCCATCAGCGTGTACTTCATCTCGAGGAATTCTTCGATGCCGTGGTGCGATCCCTCACGGCCGATGCCGCTTTCCTTCCAGCCACCGAAGGGCGCGATTTCGGTCGAGGTGAGCCCCTCGTTGACACCGACGATGCCGTATTCCAGCGCTTCGGCGACGCGCCAGCAGCGCCCCATGTCGCGGCTGAAGAAATAGGCCGCCAGCCCGAATTGCGTGGCGTTGGCCATGCGCACGGCATCCTCTTCCGTCTTGAAGCGGAAGAGCGGGGCGACGGGGCCGAACGTCTCCTCACGCGCGACGAGCATCTTCTCGGTGACGCCGGTCAGCACGGTTGGCTCATAGAAGTTGCCGCCACTGCTCGCTGGCTTGCCGCCGATCACCACCTCGGCCCCTTGAGCCACGGCGTTGGCGACATGCTCCTCGACCTTCTTCACGGCGGCGGCGTTGATCAGCGGCCCGACGGTGACACCGGCCTCGGTTCCGGCGCCGACCTTGAGCTTCCTCACCTCGGCCGTGAGCTTTTCGGCGAAGGCGTCATACACGCCGTCCTGCACGAGAATGCGGTTGGCGCATACGCACGTCTGCCCGGCATTGCGGAACTTCGACGCCATGGCTCCGGCGACGGCACGGTCGAGATCGGCGTCGTCGAAGACGATGAAAGGCGCGTTGCCGCCGAGCTCCATGCCGACGCGCTTCACTGTGCGCGCGGCCTGTTCCATGAGGATCTTGCCAACCTCGGTGGAGCCGGTGAAGGTGATCATGCGCACCAGCGGGTTCTCGGTCAGCACGCGCCCAACCGGGACCGGGTCCTTGGCCGTAACGACGTTGAACACACCCTTGGGGATGCCGGCGCGCTGCGCCAGCTCCGCCAGAGCCAGCGCCGACAGCGGCGTATCCTCGGCCGGCTTGACGACGACCGTGCAGCCGGCCGCCAGCGCCGGCGACACCTTGCGGGTGATCATGGCAGAGGGAAAATTCCACGGCGTGATGGCGCCGACGACCCCGATGGGCTGCTTCATGACGATGACGCGGGCGTCGGCCTTGTGCGTCGGAATCATCTCGCCGTAAACGCGCTTGGCTTCCTCGGCGAACAGCTCCACGAAGGCGGCGCCGTAGACGATCTCGCCGCGGGCCTCGGCGAGCGGTTTGCCCTGCTCGCGCGTCAGCAGCAGCGCCAGCTCGTCGGCGTGCTCGATGATCAGGTCATACCAGCGGCGCAGGACCTTCGAGCGCTCCTTGGCGAGCAGCTTCGACCACGGCCCGAAAGCGCGATGCGCAGCCTCGATCGCTTGGCGCGTTTCTTCCGCACCCATGGCCGGGACGCGCGTAATCTCGTCGCCCGTAGCCTTGTCGAGAACGGGGAAAGTCGGCTCACCGACCCACGCGCCGTCGATGTAGGCTTGGGTCTTGAGCAGCGAGATCAGGCTTTTTTCCATGTAGGCCACCGGTTTATGAGGGGCTGCCGCACGCCTTGTCTATGATGCGCCCCCCGCCGTTTCAAGGTACATAGCCCTCACGCGGTGCCGCACCGGCACTCTCCGCAGCCCTGCCATGCGCTACATCGAGGTTTCATGCGCGACCTGACACTCGTCTTCGACCTCGACGGCACGCTGGTCGATACGGCTCCCGATCTGATTGCATCGACAAATCATGTGCTCGACCATCTCGGGCTGCCGCCGGTGGACGCCGAGATGCTGCGGCCATGGGTCGGGCACGGCGCCCGATACATGATTGAGCGGGCCGTGGGGCCCGCGGGGGAGAACCTGACGCCGGCCGAGCACGCCGCGCTGCTGGAGCGCTACCTCGACTATTACGGCAGCCATATCGCCGACGGCAGCCAGCCATTCGACGGACTGCTGCCGCTGCTCGACAAGTACAAGGCCGACGGGGTGAAGCTCGCGGTATGCACGAACAAAAACGAGCGCATGTCGCGCCTGCTGCTCGATGCGCTGGATATGAGCCACTACTTCACGGCGGTTGCCGGACGCGACACGCTGCCCAACGCCAAGCCGCATCCCGACGCGCTGCTCGGCACCATCGCCATGGCGGGGGGTGAGAAGTCGCGGGCGGTGATGATCGGCGACAGCGGCGTCGACGTCGCTACCGCGAAGGCGGCCGGGGTGCCGGTGATCGGCGTCAGCTTCGGCTACACCGAAACGCCGGTGCACGAGTTTTCGCCCGACGCCGTGATCGACCACTACCGCGAGCTGGAGCCCGCTATCGGCCGCGTGCTCGCCGCGTCACGGATTGACGGGGCTCTCTGAGCCGACTTCCTCCTTCGCCGCCGTGCGCCGTGGTAACAGCCGGCGGCCGACCATGAGCACGGCCGGCAGGATGACGAGCTGACCGATCAGCGAGGCAAAGAGGCAGACCGCGGCCAGCTCGCCGAAGAGGCGCAGCGACGGCAGATGCGACAGCATCGTGACGCCGAGGCCGAGGGCGAGAACAATCGTCGTCAGCACGACCGGCGGCCCGATGTGATGCGCCGAGACCATCAGCACCTGGAAAGGCGTTGCGTCGGGCATGCGCTCCTCTTCCAGCCGGAAGCGGTTGAGGAAGTGGATGGTCGAGTCGATGGCCAGCGCGAAAGCCACCGTGATGGCGACGATCGAGGCGAACTGCAGCCCCTGCCCTGCCAGCCACAGCATCGTACCCGTGGCGAAGATCGGGAACAGCGACGGCATGATGCTGGCGAAGCCGACGAGCACCGAGCGCAGCGCGATGCCGAGGAAGATAAAGATGACGAACATGTCGCCGACGAGGCCCCAGTTCAGCTCGCCGATGAGCTTGGCGGAGTTCCGCGCGGCGATAGCCGGCAGGCCGGTGACCGAAATCTCGTACTCCGGATGGGCAGCGCGGATCGGCTCCAGCTCGCTGTCTATCTTTTCGACGACGGGCAGTATCTGGCTGGCGTCGACGTCCGGCAGCCGCGCCGTGACCAGCACCGCCTTCTCGTCTCCGGCGATGAAGCGGCGCACCAGATGCTCCGGGAGGATACCGACGTAACGTTTCACGTTCTCGATGCTGTCGTCGCCGGCAGCGGCCAGCCAGCGACGCAGGCTGTCGACCGACCAAACGTTGCCCAGACCGGCGCGCTGCTCGAGTGTTGTATGCGCCTCGCCGATGACGGCCAGCGTCGCCGGGTCGTACAGTGAGCTGCCCTCGGGAATGCGGATCATGACGTGCACGGGATTGGCGCCGGTGAGCTTCTTGTCGAGCCGGTCCGTCGCGGCGAGCGCCTGCTCCTTGTCGGGGACCTGGTCCGCGAGGCGGTAGCTCGGCTTGAGCTGGAAGTAGGCGAGCCCGGTCAGGAAGACGACGACGACGGCGCCGATGAAGACTGCCGTCGCATTGGCCGCTACCTTGCGCACGACGGCATCGGTAACCCGCTGGATGGATCCGACGCGACCCTGTTCCTCGTGGTGCGGGTCGACACCGCTCGCCTTTTCATCGCGGACGAGGATCGCCGCCAGCGTGGGCACGACCACAGCGACGGCGAGATACGACGTGCCGACTGCCATCAGTGCCGCCTGCCCGAAGGTGCGGATGAGCGCCGATTCGGCGAACTGGAACGACAAGATCGCGAGCGCAGCGTTCATGGCCGTCAGCAGACAGGCCGGGGCGACGTCGAGCACGGCGTTGCGCGCCGCCTGAATGCGGCCGACGCCCGCCAGAATGTCGCGTCGCACCGACATGACGAGGTGCATGGAGTCGGAGAAGCCCGACACCAGGATCAACGGCGTGATGACGTTGATGAACATGTTGAGGCGGAAGTCCATCGCCCCGATCATGCCCAGCGTCCACAGGATGGCGATGCCGGGCCCGAGCACGGCGATCACCGTGAGCGAGATACGCCGGAAGAAGAAGTAGGCGATGCCGATGCCGACGAGGAAGCCCAGGCCGTTGTAGACGAGGCTGTCGCGCTCGACCGCATTGCGGATTTCGAGCTGCATGACCGGCGCTCCGGTCAGCTGAGCGGTCAGGCCGGTGCCGACCAGTTCGCTCTCCGCGGTATCGTTGATGTCGCCGATGACCGCCTTGGCGCCGCGCTCCTCGACCACCTTCCGGTCGAGCGCGATGACGATAAGTGCGAGTTCACCGTCATCGGACAGGAATTTGCCCTTGATGATGTCGTTGGTCTTCAGCACCTGCAGCATCGTGTCGAAGGCAGGGCCGTCCTCGGGCATCTCGTCGGGAACGAGCGGCGGCGCATATCCGGTCTCGTCCGGCTTATCGCGCGCTGACAGCATCGAAACGAGACCCGACACACCGTCGATGAGCTGCAGTTCGGTGGTCAGGTAGCCGAATTTTTCGAGTTGTTCGCGCTTGAGGAGATCCTTGCCCTCGACAACGACGAGCACGTCGTACTCGCTCGACGGGAAGCGGCGGTCGATCTCTTCGTACTGGCGGAATTCCTTCGTGTCGGTGCGGAACAGCTCGGAAAGCGAGTCATCCACCTTGATCTGCATCGCGCTCCAAGCGGCGAGCAGGGTGACCATGAGAATGATGAACGCCGACAGATGCGGCGCCTTGAGCGGCACCAGCCCCAAGCGTTCGAGTCCGAACGAGAACAGGAATCCCCGACGCGGTGCGTCCTTATCGCTGTCCATGGCTCCCCCGACGGCGCGTTGTTGGGCGTTGTGCCTTGCGCGGCCCGTTTTCTTAAGTCATGCAAGTCCGCCGCGCGCCACGCGGAATCGGCTCATGCGCGCGGGATCGTTGCATTTGCTGCACTGACTGTGAAGAGCCTGCAAGGGGCTTTCATGCCACGCTGACCGCCCCAATATGGCCGTACGCCGGGCGCTCCTTGCGCGCCTTCCACGCCTCGCACGGAATGTGATCGCAAATGCCGCTGACGCTTGCGCAAGAGCCACACCTCAGCTCCGCCCGGTCGGCCTGGATCGCTGCCCCGTTCCTCGGTCTTCTCCTGGCTCTGTCGGCCCTTATCGGATCAGCCACGGGCGCATTGGCAACACCCCAGCAGGCGCCCAACAGCCGGGTTATTCTCGACCTGCCGGCGGGGTTCACCCCCTCCCCTATGTTCTCCGGCTTCCAGAACGATGCGACCGGGACGTCGTTCGTCATCCTCGAGGCGCCGGGGACGGAGTATGACAAGATGGCGCAGGGGTTCACGGCCGAAGAACTGGCCAAGCGCGGGGTGACGGGCGCCAAGACGGCGGCGCTGTCGCGCACCGATAAGCACCTCTACATGCGTGCCGAGCAGAGTTCTCCGGCGGGCGACTACGCCAAGTTCTTCGTGCTGTTTCAGGCCGGCGACCAGACCATCCTGATTTCGGCGAACGTGCCGGCACAGGCGCTGGAGGACGGCACGGTCAAGGTGGAAGACATCGAGCGCGTGCTCAGCACGGCCAAAACGACCGAGAAACCCGCCGTGCGGGAGCTGTACACGCTCTCCGAACTCGGACCGTTCAAGGAGGCCGGCACCATCGTCGGAACCAGCAAGCTCTACACGCTGGACGGGCGCATCGAGCCGGAACGCGCCGGCGAGACGCGGTCCGCATTCATGGTGGCCCCGTCGCTCGACAAGCGACCGGTTGCCAACCCGGACGCGCAGGTCGTTACCTTGCTCGGCAGCTTACCTGGGTACAGGGACTTCAAACCGGGCGAGCCGCGTGAGATCAGCATCGACGGCCTCTCCGGATACGAGGTAGAGGCAGACGCCGTCGACACCGACGACGACAAGCCGGTGCACCTCTACCAAGCCCTGCTTCTCGGCAGGGACGGCGGCTACTACCGGCTTATCGGGATCGCGACGCTTCCCGACACGGACGGCCTGGCTGCCCAGTTTCCCAAGATCGCCAAATCGTTCGCGCTGACGCACTAGCGTCATCCTGGCCGCTGCATGGCGGTTCAGGCCCTTCGCTTGACAGGCGCGGGCGGAGACTCGCATAAGAGCCGCCCGGCGATGCATTGCTTCGGCCGGAAACGGCGGGCGGTTAGCTCAGCGGTAGAGCACACGCTTCACACGCGTGGGGTCATAGGTTCAATCCCTATACCGCCCACCATTCCTTCCTCAGACTGCACTACCCTGCGATAGCTACTGATGCCGCTGATGCGGCACGTGGCGATAGTAGCGTGTCGGCGAGCGGAAGAGCGGACAGGCGCTCGATGGATTATACTGCGAGCAGCATGAAGCTTGGCCTGTCGCTGCGTCTATAGCGGTGCCGCCGGGAAGATTGCACGGGCCGCCAGCCTGCTCGGTTGCAAAGTCCCAACCTCCGGGATCGCCGTTTCCATACCCTGGGTACTCCGCATGCGCGGGGGCGATCACCGCCGCCTGCATCATGATGCCGGCAAAGGCGCAGAGGCCGGCCTTGAGCATTGTTCTCATTTTTATTCACTCCGATGGAGTTGCCGTCATGGCACCTGTCCCCATCCGTGAGCGGACAATCAGGAAATGTGGATGCCGGTTGGCACACACAAGAGCATCGCCTGCGGCACTTGATGCACCGCAGGCCTGCGAGATTTCGCGCGAAATTTGGAGCGAAGTTTAGCGCTGTGCGACAGACGGCTCGGCGCGCTCGATGTCGTACATGGTGAGCATCGGCTTATCGAGCAGGATGACCTCGTCGTACTCGCCATAGCCGTTGAAGCGGCCGGCGATGGCGCGAGCGTAAGCGCCCATGTTGCCGATCTCGATGTAGTCGCCCTCGACGATCGAAGCGGGCAGCAGGAACGGCCCCTTCATGCGATCGATCGAGTCGCACGTCGGCCCCCACAGCTCATAGGGAACGAGCGGCTCCTTCGGGTCGATGTCGCGGGAGATCACGCGCGCGGGAAAGATGAAGTTGAGGTGCGCGGCGTCGAACAGCATCCCGTAGGAGCCGTCGTTGATATAGAGGTTGTTCCCGCGGCGCGCGTCGACGCGCACGATCAGGCTCTCGGCCTCGGCGACAAGGGAGCGGCCGGGCTCGCACATCAGCTTGATGTTTTCCTTCACCGGCAGGTCCTCGATGCCGGCGACGATGACATTCATGAAGTCCTGCAGCGGTGCGGGGTCGCTGTCCGGATAGCGCGAGGGAAACCCGCCGCCGATGTCGAGACGGTCGATCATCACGCCCGACTTGACGATGATCCGATGCACTTCGCCCAGCGCCGTGACATAGGCGTCGGGCGTCGTCGTCTGCGAGCCGACGTGGAAGGTGATGCCCAGCTCCGCCGCAACCTGGCGCGTCTTCACCAGAAGCTTTGCCGCCTTGGGGCCGAAAATACCGAACTTGTGCTCCAGCGGGATGCGGCTGTTGATGGCGGGCACAGCCACCCGCACCCACAACAGCAGGTCGCGGGCGCCGCCCGTCGCCTCGATGATCTTGTCGAGCTCATCTTCGCCGTCGAGCGCAAAGGAGCGCACGCCGAGGTCATAGGCGCGACGGATGGCGTGGCGCGACTTCACCGGATGCATGAAGTGGAGGTGCGCGTCGGGGATCGTCGCCGCATCCTCGATCTCGGGGAGCGACGCGACATCGAAGTGGCGGATTCCGGCCCCGTAGAGGGCGCCAATCAGGAAGACGGAGCTGTTCGCCTTGTAGGCGTAGGCCACGTCGCCGGGGAAGTTCTCCAGAAACCAGCGCGCAGCGCGGCCCGCAGCGTGCGGCCTGAGGCCGCGCACCGGCCGCTCGGGCCGGCACTTGTCGATCAGATGAGACGCAGAGGAGAGCTTCTCCATCGCATAGGACCTCCACCACGCGGGAATCGCCGCGCTTTAAGCTGAAGCAATACGCTGAACAGCAAAAGAGCGCTGCATTTAGGGTCCGCTTTCCCCCCTGTAAAGGCCTTTGTTGCCTTGAAGCCAGATTATCGCCACCGCGCGACGCCTAGATGACGCTAGGCAAACTCCTTGCATTCGCAACGGGCAAGCTGACCGGGCTACAATCGTAACCCAACTCCCGCTTAGGACTGTTCCCAGGCGGCCTGCCCGCCTAATACGGTCCATGAACCTCTCCACCGCACATCTCCGGCACAAGTTTAGAAATGCGTAGCGGGGGCAAGATCCTGATCGATCAGCTCGTCGCCGAGGGCTGCAATGTCGTTTTCACGGTCCCCGGAGAAAGCTTCATTGCCGCGCTCGACGCGATGTTCGACGAGACGGCGATCCGCACGATCGTGTGCCGGCACGAAGGCGGCGCTGCGATGATGGCCGAGGCGGCGGGCAAGCTCACCGGAGCTCCCGGGGTTGCCTTCGTGACCCGCGCTCCCGGCGCCACCAATGCGGCGAGCGGGGTCTATGTCGCACACCACGACGCCACTCCGATGGTGCTTCTCGTGGGCCTCAATCGCAGCGAGCACGACGGCCGGAGGGCTTTTCAGGAGATCGATCTCGCCGCCATGTTCGGCGGAATTGCCAACTGGGTCGGCATCGCGCGCGAGGCCGAGCGCCTGCCGGAACTGGTGGCCAGGGCCTTCCACGCCGCGCGCAGCGGACGGCAGGGCCCCGCGGTGCTAGGCCTACCCGAAGACGTCCTCTCCGCCAGCGGCGAGGCGGCGGCACCGACTCCGCCGCAATTCCAGCAGCCGACGCCCGCCGCCAACGAGATGACACGGCTCAAGACCAAGCTGGCGGAAGCCGAGCGGCCGATGGTGCTGATCGGCGGCGGCGGATGGAGCGCGGCAGCAGCGTCCGCGCTGGAGAAGTTCGCGGCAGCTTTCGACATCCCGGTCGCCGCCGCGTTCCGGCGGCAGGACCACATGGACAATCGCCACCCCTGCTTCGTCGGCCATGCCGGCATCGATATGAGCCCGAAGCTGGCGGCCGCCCTGCGCGCTGCCGATGTGCTGCTCGTGCTCGGCGAAGGCCTCGGGGAAATTGCCACCGGCGCCTACACACTGATAACGCCGCCGCGCACGCACCAGTATCTGGCGCATGTGCATCCATCGACGACGGAGCTGGGCCGCGTGGTGCAGCCGGACCTCGGCATCGTCGCCGGGCTGGAGCCGTTCACGCGGGCCCTCGCCCGGCTGAAGCCGCCTATCAAGCGGCGCTGGAGCCGCATGCGGCGCGATCTGCGCAGCGCTTACGAGCGGGCGCTGAAGCCGGTGCCCACCGCCGGCGCGGTGAAAATGGAATCCGTCATCGCCACGCTCTCGAAGGAGTTGCCGGAGGACGCCATCGTCACCAACGGCGCCGGCAACTACGCCGGGTTCCTGCACAAGTACTTTCAGTACAAGGGGTACGGAACGCAGCTTGCGCCGGCATCCGGCTCGATGGGTTACGGACTGCCGGCGGCGATCGCGGCCAAGCTTGCGCATCCCGACCGCCCGGTGGTCGCCCTGGCCGGGGACGGCTGTCTGATGATGACGGCACAGGAGCTGGCGACGGCCGTGCAATACGCTCTGCCCATCGTGGTGATTGTCGCCAACAACGGCATGTACGGCACGATCCGCATGCACCAGGAAATTCGCTATCCGGGTCGCGTGGTGGGAACCACGCTGGTTAATCCCGATTTCATCGCCCTGGCTCACAGCTTCGGGGCCGCGGCGGAACGGATCGAAGCGACGGAAACTTTTCCGGCGGCACTGCGCCGTGCACTGAACGCCGGACGCCCTGCGCTTATCGAGCTATGCATTTCATCAGAAACTATCGTTAGCAAAACGCGGGGCGGGCAATCTGCCGGCGGCGATTGAGCTTAACGCAGGCCGCGCGTAAGTCTTCGCATTGGTAAATACTTTGTAAATTCTGAACACCTGCCGTTAGCCAATTGGCGAGCGTCGGTTAGACTAACCAGATGTTATCGGTTACAGAACTCTCAATTCGATCGAACACGCGGCGTTTTCACGATGGGATTTTACACGATGAAAACTCGGGATGGAGCCAAGTGGACTTGGGCCCGCACCGGAGCTTTGCTGCTGTTCCTTATTACCGGCATTCTCCTGGTGAGTTCGCTGACGACGGCACGCAGCCACGGCGGCGTGCGCCTGAGCCAGCTGGACGCTCCCTTCTCGCAGGCCGTGCACTGGTTCCGCTCGTCCGATCGAATCTGACGCATCCCCCTCTACACTCTCCTTTTCACTTTGCCTCGGAGCTAACCGGCTCCGGGGCTTTTTCTTGCTGCATCGGGCCTGCGGCCGATGCTAAGCGCACGGGCGTGCAGCGAAGGGGATGATAAATGGCGAGAGTGGCTTGGCTCGGTCTCGGGGTCATGGGGTATCCCATGGCAGGACACCTTATGCGCAAGGGCGGCCACGACCTCACCGTTTACAACCGGACGGCGGCCAAGGCCGCCGCGTGGGTGGAGGAACACGGCGCCGGGCGCACCGCGGCGACCCCGGCCGCCGCTGCCCTCGATGCCGAATTCGTCTTCTGCTGCGTCGGGAACGATGACGATTTACGCGCCGTGACGACCGGGCCCGATGGCGCCTTCAAGGGCATGCGGGCAGGTGCGATCTTCGTCGACCACACGACCGCATCGGCAGAGGTCGCCCGCGAATTGCACGGCATCGCTGCTGAGCGCGGCATCGGATTCCTCGACTCGCCAGTATCTGGAGGCGAAGCCGGCGCCCGCAACGGCGCGCTGACGATCATGATCGGCGGTGAAGAGGAGACGTTCGAAAAGGCTCGCCCCGTGATGGCGGCCTACGCCCGGGCTGCCAATCGCATCGGCGAAGCCGGCGCCGGGCAGCTCACCAAGATGGTCAATCAGATCGCCATCGCCGGATTGCTGCAGGGATTGTCCGAGGCGATTGCCTTCGCGCAGGCGGCGAAGCTGGATCTCGATCTCGTCCTCGAGACGATCGGCAAGGGCGCGGCGCAATCCTGGCAGATGGACAACCGCTGGAAGACGATGGCCGAAGGCAAGTTCGACTTCGGATTCGCCGTCGACTGGATGCGCAAGGACCTCGGCATCTGTCTCGCAGAGGCAAGGCGCAACGGCTCGCAATTGCCGGTGACCGCGCTGGTCGACGAATACTACGGGCAGGTACAGGCCATGGGCGGTGGCCGCTGGGATACCTCGAGCCTCATCACCAGGCTGGGAAAGAAAAGCTAGCGGACTTCAGGCTGCCAACCTTGGGCGCTAGCGAAAGGGCGGCACGCAAGCCAAACGCCATCGAGCGAGGGACATTCCATGCTGGCGATCACTGCCTTCTACGCAAGTCTGCTGGCTTTCCTGTTTATCGCTTTGAGCGCACGCGTCATTGCGCAGCGGCGGGCAGCGCGCGTCGAGTTGGGCGACGGTAACGACAAGGACCTGATGCGGCGCATTCGCATCCATGCCAACTTCGCCGAGTACGTGCCGTTCGCGCTGCTGCTCATGGCGTTAGCGGAAAGCCTCGCACCACCGCGGCCGCTCATCCACCTCGCTGGCCTGTTGCTCGTCGCCGGACGTGTGATGCACGCCTGGGGCGTGACGGGCGGCCTGCCGCGGCTGCGCTTTCGCGTCTACGGTATGATGCTGACGCTCGGCTCGATCGGCATATCGGCGCTTACCTGCCTACCGCTTGCCGCGTTTCTCGTCGCCGTCTGACGTCAGCGGCTCGCCGGAGCTGCCGCGCGCAAATTGCAGCGGCAATGCCGTCGTGTATTTGATCTGCTCCATGGCGAAGGCGGACGACACCTTCGAAATTTCGATGCGCGAGATGAGACGCTTGTAGAATGCGTCGTAGGCCGCGATGTCGGGAACCACCACGCGCATGAGATAATCGACATCGCCCGACATGCGGTAGAATTCGGCCACCTCGGGAAAATCGGCGACGGCGGTGTGAAAACGCTCGAGCCAGGCGACGCTGTGCTGGTCCGTCTTGATGGAGACGATCACCGTGACCCCAGCGTTGACCATGTTCGGGTCGAGGATGGCCACGCGGCGCTGAATGACGCCCGCCTCTTCCAGCTTTTGGATGCGACGCCAGCAGGGCGTGGTGGAGAGGCCCACCTCCTTGCCGATGTCGGCGACCGGTCGCGTGCAATCCTGCTGCAGGATGCGCAGAATCTTGACGTCCATTTCGTCGAGCATCACGGGCCTCGCTTGGAACGTTTTTTCTCGCTGGCGGCGGGAAAGCCAATAGGCGCGCCAAAGCGATCTACGTCAAGCGTGCTTTGTGTAATACTGTTCCACTCGGTGGACGTTTAGATGTCGAGGCTCAGCCCATCCTCGGCCAGCAGCACCCGCGGGTCGCGGACCGTGTCCCGCTGCGCCAGCATGTCGGGGCCCATGTGCGTGAGCATCACTCGCCGTGCGCCGAGCCGCTCGATGTTTCGCTCGATATCGCGCCAGGTCATGTGGTGCCCCGACTGCTCGCTGAAGCTGAAGCACTCGCAGATGAAGAGGTCGGCACCCTGCGCAGCGGGGATCAGGTTGTCGACCCACTTGGTGTCGCCGGAGAAAGCCAGCACCTTGCCGTCGTACTCGAAGCGCAGCGCGTACGGCGGGGCCCCGGACGGGTGCACGACTTCGAAGGGCGTCACCCGTAAATCGCCCAGCTCGTAGGCTGCGCCGGGAGCGTGCTCGACGAAGAGCAGATCGAACGCGCGATCGAGTGAAGTGGAGTTGGGGAACAGGGCTTCCGACGCCGCTGCATAGCGCGCCGCGATCCCGGATGGTCCGACGACCGTCAACGGCGATGAACGCCCGCTCACGTAGTGCGCATGCAACGGCCACCACACCAGTCCTGCGAAATGGTCGCCGTGCAGATGCGTGATGAAGATGGTCGAGACCGAGTTCGGATCGATGCCCCGCTGCTGCAGGCCTATGAGACTGGTCGCGCCGCAATCGATGAGAAACGTCTGGTTGCCGGCGGTGACGTGAAAGCTTGTCTGCAGCCGTCCGCCTGAACCAAAGGCGTCGCCGCACCCGACAACCGTAAGCCTCATGGCGCCCCCGAAACGAGTTGCATAGCCATGCACGGCGAGCCGGTTTTCTCGTCCGCAAAGCAGCAGAATTCCGGCGCTGTAGGAATTGCGGCAGTCATCCCCAAATCGTCGAGTTTTGCTTGGATCCGTTGAGAGGAAACGACCCTAACGGCGACGGACAGCCGTCACAATAATGAACTTGTGCCGCAGCGAGAGCAATTGCCCGAGCCGGGGCATTCATGGCATAATGCGTTAGCGAAAAATTTATTGATAAACACTTAGTTAGAATTGTCGGTACAGATTTAGAAGTAGCGAACCCGAGCAACCCACTGCCCGCATAGGGTGCGTTAGCGTCGTGAACTCGATGATTGAGGCGAGCATTCCCGAGGACGTCGCCCGGCGCCGCAGCCGCCAGGATGCGCGCACGCGCGCCTCGCGCGACCTCAAGGAACGCCGCGAACGCCTCGCCGCCGGTACGACGCTGAAGCCCGGCTTCGAATACGACTTGCTGGCGATGTTCGTGCGCAACGAACTCAGCGCGGCGGTCACCATGCCGGCGCTCTACGCGTTGTTCGCCATCGCCTGCATGTACTGGGCGCCGATGATCGACGCGGTGCTCTGGCTGGTGGTCGTCATCGCCGCCAAGATTCTGCTGCTTGAGCAAGGACGCAGGTTTCTGGCGCTCCCGGTTGCTCAGGTGAACGTGGAGATGTGGAAGCGCCGCTTCTTCCTCATCGACTTGCTCAACGGCGTCGCACTCGGTGCCTTCGCGCTCGTCGGCTTCCGCGGCTCGATCGGGCTGCCTACGGACATCGTCTTCTCTTCGCACGTCTTCATCTTCGCCACGCTGATCGTCGTGCTTGCCATACGCACCATGTGCGCCGCCAGCGTGCCCGCTATTCTCTACGCCGGGACAGTGCCCATGACTGTCGCGGTGGTCGCGCGCTTCGTGATGCTCGACAACAGTTTCTACCTGGCCCTGGCCACCATGGCGGTGGGCATTCACCTCTACTTCGCGTTCCTGGCGCGCGGCCTGCGCACGACGAGCGTCTCGATGCTCGAGTACCGCGCGGAAAAGGATGCGCTGATCGCCGAGCTGGAAGAGCAGAAAGCGGTGTCCGACGAAGCGCGCCGGCGCGCCGAAGCGGCGAACCTTGCCAAATCGCGCTTCCTCGCCTCGATGAGCCACGAGCTGCGTACGCCGCTCAATGCCATCCTCGGCTTCTCCGAAGTGATGAAAACGGAGATGTACGGCCCCATCGAAAACCCCAAGTACCGCGAATACACGGGGAACATCATGGACAGCGGGCGCCACCTGCTGCAGTTGATCAACGAGATCCTCGATCTGACGCGCATCGAGTCCGGGCGTTACGAGCTGCACGAAGAACCGGTGCGGCTCGCCGACATCGTGGCCGAATGCCACCGCCTCCTCAAGCTGCGGGCCGACAGCAAAGGCATCGAGATCGCCGAGGAAATCCACCCTGACCTCCCCGTGGTGTGGGCCGATCAGCGCGCCATGCGCCAGGTGTGCCTCAACCTGATGTCGAACGCGCTCAAGTTCACCCCGAAGGGCGGCCGCATCACCATGGCGGTGGGAACGATGCCGGACGGCGGACAGTACATGGCGGTGCGCGACACCGGCCCCGGCATACCCGCGGAAGAAATTCCGAAAGTTCTGGAGCCGTTCGGACAAGGCGCCCTCGCCTATCAGACTGCCGAGGGCGGTGCCGGGCTCGGCCTATCGATCGTGCAGCACCTGATTGAACTGCACGGCGGAGCACTTCAGTTGCGCTCCGAGCTGCGCAAGGGCACCGACGCCAGGATCACCCTGCCCGGCTACCGCGTGCTGCGTGCCATGCTGCCGCTGCAGCCGCTCGGACAGGAAACGCACCGGCTGCGGGGCGTATCGGAGCGTCCGCCGCGCCCAGCGCGCATGCGTAGGGGCCGGAACGCCGGCACAGCGGCCTAGCACGCCTTTCGCGCCGGAAATCCAAACGTTCGCGCGTTGTATTACCCGGCGGCGAGGGCTAGATACGTTTGGGGCGGCCAGAGAACCTGATCTACATGGAAACTCCCTGCATCAAGGTGTGCGAGATCGACCGCACGACGAACGTCTGCCGCGGATGCGCGCGCACGCTTGCGGAAATCGCCACCTGGGGCCGGATGACCTCTCTGGAGCGGCGCCGGATCATGGACGAGCTGCCCGCGCGCCGAAAGGCAAGAGCTGAGGTGCCCGGCCCATGAGCGCCTGGGTGGTACTGGTGCTGCTCGTCAGTGCCGGGTTGCTGCTTTTCCTGCGGGGAGACGCTGAGCTGATTTCCGGCCTGAGCGCTGGAGAAATCGCCTTCATCGCGATGGGGCTGCTGCTCGTCGCCATCTACGTAATCTCCATCTTCCGCGACGAGGACACGCGCCCCATGCAGGCGCTGCGCTACATCGTCGTCTGGCTCGGGATCGGCTTTGCCCTGGTCGCCGGGTACGCCTACCGCGAAGAGCTGTCGATGGTCGTCGAGCGTGTCGGTGGCGAGCTACTGCCTTCCGGGCAGATCGTTTCGGTGACCACCAACGAAAAAGGTGAACGTGCCGTGCGCGTGCGCCGCCGCATCGACGGGCATTTCGCCGTGCGCGCCGACGTCAACGGTCAGTCGATGTCGCTGATGGTCGACACCGGCGCCACCTCGGTGGTGCTGCGCCCGGCGGATGCCGAACGCGCCGGCATCGATGTGGACAAGCTGTCGTACACGGTGCCGGTAAATACGGCTAACGGCACCACCTTCGCCGCCTCCGTGCGCCTGCATACGCTGGCCGTCGGCCCCCTCGTGATGCGCGATGTCGAAGCGCTGGTTGCGCGCCCCGGGAGCGTTAAGGAAAACTTGCTCGGTATGAGTTTCTTAAGGCGTTTGCGCTCCTATGAGTTCGCCAATGACTACCTGACCATGAGGGGCTAGCGCACTATTTGCTGCGCTATCGTTGAGCGGCATCAAAAGGCAAAGCGTTTGACGTCGGGCACGAGAAATCTGCTGCGGGAGATCCTGAGCTGGGGCGTCGTCGCCGTGATCGGCATCGCCGCCTTGACGCACCTCGACGCCATCAAGGTGGGCGCCGAGCGCGTGCTCGGCATGCCGACGCCGGATGACATCGCCGCACAGCAACTGGATAAACCCTCGAACCCGG
>JAESGM010000480.1_pt1 | contig 30239 bp, 34 predicted proteins | sample 9269721 | NCBI WGS metagenome assembly JAESGM01 (sample SAMN15720920, study PRJNA650825) | algae metagenome | isolation source: Komarekiella atlantica HA4396-MV6 and co-occurring heterotrophs from... | place: USA: Theobald House, Kauai, HI | collected 2009-07-29 | reverse complement strand
AGCCGCGCTACGTCATCTCGATGGGCTCGTGCGCCAATGGCGGCGGCTACTACCACTATTCCTATTCGGTCGTGCGCGGCTGCGACCGCATCGTGCCGGTCGACATCTACGTGCCCGGCTGCCCGCCGACGGCAGAGGCGCTGCTCTACGCCGTCCTGCTGTTGCAAAAGAAGATCCGCCGCACCGGCACCATCGAACGCTGAGGTGATGTGATGACAACCCAAATCCTATTTGGCGTCGCAGGTGGCGTGGCCGCGCTTTGGCTGGTCGTGCATTTGCTGCTCGGCGGCAAGGACGTCGAGCGCCCGTTGCGGACATCGCAGGCGCTCGACCCGGTGGTCCGCGACACGCTGCATTTGTGCTGGCACTGCGTGACGGTGACGGTCGCGATCATGGCCGTCCTGTTCCTTCTCGCCATCCTGACCGCGCGGCCGGATTTCGCGATGGCGGGAACGGGTCTAGCCTGGGGCTTCACCCTGGTCGGGATCGCACTGGCGCCGGCCGTGGGCGCCAGTTTTCGCGATTTGCCGCAGGGCTGGCTGTTCCTGCCCATCGCGGCGTTGGGCACGGCCGGGCTGGTTTTCTGAAATGGACGTGCCCCGGCCGCGACGATCATCGGCGGAGATATGCGCCCAGCGCATCGAGCATCGCTTCCCAACCCGTACGATGCCCTTCGACATCGTCCTGTCCGTCGAAATAGAGGCCGTGCTCGATCAGGCGCATCCGGGTGCCGCCGGTTTTCACCTCGAAGGTGATGGCGACCGTGCCGGCGAAACCGAGCCGACCGTCGCTGGCGAGCGAGGTGGCGTAGACGATGCGCCGGCCCGGCTCGATTGCCAGATAGCGGTTTTCGTTGACATATTGCCGGCCGCCATCCGGACCGAAACGGCAGATGTCGGTCTTGCCGACCGCGAAGCGGAACGCATCGAATGTCATCGACCATCCCTCGCCCGGATCGCCCCAAATTCGTTGGGCCTGCTCGTCCGACCAGGCCGCAAACACGGCCTCGACCGGCCGGTCGTAGTCCCTACGCGCATCAACGGTTCCCGTTACGATCGTCATCTCTTGCTCTCCTTCGCGTTGCGTGATCGATGCGAAAGCATGGGCGGATGCGGCGCGCATTCGTAGAGGGAGACTGGACCGTTTCGGGGCTTTTGTGCCATCGTTGAGTCATGCCGATACGACCGAATTCGACCATCCCGCTTCGCGTTTCGATCTTGAGCCTTCCGGAAAGCGGGACCATGGCGGCCTTCGGCCTGCACGAGGTGCTGGGCGACACCCAACGCAACGGGCGGGCCCTGTCCCGCCCGATAAAGCCGACCCTGGTGGCGCGCCGGCAGGGGGCATTCCGTTCCAGCACCGGTCTTCAGGTGACGCCGGAGCAGGGGCTGGATTTGCAATGCGCCGATGTCGTGGTCGTCTGCGACATTCACCTGGACCCGGACGAGACGCCCGAGGGCCGCTGGCGCGACGAGATCGCATGGGTGCAGCGGCACGTCGCATCCGGTGCGCTCGTCTGCTCGACCTGCAGCGGCTCGGTGCTGCTGGCCGAGGCCGGCCTGCTCGACGGCGCCGAGGCGGCGTCGCACTGGACCATGGCCGACCTCTTTCGCGACCGCTATCCGAGCGTCCGGTTCCGGCCGGAGCGCATCCTGTGCGACAGCGGCCGCGGCGGCCGGTTGATCACGACCGGCGGCGCGTCGGCATGGCAGGACCTTGCTCTTTACCTGATCGCGCGCTTCTGCGGCGCCGAGGAGGCGGCGCGGGTCGCGCGTCTCTTCCTGCTGGGCGATCGCGGCTACGGGCAACTGCCCTTTGCCTCCATGGCGCGCCCGCGCCAGCACAGCGACGCGGTCATATCGCGAATACAGGAGTGGCTGGTGGACAATTATGCCGTCTCGAACCCGGTCTCCGCCATGGTCGAGCGCTCCGGCCTCCCGGTCCGCAGCTTCAAGCGCCGCTTTTCCGCCGCGACGGGCTACACGCCGGTCGAATACGTGCAGGCGCTGAGGATCGAGGAAGCCAAGCAGATGCTGGAAAGCGAGGCGACGGCGATCGAGGAGATTTCGGCCAGCGTCGGCTATGAAGACCCGACCTTCTTCCGCAGGCTCTTCAAGCGCCGCGCGGGCGTAACGCCGGCGCAATACCGCCAGCGCAACCGCATCCGGGGTCTGCCCGCATAGTGGCCGTTTTGCCCCGATGCTGGCTTCTCCGCCACTGTCTCGTGCGGACCGGATCGGTCACCGTTGCGACGTGAAGGCGCGATGCGCCTGCAACCGACGGAGACCAACCATGGATTTCTACCACGCACCGGGAAGCAGTTCGCTGGCCACCCACATCATGCTTCGAGAAGCGGCGCTCGATTTCCGGCCGCACAAGGTCGACATCTTCAGCCACACGCTGGAGGACGGCTCCGACTACGCCCGGATCAACCCGAACGGCTATGTCCCGGCGCTCGTTCTCGACGACGGCACGCTCCTGACGGAGAGCGTCGCGATCCTCGACTGGCTCGCCGGCTGCGCCGAAGCCCCTGGGTTGGACGATGAGGCCGGGCGGCTGCGGCATCTGCAGATGCTCGCCTTCATGTCGAGCGAGCTGCATAAACCGTTCATTCCGCTGTTCTTCACCGAGGACGAAGAGGAGCAGACGCGCCTGCGGCACGCCCTGGAACCGCGCCTGGCCTGGATCGGCGCGCGCGTGCAGGGCGCCTATATGTTCGGCGACCGCTTCACCAGCGCCGACGCGATGCTCTACGTCATGCTGCGCTGGGCCGAAATGACCGGCGTCGCATATCCCGGCGGGCTGAACGGCTTCATCGAACATGTGGAGGGGCGCCGCTCCGTACGCCGCGCGCTCGCCGACGAAGGCCTGGAGCCGCTTCGCACCGTCGCCTAGCTCCGCTGCCATTACCTCCCACGTAATCGATTTGCCTCCGGCCTGAGTTCATACCGAGCCGTCACCAACACGGAGCTCACCCCATGATCACCCTCAAGAAAGTACTTAACCTCGACGCCGTCACCTGCGCGCTGATGGGCGTCGCCCTGACCGTGGCGGCGGCACCGCTGTCGACGCTGCTGGCGCTGCCGCAAAGCCTGCTCTTCTATGCCGGCTGCCTGCTGTTTCCGATCGCCGCCTTCATGGCGGTGCTCGCCCGGCAGGCGATGCCGTCGCCTGCCGGCGTGTGGCTCGTCATTTTGGGCAATGCTGGTTGGATTGTCGCCAGCATCGCCGTTCTGGCCGTGGCCGGGCCGAACCTTCTGGGCGTCGGCTTTCTTGTCATGCAGGCGTTGGTCGTCGCCCTGCTGGCGCTCGCCGAGTTCAATGCGCTGGCCCGTCGCCCGGCCGGCATCGCGTGAGGAGCGGGACGATGACCCGCATTTTGTCCCGCCGCACGATCCAGGCCTCCCTCGCAGTCTTGCTCGCCATCCTCCCCGCAACCGGGGCTGCCTCCGGGCAGGCCCCGACCAATTCCGGAGCACCGCACATGAAAGTTCGCGACCTCTATCCTCTCGTCACGACGCCCGCTCTCGCAGACGTGCGCGACTTCTATGTCGGCCATTTCGGCTTCGAGGTCGCGTTCGAGGCCAGTTGGTTTCTCTACCTCGTCGGCCCCGGCGAGGACGGCACCCGGGGCGCCACGCTCGCCTTCATGCACCCGGATCATCCGTCCAACCCTCCCGGTCCCGAAACCTTCAATGGCCTCGGCATGATCCTCACCGTGGAAGTCGGCGACGCCGCCGCCGTCTTCGAGCGCCTCGAGGGTGGCAATGCGCCCATCGTTCACCCGCTCACCGACGAGGCATGGGGCCAGCGCCGCTTCATGACCCGCGATCCGGCCGGCGTCCTCGTCGATGTCGTCGAACAGATCGCACCGGCCGAAGGCTTCTGGGATCGGTACATGACCCAGGAATGACCCGAGAAAGCGGACGCCACGGCATATGCAGTGGCGTCCGTTGCCTTTGGTTGATATCGCAGACAAGCTTCGCGTCGGCCAACCGGAAACGCTGATTTGAAGCAGGTTTCGCGAGCGCGCCGGACATCTTCGAAGCGCTGCCGATGCTTGATGATTGTCCGCTTGTGGTCGTCAGATCACTGAGAAGCGTGTGGGCCGACGCTGCACCATGCTGCCTTCGGTTGACGCGAGCGGCGCAACAAATATACATTGTATATATGAACACGCCGTTTCCGAGATCGAACATGCTTCTGGCGATTTCAATCCTCGCACTTCTCCTCGTGGCGGTGACAATGGCGCTGTCTCTCGCCCACGCGCTCGAGTTTCCGGGCAAGCTGCGGCTCGACGAGGCGACCTACAGGGCGGTGCAGGCGATCTACTACCCCGGTTTCACCGTTGGAGGCCTCGTCGGCGAACTGGGCGGAATGCTGGTGCTCGCCGCCTTGCTTTGGCTCACTCCGTCGGAGTCCGGTCGGTTCTGGTTCATCGCTGCGGCGCTTGGCCTGATGATCGCCTGCCACGCCACCTACTGGATCGTCACCCACCCGGTGAACGCGGCCTGGCTCCAGGAAACGGAGCTTGGCTCGGCGAGCCGGTACTTCTTCGGCATGTTTTCCGCGCCCTCCGCCGATTGGCGGCACATGCGCGAAGTCTGGGAGTGGTCGCACGTGGCGCGCGCCTGCCTGGCGATGCTCGCCTTCCTCTCGATGGCGCTTGCAGTCGCAACATGACCCGCAAGCCATCGTCCTTGCCTGTTCGAGCCGGACCGGAGAAGGCCAGACGCCGTGACCTGACGCGTGAGAAGTTGGTCATCGCGGCGATTGCCCTTCTCGATGCCGGCGGCGTCGGCGCCTTGTCGATCAGGGCGCTGGCGGACGCGGTCGGTGTGACGCCGATGGCGATCTACAACCATTTCGACAGCAAGAACGCGCTGCTCGTGGCAGTCGCGGACGGGATCGTCGGCAGCGCCGAGTTCGACGGCGGGTATTTGGACTGGCGGCGGCAGCTCCACCATTGCTTCACCGTTTTGCGCGGTCTGTGCCTGCGTCATCCCGCGCTCCCCGCTTTGCTCGAACAGGACCGCGCAATCCCAGCCTCCGCGTCCGAGCCGATGCAGGTCACCGTGCGGGCGCTGCATGCGGCGGGCATGAGCGAGATCGATGCTCAGCGCACCTTTTTCCTGCTCCTTGGCTACACGCTCAGCCAGACAGCTTACCAGGCACGCCCCATCCCCCGCCTCGATCTCTTGCGGCGCGATGCAAGCTCCGAATTGCCGGCCTGGGATTTCGACGAGAGCTTCAGCTTTGGACTCGGCCTCGTGCTGGACGGGATAGACACCGCGCTTCCCGCACGATCCGATGCAACTGGCAATCGCCCTGCCTGACGAAGACCCAGCACCTCTTTTGATCCTGCAGTTTCCGACAACATCCGTTGACGTCCGAAAAATTCGCGGATATTTCTTATCCATGATAAGGCAGGCAAGATGAAGCTCGGCGACGGCGTCGAACAGGCGATACACAGTGTGACGATGCTGGCGGGACTTTCTCCCGGCGGCGTTCTGTCTGCCGCAGCCCTTGCAGAGTTTCATGGCGTGTCGGCAAGCTATCTGCTGAAGCACCTGCAGGCGTTGTCGGGAGCCGGCATCGTCCGCACTCTTTCCGGCCCGAAGGGTGGCTATCGCCTGGCGCGGTTGCCTGCGAAGATCACGCTGCTTGACATCGTGCTCGCAGTGGAGGGGCCTGAACCAGCGTTTCGCTGCCACGAAATCAGGCGGCGCGGGCCGAACCCGCCCGCATCCCATCTGCTCACCAAGCCCTGCGGCATCAATGCGGCCATGCTGCGTGCAGACCAGGCATACCGCGCGGAACTGCGGCGCGTCAGCATCGCGGATATCCTGATGGAACTGGGCGATCTCGACGACGGCACTATCGCCGCGAGAAGTTGCTCATTCCTGGACGTTCACGAGCGAAAATCAGGCAGCACGGACTGACCCGAATTCAAAGTTTCCCGCGCCACCAACAAGGAGAGCTACCATGAAGGCACGTTTCGATTTCCCGACAGTGGCGCCGGATGCGTATAAGGCGGTCGCTGCGCTGGACAAGTACGTCCGGGAAGACGCCGGGATCGACCATCGACTCCTCCATCTGATCAAACTGCGTGCCTCGCAGATCAACGGATGCGCCTACTGCGTCGACATGCACGTCCGTGAAGCGCGCCGCGATGGTGTTGGCGAGCAATGGATCAATCTGATCAGCACGTGGCAGGAGTCGCCGGTGTTCAATGATCGCGAGCGGGCTGTTCTCGCCTGGACCGAAGCGCTGACGAATGTCGCCCAAACGCGGGCGCCGGACAAAGATTTCGAACCCTTGCGCGCCTTCTTTTCCGAGGCCGAGATCACGAAACTCACAGTGGCGATCGGCACGATAAATGTCTGGAACCGGCTCTGCGTCGGCTTCCGCTCACAGCATCCGGTAGACAGGGCCAAGCAGGCGGCCTGAGTTCCCACGCGGCAGGTGGACTCTGGATCGACTTACAGTATTTCGCCCTTGGATCGTGCGATGGCCAGGATAAGTCCGCGGCAGTACACGTTTCTCCGCATAAAGGTTTGTCATTGTGCCGCTGACCTTAAGTTAAAAGGCGCGCAGGATGACACGGCAGATCAACGCCTCGGCCGCTACGCCGATGAGCAGGGCCTCCGAACTGCAGCGTCATCAGCAAGCATCGCGGCGATCGTCGATGGCCGCAGCGTTTTGTGAAATCAGATGAGACAGTTAGCTATTGATCCAGCGCTGCTGTGGAATGACGATCTACGAGTTCAATGGATAGCAGCACATGATCCTTGTGGCGACCATCTTTAATGAGGCACAGAATTCTGGCGACAGTTTCAGCGCCGATCCTACGTGAAGGGATATGAACGGTCGTCAAGGACGGTGAGACATGGGCAGAAAGTTCGATGTCGTCAATTCCAGCGATCGAAATGTCGCTTGGCACAGAGATGCCTCGCGAATTGCATTCGGCGATTGCGCCGATTGCGATGAAGTCTACGGTGCCGATCAAGGCGGTCGGACGATCTGTGAGTTCGAGCAGAATGCTGCATCCGACGCGACCTCCCGGCACTGAGAGTGACTGCTCGGTGTGATAGGCTACGGGTAACGCAAGCCCTGCCTCTTCCATCGTTTCACGGACACCGCGAAATCGTTCTCGCTGACGGTCGTTGTGCCGAAGATGACCGGTAATGACGCCAATTCGCCGATGTCCCAGCGACATCAAATGCCGCGCCACGATGCTGCCAGCGGCGAAATTGTCCACGCCTACACAAGCATGGTCCGGGTGTCCGCACCACATCTGAACCACTGGCGTGCCGGATCGCTCGATAAGTTGCCACGTAGCGTCTGGCCGACTTCCGCCAACAAGAACGATCCCGTCCACGCCGTGAGAGAGCAATTTGTCCGCTGCTGCAAACTCTCCGGCGGGATCATATTCGTGGGAAGCGACGAGAAGCTGGTAATCGGCGGCGGCAAGTGTCCGCTGCATTTCCTGCAACGTGTCCGAGAAAATCGGGCTGTTCAGCGTTGGTATGACGACGCCGATGGTGTTGGAGCGGCCGGAGGCCAGCGTGCTCGCAACCCTGTCGTGACGGTATCCGATCTTTGCGGCAGCTTGGCGGACGCGTTCCAGCGTGTCGGCGCGCAGAAGTTCAGGCTGCGAAAGCGCTCGCGAGGCGGTCGCAAGCGATACGCCCGCTTCTTGGGCGACATCGGACAGGCTGGCTTTTGGGCGGCGACGCATGACATTCATTCTGCAAACTTTCATCGCATAAAACACCAGGGAACTGCCGCGCGCAACGCTTAACGGAGGAAACGAATTGACGTATGCATGAAAAGTATGTAAGCGCTTACATGTGAGATCATTTGGGAGGATGATGTGACAAGGCGCCTGAAAATCGGCGGAGCCACGATGATCGTACTGATCATGCTGTGGTTCTTGGCAACGAGCGTGACGGGGATGATCCCGGAGGGTCGTTTTCCTTCGCCGGAGGCCACGATTGCCGCTTTGTCGCACGTCCAGTTCCGCGGCTATGCCGGCGGCGTGCTGACCGAACACATCCTCAACTCCGTTCGGCTCGTCCTGATGGGCTTTGTCGTCGCGGTCGTGACCGGAGTGCCGCTCGGCCTGCTCATGGGCTGGAATCGCACGGCGGAAGCCTTGATCAATCCGATCTTCCTGATCGTGCGTCCCATTCCGCCCCTGGCCTGGATCCCGCTGGCGATCCTGTGGCTCGGACTTGGCGATGCAGCGAAGATCATGGTGATCTGGTTCGCCGCATTCGTGCCTTCCGTGATCAATTCATATGCCGGCGTAAGGAACATCGAAAAGCCGACGCTCGAGGCGGCTGCGATGCTCGGCACGCCTCGCTGGCGTTTCATCCGCGAGGTGATGCTGCCGGCCGCGAGCCCGATGATCTTTACCGGTCTACGCCTTTCGCTGCAGGCGTCATGGACGACGCTTGTGGCCGCCGAACTCGTCGGTGCGTTCTACGGACTTGGAAGGGTCCTGAACGTCGCGCAGCAGGATCTTTATCCAGGAATGATCCTCGTTGGAATGATCGCGGTCGCTATTCTGGGATGGGCCACGACGAAGGCCTTGGCCGTTCTGGAGGCAAGGGCGCTCAACTGGAACCAGGCCGCCGCCTTGGCCGGGAAAGGGTAAGCGATGCCGAGGCAAATTGACTTCACGCGTTCCGTCCTTCTTGGGTTTCTCGGGCTCGCGGTCTTCATCGGTTTCTGGCAAGGCCTTTCGGCCGGGGGGGTGGTATCCAGTGTGTTCCTGCCGGGGCCGCTCGAGGTGCTGGATCGGTTCACCGATCTGCTGACAAGACGATTTGCCGGAGCGACCTTGCCGGCGCACCTGGCCGCGAGCTTCGAACGGTTCGCCTACGGTTTTGTCCTTGCTGCAGTGATCGGCGTTCCGCTCGGCCTCCTAATGGGATGGTTTCGCATTCTTGACGAAGTCGTCTCCCCCATTTTCGACGGCCTTCGCTTCATCGCGCCGATCGCCTGGGTTCCGTTCGCCGCGCTGTGGTTCGGCACCGGTATCGGGGGCCCGATACTGATCATCTTCGCGGGTGCGTTTCCGCCTTGCGTCATCAATGCCTATCGCGGCGCGAAGTTCGTCGATCCGTGGCTGATCGAAGCTGCACGGATGCTGGGGACGCCAAATTTCCGAGTCATCACCGAGATTCTGCTGCCGGCTTCGGTTCCGTCGATCATTTCGGGATTGCGCGTCTCTGCAGGTCTTGGCTGGCAAAGCTTGGTCGGTGCCGAACTGATCGTGGCCTCGACCGGGGTTGGCTATCTCATGGTCCAGGGCCAGGCAAACGTTTCGACGGTCACCGTGATGTCGGGAATGATAGCGATCGGACTGGTCGGTCTCGCGCTCGACACCGCCCTTCGCCTTGCCGAGCGGGTCATTCTGCGCCGCCGCGGTCTTGAGATTTAGAGGAGATCCTATGGGTGTCATCCGTTTCGACAATGTGGGTCGCACTTTCGGCGCCAAGTCGAACCCGTTCGTCGCGCTCAAGGATATCGAGCTTCAGGTCGACGACAAGGAGTTCGTTGCCATCGTCGGGCCGTCCGGGTGCGGCAAGACCACCTGTCTGCGGCTGGTTGCCGGCTTCGATTTTCCAAGTTCCGGGAGTGTCCTGGTCGACGATCAGTCGATCCGGCGCCCAGGTCCCGAGCGGGCCGTCGTCTTCCAGCAGTTCGCGCTGTTTCCCTGGAAGACCGTGCGCGAGAACATCGACCTGGGATTGCGCAACCAGAAGGTCGCAAAGAGCGAGCGGGACAAGCGAACCGACAGCATTTTGCAACTGATGAACCTGACCACCTATGCCGGGCATTTTCCCCATCAGCTCTCCGGTGGAATGCAGCAGCGCGTGGCGATTGCGCGAGCGTATGTGCTCGATCCGGACGTTCTCCTGATGGACGAGCCGTTCGGCGCGCTCGACGCCCAGACACGGGTCGTCATGCAGGAGGAACTCGTCCGCTTGGCCCGCCGCAATCCCCGGACGGTGCTGTTCATCACCCATGCCGTGGAAGAGGCCGTCTATCTGGCCGACCGCGTCGTGATCATGACGCGGGCACCAGGGCGCATCAAGGAAATCCTCGACGTCCGGTCGATCCGCGAGCGCGAGAAATGGGACAGCCACGAGAAGATCGAAGACGTGATGGATCTGGAAAGCTTCGTGCACCTGCGCACTCACATCTGGCGCAGTCTACGTGAGGAAAAGGCGGCTGCGACCGCCTGACGAATGCAAACTGGAACGACCAACGGGAGGATGACATGAAAACGCATTTCGCAGGCCTGGGCCTTGCTGCACTCATTGCCTCGACCGCATTGCCGGCTCAGGCCCAGGACCTGACCCCGATCAATGTCAGCTATCAGCCAGCGCTTTACTGGGCATTGCCATTCTACCTGGCGACCGAAATGGAGTGGTGGGCGGAAGTTGGCCTCGAACCTTCGTTCACGACGTTTCCTGCCGGTGCGCCGCAGATCGCCGCCGCCCAGGCCAATGACTGGGATGTCGGCGGCACGGGGTCCGTTCCGGCAGTTCTGGGGGCCGCGCGTTTTGGCCTCAAGACGATCGGCATCACCAATGACGAGTCCGCTGCGAACGCGCTCATGGCGCGTCGCGAGATCATCGAGGCCCTTCGCGCCGATCCGTCCTCGATCGCCGGGCAGAGCATCCTGCTGACCACCAACTCGACAGTCGACTACGCGACGCAGGCGTGCCTGCGAATGTGGGGCGTCGATCCGAGCACGGTCGAATTCGTGAACCTCGCGCAGGCCCAGATCATTTCCGCGGTCATTTCGCGCAATGGCGATATTGCAGGCGTATGGGCGCCCAACACCTACACCCTGCAGGAGCGTGCCGAGAGCGATTACCTTTGCTCGGGAGCCGATGCAGGTGCGGTCGTTCCGGGCGCGCTCGTCGTGCGACCCGGTTTTGCAGAAGAAAGCCCCGAACTGGTCGCTCGCTTCCTGGCGGTCTACCTGCGCGGATGGGCCTGGGCCGAAGCAAACCCGGACGAAGCGCGAGAAATGCTCGTCGATTTCTATTCCGAGGGCGGCGTCGAGATTTCGGACGAGGCCGTCAATGCCGAGTTCGATCTGCGTCCGACGTTCAATCTTGAAGAGCAGATCGGCATTCTCGATCGCGCCGATGGGCAGTCCGACGTCGATGAATGGCTGTCGTCGATCGGCAGCTTCATGGCCGATGTCGGCACCTTCGAGCAAAACCCGAGCGCTGCGGACTACATCGATCCAAGCTTCATGTCGCTGGTGATGGATGATCCCGAACTGGCCGCCTTCGCAACCTTGCAGGACTGACAATCTCGCGCCCCGCTTTCGGGCGGGGCGCTTCAATCAGGAATGAGACGCCGATGCCTATTCAATATCTCAAGAAGGCCAGCAAGAGTCCCGAAACTGAAACCGGCAACGCGCAAACGGTCGTCAGCGAAATGCTGACACGAATCGAAAGCGAAGGCGAAGACGCCGTCCGTGATTACGCCAGGACACTCGACCATTGGGATGGCCCGATCGTGGTCTCGCGCGAGGAAATGGATAGCCGCGCCGCCGAAGTGCCGGCGCAGGTCCGCGAGGACATCGCCTTCGCCGCCTCCGAGGTCCGGCGCTTCGCGCTGGCGCAAAAAGACTCGGTGAAAGACTTCGAAATAGCCATGGGCTCCGGTCTGATCGCGGGCCAGCGAATGGTGCCGTGCAACGTCGCCGGCTGCTACGTGCCGACCGGTCGGTATGCGCATATCGCATCGGCGATCATGTCGGTCGCCACCGCCAAGGCGGCCGGCGTCAAGACAGTGATCGCCTGTTCGACGCCGTTTCGTGGCGGCGCCATGCACCCACATGTCCTCTACGCGATGAGGGAAGCAGGGGCCGATGTCGTCCTCACACTGGGAGGCGTGCAGGCCATCGCTTCCATGGCCTTCGGTCTGTTCACGGGCCGCCCCGCGGACATCATCGTCGGGCCAGGCAACAAGTACGTCGCCGAGGCCAAGCGGATGCTGTTCGGCAAGGTGGGTATCGATGTGTTCGCGGGTCCCTCCGAAGTCGCCGTGATCGCCGACGAGACGGCCGATCCCGAAATCGTCGCTGTCGATCTCGTTGGTCAGGCTGAACATGGCCATGAAAGCCCGGCCTGGCTGTTCACCTCGTCCCGCACGCTTGCCGATCGGGTCATGGCGCGAATGCCCCAACTGATCGCCGACCTGCCCGAACCTGCACGGTCGGCAGCGGATGCCGCGTGGCGCGACTATGGGGAGGTGATTCTCTGCGATACGCGTGCGGAAATCGTCGAAATATCGGACCGGTATGCGAGTGAGCATCTCGAGGTCCATGCGGCCGATCTTGATTGGTGGCTCGGCAATCTGACCAATTACGGTTCGCTCTTCCTCGGCGAGGAAACGACGGTCGCCTTTGGCGACAAGGCATCCGGGCCGAACCATATCCTTCCGACGAAGTTTGCTGCCCGGTACTCGGCAGGTCTGTCGGTCCATAAGTTCCTGAAGCCGTTGACCTGGCAAAAGGCTGATCGAGAAGCTTGCAAGACCCTGTCTTTGGCAACGGCTCGCATCTCGCGACTGGAGGGCATGGAGGCCCACGCCCGTACTGCCGACGTGCGCATGGCCAAATACTTCCCGGGACACAATCTCGATCTGGGCAAGCCGGTCGAGTCGCTCCAGTGAACGTGACGAGGACCTTCGATCTCGGCGTTCCACCGCCGATCCCCGAACCGGCGCATCGGCGCGTTTCGAATCTGCTGGCGAGCGGACGACTGCATCGTTATCGCGAGGGTGTTGCCGCTCCAGGTGCCGCTGCAAAGCTCGAGATCGCGTTCGCCGAACTTATCGGCAGCCGCTATGCCGTGTCCGTGAATTCGTGCGGGAGTTCGATGTACCTCGCCCTGATCTGCTCGGGAGTAACGTCCGGCGACCCTGTTCTCATGGGCGCCTTCACGCTTGCGCCAGTTCTGGGCGCGATTGCGAATGCAGGCGGGCGGCCGGTGCCGGTCGAAATCACGGAAGACCTGGTCATCGACTTCGACGATCTGGAGGCAAAGGCAAAGGCATCCGGCGCACGCCATCTGCTCGTTTCGCACATGCGCGGGCATGTCTGTGACCTGGCTGAATTGGCACGGATCTGCGAGCGCCTCGATCTCGTGCTCATCGAAGACTGCGCGCATACGTTGGGAGCGACGTGGGATGGCCGGCCGACAGGAAGCTTCGGCAATGTCGGATGCTTCAGTTTCCAGTCGGCAAAGCACATCAATGCGGGCGAAGGCGGAATACTGGTCACCGACAATGCCGAGATCGCCGCGCGCGCGATACTCCACTCCGGCAGCTACATGCTCTACCGTCAGAACGGGACGTGCCCGCCGGAAGACGTCATGGATCTCTGGCGGGATCGATGCGCCAACTTCAGTTTGCGCCTGTCCGAACTGGCGGCAGAGCTGGCGCTTGCTCAGTTGGGCGACATTCCGGCGCGCGCGCGCGACTGGAACTCAAGCCATGACCGGATTGCGGCGGGGCTGTCGGCTGTCGAAGGCATCGTTCTGCCAGACCGTCCCCCGGCCGAAGAATACGTCCAAAGCTCCCTGCAATTTCGCCTTCCCGAATTTTCCGCCGATCGGATGGCAATTTTCGTCGCGGCGTGTCGCGACCAGGGCGTCTACGTCAAATGGTTCGGCATAGCCGAAGCCGAAGGTTACACGAGCGCGCCGCGCCATTGGTCGGCATTGCCCGGATCGCCCGAAGCGAAGCGAACGCAAGCGATCCTGAATACGCTTTGCGATGTCCGCCTGCCGCTCGGCCTCGCTTCAGGCGATTGCGACCAGATCGTCGCGGTGATCGCATCTGCGCATGCGGCTACCGTCAGGGTGTCGACGTGACCCGGCTCACGCATCTATTCGATCTGCGGGGCAAGCGCGCGCTTGTGACCGGCGGCAGTTCCGGTCTCGGGCTCGCGATGGGGCGCGCTCTCGGGTTGCAAGGCGCGGAAGTCCATCTGGTCGCCCGGTCTTCGGATCGTCTGGGCGAGGCTGCGAGCGCTCTTTCTTTCGAAGGCATCGAGGCCTCGAGACACGCCGCCGACCTCGCCGATCCGGCGTCGATCGCCCGGCTCGCAGCGTCTGTCCAGTCCGTCGATATCCTCGTCAACGCTGCCGGCATCAATCTCCGCCAGCCATTCGGTGCCGTTACCGTTGACGCTTTCGATCTGCATATGGCGATCCACCTGCGCGCTCCCTTTCTTCTCGCGCAGGCGTTTGCGCCGGGCATGAAGGATCGCGGATGGGGCAGGATCGTCAACGTCGCGTCGTTACAGTCGGTCCGGGCATTTCCTGACTCCGCACCTTACGGCGCCGCAAAGGGCGGCATCACGCAACTCACGCGCGCGATGGCCGAGGAATGGTCGGCATATGGCATTACCTGCAACGCGATCGCGCCCGGCTTTTTTCGCACGCCTTTGACCGAAGCTGTGTTCGCCAACCCCGAAAAGGCCGAACGGAACGCAATGCAGACCGCCATCGGCAGGAACGGAGAACCGGACGACATTCACGGGCTTTGCGTTTTTCTCTCATCCGACGCTTCGGCCTACCTCACCGGCCAGACGATCTTTCTCGACGGAGGGTTCACTGCAAAATGAGCGCGACGATGCAGGCCCTCGTCTACATGGCACCCAACATGCTCACTCTCCGGCAGGTCGCGATGCCCGAGCCCGCTTTGGACGAGGTGCTCGTGCGTGTCGCGGCTGTGGGTATCTGCGGGTCGGACATGCACGCCTATCATGGCCATGACAGCCGCCGCCCCGCGCCCCTGGTCCTGGGCCACGAGGCCGCCGGCACGATCGTCTCCGGCCCACGGGAAGGCGAGCGGGTGACAATCAATCCGCTCGTCGTCGATCCTACTTGTGAGGCAGCTCTGGCTGGCCGGCCGCACCTTTCACCAACACGCCAAATCATCTCCATGCCGCCGCGCCCCGGGGCATTTGCCGAGTTCGTGACCATCCCCGAGCGCAACGTCCTGCCGATCAGCGTTGGGCTCGATTTTCGCAAGGCCGCGCTTGCAGAGCCGATCGCTGTTGCCTGGCACGCGGTTCGCATCGGTCTGGAGCGCCTCAGTCAGATTTCGGAAACCGCAAAGGTTCTCGTCATCGGTGGCGGTGCGATCGGAATAGCCGCTGGCCTCGTTGCCCGGCGCGCCGGTGTGGCCGCTCTGTGGATCGCCGAACCGAACGCCCGGCGCCGTGCCCTGATTGCCGAGCAAGAGAACCTCCGAACCTTCGATCCCATGACGGCAGCTTTCGCCGAGGATGTCGATCTGGTGATCGATGCGGTCGGGGCGACATCGACGCGAGCGGCGGCCTCCCGGCTCGTGCGTCCAGGAGGCGTGATCGTCCACGTCGGACTTTTGCCCGGCATGGATGGGTTCGACATCCGGCGGCTGACCTTGCAGGAAATCACGATCTGCGGCTCGTATTGCTACACCCCCGACGATTTCTCGCAGACCCTGGCAGCGATCGAGGCCAGAGAACTCGGATCGCTTGACTGGTTCGAAGAACGATCCCTTTCCGAGGGGCAGCGGGCATTCGCGGACCTGGATGAAGGCAAGGTCGCCGCTCCGAAAATCGTCCTCATACCGCCCGCGTGAGGACGTCCCTGTTCACGTGCCCGGCTTGTCGTGCACGTTCTCGAAGAACACGTCCTGCCATGTCGTCCCCTCCGCCTTCAACGTGCCAATGCGCGTCATGAAGTCGAGATAGGTGCCGATATTGTTCGGCGTCGTGGTGTATTCGACCTGCGGATCGGTGATGATCTGACGAACGAGTTCGGGCGTCGATCCGTCGCCGCCAAGGCGCACATAGGTGTCGACGGCGCCGTCTGTGTCGCTGTTGATGATCTCGATGGCATCCTCCAGCGTCTCGACGAATGCCTGATAGATCAGAGGATTTTCGTCCTTGAAGTTGCTCGAGGCCCACACGACGTTGAACGTCGCCGGTCCCCCGAGCACGTCGTAGGAATTCAAGACGGTGTGGACGCCCTCGTTCTGGAGCTCCAGGTCCTGGACCGGGGACGCGGTGAAGTGAGCGGTCACTTCCTGACCGGCCATCAGCGCGGCCATGCCGTCGGGATGGGACATGGTCACGGTGAACTGGTCGAGCCGACCGTGCTCGCCTTCGCCGAATTCCTTCTCGGCCGCCATCTGCAGCAGAATCGCCTGGATCGACACCTTGACGGCCGGCAGCGCGATCTTGTCGGCGGAGGTGAAATCCGCGATCGACCTGATCTCCTCCTTGTTGCTGTTGAGGAGCAGGGGCATGGAATTCATGGCCGACACGCCCTTGACCTCGACCGACCGACCCTCGGTCCGCTCGCGCAGGATGAGAAGCGGAGGCACGCCGCCGGCAGCGAACTGGATGCTGTTCGAAAGCAGCGCGTCGTTCATGGCGGCGCCGCCGGCCAGCGTGGCGAAGTTGACCTTGAGGTCGGCGACGCCGAGCTCTGCCGCCCGTTCCTGGAGCAGGCCGCGATCTTCCATGATCATCAGCGGCAGATGGCCCAGGCTGGGCTGCCGCGCGATGGTGATCTCGGCCATCTCGGCCTGCGCGACGGCGACGCCTGAAAGAGTGATCGCCGCGGCCAGCGCGTATTTTCGAAACGACATTTTTCCATTCCTCCCTTGGATTGATGACGGGGGCTTGGCGCCCTTCTTGTTCAGTGGCCGCTGCCGCTCGGAGCGGGCAGGCCGGCGATGACGACGTTGACGCAGGCGACCTTGCCGCTGGCGATGGCGCGTTCCAGCGCCGCGTCGAGATCGCTCGCCTGTTCGACATACTCGCCGTGGCCGCCGAGCGCGGCGACGGCGAGATCGTAGCGAGCAGGCGACAGCTCGCAGCCGATGAGGCGGTCAGGCCCGTATTGGCGCAGTTGGATCTGGTGCTCCGCGTTCCAAAGCCCGTCATTGCCGACCACGACGACGAAGGGCGTGCCGGCGCGGGCGGCGGTTTCGAACTCGGCGAGGTGAAAGCCTACAGTGCCGTCGCCGATCAGGACGACTATCGTTGCATCCGGATCGGCGATACTCGCTCCAAGACCGTAGCAGGGGCCGCCGCCGATGGCGCCCGAAGGACCGTTGACGATGCGGCGGGCGCCGCGCGTTCCGGCCTGCGCCCATTGGCCGAACTCGCCGCCGTCACAGACCACGATCGAGCGTGCCGCTTTATCGAGGCTCCGTTGGACGGCGGCGCAAAGTCCGCCCGAAGTGATGCGGCCGGATGTCGGGTCGGTTTCCGCGAATGCCGCGCGCCAGCGTGTGGCTTCGCTGACGCGCAACCGCCAGTCGTTTCGTGCGCCCTTGCCCGCCGGTTGGTCGAACATGGCGTCGGCGACGCTGCGCGGCGTCGCTTTCAGGTCCAGCAGGATGCGCTCGCCCAGATTGGAACGCGCGCGCGCGATCTCGGCATCCTCGGCATTCACGACGATCCACCGCGCTCGGGCCGCCGGCTTGCCGAAACCGAGCGTGAAGTCGACCGGCTTGCCCAGCGCGACGATCAGATCCGCATCGGCGACGATCGGCCCGATCGCGCCCAGCGAGGGATCGTTGAGACCGCGTGGGCTTTCCATCGCGATCACCGGCGCGTCGAGATGGTCGGCGAGCTGTGCGGTGAGGTCCCCCGTCCGGCTTGCGGACATCGCAGGCCCAAGGAGGACGAGCGGCCGATCCGCGTCGGTGATGTGCTTTGCGATGTTCGCGACCTGTGCGTCTTCAACCGGTTCGGCGGCCGGCCGCATCTCCCCGGCCGTTGGAATCTCGACGTCCGAACTTGCCTCGAGCACGTCGAAGGGCAGGGCGATGTGAACCGGACCGGGACGGCCCGACAGCGCAACCCGCGCCGCTTGGATCAGCGCGTCGCGGAGCTCCGCTGCCGATTTCGGCCGCAGCGAAAGTTTGGTCAATGGCGAGGTCAGGGCGACTTGGTCGAGTTCCTGAAAGGCGCCGCGCCCGTCCTGTGCCACCGAGGAGTCCCCGGTCAAGAGCAGCACCGGACTTTCGGAAAGGCGTGCGCTGAAGAGCGGCCCGAGCGCGTTCGCAGCCCCCGGCGCAGCGGTCACGAGCGCAACGCCGAGCGTTCCGGTCAGTTGTGCATGGGCATCGGCCATGAACACCGCCGCGGCCTCGTGGCGCGTGTGGATGATGCGCAGCCCCGTATCGAGGCACGCGTCGTAGATCGGCATGATCTGATTGCCAGACAGCGAGAAGATCGTCTTCACGCCTGCCGAGGCCAGCGCCCCGGTCACAAGATCTGCGCCTCGCATCTGAACGTCTCCTCCACGCCTGCTGCCGCACCCACGCTCGTGGACGACGATCGGACGTTAAGGGATGGCAGGGCTTAAGGAATGCCGAAAATTCTTGCGCGTCTCGTAACCTGGGCTATCGATCCGCGGCTTCCTTCAGAAGAGTTCGGAGCGATAGTGAAGCTGTTCCGTCAGGCAGTTGCTGCGGCGCAGCTCGACGGGCGTCTTGTCCACCGCATAGGCGACGCGGCTGATCTGGAGGAGCGGATGCCCGACCGCGACGCCGAGCGCCTCGCCGTCCATCGCGTCCGCCGCCACCGCCTTCAGGCGCTCCTTCGAAGACGCGATCGTGACGTTGAATCGAATCGCGTAGAGTCCGTAGAGATTGTTCGGAAGCTCCGTCGTTTCGAGATCGGGAAAGTCGGTTCTCGGCACGCTGATCGTTTCGTGGATCGCCGGCGCGCCGGAGATGGAGCGCAGGCGCCTGATGCGGACGACTTCCTCGCCCGGTGCGCGCGCAAGCTGCTCGAGTTCGTGGCTCGTCGCGGGGTGCACACCGATGGATAGAACCGTGCTCTGGGGAAAGGTCCGTGTGCCGGCATCCGGCACGATCTTGAAGAACTGGAACATCACCCGTTCATCGTCATGGGTCGATACGAAGGTGCCGCGGCCCTGCCGCCGAACGACGAGATTGTCCTTCGCCATCGCGTCGAGCGCGCGCCGAACGGTGCCGGGATGGACGCCGAGCTCAGCGGCGATCTGCATTTCAGATGGCAGGAGGGCACCGGGTGCCCACGCCCCGTCGACGATCCGTTTGATCAGCCGGTCGCGCACCTGCTTGTAAAGTGGCTGAAAGCTGAGCGCTTCAGCGTCGGTTGGTGCGGGCATGCCGGAATCTCCAAGGCCGGAAGTGGGTCTGCCCCGATAGCATCCGGCCCCGGCAAAGTCATGTCGGCAGTGCTCTTATAAAAGATATCTAGTATAAGATATAAGAGCTTGGTATGGAACACCCATCGTCCGCCGGCCCCATCTTCATCGGAAGACCACGATGCTCAAGCCCCTGATCCGCGCCCTCCCTGACGGGCCTGTTCGCCACCGCATCGAGAGCGCTCGCTCGCTGGTGCCGGGCATTCTCGTCGCATCCACAATCGCACTGGCGGCCACGTTTCTGTCCGACCACTATGGCGGGCCCGTCATGTTGTTCGCGCTTCTGCTGGGCATGGCGTTCAACTTCCTGTCGGCGGATGCCAACTGCCGGCCGGGCATCGATTTTTCGGCACGCACCATCCTTCGCATCGGCGTTGCTCTGCTCGGCGCGCGGATCACCATCGAGGCCGCGGCGAGCCTCGGCCCGCTGCCGATCCTGCTGGCCGTCGGCGGTGTCGTCGCGACCATTGCGATGGGCATGGCGCTCGCCCGCCTCTTCGGTTTCGAAACGCGATTCGGTCTCCTCACGGGCGGCGCGGTCGGCATCTGCGGTGCCTCCGCCGCGCTCGCCATCGCCTCCGTGCTTCCCAAGGGTCGGGAGAGCGACACAATCTTCACGGTCATCGCGGTGACGACGTTGAGTACGATCGCCATGGTCGCCTACCCGATCGCTCTGCAAAGCGCTGGCTGGAACGACATCTGGGCAGGCGTCTTCCTTGGAGCGACCATTCATGACGTGGCTCAGGTCGTCGGTGCCGGATACAGCATCTCGACCGAATCCGGCGATGCGGCCACGCTGACCAAGCTCCTGCGCGTCTCGATGCTGGTGCCGGTCGTGCTGGCGATCTCCTTTCTTGTTGCCCAGCGCGGACATGGCAGCGCGGCGCCCAGGCTGCCGGCCTTCCTCGTCGCCTTCGTCCTTCTCGTCGTCGTCAACAGTCTCGGTTTCATCACGCCCTTGATGCGCGATCTCGCCTCCGACGTGTCGCGCTGGGCCCTCGTGGCGGCCATCGCCGCGCTCGGTGTGAAAACGATGCTGGGCGACGTCATGAAAGTCGGTCCGAAGGCGATGCTGCTCGTCGTCATCGAGACAGTCTGGATTGCGGGCCTGGCGATGATTGCCATTCTGTGGCTGGGCTGAGCGGGGCAAAGGCGCTTTGCCTCGCAATGGCGTCCGGTCAAAGAAAAGGCCGAGATGCCTCGGCCTTTCCAGTTCGTAGATGGCGTTCAGTCCTAGCTGCCTTCTTCGTCGTGGATCATCGGGAAGAAGATGTCCTGCCAGTTCTCCGTGGTCGCCTCGACAAGCCCGACCCGGTTCATGAAGGCGAGATAGTCGAGCACCTTTTTCGGCGTCGTCGTCCATTCGGTCGTCTCGGCCGTGATGATCGCGACCGCGTCCTCCTGCGAAAGGTTGGTGCTTTCAGCCTCGATCCAGAGCGCTGCGGCTTCTTCCGGGTTCGCGTCGATGAACTCCATGCTTTCCTTCAGCGCGTCGACGAAGGCCTGCGTGATCTGCGGATTGGCTTCGACGAACCGTCCGCTGGCCCATACCGAGTTGAAGGTGTGCGCCCCGCCGAGGACGTCGTAGCTGTCGAGAACGAGCGTCGCGCGCTCGTCCTTCAGCTCCATTTCCTGAAACGGCGAGGAGCCGAAATGCGCGGTGATTTCCGAACCGCCGCCCATCAGCGCGACCTGCGCGTCGGTGTGGCCCATCGAGACGGTCAAGGGATCGAGCCGATGCTGCTCGCCCTCGCCGAATTCCTTTTCGGCGGCCATCTGAAGGGTCACCGCCTGGATCGAGGTCTTGACCGCCGGAAGCGCGATCTTGTCGGTCTCGGTCAGATCCGCGATCGAACCGACGCCCTCCTTCATGCTGACGAGCTGGATCGGCATCGCGTTCAGCGTGGCGACGCCCTTGACGCCGAGATTTGTCTGGGTGCGGCCCCAGATGGTCAGGAGCGGCCCGACGCCGCCGGACGCGAAGTCGAGATTGCCGGAGATGAGGGCCTCGTTCATGCCCGAACCGCCGGTGAAACGCAGCCACTCGACCGTTATCTCATGCCCCGCTTCCGCGGCGTGCTTTTCCAGGAGGCCCTGTTCCTCCATGACCGTCAGCGGCAGGTAGGAGATGCCCAACTGCTTGGCGAGCCGGACGGTTGACACCTCGGCCATCGCCGCCGAGGGAAGTATGCCGAGCGCCACTGCGGCGAGCACTGCAAGTTTCACATTCACTTTCATGCCGTTCTCCCTGCTTGTCTGGGCTGCGCATCGATGTCCGGTGTGCAGCCGCTCTTCCTTGCCCTGAAGGTGAAGCGGCGCCGGTTGCCCGGCGCCGCGATCGGTCAGCTCGACGAGGTCTGCATCCCCCAGCGCTGGATGGTGCGCCGCTCGATCGTCTGGAAGATCACGTTCTCGACCACGAGGCCGATGATGATGACGGTCAGCAGCCCGGCGAAGACGGCCGAGATGTCGAGCATGTTCTTGTTCTCGAAGATGAACCAGCCGAGCCCGCCCGAGCCGGAGCTGACGCCGAAAACCAGTTCGGCCGCGATCAGCGTTCGCCAGGCGAAGGCCCAGCCGATCTTCAACCCCGTCAGGATCGAAGGGAAGGCAGCGGGTATCAGGATGCGCGTGATGAAGCGAAAGCCTCTCAGCCCGTAGTTCCGGCCCACCATCTTCAGCGTCTTGGACACCGACAGGAAGCCCGAATGCGTGTTGAGCGCGATCGCCCAGGTGACCGAATGGACGAGGACGAAGACGAGGCTGGCGGTGCCCAGCCCGAACCAGATCAGCGCCAGCGGCAAAAGCGCGATGGCCGGCAGCGGATTGAACATCGACGTCATCGTCTCGAGGAAGTCGGTCCCGATCCGCGAGGCCATCGCGAGCGCCGTTAGGAGCGCCGCCAGAACGATGCCGATGCCGTAGCCGATCAGCAGCACCTTGATCGACGACCAGGCGCGCGCCGGAAGTTCGAACGCCGCGACGCTCGACAGGAACGAGGACATCGTCTGCGTGAAGGTCGGGAAAAGCAAATCGTTGTTGAGATAGCGCCCATAGGCCTCCCATGCGAGCGCCAGCACGATGAGGATGACGGCCTTGCGCACGAAACCCTCATTGTAGATCATCTCCAGCGTGGAGAGGGGCTTTTCGACCACCGAGATCTGATCGGCCGACTGCTCGTCATAGAGGATCTCGGGCCGCGCGACCGGATAGTCGATCACCGCTGCCGACGATGCCGTGGCGTTAGGCATGAGCTTGCTCCATTTCCTGGCCGGCAAACAGCATGTGCTGGATGCGCTTTTCGAGCTTGGTGCCTTCGATGGCGTCCGTGGTGGAGTTGAGTTCCGCCTTCACCCGTCCCGGATGCGGCGACAGGAGCAGGATGCGGTTGCCGATCTTGATTGCCTCGGGGATCGAGTGCGTGACGAACAGCACCGTGAACTTAGTTTCCTCCCAAAGCTGCAGCAATTCGTCCTGCATGCGTCGGCGCGTCAGCGCATCGAGCGCCGCGAAAGGCTCGTCCATCAAGAGGATGTCAGGCTCCATCGCCATGCCGCGCGCAATGGCCACGCGCTGCTTCATGCCGCCCGACAGCATGTGCGGATAGCTGTCGGCGAAGCGCGCGAGATTGACCTTTTCGATGTAATGCATCGCGCGCTCGTCGCATTCGCGCTTGCTCATCTTCGTCGCCGATTCGAGCGCGAAGGCGACGTTCTGGCGAACCGTGCGCCACGGCAGGAGCTGGTCGAATTCCTGGAAAACCATCATCCGGTCCGGTCCGGGCTCGCGGATGATCTGGCCCTTCAGGCGCATCTCGCCTTCCGTCGGCGTCATGTAGCCGCCGACCGCCTTCAACAAGGTGGACTTGCCGCAGCCGGACGGCCCCAGAAGAATGAACCGGTCACCCTTGAGAACGTCGAAATTGACCCGATAGGTCGCCGTGATCAGATGGGCCGGCGTCTTGTATTGGAGCGTGACGTCACGCACGCTCAAAAGAGGCGTAGACTCCTGCATTCGTCCTCCCTGTGTCGATCAGGCGTGCAAGGTGTCATCCCCTGCGCGTGCCTGTCGAAGCACCGTATTCTCCTCCTTCGGGCAAATGCCGAAAAAACCTGCGCAGGCCGGTGCGACCTGCTGGCTGCTCTTCCTGTCGTCCAGCCCAAGCCATTTTCGATGCCTGGCCTCGCTTTGCCCTTGACGGCGACTGGCGGAGCATCAAAAAGGTAAGAGAAAAATTTTCTATTGAAAATCAATCAATTCTTTCTGCTATCGAAGATTTTTCTTACAATAGGAGGAGATATCGTGACGATCCGGATGCTGCGCACCTTGTTGGCCGTAGCCGAAAACGGAACATTCACGGCAGCGGCCGAGGCCGTCTTTCTCACCCATGCCGCCGTCAGCCAGCAGATGAAGACGCTGGAGGACGAGTGGTCGGTTCGCATCTTCGACCGGACGCGCCGCACGCCCGAACTGACGCCCCTGGGCCGTGCTCTCGTCGAACAGGCGCGCCAGGTTGTCGCCGCATACGACAATCTCGTCCCCTCCGTGATGGGGGAGGAGGGGCTGCGCGGCGTCATCCATCTGGGCGCCGCGCCGACCACGCTGGTCGGCCTCGTTCCGCTGGCGATCATGCTTCTCAAGCGCGATTTTCCCCGCATCAAGGTCAACGTCGTGCCCGGCCTGACGACGAACCTCCTGCAGCAGGTCGAACGCGGCTCGATAGACCTTGCCATCGTCACGCGACCGCGCGTCGTGCCGCGCAACCTCACCTGGCTGGACATCGCAAATGAGCCGCTCGAACTGCTCGCATCCACCCAAACCGTCAGCGACGATCCGCTGCACCTCTTGCGCACCATGCCGTTCATCCGTTTCTCGCGGCAGGCTGTGGTGGGCGAGATGATCGAGAGCTGGCTGCAGGATCGCAATATAGCCGTGGAGGATTCGATGGAACTCGAAAGCCTCGAATCGATCACCGGCATGGTGCTCGCCAATCTGGGCGTGTCCATCGCGCCGCGGCCATGTGTTTCGCCGGTCAACCCGCTGCCGCTGAAGCACATCCCGCTCGATCCGACACGTCTCTACCGCAATCTGTGCGTCGCCTGCCGCGTCGACCATGTGCGCCCGCGCATGGCGGGCGAAATGCACAAGCGGCTGCTTCAGGCCGCATCGATCGGCTTGTTTGATCCTGAAAAGCTGAAGGGGGACGCGCTTTAATGACGATCGGATATCTCGCCATCCTTCTGGCAGGCGCCGCAGCCGGCGGCTTCATCAACGGGCTGGCCGGTTTCGGAACCGCGCTTCTCGCCCTCGGCTTCTGGCTTCAGATCATGGCGCCGGAGCGGGCTGTCGCGATCGTGGTGGTGATGTCCGTCCTCAGCGGCCTGCAGGGGCTGTGGATCGTGCGCGAGGCGATCGCCGAAAATCCCGCCCGGCTGATGCGCTTTCTCGTTCCCGCGCTGCCGGGCGTGTTTCTGGGAGTCGGGCTTCTGGCGCGGCTCGATGCGACTGCGCTCAAGATCGTGGTCGGCATGTTCTGCCTGCTTTATGGCGGCTTCTTCATCGCCCGGCGTTCGCTGCCGGTCTTTTCGAGGACGACGCCGGTCGGCGACAGCGTTGTCGGCTTTGCCGGCGGCGTGCTCGGTGGCGCGGCGTCCCTGTCGGGTGTCCTGCCCACCATGTGGTGCGCGCTCCGCCCCTGGCCGAAAGCCGAGCAGCGGGCGGTGCTGCAGCCTTTCAACGTCGCCGTGCTGGGCCTCACGGTGATCGTGCTCGCCTGGAACGGACTTTACGATCGCACGACTTTGATCCACATCGCGATCGCGCTGCCGATCACGCTGCTTGCCGCGCAGGCCGGCATCGCCGTGTTCCAGCGGTTGACGGACTCGACCTTCCGCCGGCTTCTGATCGTGCTTCTTTTCGTTTCCGGCGTCGCAATCCTGGCGCGCGAGCTCTTCTGATCAACCGATAAGCTCGTCCGAGCGGTCGTCCGTCTCGCCGAAGCGGCGCAACACCGCCGGCTTGGTGCCCTCGTAGACCTTGGCCAGGTTCGCGGAAATTCGTTTGTTCTCGCGCTCGAACAGGCTGTTGCCCTGAAGGTCGCTCTCGACGATGAACGGCCCCATGTTCTCGGCCTCGATGAGCCACATCGCCTGCGCCAGCCCCAGTTCCTCGCGCCAGTAGATGCCCTTGACCGACTTGATTCCGCGCCCGAGCAGCGCGCCCGTGCCGTAGCCGACGGTCGTCAGGTAGATTGCGCCGTTCGGCACGAAATGCTCCTGATAGTCGTGCGAGGTCATGCCGCCCTTGCCGATGATCAGCTTGGCGCCGGAGATGCGCAGCCAGTCGCCGATCCATTTCGAGAACCGGAACGAAGCCGTCGCGGTCACCGCGCCCATGTTGAACGAACCGTCCGCCTCTACGGAGGCTGCAGGCGAACAGTGGAAGTTCGCGGCACTTTGCGCCGGCAGATCCAGCGGCAGCGGCACGCCTTGCTCGATCGCGCGCGCGTAGACGCCCTCGCGGCCCGTATAGATGTTGCCGTCGAGATAGACGATGTCGCCGATCGACAGCTTCTCCAGGTCGGCGCGGTCCGGGTTTGTGCTCAGGCGGACATGCTTTGGCTTTGCGGCTCGTTCCATTCGACCGTCTCCCTGCGTTGATAGGCGGTGAACCAGTCCGGATCGGTCCGGTATTCGACCCGCCCGTCGCCGTGGATGCGGGCAACCGCGCGGCGCGACGACAGGCAAAAGGCGTGGACGCTCATCTGCATGCCGCCGGTGTGGCAGTAGCCGACTTCGATGTTGCAATCGACGACCATCGACTTGCCGACGAAGCCCATCGCGCCCATGCCGATCGAATTGCCCAGTTCCTTGAACTCCTCCTCGAGCGCTGCGATGCGCGGGTCCGAGTTGCGGCTGCCGACGGTGCGCAGGCAGGCAGCACGCTTGCCCAGAACCATGCACGCGTCCTTGGAGCCGCCGAGGCCGATGCCGATGATGGCGGGCTGGCAGGCGAGGCCCCGTTTGCCGAAGGCGACGAGGCTGTCGAGGAAGAAGCGCTTGATGCCCTGGATGCCGTCGGACGGAAAGAGCATGCGATAATCGGTGCCGAACAGCCCCCCCTTGTGCACGGTGATGAGATCGATCCAGTCGCCGTCGGGCTCGAACCCATATTCGATCTCCGGCGCCCCGATGCCGACATTGTTGTCATGGTCGGTGCGCCAAAGCGGATGGACCCGGTTCGGCCGCAGCGGAATTGCATGGGTGGAGTGCGCCGTCGCACGCCGCAGCGCAGCCTCCAGCGCTACCGGTCCGCCCTCGATACGCGCCTCGTTGCCCATCTTGACGTACCAGCGCGGGCAACCCGTGTCGCCGCACATGGCGCGCCGGTCCTCCTTGGCCGCCTCGTAGTTTTCCAGCATCGCCTGCAGCACGAAGGAGGAGAGGTCGCCGTCCTCCACGCTGGCGGTGTGCTTCAACCCGTCCAGATAGTCCTGCGGGATCTCGATCGCCGCCTTCTCCATGAGAACGTTGGCGGTCGCTTCGATGGTTTTCAGCGCGATCATTCTGCAGCCTCCACGAGAGTTGCCGGTTCGCCTTCGGGCAGTATGGTCTGGCCAGGGCGCACGATGGTGAAACGCACGTCCTCGCGGTCGACCTCGATCTGGTCCGAGCGCATCTGCGCTACGGTGAAGTAGGAGCTGTCCAGATCGCCCGCCTCGGGGAAGTCCTCGCGATAGTGCGCCCCACGTGAATTCTCGCGGGCAAGCCCGGCCCGGGTAATGACCTCCGAGACGTCGCAAAGCGAGCGCAGATTGAGCCAGTCGTGCCACGTCAGGTTGAAGGCGAGATTGTCGTCGGCGACGCCTCCCTCCATCAGTTCCTGCGAGACGTCGGCAAGCTTGGCGAGACCGCGCTCCATCCCGATCTTCGTGCGCATGACGCCGACATGGTCCCACATCGCTTCCTGCAGCCGGTCCTGAAGGGGGTGGATCAGGCTCGGCCTTCGCCCGAGGGGATGGATGGCACGCTCGATCTCGGCTTCGAGCACCGTTTCGTCCGGATCGCGCTGCGCCGCCACATTGCGAATGTCGCGGCCCATGACGTCGCCCGCGACGCCGCCATAGACGGTGGAGTTGGCGACCCCGTTGCCGCCGAGCCGGTTGGAGCCGTGTGCCCCGCCGGCATCCTCGCCGGCGACATAGAGCCCTTCGAGCGCGGTGCGCGTATCGGCGTCGACCACGACGCCGCCCATGAAATAGTGCGCAGTCGGAACCACCGCGACCTTGTCGCCGGCAAGGTCGAAGCCGCTGTCGGCGCAGCGCTTGACCATGCCCTTGAATTTCCGCCGCACGTTTTCCGGGCCGAGATGGCTCATCGAGATGAAGACCGCGCCTTCCTCGCCGGCATTGCTCTGGCGCATCGCCGCGTAGATGCCGCGGCTGACGACGTCGCGCGTCGCGCGCTCGCCGCGCTTGTCGAACTGATACATGAAGCGCTCGCCGCGCGTGTTGAGAAGGTGTCCGCCCGCGCCGCGCAGGCCCTCCTCGAGAACCGTCCCGGTCATCTTCGTGCCGGGACCTGCGAGCAGCCCCGTCGGATGAAACTGAACCATCTCCATGTCGCGCAGCGGGAGCCCCGCGCGCAGCGCCATCGCCAGCCCGTCCATCGTCTTGTCACCGGACGGCGTGTGATATTTGTACATGGTCGGGCCGCCGCCCGTCGCCATCAGCACAGCCTTGGCGCGCACGAAGCGGAAATCGCCGCTGCGCATGTCGATGAAGAGGACGCCGGCGAGCGCCGTTCCGTCGCGGGTCGGAACGAGGCCGATCGCCCGGTGCTCCTGAAGCTTTTCCACCGGGCGGGCGAGCACCTGCTCCATCAGCCGGTTGATGATCTCGATCCCGGTCAGGTCACCCTTGTGGACGGTGCGGTCGGCGGTCTGCCCGGCGAAGGCCTTGTGGTGCAGCGTTCCGTCGGGATTGCGGTCGAAGAAGCAGCCGATCTCGTTTTCGAGTTCGCGCACGCGCACCACGGCCTGTTCGCATAGCTTCCAGGCCATTTCCTGGTTGGGCAGCCACTTGCCGCCCTCGATCGTGTCCATGAAATGCCGCTCGACGGAATCGCCCGGTCCGAGCGCGACATTGTAGCCGCCTTGCACCATGCGCGTGCATCCGCACTTGCCGATCAGCCCCTTCACCGCGATCGTGATCCGCGTGCCTTCGGGCGCGCTTTGCTGGGCATGGAGCGCGGCGAACATGCCGGCCCCGCCGGTCCCGATGATCAGGATGTCGGTGTCATGACGGTGAAGGGCAGGGCGCTTTCCCATGTTCAGATCGCCCGCAGGAGGAATGTCGTGGAAACGAAAACCGAAAACGCGACGGCGGCCGCTGCCAGCGTCTTCTGGCGCGCCGACCATGGCAGGAATTCCAAGGCCAGCAGCCGCAGGCCACCGAAGATGTGCACGGCCAACAGGAAGACGAGGCCGAACTCGGCGATCTTGACCAGAGGCCGATCCGCCCAGCGGAAGAATCCGTCGAGCCGTTCGGGCTCGTTCAGCGCCAGCGCCAGCACGTAGAAATGCGCCGGCAGGAACAGCGCCAGCGCCACGCCCGAAATGCGGTGGAGCATGAAGGCGAGCCACAGCGGATGGCCCTGATGCGGCCGCACGATCATGACGCCGTCACCGCATGGACGGCGCTCAGCCCCATGTAGAGAAGCCCGAGGCAGACGGCCCACGAAAACAAAGCGAGCGGCAGGCGACCGATCCGGACGGTCTCGGCGAGGACGACGCGCAGTCCGATCGCGGCATGGATGGAGACGGCGACGACGAAGGTGCCGTAGAACAGCATCCAGCCGACGCTGCCCTGCGTGCGCCCCAGCACCTCGGCCGCCGAAAGGCCGCCGCCGATGGCGTAGATCATCACCGCGATATGGCCGAAGACCAGCGGCGCCATGACGAGCGCCGAGAGGCGCTGGAGCATGTAGAGGCGCATGTCGAGCATGGATCAGCCCTCCTTCCGCAGGAAGCGCCAGGCCGCCTCGCGCTTCAGTCCGGCGATCGATGTCAGGGGGCTGAGCTCGTTGGGGCAGAACCGCTCGCAGCTTCCCTGCGAATGACAGCTCGTGCACCCGCCCGGCCTCGACACCGCGTCGAGTATCGCCGCGCGTCCGCTGTCCTTGGCGTCGTTGACTAGCGTCCAGGCACGGTTCAGCGCCGCCGGACCCAGATAGTCCGGATTGGCCGCGACGCTGTCGCATGCCGCGTAGCACACCGCGCAGTTGATGCACTCGATCCCGGCGTCTGCCGCGACGCGCGCAGGCGTCGAAGGCTTGACCGGGACGATGTCGGCCTCGCGGTTCGTGGAGCTGTGGAACACGCCCTCCGCCTTGACCCATTTGTCGAAGAACGGGTCCATGTCGACCGCCAGGTCCTTGATCACCGGCAGATTGCGCAGCGGGGCGATCTCCAGGCGGCCGTCTTCTGCGACCTTTCTGACGTGGGTGCGGCAAGTCCAGCGCGGCTGGCCGTTGACCATCATCGCGCAGGAACCGCACATGCCGACGCGGCAGGCGAAGCGATAGGACAGCGTCGGCTCGGCATTGCGCTGAATCCAGGCGACGACGTCGAGCACGGTCTGGTTTTTCAGGGCCGGAACGTCGAATGCCTGGAATGCGCCGGCTTCCGGCCCGCCCCGCCATACCGAAACACTGAGACTGGCAGCCGCGTCAGGCACTTTCGGGTCCTCATCCATCGATCAGATCGAGGGGTACACCAAAAGCTGAACTGACAAAAAACGATAAATCGTAACGCTTTTCGTAAGTAAAATCGTCAAGCCGGCTCCGTTTCGCTCGGCGCCGGCTTGAATGTCACGCGCTGCGATAGAGCTTCGTCATCGAGAACTCACGATGGCCGAGCGCCTCGGCCGCCGTGTTGCGCCCGTTCGCGGTGCGCACGATCATGTCGATCAGCGCATCGCCCGCCTCGTCGATC
>JAESGM010000479.1_pt1 | contig 30282 bp, 26 predicted proteins | sample 9269721 | NCBI WGS metagenome assembly JAESGM01 (sample SAMN15720920, study PRJNA650825) | algae metagenome | isolation source: Komarekiella atlantica HA4396-MV6 and co-occurring heterotrophs from... | place: USA: Theobald House, Kauai, HI | collected 2009-07-29 | reverse complement strand
CCCGGGGTGTCGAGCAGGTTGAAGACGTGGTCCTCATACTCGAAGGTCATCACCGAGGTGACCACCGAGATGCCGCGCTCCTTCTCGATCGACATCCAGTCGGACTGGGTGGTGCGGCGGTTCTGCTTGGCCTTGACCTGGCCGGCAAGCTGGATGGCGCCGCCGAACAGCAGCAGCTTTTCGGTCAGCGTGGTCTTGCCCGCGTCCGGATGCGAGATGATGGCGAAGGTACGGCGGCGGCCGATCTCGGCTGCGAGCGGCGACCGGGCCTCGGCGCCTTCTGCGGCGCGGACGGGGATGTTCATGGCGGGGCCTTATTTGCAGGTCCCCGCCCCGGATTCAAGACATGCCCGCAAATGACGGCACGGCCGCCTGCATCAGCGGTATGAAATGATGAATTCGCAGCCCGAGGCGGTCGAAAATTGCCGAATCACGGCCCCGGTGGCGAGGTCGAAGTCCAGCACCACCGCGTCGTCGTGGCAGCACAGGTAAGCGCGCTGCCCGTCCTCGGCAAAGCCGAAGCCCATCGGCCCTTTCGGCGCAGCCATGGAGGCGATCTGGGTCAGACTGGCGGCGTCGAAGATCGCGGCGTGATTGTCGAGCAGCGAGGAGACGCAGACATATCTGCCGTCCGGCGAGATGCGCGCCCGCTTGAGCTGGTTCGGCTTCCCCTCACCGCCGGTGATCGGGAGGCGTGCCTTGAGCGCGTTGGTATGCGCGTCAAAGACATAAAGCTCCGGGGTCTGGTGCGAACAGACATAGACCGCGCCGCCGTCCGGTGACACGCACAGGCTTTCCGACAGGGTCGGGATCGGAAGGCGATCCACCATCCTGCGCGTCTTGCGATCGATCACCGCGACGAAGTCGGAGGTCTTGCAGGCGGCGAACACCTTGTCCGCGGCATGACTGATCGCCAGCCAGTGCGCGGCCTTGCCGGTGTCCACCTGCTGCATCGCGCCCGTTGCCGGATCGATCGCGAGCGCGGCGGAGGCAAGCTCGATGGTGCACCAGAGGATGCCATCCGCATCCATCATCAGCGAATGCGGTGCGACGTCGGCACCGACATCGATCATGCGCGTGAGCGACTTCGATGCGAGATCAATCACGGCGATGCGGCGATCGGGATTATTGTTCTTTCCGAAAATGCCGCCGCCATAGACACTGGCGTAAACCTCGCGGCCGTCCGGCGACAGCACCATCTCGTGCGTCGAGGCCGGCATCGCGATCTCGCCGGTCTTCGCAAGCGTCGCCGCGTCGAAGAACTGGATGACGTTGGCCGTCTTGGCGGTGACGATCAGGTTCGGCCCGCCCGGGCGATTGTTCGGGTCGGTCATGCGGCGCCCATGCGGAATTCGGCGTCGAATCCGATTTCGCGCTTCGCCTTGCCCGAATCCACCTCGCCGTCGTCCTCCGCGACGTTGTAAATGCCGGGCGCACCGCGCGTGAGTGCGAGCAAGGCGGCCTGCGCCGCGGCGTCCACATGCAGCGGCGCGGCGCCCTGCGCCTTTTCCGTCCAGGTGCCCGGGCCGTAAAGGCGGCCATAGCGCAGCACGAGGCCGTCGATGCCGCGCGTCTGCGTCACCGCCTGTTCAAGCGCCGCAACGCCTTCCACCGTGCGCCGGCGAACGCCCTCAGCCGCAAGATCGAGCGGGTCGGTTTCGGCATGCGGCGTGCTGCCCGGCGCATAGGCGAAGGCCACGCTTTGCGCGATCAGTCGGCGCACGCCGCTGGCCTGCGCCGCCTCGACCAGGTTGCGGGTGCCCTCGACACGCAAACGGGCATTGCCCTCCAGCGCCGCCTGGATCTTCTTCGGATCGGAATCCTGCGGCAAATCGGTGAGCTGATGGATGATGACGTCGGGCTGCGCGCCATAGACCGCGAGCTTGAGTCTCGCGAGATCGAAGGCGTCGACGACCGCCGGCGTCACCCCCAGCGTCTGCAGGGCCGCCGCCTTGGTCTCCGAGCGCGTGGTGCCGACAACGTCATGCCCGGCCTTGCGCAGCAGCACGCACAGACGGCGGCCAATGACGCCGGAGGCGCCTGCGAGGAAAACCTTCATGACATCCACAACCCGTCGCCCCCGCGAAAGCGGGGCCCATACTCACAAACTTGCGAGGCTGGCGATTGTGGGTCCCCGCTTTCGCGGGGACGACCAGCAAATCAAGCCGCCCCCTTTAGCCGCTCCATCGCCTCGAGGATCTTGCTGCGCCGGTCTTCGGCTTCCTGCCGCTTTTCGCGCTCTTCCTCGACGACCTCTTCGGCGGCATTCGCGACAAACTTCTCGTTCGAGAGCTTGGCATCCGAACGCTTGATGTCGGCCTCGGCCTTGGCCAGTTCCTTGTCGAGGCGGGCCTTCTCGGCGGAAAGATCGATCACGCCCTTGAGCGGGAGCGCCGCGACTTCGCCGCGCACCAGCAATTGCACCGAGCCTTGCGGCGCGGCGTCGACAAAGGAGATGTCGGCAACGCGCGCAAGGCGCTTGATGAAGTCCGTCCAGCGTTCGGCGCGTTCGCGCGTCTGCGCCGACGCCTTCACAAGCTGCAGCGGGATCAGCGTCGCCGGCACGATGTTCATTTCCGAGCGCAGCGAGCGGATCAGCGTGATCAGGTCGATCACCCAGCCAATCTCCGCCTCCGCCGCGTCGTCGGACAGACCGTCATGCGCCGGCCATTGCGTCAGCGCGAGCAATTGCGGACGCGCGCTGCCCTCCGCCGTCACCGCCCACAATTCCTCGGTGATGAACGGCATGAAGGGATGCAGCAGCTTGAAGATTTCGTCGCGCGCCCAGGCGACCATGGCGCGGGTTTCATCCTTCGCCGCGCCGTCCGGCCCGGTCAGAACCGGCTTCACCAGTTCCAGATACCAGTCGCAATAGATGTTCCAGACGAAACGATAGGCCGCGCCCGCCGCATCGTTGAAGCGATAGGCCTCGATGGCAGCGCGCACCTCGCGCGTCGCCTTGTCGGTCTCGTGCGCGATCCAGCGGTTCAGCGTTTCCTTCGCATTGGCCGGATTGAAACCTGCGACGGTCGCCGCCCCGCTCATCTCGCCGAAGCGTGTGGCGTTCCAGAGCTTGGTCGCGAAATTGCGATAGCCCTCGACGCGCTGGGTGGACAGCTTGATGTCGCGGCCCTGCGCCGCCATCGCCGCGAGCGTGAAGCGCAGCGCATCGGCGCCGTATTGATCGATGAGCTCGAGGGGGTCCATCACGTTCCCCTTCGACTTCGACATCTTGGCGCCGGAGGCGTCACGAACCAGTGCGTGAATGTAGACAGTGTGGAACGGAATCTCCTTCATGAAATGAAGGCCCATCATCATCATGCGCGCGACCCAGAAGAAGATGATGTCGAAACCCGTGACCAGCACATTGGTCGGGTAATAGCGCTTGAGTTCCTTTGTCTCGTCCGGCCAGCCGAGCGTGGAGAACGGCCACAATGCCGAGGAGAACCATGTGTCGAGGACGTCCTCGTCGCGCGTCAGCGGCGTATCCTTGCCGTAGTGTTTCGTGGCCTCGGCGTTTGCCTCTGCCTCGGTTTCCGCGACGAAATGCTTTCCGTCCGGTCCGTACCATGCCGGAATCTGATGGCCCCACCAGAGCTGGCGCGAGATGCACCAGGGCTGGATGTTTTCCATCCACTCGAAATAGGTCTTCTCCCAGTTCTTCGGGACAAAGACGGTCTTGTCCTTGCGCACGGCGTCCATCGCAGGCTTGGCCAGCGTCGCCGCGTCCACATACCACTGGTCGGTCAGATACGGCTCGATCACGACATTCGAGCGGTCGCCATGCGGCACCATGTGCGTGTTGGGCTCGATCTTGTCGAGCAGCCCCTTCGCCTCCATGCGCTCGACGATCTTCTTGCGCGCGACGGAACGGTCGAGGCCATGCATGGCGAGCGTTTCGTCGAGATCGGCCGATGCCGGCAGGCCTTCGAGGAAGTCGTCATTGCCCTGCAGCGCGAGCTTGGCTTCGACGCTCAGAATGTTGACCTGCCGCAGATTGTGCCGCTTGCCGACCTCGAAGTCGTTGAAGTCGTGCGCGGGCGTGATCTTCACCGCGCCGGTGCCCTTCTCGGGGTCCGAATATTCGTCGGCGACAATCGGAATCCTGCGACCGACCAGCGGCAGGACGACATTCTTGCCGACCAGATGCGTATAGCGCTCATCGTCCGGGTGCACCGCGACCGCGGTGTCGCCCAGCATCGTCTCCGGCCGCGTCGTGGCGACGACGATGAACGTCGAAGGATCGTCCGGATTGAAGGTCTTGCCTTCGATCGGATAGCGCAGATGCCACAGATGCCCCTTCACCTCGACCTGCATCACTTCGAGGTCGGAAATGGCGGTGAGCAGCTTGGGGTCCCAGTTGACCAGCCGCTTGTCCTTGTAGATCAGCTTGTCCTTGTAAAGCTGGACGAAGACCTTGAGCACGGCCTTCGACAGCCCTTCGTCCATCGTGAAGCGTTCGCGCGACCAGTCGCAGGAGGCGCCGAGACGCTTCAACTGATTGACGATGGTGCCGCCGGATTCGGCCTTCCATTCCCAGACACGCTCAAGAAACTTCTCACGCCCCATCTCGCGGCGGCCGGGCTGCTGGCGTTCCATAAGCTGCCGCTCGACCACCATCTGGGTGGCGATGCCGGCATGGTCGGTGCCCACCTGCCAGAGCACGTCCTTGCCGCGCATGCGCTCGAAGCGGCAGAGAACATCCTGCAGCGTATTGTTGAGCGCATGGCCCATATGCAGCGAGCCGGTAACATTCGGCGGCGGGATGACGATACAGTACGGCGTCGCATCCGCGCGGTCGGGACGGCCGGCGCGGAAGGCGTCAGCGTTTTCCCAGGCTTGCGCGATGCGCGTTTCCACCTCGGCGGGCTGAAAAGTCTTGTCGATCATTGTTTTTTGTCTGGGTCCGGAACAGCGCGGTACAAAGCCCGGCGGGCTCCCGCCTGTCAACGCCGGGGCTTGCGTGCGGGGTCACATCGAGAGCCGAAATGTTGCCAGACGACCCCTCCCCACCCGCCGCCGCTTCGCTCTGGCGGGCGACCCTCCCCTTTCAGGGGAGGGATAAATGAAGGACGAGACCCCCACGCGCGCCATCGTCTTCCTGGCGCTGGCCGCATTCGCCAGCCAGGTGATGGTTCGGGCGGCCGACCCGCTGCTGCCGCAGATCGCCGCCGACGTCGGCACCACCATTGGAACCGCCTCGATCATCACCTCGGCCTACGCATTGTCGCACGGCCTGACCCAGCTCATCCTTGGCCCGTTCGGCGACCGTTTCCCGAAATACGCGATGGTGACCCTGCTCTGCGCGCTCTGCGCGGCGATGGTCGCCGCCTGCGGGCTGGCGCAATCGCTGACCTGGCTCGGCATCGCGCGCCTCGGCTGCGGCGTCACTGCCGGCACCATCATTCCGCTCGGCATGGCCTTCATCGGCGACACGGTCCCCTGGGAGCGGCGGCAAACCGTGCTTGGCCGCTTTCTCACCGGACAGATTCTCGGACTCGTCGGCGGCCAGATCATCGGCGGCGTCATCGGCGATCATTTCGGCTGGCGGGCAGTGTTCTTTGTGATTGCGGGCGTTTTCCTCGTTGTCGCCTTCGCCATGCTGGTCGAATTGCTGACCAATCCCCTCACCCGCAACGCCGGCCGCAGCGAAACGATGAAGACCGGCCTGATCGCCAGCTATGCCGACGTGCTGACGCGGCCCTGGGCGCGCATTGTGATCTTTGCCGTGCTGGCCGAGGCCGCGATCATGTTCGCCGCCTTCGCCTATATCGGCGCCGACCTGCATGTGCGGCAGGGAATGAGCTTCAGCGCGGTCGGTCTTGTGCTCGCGTCATTCGGCGCCGGCGGCCTGATCTACGTGCTGAGCGTGCAGATGCTGGTCAACCGGCTCGGCCAGAGCGGACTTGTGGTCTGGGGCGGCGCGATGCTGTGCGCATCCTATCTGGCGCTGGCCTTCGTTCCGGTCTGGTGGGCGGCGGTCGCCGCCATCGTGGTCATCGGCCTCGGCTTCCACATGCTGCACAACACGTTGCAGGTGAATGCGACGCAGATGGCCCCCGAGTCACGCGCGACGGCACTGGCACTGTTTTCCTGCGCCCTCTATTTCGGGCAAAGCGCCGGTGTGGCGCTCGCGGCCCCGGTGGTCGACCGGTTCGGTGCGGCACCCGTCTTTGTCGCAGTCGCCCTGCTCTGGCCGTTGCTGGCGCTGTGGTTTGTCAGAAAGCTGCGGCGAAGGACCGCCGTTTAAGATGGCGAGCGTCCACGCGAGACGCGCTCGATCTCCGCGCGCACCAGGCGCTCGACCAGGCCGGGCAGATTGTCGTCCAGCCAGTTTTTCAGCATCGGCCGCAACATATCCTTGACGAGATCTTCCAGCGTGCGCGCATTCTGCACCAGCACGGTCTGCGCCAGTGCGTTGAAGGCGGAATCGACCGACGCTGCCGTCCTGCTTGAGAGCAGCGGGTCGCTCATGCTGGCGGCGAGTTGCTGCCGCGCTGCCTCCAGATGATCCGGTTCCGGGTCGACCGCGGCGGCAGCGTCAGCCTCGGGAAAGACGATGTCAGGCTGGGCATCGATCGTGCGGAAACTCGGCGCGCCGGCGGGCGCCCGCATGTCCTCGGTCAGGTCGAGAATATCGACCTCGGCTGCGGCCGGCTCGGGTGCCGGTTCAGGTTCGAATACGGGAGGCTGGAACACGGGCTCAGGTTCCGGCGGTGGCGGCGGCGGAACAAGCGCAGCCGGACGTGGCGCCTCGGCGACCGGCGGCGGCGCTGCATTGACAGCGTTCCGGCTGACATCGTCATCGGCAATGATACGCCTGATGGAGGCAAGGATCTCCTCCATCGATGGTTCTTGTGCCTTCGCCGCCTGACTCATCGCCGCATTCCCGTCCCGCTTACGCACCGGCCCCTGGGTGATTCGCGGGGAAACGCGAATCACTCGCCACACTCACCATTGTGGCGTGCAAAAGGGAGTATCGCATGGCTGAAATCGATTACAAAACCGGCATGTGGATACTTCGGCGGGATAATCTTCCCTTGCCGGAACCGCAGCGCGGAACAATCGCAGCGGCTATTGTCCGTCCGGCGTACGCACGCCAGTCCACGCGTCGCGAACCTGCTGGTAATGCACCATCGGATCGTAGAGCGGCACCTGCAATCCAAGCACCGGAATCGACAGACGGCCGACGGCGGACAGCAACGTGTAGGACGCCACCACGCGGTCGCGCTGCGCGGTGACGAGCGCCACACGCGCATTCACAAGTTCCTGCTGCGCATTCAGCACGTCGAGCGTGGTGCGCTGGCCGACGCGAGCCTCTTCGCGCACGCCATTGAGTGCGATCTCGGCGGCCGCGACCTGCGCCCTGGTGGCTTCGATCTGCGCCTTGGCCGCCTCGAGCTGCGCCCAGGCCTGCACGACATTGGCGCGCGCCTGATCACGGTTCTGCGCCAGATTCAGCCGCTGCTGGCTGACAGTCTCCTTGGCCTGGCGGATCTGCGAATATTCGGTGCCGCCCTGATAGATCGGAACGCTGATCTGTCCGATCACCGCGCCGGTGAACTGGCGCGACGAATTGACCGACGTGTCGTAGTTTTGCTGCGCACTCGCCTGCACCGTAACGACCGGATAGAGCGCACCTTCATTGACCTTCACCTGCAAGGCGGCGACGTCGACTCCATATTCTGCGGCAGTGACCGACGGGTTTTCCGCCTGGCCCTGCGCAACGGCGAGATCAAGCGTGCGCGGCGAGAGCCTGTCCACCGGCGTGCCGGCGCTGAGACGGCCGGGATCGACACCGATGATGCGGCGATACGCGGCCCTCGATGTGGCCAGATTGGATTGCGCCGCCAGCATCTGAGACTGCGCGGCGGCGACACGCGATTCCGCCTGCGCCACGTCGGTGCGCGTCACCTCGCCGACATTGAAACGGTCGCGGGTCTGGCGCAGTTGTTCCTGGATCACTTCGACGTTGCGCCGCTGCAGATCGAGCGTGGCGCTGTCGCGCAGCACATTCATGAAGGCGGTCGCGGCGTCGAGAAGAACCGTCTGTTCGATCACACGCAGCGTTTCGCGCGCAGCGGAGACCTGGCTCTCGGCCTGGCGGGTACGATTGCCGGTCTGGAAGCCGTTATAGAGAGTCTGCGTGAGCGTGCCGCCGACGGTACGCGGATCGTTCCAGCCCTGCTGATTGGTGGTGACGCTGGCGCCGCCCGCTGTCGTCGTCCTGGTTTGACTGTCGATATATTGCGCGCCGTAAGTGGCCGTCGCACTGATGCGGGGACGATAACCGGACAGAGCCTGCGGAACATTCTCGTCGGTGGCGCGGACCTGCGCGCGCTGCGCGTTGACCTGCGGATTGTTCTGATAAGCCTGCACAAGCGCGGTTTCGATGGTGTCGGCCAGAGCCACAGGCGCAGTCGCCGACCAGGCAACCGCCGCCAATCCCAACATGCCCCCGCGAACCACCCGCATTCCAAAAGCTCCGCCCAAGACTCAACGCGTACGAGTCGACAAAGACTCGCTACACGGAAGCCCCTTCGTACCCTATAGCGGGACGGAGGCGGTTTGGAACCCCTCGGCCAGTCCTTAACGAAAAATGAAAGTGGATTGCGGCCAATAAGATACAGGTGGCCGGAAGGTCAGAAAATGAAGGCTTTTGCCGCAGCAAAGCCCGGCAAAACCGGCGCTGTGGCATCAAAAATCGGCCTTCCGCCCACATCCCCGAGGTCGAGCCGGTACAACATGGCCTTCGCCGCCGGACCGCCTCCCTGGATGCAGACCAGCCGACCGCCGTCCCGCAGCTGCCGGAGCAAATTTTCAGGCCGGTTTTCCACCGCGCCGTTCACCAGAACGGCGTCGTAGGGCACGTCCGCGCGATAGCCCTCGACCAGGCGACCCTGCACCACCTTGACGTTGCCGGCCCCGACCTTGGCCAGATTCGCGCGCGCCTCGCTGACCAGGAAAGTGTCTTCCTCGAGGGCGACCACCGACCCGGCCAGCCGGCCGAGAACCGCCGACGAATAGCCGGTGAGGCATCCCACATCGAGAACCCGATCGTCCTCCTCAAGGTCGAGCGCCTGGATCATCTTGGCCAGCACCATCGGCTTGAGCAGACGGCGAATCGCGCCGCCCTCGCCCCCGACCGCCAGATCCTGATCGAGATAGGCCAGGCCGGCCTTGCCGGCAGGCAGGAAATCCTCACGCGGTATCTGCATCATGGCGTCGATCAGACGCGGATCGGTGATGTCGCTGGGGCGGATCTGGCCGTCGACCATCATCCGCCGCATTGTCGCAAAATCGGTCATGCCGAGAACCCTGCGGGCCGTGTCGTGATGGCTTCGCTTGTGCGGCAGACCGCCTGAAAAGGCAAGCCGAAGCCGGGAGATAGGCATCGCGGTAGCCGTTGCCCGGTTGCCGCGAAAAGCCCGCTCCTATATAGCGGGGGCCGGTGGCCACGTGGCGGAGTGGTGACGCAGCGGACTGCAAATCCGCGTACCCCGGTTCAATTCCGGGCGTGGCCTCCAATTTCCGGCAGCAATGCTTTGCAATGGCGGCGTCCTTTGTTATACGCCGCGTCATGTTCCGCGGTAGCTCAGTGGTAGAGCAACCGGCTGTTAACCGGTTGGTCGCAGGTTCGAATCCTGCCCGCGGAGCCAGATTTCCATCAACGTGATTTCGTTCCTCCCGGGGCTTTCAAGCTCAGGGCCGGGCTTCGCCGAATTCCGACAGCCCGCGGTCGCTTATTTTCCGATCAGCATGACCCAGTAATACCGACCCGAGCGCGACTGCGCCCGGGCCACGGCCTTGCAACCCGGCAAGCGCATATTCGCGGCGTGACGCGGCGACATGCTCCATTGAGCGAGTGTCGCGGCCTTGCTCTCATACCCCATCGCCACGTTTTCCGCTCGTGCACCCTGTGCCGCCCGTTTTCCAAAGCCCGCGTGATCGAGCCTCTCGCGCCGGGCCATGTCATTTGCATGCGCCTGGGCCAGCGTTTGCAGGACACCACAATTCGCGGCTGCGGGACTTGCTTTCGCAGTGATAAACGCCAGTGCTAATATTACAGAGGGCGCGAACCAGGCGGCATGCATCGGGGGACTCCTTCAAAACTACCCCCCACCCCTCGAACACACTATCAACTTGTCTCCATCCGGAATAGATCGCGCCATCGCCGCTTCCCGGTGCCCTCTCTCTATCCCTGTGAACACATCGCATGACCCAATCTCTTGAACTCGGCCTCGACACCTTCGGCGATGTCACGCGCGGAGCGGATGGCCAGCTGCTGCCGCAGGCGCAGGTGATCCGCAACGTTATCGACGAAGCGATCCTCGCCGATCAGGCCGGCGTGGATTTCATCGGCCTTGGCGAACATCATCGCGCCGACTTCGCGATCTCCGCGCCCGAGATCATTCTCGCCGCCATCGCTACCCGCACGCAACGCATCAGGCTGGGCTCGGCGGTGACCGTGCTGAGCTCGGACGATCCCATCCGGGTGTTTCAGAGATTCTCCACGCTGAACGCGGCGTCGAACGGCCGCGCCGAAGTCATTCTCGGCCGCGGCTCGTTCACGGAATCCTTTCCGCTGTTCGGGTTTGAACTCAGCCAGTACGACACGCTGTTTTCCGAGAAGCTCGATCTGTTCGCCGCGCTGATCGGCGGCGGACCTGTCACCTGGCAAGGATCGATCCGCCCGCCCCTCGTAAAGCAGCAGGTGCTTCCGCCGATCGAGCACGGCACGCTGAGGACCTGGATCGGTGTCGGCGGCACGCCGGAATCCGTCATCCGCGCCGCCCACTACAATCTGCCGATGATCCTCGCGATCATCGGCGGCGATCCGAAACGGTTTCGGCCGCTCGTCGATCTCTACCACCGCGCCTTCAATCATCTCGGCAAACCGGTTCTGCCGGTCGGCGTGCATTCGCATGGCTATGTCGCCGACAGCGATGCGCAGGCGCGCGACGAGTTGTGGACCGACTACAAGCAGATGCGCGACAGGATCGGCGCGGAGCGCGGCTGGCCGCCGATGCGGCGCGAGGAATTCGACCATGAAGCCGATCATGGTTCGCTCTATGTCGGCTCGCCGGAGAGCGTCGCGCGCAAGATTGCCGCCACGGTGAAGGCACTCGATGCTTCGCGCTTCGCGATGAAATACAGCGCCGGGCCGCTTCCGCACGACAGAATGATGCGCTGTATCCAGCTCTATGGCGAGAAGGTCATCCCACTCGTGCGCGACATGCTGGCGTAGGTCATTCCGGTGCGGGACCGGTCTTGATCCTGATCAAGGCGCGGCTTTCCCTGCGATCTCACTGTGCTTGCCTTGTAATGAGGAGCACAGTCATGCCTGCCGATGTCGCCATCATTGTCGCCGCCATTATCGCCGCTTTCATCATTTTCGGTGCGACCTTGGCCTGGGCGGAAATCCAGACCCGCAACCTCAAACGCTAAACGGCCGCGTTTCTCCGCTTTCCACTTCGCGTCGCCGCGAAATTCCCCACGATTGTCCGTGCGTGGGCAGGAGTGGGCAAAAGCAGCCTTTCGCCGCTTCACCAAGTGAGACATGATCCTGCGTGGAGGACACGCCGGGTCATGAAAAAACAAACCAGGACCAGGTCGGCTGCTGCGAAAGCATCCGTCCGACCGTCAGCCAAATCACAGACGACACCCAAATCCAGCCTCAGCCGCTCGAAACGGGAATCCGAAAATCCCGTCTTCGCGCGCGGGCTCGATGTGCGCCGCGCGATGTGGGGCCATGGCGGCGCCGAAGGCCAGATCGATTCCGCCGGAGACTTCATCTGGCCGATGCAGGATTATGTGACGCGCTGGTGTTTCGGCGAGACATGGACGCGCACCCGGCTGCCACGCAAGGCGCGCAGCATGATCACGCTCGGCATTTTGGTGGCGCAGGGCCGTCCGCATGAACTGAAGGTGCATGTGCGCGGCGCGCTCGCCAACGGCGTCACCAAGGAAGAAATCCAGGAAGTGCTGCTACACGCCATGGTCTATGCCGGCATTCCGCGCGGCGTCGAAGGCTTCCGTTCCGCCGAGGAAGTGCTGCGCGAAATGGGGCTGGAATGACCATGAGCGACATTCGCAAAGTCGGCTTCATCGGGCTCGGCAATATGGGCGTGCCGATGGCCGCCAATCTGGTGCGCGCTGGTTACCAGGTGACCGCTTTCGATCTCGATGCAGCTCGCGCGCAGAGCTTCGCGAATGATCATGGTGCACGTGCGACCAGCGACCTGGCTGAGCTTGGCAAAATCTCCGACGCCATTGTAACCATGCTGCCCACCGGCAAGGAAGTTCGCGACGTATTGTTCAGCACGCAGGACGGCGCCCTCGCCTCCAATCTGAGGGCGGGAGCCTATGTCATCGACATGAGCTCGGCCGATCCGGTCGGCACCCGTATGCTGGGCAAGGACCTCGCCGCACTTGACATTGTGCTTGTCGATGCGCCGGTCTCCGGCGGTGTTCCGCGCGCAAAGGACGGTTCGCTCGCCATCATGATCGGCGGCAATGCGGAGGCCGTCGCCGCGGTGAAGCCGCTGCTGTCGAAAATGGGGCAAAAGCTGTTCGAGGTCGGCGATCTTGGCTGCGGCCATGCGATGAAGGCGCTGAACAATTTTCTCGCGGCGACGAGTTTCACAGCCGCCGCCGAAGCCGTCGCCGTCGGCCGCCGCTTCGGCCTCGACCCGGCCGTGATGATGGATGTCGTCAACGTGTCCACGGGACGCAGCTTTGCCAGCGAGAACCTGATCAAGCAGCATGTCCTGAGCGGCGCCTTCGGCACCGGCTTCGCGCTCGGCCTGCTGGCCAAGGATGTCGGCATCGCGGCCGACCTTGCCGACCAGATCGGCATGGATGCGCCGGTCGGCCACCTGATCCGAGACATGTGGGCGGACGCGCGCGAGGCGCTTGGCGGCGACCATGATCACACCCGCGCCGCGCTTCACTGGGAACGCCGTGCGGCACAGCAGGCCGCGGAATAACCGCATGACCATCGCACCGACACGGCAACGGGAGGCCTGACAGAACCGAATTATCCGCACGTGCACACGCGCTCTGCTCGACGACAAACCAGAACATTTGGGAGGGACAGACATGAGACGTATCGGACTGTGTTTCGCGGCCGCGCTTGCGGCCATCACCCTTGCAGGCCCCGCAGCCGCGCAAGACAAGCCTGTGGAGCTTCGCTTCGGGCATTGGGTGCCGCCGGCGCATCCCATGCACAAGGCCGCGGAGGATTGGGCGGAGTCGATCAAGAAGGCCTCCAACGGCACCATCACCATCAAGATTTTTCCGTCCCAGCAGCTCGGCAAGGCATTCGATCACTACAACATGGCGCGCGACGGCATTGCCGACATCGCGCATGTGAATCCCGGATACGAGCCGGGACGCTTCCCGATCATGGGCGCGTCGGAACTGCCTTTCATTTTCGCCAATTCCAAGCAGGGCAGCGCGGCACTCGATGCCTGGTATCGAAAATATGCGGACAAGGAGATGAAGGATGTCCGCTATTGCCTCACCTTCGCGCATGACCCCGCGACGGTGCACACCACGAAGAAGAAAGTGGTCGTGCCGGCTGACATTTCCGGGATGAAGATACGGCCCGCCAATGCGACGATTGCGCGTTTCATTTCGCTCCTGGGCGGATCGAACGTGCAGGCCTCAGCGCCGGAATCCCGCGACGTGCTCGAAAAGGGCGTGGCGGAAGGCATCACCTTCCCGTGGGGTTCGATCGTGCTGTTCGGCATCGACAAGGTGACCAAATATCACATCGATTCAGCGTTCTATGTCACCGAGCAGACCTGGGTGCTGAACAAGGCGAAGTATGACTCGATGTCGCCGGCGCAGCGCAAGGTGATGGACGATCACTGCACCAGCGAATGGGCGGAAAAGATCGCGACGCCTTGGGCGGACTTCGAGGCCGGCGGACGCGACAAGATCAAGGCGCAGGCCGGACATGAAGTCTATTCACTCACCCCGGCCCAGCTTGCCGAATGGCGCAAGGCGGCCGAGCCGCTGAAGGCGGAATGGGAAGCGGCGGTGAAAAAGGCCGGCCACGACCCCAAGGCGATCTTCGACGACCTGAAGGCAACGCTGGCAAAATACAAGTCGGCTTACTGAAGGTCTGAGGTTCAGAGCTTGAATCAAAAAGGGCGCGGACATGGTCCGCGCCCTTCGCTATGCATCGTGGCCTGAAGCGTTATGGCGCCTTGGCGCCGGACACCTTCACGACATTGGCCCACTTCTCGATGTCCTTCTTGAGATAGGCCTCGAATTCGGCGGGGCTCATGTCCATCGGCACCGCACCCTGCTTGGCCCAGGCCGCCTTTACCTCGGGCTTGGCCATGGCCTTCCTGATTTCAGCGTTGAGCTTGTCGATCACCGGCTTCGGCGTCTTCGCCGGCGCCATGAGGCCGAGCCAGATCGTCGCCTCATAACCGGGCACCCCCGCTTCCGCGACCGTCGGCACATCCGGAAGCAGCGCCGACCGCTTGGCGCCGGTCGTGCCCATGATCTTCACCTGCCCGGCTTTTGCATTTTCAGTCATGGTGGTGATGGCATCGAACATCATCTGCACATGTCCGCCGATCACGCTGTTGCGCGCGTCTCCCGACGCCTTGTGCGGCACATGCTGGATGTTGGTGCCGCTCATCGCTTTGAACAGTTCGCCCGCCATGTGATACGGCGTGCCCGGCCCGGACGACGCATAATTCAGCTTTCCGGGATCCTTCTTGGCCAGCGCGATGAATTCCTTCAGGTCTTTGGCCGGCACCGACGGGTGGATCACCATCAGCAAATCGGAATAATTGACCGGTGCGACCGCAACCAGATCGCGCATCAGTTCGTACGGCTTGTTCTTCAGCAGCGACTCGTTGGTCGTGTGCGTGTTCGACATCATCAGCAGCGTGTAGCCATCGGGATCCGACTTCACCACCGCTTCGGTGCCGATCACCGCGCCGGCGCCGGGACGATTTTCGACCACGAAGGACTGCTTGAGGTTCTCGCCAAGATGCTGCGCCAGCACGCGCGCATAAACGTCCGCAGGCCCGCCGGCGCCGAACGGCACGATGATCTTCACCGGCTTGTTGGGATAATCCTGCGCCACGGCGGGCAATGGCGCGGCAGCAAACAGCACCGCGGCGGCAGCAAATGCAAGCGCGCCTCTCACAGCGATCATGGTCTTTCCTCCCTGACCTATTTGATTATGGGTCAGTGATAGAACACCGCGCCGCCGGCAGCAATTCCAGTCCGCCGCTTATGTGACTGGACGCCGCATTAATCCATCACCAGGACGTCCGGATGTTTCGCATTGTCGAAAATCCGCTCGACCTCGGCGCGCCGGTTATCCAGCGCGACACGCTGGTTGATATAGCCCTTGTCGGTGATTTCGTTGGCGTCGATTGAGGGCGCATCCGGCAGCAGGAGGATGCGCGCAATCCGCATGGTGGCACCGGTATTTGCCGTATTCCAGCGTGCGAAGGCCTTGCTCAGATGCGCATGAACGGCTGGATGACATGCGAGTTCGGAGAGTTCAGCCGGTGCTCCTTCGCCGATCAGCTGGCGGCAGCCGGCTGCATTCAGCCATGCAACGAGTCCGACCCGGTCGCGCCCCTCGCCGGCCACAATGGCGTCCTGCAAGGCCGGGGATGCCGCCGCCAGCGCACCGATGCGCAAGGCGCCGACCGCAACCCATGTGCCGTTGGTGAGCTTGAAATCCTCGGCTGTGCGTCCATCGAACATCACGCCCTTGTTGATGTCGTCGGCGTCGGCAAAGCGGACCGCATCGCCTGGCTTGTAGAACCCCTCCTCGTCGAAAGCGGCCTGTGTCAATTCCGGACTGCGCCAATAGCCGGGCGTCACATTCGGACCGCGCACCCGGATTTCCAGCTTGCTGCCATTCGGCACAAGCTTGAGCTCGACGCCGGACACCGGCACACCGACATTTCCGGCCCCTTCAAGCAGGAAATGCGCGGAGGTGGACAACGGCGAGGTTTCGGTCGTGCCCCAGGCCGATGTCATCGGCACACGATGTCCTGTGGTGCGGATGGCGATCTCTTCAAGCCGCTCCCACAGATCCTGCGGCAGTGCCGCGCCGGCATAAAAGATCAATTGCAGATTCTTGAAGAACGATTGCGCCAGCGTCTCGTCTTTTTCGAGGAACGGCAACAAGGCCCCAAACCCCGCCGGGACATTGAAATAGAGGCTTGGCGAAATCTCGCGCAAATTGCGGACCGTGTGCTCGATCAAGGCCGGCACCGGCTTGCCGGCGTCGAGATACATCGTCCCGGCGTGATACATGACGAGATTGAATGTGTAGTTGCTGCCAAAAGTGTGATTCCACGGCAACCAGTCGACCAGCACCACCGGCTGCTCGCCGACGAACGGCCAGCATTGGTCTGACTGAAGCTGGTTTGCCGTCAGCATACCGTGCGTGTTGATCACACCTTTCGGGAAACTCGTCGAGCCCGAGGTGAAGAGGAATTTTGCAATCGTGTTTGCGTCGATCGATCCCACCGCGCGATCCACCGCAGCGCCGGGATTCGTCCGTGTGAGTTCTTCGAAAGCGGTGACACCCTCGAGATTTGCGCTGTTGCGTCCCGCAATAATGGGCGCGTTCACATGCGCCAGCGCCTTGGCGAAAGGTCCGGTGTCGGACACATAGACCAGACCGGGCGTCAGGAGCGTATTGATGTGCTTGAGCTTGGCGTGGTCCTGGCTCTGCAGAGAATAGGCGACGGATATCGGCGCCACCGGAACGCCGGCGGTGTAGCCAGCCAGCATCAGTATCGCATGTTCAACGGAATTGCCGGACAGGATCATCACCGGCCGTTCGGCCGACACGCCACGGTCCAGCAAAGCCTGCGCGACGGCATCCACCCTGGCACGCGCCTGCGCGTAGGTGACGCCCTGCCACAAGCCACTGGCGTCCCGTTCGGCGAGAAAAAGCCGGTCCGGCTGCTGCTCGACAGCGCGGCGGAATAACCTCGCCAGGTTCGCGTCAAAGGGTTGCAGCGGTCTGCTGGAGCGAATCCTGTAACCGCCGTCCGGGGCGGCCTCGCAGATGATGTCAGGAGCCGCAAAGTTGATCGGCCGAAATGGCGGCTTGCCACCGCTCCGGGGCGGTGCCTGGCGTGCCGGAATCATAAATCCTCCCGCAGATCACTATTTATGTTGATTTTGTTGGGGTCCTGAAACCCGACATGCACTATAATGCATAAGGCGACGGGGCTCTGTCAAATACGAAATAGACCAAGTCGCGCCGATGCGCGCCGGCGCCGCGCGGCTGTTGACCGCTGGCTCTGCGGGAGATTTTGGCGGGAGGCTGACGCGGTCTTTCAGGCTGCGTTCTTCGCCGCAAGTTCCGGAATGCGCAGGGATGGCGTCGAACTGTCCAGCCTGAGCACCAGATCCAGCGAGGACGTTTCGACGCGATTGCGGCCGCGTTCCTTGGCGTAGTAGAGCGCATGATCCGCCTGCGCGAGCAGCGCATGAACGTCGAGCGCGCCCTTGCCACTCACCGCGACGCCGACCGACGCGGTGGCCCCGACATCGTGCCCGTCCACCTGACGGGCGTTGTCGGAAAACGCGATGCGGATTTCTTCCGCGACAGCCAAGGCGCGGTCCTGATCGGCGTCGTGGAGGAGCACGGCGAATTCCTCACCGCCGAGCCGACCCACAAGATCCAGCGGGCCGAGATGCACATCGGCGGTCTTGGCGAAAATCTGCAGAACCCGATCGCCGAAGGCGTGACCGTAATTGTCGTTGATTTGCTTGAAGTGGTCGAGATCGATCAGCAGCACGCTGGCCGGTCTCGGGTCCGCTTCAATCCGGCGCGCCAGTTCCTCGCTGCCCTCCAGAAAGGCGCGTCGGTTGGCAATCCCCGTGAGCGGGTCGATCAAGGACGCGGTCTTGTGCAGGTACTCGGTGCGTTCCTTCGCCATGGCCAGGAAAATGAATGCGATGGCAATGGTGAAAAGCAATCCCTCGAAACTCAGCACGGTCATCCACACGCTGTCGAAAACCTGACTGCCCGGCACCCAAGGCAGAACGAGGCTAAGCGGCGTACGCAGGAGAAACAACGAACCGAGTGCGAACAACATGAAGATCGCGGGCCAGCGCGATACCAGCGGCTCATTGCGACCGCGCCAGAATTCGTAGGCCGTCATCCAGGAATAGGTCGCGATGATGCCCGAGCTGATGAGCATTCGCGTTTCCATCGATGCAGCAACGCTCGGCAGCTTGCCGAGCGCAAACCAGATCGCAACGCCGAAGAACAGCCCCAGCGGCGACAGCTTGCGGCCGCCGAACACGCGGGCACCGGCCCAGGTCAGAGCAAATGAGGTGAACAGCAGCGCGTTGGCGAGATCGATCGAGATCAGATCGGACGTTACGCCAAGGGTGCCAAACAGGGCGATCGAGGCGGCCCGCAGCAGATGCGCCCATGCCCACCAGGCGACAGCCGTGATCGCGGTGTTCTGGACCCACGCGAACAGGAGCAAAAGCCCCAGCATGCCCTCGACATAGATGGTCACAAGGAACAGCGTATGAATGTCGAGAGTCATCAACGGGTGCCTGGGAAGTCAAACATTGGCGCCAGCCCCTGAAAGTCCGGCTGCCTTCGCCCTGAAACGCGCAAGGCATAAGGCTCAGGGGGCAAACAAGTCATGAAGCGGACCTCAGAACCGGCGGGAACGCGCGCTCATAGTTTCAAAGTGGTTTCAAATCTTCGGCCAATTGTCCCGAATTGCGGGCCGACGCCTGAAACCCTCCCCCGCGCCGGCCGTATCTGCCTCGAAAACAGGGATTTTCGGGGCAAATCATGCGAATTGCAGTGGTGGGGACAGGGATCGGCGGCAATGCTGCGGCTTGGGCCTTGTCCCGTATCCACCAGGTCACGGTCTATGAGAAGGACTTACGGCCAGGTGGACACAGCCACACCGTCGACGTGGATTATGACGGGCGGCGCGTTTCCGTCGACACCGGATTCATCGTCTACAACGAACTGAATTATCCTGACCTCACCGCCCTCTTTGCGCATCTGGGCGTCAAGACCCGTCCAAGCCACATGAGTTTTTCGGTGTCCGCAGCGGGCGGACGCTTTGAATGGATGGGCGGCGGAAACAATTTGGGAGAAACGCTCGACGGAGTATTCGCGCAGCGATCCAATCTCGTCTCGCTGCCGTTTCTGTGGATGCTGCGGGAGGTGACTCGCTTCAACCGGCAAAGCCTGCAGGATCGTGCACAGGGTCTAAGCCGCAACGTGACCCTTGGCGACTATCTGAGTGCGCGCCGGTTTTCCAGGCGGCTTGTACGCGACTATCTCGTCCCGATGGGCTCCGCTATCTGGTCGATGCCCGTCGACCGCATGCTCGAATTTCCGGCCGACAGTTTCATCGCGTTTTTCGACAATCACCGGCTGCTGCATGACGAACGGCCAGTCTGGAGAACCGTTGCCGGCGGCAGCCGACGCTATGTGGAGAAGCTGATCGCCCCTTTTCGCGATCGCATGAGATTGGGCACCGCGGTCGTCGCGATCGAACGCACACGCGCCGGTGTCGTCGTCACCGACGCCAGCGGCCATCGCGACAGGTTCGATCAGGTGGTGATCGGCGCACATTCGGATCAGACCTTGTCGATGCTTGTGGACGCGAGCGATCAGGAACGCGCGGTGCTTGGCGCGATCTCATACCGACCAAACACCGTGTATCTGCATCGAGATCCGCGGCTGATGCCGAAACGCCGCCGCGCCTGGGCCGCCTGGAATTTCCTGCGCGCCAATGGCCGCGGCGAGGACGGCGGCGACATTGCCGTGACCTACTGGATGAATGCACTTCAGGGCATCGATGAACGATGTCCTCTCTTCGTCAGTCTCAATCCTCCGGATGAACCGCGGCCCGACCTGACCTTCGCACGCCTTGTCTGCGATCATCCGCAATACGATGCTGCGGCCTTTGCCGCACAGTCGCGGCTCGACAGCATCCAGGGCGTGAACCGGACATGGTTCTGCGGTGCATGGACCGGCTACGGCTTCCACGAGGATGGTTTGCGATCCGGTCTCGCGGTGGCGGAAGCCCTGGGCGCCGCCATTCCCTGGCGCCAGTCCGGCCCCCGGTTCTCCATCGCGGCGGAGTAGACATGGCCACGAGAGCCGCATTGCCAGTTCCTGCCGCCCTCTATGACGGGCAGGTCATGCATGCGCGGCTCCGGGCCTTGCCCGGGTCGGGCAAGACGCATCGCTTTCAGTACCGGGTCGTCAGCCTGTCCATTGACCTCGACCGTCTCGACGCAGCGGACCGGATGTCGCCCTTGTTCGGCGTCAACCGCCGCGCCGTGTTCAGTTTTCACGAGAGCGATCACGGAGAACGGGACGGAACTTCGTTGCGCGCGTTTGCAGGCCGGATGGCCGCCAGGTCCGGGATCGATCTCTCCGGCGGGCGCGTTCGCCTGCTCTGTTACCCCCGCATCCTGGGCTACGTCTTCAATCCGCTCTCGGTTTACTATTGCGAGGATCGCACCGGTCGCCTTGTCCTGCTGATCTACGAAGTGCGTAACACCTTTGGAGAAATTCACTCATATGTTTGCCCGGTACTTTCCGGTCAGGCGTCGTCCGCCGGAATCCGCCAGCAGCAGGAAAAGACCTTTTATGTCTCACCCTTCATTGGCATGACGGCGCGCTATCACTTCCGCATGACTCCACCGGGCGAGGATGTGAAAATCCGCATTCTGGAGACCGACGCGGAAGGGCCTCTGCTCGCGGCGACATTCCACGGAAGCCGCCTGGCACTTTCCAGCGGCAGCCTCCTGAAGACGTTCTTCGCGCTGCCCCTTGTGACGCTCAAGATTATCGTGGCCATCCATGTCGAGGCGGCGCGCCTCTGGCTCAAAGGCGCCCGGGTGGTCCCCCGGCCCAACCTGCCTACAGCCCATGGACCGAGTAGACAGGCCCGCTCCGCCTCAGGATAATGGAGGGCTTTTGCAAAGCGGGGCGTCCGGATGCAGGAGATCGTCACCGTTACAGCGCAGACACGCGCAGCGGCGCTGGCAGGTTTGCCAGCGGCGGTCCGTACTGCATTCAAACTCGCCGAGCAGATCCGGTGCGGAACGCTGGAAGTGACTCTCCCGGACGGACGGCGCCTCGCATTCAAGGGCTCTGCTGACGGCCCGACCGCGCAACTCGTGATTCACGATTACCGGTTCGCCTGGCGGCTGCTGCAAAGCGGCGACATCGGCATTGCCGAGGCCTATTTGCGCGGCGAATGGGAGACGCCGGATCTGACCCGGTTCCTGTATCTGTTCTGCGTCAATCAGGAGATGCTGCAGTCGGTGCTTGCACATCCCGCAGTGCGATGGATGCAGGCCCTCCGGCACTGGCTCAACCGCAACACTCGCCGTCAGGCGCGCAAGAACATTCACGCGCATTACGACCTCGGCAACGACTTCTATGCCGCCTGGCTCGACCCGACCATGACCTACTCGTCGGCGCTGTTCGATCAAGGCAGCAACGATCTGTCGGCGGCGCAGGTACGGAAATATCAGAGCCTCGCGCAGCAGATCGACTTGAAGCCAGGTCACGCCGTTCTCGAAATTGGCTGCGGCTGGGGCGGCTTCGCTGAGTATGCAGCAAAAACGGTCGGCGCCAATGTCGTCGGTCTGACCATCAGCCGCGAGCAATTCGAATATGCCAGGCGGCGTGTCTTCGAGGCCGGCCTCGCGGAGAAGGTCGATATCCGTCTGCAGGATTATCGCGACGAACGCGGCTCCTATGACCGCATTGCCTCGATCGAAATGCTGGAAGCGGTCGGAGAGGAATTCTGGCCGGATTATTTCCGGCAGTTGCGCGATCGCCTCGTGCCGGGCGGCTTCGCCGGCATCCAGACCATCACCATCCAGGACCGGCTGTTTGCAAATTACCGGCGCGAGATCGACTTCATCCGCCGCTATGTCTTCCCGGGCGGCATGCTGCCGACTCCCACCACGCTCAAGGAACTGGGGCAGGGCTTCGGCCTGCCGCTGGCCAGCGAAAAAGTGTTCGGACCCGACTATGCACTGACGCTGGCCACGTGGCGGGAGCGTTTCCGCGCCGCATGGCCCTCCCTCGTGCCCTTCGGCTTCGACGAGCGTTTCCGGCGGCTATGGGAGTATTATCTGTCCTATTGCGAGGCCGGTTTCCTGTCGGGAAATATCGATGTCCGGCAGATGATTTTCACCAAAACCTCATAACAGAGCCCCTATCCGGACGACTTGTCCCGGCGAAGAGGCCCCGATAGGGTCGCGGCCTTTACAGGAAGCCGGGTCGACATCCATGTCCATTCGCAACGGCCTCGTCGAGGCCATCGGCAACACGCCGCTGATCAAGCTTGAGCACGCCTCCGCGGCCACCGGCTGCACCATTCTGGGCAAGGCCGAATTCATGAATCCCGGCCAGTCGGTCAAGGACCGCGCCGGCAAGCAGATGATCATCGAGGCGGAGAAGCGCGGCGAATTGCAGCCGGGCGGCCTTGTGGTGGAAAGCACGGCCGGCAATACCGGCATCGGGCTGGCGCTGGTCGCCAACGCGCGCGGCTATCGCACGCTGATCGTGATTCCCGACACGCAGAGCCAGGAAAAGAAGGACATGCTGCGGCTCTGCGGCGCCGAGCTCGTCGAGGTGCCGGCGGTCGCTTACGCCAACCCGAACAACTACCAGCATGTCGGCCGCCGCCTCGCCGAACAGCTCAAGAAGATCGAGACAAAGGGCGTGATCTTCGCCGACCAGTGGAACAATCTCGACAACCGCAAGGCCCACTACGTGTCGACCGGCCCGGAAATCTGGGAGCAGACCGGCGGAAAGATCGACGGCTTCATCTGCTCCATCGGCACCGGCGGCACCATTGCCGGCGTGTCCACATTCCTGCGCGAGAAGAAGAAGGACATCGTGATCGGCGTCGCCGATCCACGCGGCGCGGCGATGTACAACCTGTTCGCGCACGGCAAGGTGGAGGCGACCGAGGGCGGCTCAATCACGGAAGGCATCGGACTCGGCCGCGTGACGCCGATCATCCAGGACATCAAGGTCGACAAGGCCTATCTGATCCCGGACGAGGAAGCGGTGCCGATCATCTTCGATCTGCTGGAGCATGAGGGCCTGTGCCTTGGCGGTTCCTCGGGTATCAATATCGCGGGCGCGATCCGCCTCGCCAAGGAACTCGGCCCCGGCAAGACGATTGTCACCGTGCTTTGCGATTTCGGCACGCGCTATCAGTCCAAGCTGTTCAACCCGGACTTCCTGCGTTCGAAGAATCTGCCGGTGCCGGAATGGCTCGAGCGCAAGAGCAATATCCAGCCACCTTTCGAGAAAGTGTGAGACCTGATTGCAATGTCAAATCCCGATCCGACGCTGCCGAGCAAATGGCTGGTCTCGACGCAATGGCTGGAGGACCATCTCGACGCCCCTGACATCGTGGTGGTCGACGGCTCTTACTATCTGTCGACGATGAAACGCGACGGCCATCAGGAATATCTGGCGGCGCATATTCCGGGCGCGGCTTTCTTCGACATCAACAAGATTGCCGATACGTCGAGCAAGCTGCCGCACATGATCCCCTCGCCCGAGGTCTTTTCGTCCGCGATGCGCAACCTCGGCATCGGCGATGGCCAAACCATCGTTGTCTATGACGGGCTCGGCCTGTTTTCGGCGGCGCGGGTCTGGTGGACGTTTCGCATCTTCGGTGTGCGCGAGGTCTATATCCTCGATGGCGGATTCCCGAAATGGAAAGCCGAAGGCCGCAGGATCGAACTCGGCGAAACGCGGCGCACGCCACGGCATTTCACGCCGCGCTTCAATGCCGGCGCGGTAGCGCATCTGCCCGACATCCAGAAGGCGCTTGCGGACAGGAGCGCACAGGTTGTCGATGCCCGCTCCGCCGAACGTTTCGCCGGAACGGCTCCCGAACCACGGCCGGGCCTGCCGTCAGGTCACATGCCCGGCGCGCTCAATGTCCCCTATGCCGACATCGTAGAAGACGGGCGGCTGGTCGATCCCGGCCGCATCAAGGCGGCTTTCGAAAAAGGCGGCGTCAATCTCGCCAAGCCGGTGATCACCTCCTGCGGCTCGGGTGTGAGCGCCGCCATTCTCACGCTCGCGCTGGAAGCGATCGGCAAGGAACCCAAGGCGCTCTATGACGGCTCCTGGACGGAATGGGCCGGCCGCGGCGACCAGCCGATCGAAACATCGAGCTAGAAGCGACGGCTGCGATCGGGAACTTCTGCGGCTATCTCGCCGGGATTTGATTACTTATTCATAGCAAATGGTTGTAACCATTACGCCGGTGGATGGGACGCCTGAATGGAACGTCCGATGATTTTTCGCCAGCTCTTCGACAGCGTCTCCAGCACCTACAGCTATCTGCTCGCCAGCCGGCGCGGCGGCGAGGCCCTGATCATCGATCCGGTGCTGGAAAAGGTCGATCATTATCTGCGGCTCGTGCGCGAACTGGACCTTCGGCTCGTCAAGGCCGTCGACACGCATCTGCATGCCGATCACATCACAGGCCTCGGCGCCCTGCGCGACCGCACGCGCTGCATCACGGTCATGGGCGAACAGACCAAGGCTGACGTTGTTTCCATGCGTCTTGCCGAAGGGGACAAACTCACCGTCGAGGGCCTTGCACTCGACGTCCTCTACACACCCGGGCACACCGACGATTCCTATTCATTCGTGATGGCGGATCGTGTGTTTACTGGCGACACCCTCCTCATCCGGGGAACCGGGCGCACCGACTTCCAGAACGGCGACCCACGCATGCAATATGAGTCGCTGTTCGGCAAGCTGCTGCGGCTGCCGGATGAGACCCAGGTCTATCCGGCGCACGACTACAAAGGCGAGATGGTCTCCACCATTGGCGAGGAAAAGCGATTCAATCCACGGCTGCAGGTCAAGTCAGCCGCCGAATATGCCGACTTGATGAACAGCCTCAACCTGCCAAATCCAAAAATGATGGACGTCGCGGTCCCCGCCAATCTCCATGTCGGGCTGCACCAGGAAGAGATCGCCAAACGCGGCTGGGCATTATCCGCAACGGCGGCGGCAATGTTGATCGCGCGCCCGGACATTGCATTTATCGACCTGCGCGAACGTAGCGAACGCGAAAAGCATGGCGTTATCCCAGGCTCCATACACGCGCCGTACGCTGACCTGCAGGAGAATATTTCACCCGGCGGCCTGGTGCAGGAACTCGCCGCCGCAACCGGCAAGCGGATCGTCTTCTACTGCGCGTTTGGCGAGCGTTCGGCAATGGCCGTCCAGGCTGCGCAGGACGTCGGAATTTTCTCGGCCTGCCACATTGAGGGCGGCATCGCGGCCTGGAAGAAAGCTGGCGCGCCGACCGCATCATAGGCATCACAATCCGAGTTCAGTGCAGGATCTGGCTCAGGAACAGCCGCGTCCGCTCGTGCTGCGGATTGGCGAAGAATTCCGCGGGCGTGTTGATCTCGACGATCTGCCCCTCGTCCATGAAGACCACACGATCAGCCACCTGCCGGGCAAAACCCATTTCATGGGTGACAACCAGCATGGTCATGCCGTCCTCGGCGAGCTGAACCATAGTGTCCAGCACCTCCTTGACCATCTCGGGATCGAGCGCGGAGGTCGGCTCATCGAACAGCATGATCTTCGGACTCATGCACAAGGCGCGCGCAATGGCGACACGTTGCTGCTGGCCGCCGGAGAGCTGACCGGGATATTTCTGCGCCTGTTCAGGGATTTTCACGCGGCGCAGAAAATGCATCGCGATCTCTTCGGCCTGCGCCTTCGGCATCTGCCGCACCCAGATCGGCGCCAGCGTCAGGTTCTCCATGACGGTGAGATGCGGGAACAGATTGAAATGCTGGAACACCATGCCGACATCGCGTCTGACCCTGTCGATGCGGCGCAGGTCAGCGGTCAGTTGCACGCCGTCCACGAGGATCGTTCCGCGCTGATGCTCCTCCAGCGCATTGATGCAGCGGATCATGGTCGACTTGCCGGAACCCGATGGCCCACAGATCACGATGCGTTCGCCACGCGCCACCGTCAGGTTGATGTCGCGCAAGACATGGAAATCGCCGAACCACTTGTGCACGCCGGTCATCGCGACCGCGTCTGCGCTGGACGAACTGCTCCAGGCCGCGTCAAAGGCGCCGGCCGCCTTGCGCCGTACGAAGCCGCCGAAGATGCGCTTTTTCTCTGCCGTTTTCGGCTTTTCCATCATCTGCCCCGTTTGCGCCGGTGACCGGTGGCAAGCCGCTTTTCCATGTCGTAGGCATAACGCGACATCAGATAACAGAAAAAGAAATAGACGATGGCCGCGAAGACATAGCCGGTCGTGCTGGTGACCGGCGTCGCCCATTTCGGGTCAACGCGCGCAGTCTCGATGGTACGCAGGAAATCGAATATGCCGACAATGAAGACCAGCGTCGTGTCCTTGAACAGGGCGATGTAGCTGTTGACGATATTGGGAATGGTGGTGCGCAAGGCCTGCGGCAGCACAATCAGACCCATCATTTGCCAGTAGCCGAGCCCCAGCGCTTTCGCGCCCTCATACTGCCCGCGCGGAATCGCCTGCAATCCAGCCCGCACCACCTCGGCCATATAGGCGGACGCGAACATCGCGACGCCGATCAGCGCCCGCAGCAGCTTGTCCGGCGACCATTGATCGGGAACAAAGAGCGGCAGCATGACGCTCGCCATGAACAGCACGGTGATCAGCGGCACGCCGCGCACGAACTCGATGAAGATGACCGAAAACAGTTTTACCAGCGGCATCCGCGAGCGACGGCCAAGCGCCAGCACGACCCCGATCGGCAGCGAGAACACGATGCCGATGCCGGAAACAACGACCGTCACCAGCATGCCGCCCCATTGCGTTGTCGAGACGTAGGACAAGCCGATGCCCGGCCAGCCCAGGAGGAGGATGTAGGACAGCAGCGGCATCACGACGAAGAAATAGAGTGCGCTCCAGATGCGCGTCTTGCTGCGTGGCATCAGCAGCCAGACAATGCCGACCGCGAGAAGTGCGAAGAAGATATCGACCCGCCAGCGCTCGGAAATCGGGTAGAACCCATAAATGAAATAGTTGAGCCGCTCGCCAATGAACGGCCAGCAGGCGCCCACCACCGGCCGTTCCGCGCTGGCGAGACAGGCCTCGCGATCGGCGCCGGACCACGTCGCATTGAAGATCGTGAAATCGAGGATCGGCGGCACGACCCAGACAATGAGCGCGACCGCGAGGACCGTCAGAACGAAATTGAACACACTCGAAAAGACGTTGGCGCGCAGCCAGCCGATCGGTCCGGTCTGCAACGCCGGCGGTGGCAGCGGCGGCACCTGCTCGCGGCGAACGAAGGACGACTCCTGCTGCGCGACAACGCTCATGCTCAACGCTCCACCAGCGCGATGCGCGCGTTGTAGATGTTCATCAGCAGCGATGTCACAAGGCTGATCGTCAGATAGACCGCCATGGTGATGGCGATCACCTCCACCGCCTGACCGGTCTGGTTGAGCACGGTGCCGGCGAAAACCTGCACCAGATCGGGGTAGCCGATGGCGACGGCGAGCGAGGAATTCTTGGTGAGGTTGAGATACTGGTTGGTCAGCGGCGGCGCGATGACGCGCATCGCCTGCGGCATGACCACGCGCCGCAGCGTTTGCCCCGGCCGCAGGCCCAGCGAATAGGCCGCCTCGGTCTGGCCATGCGACACCGCCTGGATGCCCGCTCTCACCGCCTCGGCAATGAAGGCGGCCGTATAGATCGAGAGGCCGAACAGCAGCGCCATGAATTCCGGCAGGATTTCCACGCCGCCGCGAATATTGAAGCGGCCCTTCTCCGGATAGGTGAAGTCGACCGGCATGCCGGTGAGGAAAAATGCCGCCAGCGGCAAACCAAGAACCAGCAGGATCGCAACCGTGGCGACCGGCGCTTGGCGGCCGGTCTTTTCCTGTCTGCGCCGCGCCCATTGCCGGAACAGGATCGCCGCAGCAATGCCGAAGAAGAGCATCAGCGGCACCAGTGACAATCCTGCGCCGGCGATCGGCTGCGGAATGAACAGGCCGCGATTGTTCAGATAGGTGCCGCCCGGCAGCACGACACTGTCGGCCAGTTCCGGCAGGGCCTTGAGCACGGCGTTGTACCAGAACAGCAATTGCAGCAGCAGCGGCAGATTGCGGATGATTTCGACATAGGCGCCGGCCAGACGCGACACCAGGGCGTTGCGTGACAGCCGGGCAATGCCGACGACAAAGCCGATGACGGTGGCGAAGACGATACCGAGACTTGCCACCAGAAGCGTATTGAGAAGCCCGACCCAGAAGGCACGGCCGTAGCTGGACGCGGTCGTGTAGTCGATCAGCGTCTGGCTGATATCGAAATTGGCCGGATGATTCCAGAACGCAAAGCCGGAGGCGATGCGCGCCTTCTGCAGGTTCTGCGCAGCATTGTCGATGGCGCTCCAGGCCAGTGCGACGATGACGATGCAAAGCAGCGCCTGATAGGCGACGCCGCGCCAACGCGGATCATGCAGCGGTGAAATTGCGGGTTTCTGGTCCGAGCCTGCGCGGCTCATGCAAAGCCTCCGAGCCGCGCGCCGACAGACGGGAAAGGATCAGCGCACCGGCGGCGCGTATTGCAGACCACCCTTGGTCCACAGAGCGTTCAGGCCACGCGAAATCTTCATCGGCGTGTTCAGCCCCAGGCTGCGCTCGAAGATCTCGCCGTAATTGCCGACATGCTTGACGATGCGCACCGCAAAATCGTTGGTCAGGCCGAACCCCTCGCCCTGATTGCCTTCGACGCCAAGAAAACGCCTGATCTCGGGATTCTCCGACTTCAAGTGCTGCTCGACATTGGCCTTGGTGATACCGAATTCTTCCGCATTGACGAGAACGAAATGCACCCACTTGACGATATCGAACCACTGATCGTCGCCGTGCTTCACCGACAATGCAAACGGCTCCTTCGAGATGATCTCCGGCAGCACGATGTGATCGTTGGCGTTGGTCGTGCGCAGGCGTTCGGAGTACAGCGCCGACGCATCGGTCGTGTAGGCGTCGCAGCGGCCCGCGTCATAGGCCTTCAGCGCCTCGGTCGAGGTGGCGAACGCAACCGTTTTCAGCTTCATGCGGTTAGCGCGGAAATAGTCGGCGAGGTTCAGTTCGGTCGTCGTGCCTTGCTGCACGCACACGGCCGCGTCGTTCAGTTCCAGCGCCGAATTCACCTTCAGCGACTTGCGCACCAGGAAGCCCTGCCCGTCGTAAAAATTGATCGCGGTAAATTGCAGGCCGAGGCTTGTATCGCGGGAGCTGGTCCAGGTGGTGTTACGCGCCAGCACATCCACTTCGCCCGATTGCAGGGCGGTGAAGCGGTCCTTTGCGGTCAAGGGAACGAACTTGATCTTGGTGGGATCATCAAAGATCGCCGCGGCGATGGCGCGGCAATAATCCACATCAAATCCGGCCCAATTGCCCTGCGCGTCAGGCAGGCCGAAGCCCGCCAGCGTGCCGTTGGCGCCGCAATTCAGGGCGCCACGCTGCTTGATGGTGTTGAGCGTCTGCGCGGGGGCAGGAAGTGACGTCGCGCCAATTGCAACGGCCAGACCGAGAGTGAAGATGACGCGTTTCATGATACCTATCCCCTGAAAGTCCTTGTCACGACGGCAACCGGATCTCGCGCCGGAAAATCGCCTGCATATTCAACTGCGCGGCTGGTCCTGTCACCGGACAAAAGCGCGCCCCGCCTCTTGCCCTGAATTGCTCCTTATCTCAAACCGATTTTGCTGGAAGGTCAAGGGGTTATCCCCAGGGCCGCCAATGGCCTTGCATGCCTCCGGGCAGCCCCATAAGCAGGTTGGATGAAGCGCCAGCCGCACGAAAGCCTTCCCGATGACCTGAAAGCCGACACGCGCCTCGTGACTGCGGGGCGCGACACCGGGCTCTATCACGGCTTTGTCAACCCGCCGGTCTATCACGCGTCGACGGTGCTCTACCCGAGCGCGGCCGACATGATCGCGCATCGTGCACCTTATCAATATGGCCGACGCGGCACGCCGACATCGGACGCGTTCGAAAATGCGCTGCGCGAGCTGGAAGGTCCGAGCTGTACCGGCGTCTCGCTGCTGCCGTCCGGCGCTGCGGCCGTGTCGACGGCCCTGCTTTCGGTTCTCTCGGCGGGCGACCATCTGTTGATCACAGACAGCGTCTATCGTCCCACCCGCAATTTTGCAGATTCCATTCTGAAACGCTTCGGAGTCGAAACAACGTATTAC
>JAESGM010000478.1_pt1 | contig 30344 bp, 26 predicted proteins | sample 9269721 | NCBI WGS metagenome assembly JAESGM01 (sample SAMN15720920, study PRJNA650825) | algae metagenome | isolation source: Komarekiella atlantica HA4396-MV6 and co-occurring heterotrophs from... | place: USA: Theobald House, Kauai, HI | collected 2009-07-29 | reverse complement strand
AATATTGAAATTATCTGATAATTTATTTGGCTGCCATTATCACTCTCCATGTTATCTCTTATTTTTGAGCTTTAATAATACTTATTCTTTATTTTATCGCTAGTTTCGCACCGGGAACTAGTCTAAAGTATACTACATTATTGCTTTGTATTTTGTATGATCTTGCTACAGCATGATTTTTTTATTTTCCAGATATTCGCTTAACCTTAAAGTTATTACGTAGGCTTGATTAAGAGAATAATTATATAAATATTAGACCTCTTGCATAAGTCGAGATTTGTTAAATCTAACCACCGATGTAGACGCGCAGCGGTGAGGCAGCGCTGCGGGAGGGTTTCCCTCCGCAGGCGACTGCTGAACCCGAAGGGCTTCTTGCAGGGTACACTGATGAACACCGATATTTATCTGTCTTGAAAAGTTGAGCCACTGTGTTGGACGGGTTTCCCGGCTTGTAGCAAGTGGCGTTCCTAGGTTGGGAAACCCTAAGCGAAGTTTGCTTGGAGGGAAACCCTCCGACGCTCGATGACTCGCTCTAAGCGTAGCCATGCCGTAGGCTTTACGCTGCGCTATGGCAACTTCTCTCCGCAGAACTTTTCGCTGTCTTGAAAAGTTTTGCGCTCCTGTTACCCGGAGCTTCGCTTACTTTTCGCTGTGGTTTATTTTAGTCTTATTCCGATTTTTGCAAGAAGTCTATTATATTCATATGACTTTTTCAGACATTTTCTGACTATTTACATAAATTAATCATAATTATCCTGATATAATCCCTACTCCTTCTGACTTTTTCATGCTGTAAAAAGTGAATTATTCACTTAAATTGAAACCATAAAGTAAAACAAGTCTTCAACACCAAACTTATAGAACAGTTAAATATTGAGATAGAAAATTACAGTAACTACAAAAAGTTTTTTAGCAAGATCGTATAAAAGATGAATTTAATTAAGTAACTGATAGCAATACAGGCATTGCCATTTGCGATCGTGCTTTTATTAGCTTCAATATATAACGGAGAATGACGTGGAATACAAAAATGCTGTTTTAGATGATCAAAACCTTCAAGAGGGTTTAAAAAGTATCAACCCGAAGTTTGGTGATTTTTGCACTCGTGTAGCGGGTGAAGCGTGGGGGTTGCCGTTAATTGACCAAAAAACGAAGGCTTTAATTACGATCGCAGTAGATGTTGTGAATCAAGACCAAGTAGGCCCAGGTAGCCCGTTTGCAGCACATGTAAATATGGCTCTCAAGCAAGGAGCCACTGTTGCAGAGATAGAGGAACTCCTTTTATTCATGTGCGTTTACGGAGGCTTCAATAAAGTTGCTGGTTGCTTTGGTGCTCTCAATGAAATTCTCGGTTCCTAGACATAATATTTTGCAGACGTGGACAGACAGCAATGATAGCAGCATTCAGAAAAGCCGATTATGCAATCCGTGATCAAAAAGGCAAAGTTACCTTTTATGTTCTTTTGTGGAAACGCAGAGGAATTTCTCTAGAACTTTTCGATGACTACTGGAGAGACGTTCATGGCCCAGTCTGTGCGCGTCTACCAAGTCAGCATCAATACTGGCAGTTCCATCTATCTCAAAATGAAGGTGGTTTATGGCCAATTATTAAAGGTATTGAGTATATTTGTCCAGAAGAAGATCAGTTTAATGGTATTGCCGAATTAACCTTTGAAACCGAAGCTGAACGTAATATATGGTTCAAATCTGCCGCCATTCTTATGGATGACGAGCACAACGTATTCAGCAAAGCGATCGGTTATAACACTAGTTTTGGCAATTCTAAAACTTATATAGATAGCATCCCTTCAGGAGATCCCAACGGCAAATTGGGTGTGATTAAGTTCCACGTCATGGTAAAGAAATCTGATGCTGTGAGTGTGGAAGCTTTTCGCAGATATATGACAGATAGCTTTGCACCAGCTGTTATCCAGAGCAATTCTGTTCTGAAGTTCCGACTGCATTTATTTGAAGAAGTAGATAATTCCCGCCCAGATGCAGCTGGGGTATCTCATTATGAATCTCCAGAGAAGCAGTATCAAGCTGCCTTTGAAATTGCTTTTGCCAACCCTCTGGAAATGGAAACATTCTTTGCTTCAAGAGAATACGCTAATGCTGTTCAAGAACAGGCTAAGTACGTTCAGCGGCTTTTACCATTTCCAGAGCGAACTGCTTACACCTTTGTTTATGACGGGAAGATGACTCTAGCCGGTCAGCGGAGTTCTACAGTGGCAGAACTAATTGCAAATATCGGCGCAACCAATCAACTTAAAGAGGACGTAGTTTGTCTTATGCTGGAACAAAAACTTATTTCTAACTCGAATGGTCATAGTAATGGTTCCCAAAACACTACAAACACATCGATTAACAAAAGAACTAATTACTATAAAGATTTAGCAGCAGATTATTCTCGTCCAGGACTCGTAACCGCTTATGTTGCGAAAAAATTGATCGAGGATGCTGAGAGATTTGTGGCAATGAAAGAAAGAACACTACCACAAATTAGTCATAGTTATACTGTTGAACAAATTGAGCAAGAAAACCGTGAATGGTGGCCAACTCATTGCGAGGCATTGAGACAGGGACGAGGCGATATCTTAACTGGTGAATATCGTGATGATTTGGTTTATTTTTGCCAGGATGGCCCCTATCAAGGCTTAGAACAACAAAAAGAGCGTGAACAACATTGGTGGGCATTAATTGCCCAGCCAGGTGTGACTATGTGTTGGCCAATCGTGATGTTTCATGGTGAAGTTACCTTCTTTGAATGGAAGTGTGTGGATGATGAAACTAACGAAACACTTGCGAAGGGAAATGTTACTTGGATTCGTCGTGGTCATAGAGGTGGATGTTACCTCAAAACTGAACAATTGACCTTCTACCGCGATGTTTTCGCTCCAGGTGGATTGCTGAAATTGATCACCACAGCCTAATACTACTTGGATTTTAGAAATAACCAAAATGGGAGCAGGTGATCATCAGAAATACAAAAATGCAGTTTTAGATGATTTAGAACTGCAAGCTGGTTTAAAAGGTATTAACCCGAAGTTTGGCGACTTTGTGACTCGTGTAGCTGGGGAAGCATGGGGTCTGCCATTACTCGACCAAAAGACTAAGGCATTGATTGCGATCGCAGTTGATGTTGCCAATCAAAATCATAAAGGCCCCGGCAATCCTTTTGTAGCACACGTGGATATAGCTCTCAAACAGGGAGCTACTTACGAAGAAATCGCAGAAATTCTTTTATTTATGTGCGCTTATGCGGGGTTCAATAAGGTCGCAGGTTGCTTGGGCGTACTGAAAGAAATTTTTCAAGCAAGGAAAAAGGCAATGACAACAGCAGTGAGAAAGGTCGATTACTCAATCCGCGATCGCCAAGGCAAAATAGCTTTCTATGTGTTGCTGTGGAAACGCAAAGGCATTTCCCTAGAGCTATTTGAGCAATATTGGCGAAATGTCCACGGCCCTCTCTGCGCCCATCTTCCAGGCCAGCATCAATATTGGCAGTTTCATCTAGCTCCGAATGAAGGCGGTATCTGGCCTACTATTGATGGCATCGAGTATACTCGCCCCGCCGCAGATCAGTTCAATGGTATTGCTGAATTAACTTTTGCCACGGAAGCCGAATTTCAAGCATATATCCAAGCGTTCAGCATCCTGATGGCTGACGAACACAACTTATTCAGTAAAGCGATCGCTTACACTACAAGTTCTGGCAATTCTCAAACCTATAGCGATCGTATTCCTACAGGTGAACCAAACGGAGAACTTGGGGTGATCAAGTTTCACGTCATGGTGCAGAAATCTGACAAGGTGAGTGTAGAAGCTTTTCGCGAATATCTCACAGATAGCTTTGCACCAGCAGTCATGCAGAGCAATCATGTTCTGAAATTTCGACTGCATTTATTAGAACAAGTAGACAATTCGCGCCCCGATAACGATGGAGTATCTCGTTACGAATCTCCAGAAAAGCAATATCAAGCCGCCTTTGAAATTGCCTTTGCCAATCCTCTAGAAATGGAAACATTCTTTGCTTCCCAAGAATACGCTATTGCTGTTCAAGACCAAGCGAAGTATGTCAAACAAATTTTACCGTTTCCAGAACGCAGAGCCTACACCTTTGTGTATGACAGCAAAATGACCTTGGCTGGTCAATGTAGTTCCAATGTTGCGGATCTAATTGTGAAAGTGGGAGCAACAAATCAACTCAAGTCAGACATAGTTTCTCTTATGAGCGGTAAGCAAATTACTAAATCTGAATTAGGTCATTATCTCCAGGGAGTTCAACACGTCGGCGTCACAGTTCAGGACATGGCAAAATCCCTAGAATTTTACACAGAGGTGTTAGGAGGTAAATTAGTTATTGCTGAACATGATCTAATGGGTGATGGGATGCAAAACACCCTTTTTCAAAAAGAAGAACTAGATGCGATCGCTAAAGGTATTGACCTCAAAACTTATGATGTTCCTAACCTCAGAGATGCTCAAGCAGCCTTAGATATTAAGTTCATTTCTTTTGGCAATACTTGTGTTGAACTGATATATTTCAAAGACCCGACAACACCACATATCCAATCTTCCTCTGTAAGTAGCATTCCTTCCCATATTGGTCATGTGAATGCAATGCACATCTCTTTTCATGTAAAAGACGATGTGGATCTAAATGTTTTCGCCAAAATTTTAGAAGAAGAATGTCAAACACGGGGATTAAATAACGTTACTTTTAATCGTGTTATTCGAGTCAAATCTGAAGAAGAAAGAAGAAAAATTGCCCTTAAATACAATTCCACAAAATTTTGGAATGAACTAGATTCATCGGAAGAACAATCAGAAACAGATTTTGGTGAATTAGAAGGCTGGGCATTATTTTATTGTAAAGGGCCAAATGGAGAACAGCTTGAATTCAATCAAGCTACTCGTAAAGTTAAAGGACTTTTTACTCAAGCACAGGAAAAATATAACATGGCAAACAATACATATTTTACAGCTTCAGATACTAAATTTTCAGGGATAAATTCCCAACAAAAAGAAAATGTATTAGAAAGAGTTTATGCTACCTTTAGCAGTCCTGTAGACGCTTCATTTGCAGCTGCTTGGAATGTATTACTCGATAAAATTGAAAACCCAGAGCGCTACAATCCAGAGGCTAGAGATTATAAAATTCTAGAAAAATGTAGCAATAGCATCCTGCGTGAAATGAAAGCGCTAAACATGACAGTTACGGAAAAAATTGTTTGGGATGAAAAAACCGGAGAAGTTCGACACACATTAGTCAATAATCCTCATTTTATTGGTCAGGCGACTAATACAGTTACCCGTCCTGCTAATCCTAACGAACTCCCAGTAATTACCTTTACCTTAGACTGGGAACCTTACAACGAAGAAGCTCGAAACATCGCTCAAACAATTCAACCTAAAGTAGCTCAAGCAATTCAACAGGCTGTTCTGAACTCAAAAATCATAGCTGAACAGCAAGATGCACAACGAACCATTTCCAATGGCAAAGTAGAAACTACAAATGGAAGTAAGCCTAATTTAATAAAACTTCCAGGAACAACAACAGATATGGTTAAACGCTTATTCTCCAGAGGTGAAGCGTTTGATTCAGAAGGATTTATCACTTTCTTTACCGACACACCAGTTTATCAATTTGGCAACTTTGATGTGTGTTTAGATAAAGCAGCAATTAAGAAATCTGCGGATGCTTTCTTTAGTCAGATATCGGCTGTTTACCATGAAATTAAGATGATGTGGGAAATCGGCGATGTAGTATTCGTGGAAATGGATGTTACTTACTGGCGGAAAGATGGTTCAGTCATTACACTTCCTTGCTGCGATATCTTCCGCGTGCAAGGAGATAAATTCTCAGAATTGCGGATATTTATGGATGTGAATCCCGTATTTAATCCAAAAATTCCTGTCCCCAATTCAGCCAGTGTATTTACTATTAGCGGAGGTAAAAGGCTTGCACCTCCCAACACAATGAGGCAGCATTTTGCTGAACATCCTGAAGCACAAGAAAGGGTGAAAAATGGATTTGCACCCAAGTGGTCAATTACTGGCCCTAAATGGCCAATTAGTTCCGATGCAGTCGATGAAAAAGCTGCGGCACAGTTAAAAGCTGTAGGTGAATTAGCCCAGGCTGTAACTGCTCAAGATTGGGATAAAGTCAAAAGTTATTTAACTGATGACATCTTTTACAAAGTCGGTTCTGGTGAAGTTGTTTATGGGCCTCAAGCTGTAGTAGATTTCTTTGCACACACATTTAAAACTACTGCGGTTTTTTATAGTCATGATGTCAGAAAAGTTTGGCAAGATTCAGATATCATCACTATCGAAATGGATGCTAAATATGAAATGGTTCATAGTAAAAAGCATGTTGTAATCGCCTGCTGTGATGTCTACCGTCTGCGAGGTAACAAGGTTAGCGAATGGCGTGTCTATGCAGATATGTCTCCCTGGCAATCATAGAATAAACTCCTTATCTGGCGTTGCTGAATCTGATTTATTGAAATCTCAAACTCCTCATCCTCTCTGCGCCTCTGTCTTGAAAAGTTTCCTAGGTCGGGGAAACCCTCCTTCTCCTGACGGAGACCGGAGGCGAACAGAACTTTTCGCTGCGCCTCTGCGTGTTAGCGTAGCGGGGCGTAGCCCGATAAATCATCCCGCATTTATGCAACGCCTAAATTCCTTGTCTACTTTTAACAGTTATCAGTTTCTTTCTGGCTACTGTTTACCGTTTACTGTTTACTGTTTACTGATTTAATACTTTTCAAACATAAAATTGTAGAAATAAAATGAGGTAATTTATGTCACAAAAAGTAATTAGTTTGTTAGCAGATGCTTTTGAGAATCCGACTTTACAACAAAAACTTCACACTGCTAAAACTCCTGAAAGCTTCGTCAAAATTGCATCTGAAAATGGTTATAATTTGACCGCAGAAGAATTAGCATCAGCACTTGGGAAAGTGCATGTTGTTTTTGGTGAAGTTGTAGAATCAATGTTGAGTGGCTTAATTGGCACTGCGAGTACTAGTGAAGCTTCGATAACAGAAAAAATTTCTGGAACAAATGTAGATTTAGTCAAACGCTTATTCTCTAGAGGCGAGGCGTTTGATTCAGAAGGATTTATTACTTTCTTTACCGATACACCAGTTTATCAATTTGGTAACTTCGATGTGTGTTTAGATAAAGCAGCAATTAAGAAATCTGCGGATGCTTTCTTTAGTCAGATATCGGCTGTTTACCATGAAATTAAGATGATATGGGAAATCGGCGATGTAGTATTCGTGGAAATGGATGTTATTTACTGGCGTAAAGATGGCTCATTTGTTTCACTTCCTTGTAAAGATATTTTCCGAGTTGAGGGTGATAAATTCTCAGAACTGCGGATATTTATGGATGTGAATCCTGTATTTGACCCCACAATTACTGTCCCTAAATCTGCTTCTGTGTTAACGGCAAGTCAAGGAAAGCAATTACTACCTCCTGGCACAATGAGGAAGCATTTTGCTGAACATCCAGAAGCACAAGAAAGGGTGAAAAATGGATTTGCACCCAAGTGGTCAATTACTGGGCCCAAATGGCCAATTAGTTCCGATGCAGTCGATGAAAAAGCTGCGGCACAGTTAAAAGCTGTAGGTGAATTAGCGCAGGCTGTGACTGCTCAAGATTGGCAAAAGGTCAAAATTTATTTAACTGATGACATCTTTTACAAAGTTGGTTCTGGTGAAGTTGTTTATGGGCCTCAAGCTGTAGTAGATTTCTTTGCACACACATTTAAAACTACTGCGGTTTTTTATAGTCATGATGTCAGAAAAGTTTGGCAAGATTCAGATATCATCACTATCGAAATGGATGCTAAATATGAAATGGTTCATAGTAAAAAGCGTGTTGTAATCGCCTGCTGTGATGTCTACCGTCTGCGAGGTAACAAGGTTAGCGAATGGCGTGTCTATGCAGATATGTCTCCTTGGGGCAACTCTTGAATGCCAGGTAGATAAAGCTCGCCACCATTATATTCGCTTGCTGTACTAGGTCTTAGGAAAAAATTCGAGTGGGAAATTATCTTACTTCCCAGTACGGCAAGGTTTACATTGCCCATATATACATGGCTTCACTACCTTCTTACCAGCTAAAGGGAATTCATTTGCATGACACATACTACAAGCCCCGTTGGGATTATCAATTCAGATATAAAAACAAAGGTTGATGACTATTTGCTCGTACCACAGGATGATCCATCTCGTCCGGCGGTTTATGCCTCTGGAGACTTATATACTTATTTAGCAACTTCCAAAGAAACTAACTTTGATTTCAATTTTTTCGATTTCTTCCTTCCAGTCGGCGGCGGGCCACCTCCACACTTTCATCCTTATGAACACGAGACTTGGTATATAACTGCCGGAAACATTCAATACAATTTGGGTAATCAGGGAAATAATAGTATCGTGTTGCCTGAAGGCAGTTTAATCTTTGGTGCTAGAAACCGAATACACGGTTATCGTAATCTAGACTCGACGGCATCAATAACAGGGAAAACTCCAGGAGCAAGGACACTTTCTTTGACAACTCCTGGGGCGTTAGACCTCTTTTTCGAGAATATAGCTACCCCAATAATAGATAGGAATGACCCAATACCTGGCTTCAGCGCTGTTCCAGGTGATGACACATACAGAACATTAGCAGAATTTTCGATTCGGACTAACGCTGGCATAAATTTTGCTCCGCCAGATTATCAACCTCCTTCAAGTTCTAAGAAGTACGTATTGGTGCTACCAGAAGACGCTGAGGGGGAAGTAGTAGAACAAGCAAAGGAGCTATCAAAGATTGATGGTTTTAGTGTTTGGACAACTGGGGAGCAAGAAGGGTTGGCGCAGCGACCAAAATTTGCTGGCCCATTTGGAATTGAGTACACTTCTCTACTCAGTTTTGAAGAATCGGGAAATGAATTGGCCTACAACCAGTTTTCGCTGGCGTCCCAGGAAACTGATACCTTTGTCCAAGCTAACTTGAATGCCAGCCAAGTGGTGAAGCATAGTGAATCGTCCGCAACTGGCGTTGCCGATTTGGAACCCACTTTAGCGGGAGACGATATTATCTATGAGTTGACAGTAAATGGCTTAGACTTTGGAGAATTGTTACCGGGTGGTACTCCTCAAACTCCTGATAATGAGCTAGATGATGTTACCGCTATCCATATCCACTCAGGCGATCGCGGCAGCAGTGGCCCACACACATTTAGTATTTTAGATCCGCATCATCAGGATGAAGAAAATCTTAGTATTAAATTGAATGCGGATGGTTCCACCACCATTAGTGGTATCTGGAATTCGACAGAAGCAGAGATTCCCACAGACTTGAGGGATTTTCTCACTGGTAGCGGCTTACCGGGAGAGGAATCTGATTACTACTTCCAGATCCACACCGAGGGTAATCCGTCTGGCGAAATTCGCGGTCAAATTGCTCTCAACAGTGATGATTTTCCCGACCCTGTTAAAAGTGAGAATCATCAACTTTTATACGTAACAGAAGGGCAACTATCCGTCAAAATCGGTGATGAAGTGAGGCTGGCTGGCCCAGACACCTTTGTCAAAATTGCCCCAGGGAATGAATATGCGATCGCCAATTTTGGCACAGAAGAAGTAGAATCACTAGCAGTTTCAATACCGCAAAAAAACCTGGAACCAGCACCTATTCCCTCATACTTAAAGCCTCAAGGAAATCTCTCGCCTAACCAGATAGTCTTCCTGGGTGATAAAGATGATATATTTTATCAGCCCAATCGTAAAAATCTCCGGGTTTACGGTGGCGAGGGTAATGATGAACTCTACGCCACTCAAGATGAGCGCCTATTCGGCGAAAAAGGAGAAGACCTGCTTGATGCCTCTAGTGGCTCAGGACGCAACCTACTCGATGGCGGTAAGGGGAACGACTTACTCATAGCTGGCAATCAGGATCAACTGGTTGGGGGTGACGGAGACGATACACTCATCATTGTCAATGGTGGCGAAAACGTCCTCTATGGTAATGCTGGAGCTGACCAATTCTGGATTGCCAATGGTAGAATCCCTGATACTGTTTCTGACCCCAGGCAAGTAATTGATCAGCCATTCCCCTTTCCTGATTTACGACCGTTAGAAGATACTCGGAACATCATCGCAGACTTTGAGCTAGGTATTGACAAAATTTACATTAGCGGCATTAGCGGTATCTCTAAGTTTGATGACTTGAAGTTACTGCCTGCTTTTGGCGATCTTCGCAGCACTAGCATCCTCGCTAGTTTGGACGGCAAGGATATCTCTCTGGCAAATGTGTCAGGTGTTCTGTTCAACGAATTATCGGCTGGGGACATCGTTTTCGCCTAATACCGTTTCCTTGTGAAGCTGCGCCAAACTCTTTTCATCTTTCATTTCTTGGCGTACTTGGCGGTTCGTTTTTGATTTATTGTGCCAAGTTTCTGAATGCAAGTTCGATATCAATTAATCTTCCGATTTTCCTTAATTGCTTAAAACTCCACCAAACTCAGCTCTAACACGTAAATAGGAGCAACAATGATTACAATTAGCGACAAAGCTGATCAAGTCACCGCAATCAATATTTTCACAGTTGAAAGTCCCGAACACCAGCAGCGGATAGTAGATTTCCTCGTAGAGAATAAAGAAATACCTATGAGACAACCAGGCTTCATATCAGCCAGCGTGCATACAAGCTTAGACGGCAAGCGGGTTATTAACTATGTTCAGTGGCACAGCCAGAAGGATATGGAAGTAGCTATGAAAGACCAGGATTTTATAGCTATGAAGGAGAAGGTTGGAAATTTTGCGCCTCACGATTTCAACTTTTACCAAGTCGTCGTCACAATGGAGGCGTAGTGATTATTCACTAGAGGTTCATAGTAAGTGGTGAGTAAAGAGTAAACCTCTTGCATGAATCAGATTATGAATTCCAAATAGAAAAATCTCTCATTACTCTCTGCGCCTCTGCGCCCACCGTTCGCCTTTGGCGTCTCCCCTTGGGAGAAGTTTGAGCGGCGGAAACCGCCGCTCAAACTTCTCTCTGCGTGAACCTTAAAATTCTTATTTTCAAATATTCGTGCAAGAGGTCTAGTGAGGTGTAAGGAGAAATTTTTTTAACGAACCGCAGAGGCGCAGAGGACATAGAGAGAAGAAATAAATTACTTAACTGAACTGTGTTGGAATATAGTTCGCAATCAAACTTGCACCATCTGAAATCACATCAGGAGTTGAATACCATGAAATCCGAATTGAAAGGGAAAATTGGTGTATTAATTGAAGAACATTTTGATCAAACTGAATATCGAAAATTTAATGAGTACTTTCCTCAAAAAGGCTATGAAGTAGAGTATATTTCTCATTTATGGGGTAATTCACAATTAACATTCGGCTCAAATCCAGATAACGGTGAAGTTGAAGACCATGTAATTGTGACTACGGAAGTCAATGATATCGAACCATCAAATTACAAAGGAATTATTTGTATTGGTGCTTATGCTATGGATCGTCTGAGATATCAGGTTTCAGTAAAAAAAGGTCAGAAAAATCAAGCACCAGCAGTTGTATTTCTCAGAAAAACGATGAATACAGATGGTGTAAAAGTAGGAACAATCTGTCATTCATTATGGCTTTTATGTGCTGATACAGATTTAATTAAAGGGCGGCAAGTTACTTGCGCCCACAACATTATTTGTGATGTGGAAAATGCAGGTGGCGAAGTTATTTATGAAGGTGACGCAACTGCTGATTTAGTTATCGATGGTCATCTGATTACGGGGAAACATCCTGGCGTCGTAGAGCAATTCATGGAAGTTTTTGTAGAAGAGATTGAAAAGCAGGAACAAAGGCAGAAAGTCGGAGTAAATGCATAGATATAGCAGCCTTAATTCATTTGTGAAAAATCACTGCTCATCTTAATACCATTTTGAAAAAAGAGAGACGTTGCATTGCAACGTCTCTACTTAAAACAATCATTTAAAAATAAACACAATAATCCGGGAGGTAGCTTCATGGATCACATGAGTTTTTCATTTTCAGATACGATCGCAGGTTATATTACAGCATTTAATCGCAGCGAAAAATCTTTTGGTATCAAAACTTCAGATGGCCGAGAATACCAAGCCTACCTCACTCCCAGCGCCTATGGTCGGATTAGCCAAAACTTAGAAGAACCTTATCTTGACTGTACTGCTCGGTTTGGCGAAATGCTTACTCCCGGTCAGCATGTATTTGCTTACGGTGTTTTCTATCCTCATGGACAGGATTACAAGTTTGAAGTTAAGTATCTTGTCTTTCCTGGTGATGAACCCAACAAATATCGCCATGAAGAACCAGATTGGTGGGTTAAGCAAATACGTTCAATTGCTGATTCGTACTTGAAATGGCAGTTTGGCTATCCCGAACAAGCGATTGATTATCGGGAATATCGGACTTATCTCAACTTAGCTGGTACTAAAAAACGTCAGGACTTTCTCCAAGAAACAGACACAGTTTCCCGCCTAGTTTATGGTTTTGCTTCAGCTTATTTGTTAACCGGAGAAGACCGCTTCCTAGAAGGTGCAGAAAAAGGTACAGAATATCTGCGTCAACACATGCGGTTTTATGACCATGATGAAGACCTGATTTACTGGTATCACGGTATTCAAGTCACAGGCAACCGGGAGCAAAAGTTACTGACATCTGAGTTTGGCGATGACTATGATGCTATTCCAGCCTATGAGCAGATTTATGCTCTAGCTGGCCCTATTCAAACTTATCGGATAACTGGCGATCGCCGCATCCTCCGAGATGCTGAAATGACCATCGATTTGTTTGACCGCTTTTTCTTGGATAAAGAAGGCGTTGGTTATTTCTCCCATATTGATCCCATCACCTTAGACCCGCGTGCAGAATCGCTGGGTGCAAACCGCGCTCGCAAAAACTGGAACTCAGTCGGGGATCACGCCCCAGCTTACTTGATTAACTTGTGGCTAGCAACTGGCGAACAGAAATACGCCGATATGCTGGAGTATACTTTTGATACGATCGCCAAATATTTCCCAGACTACGACAATAGCCCATTTGTCCAAGAGCGATTCTACGAAGATTGGAGCCATGATAACACTTGGGGATGGCAGCAAAACCGCGCCGTCATCGGTCATAATCTCAAAATTGCTTGGAACTTGATGCGGATGCAAAGCCTCAAACCCAAGAAAGAATACGCAGATTTGGCAGAAAAAATTGCCGCACTGATGCCTGATGCGGGTAGCGATCGCCAGCGCGGTGGCTGGTATGATGTTGTAGAGCGTACACTGGGCGAAGGTGAAGAACATTACCGCTATGTCTGGCATGACCGGAAAGCTTGGTGGCAGCAAGAGCAAGCAATTTTAGCCTACTTGATTCTACATGGCATAACTCAAGAGCCAGAATACTTGCGTCATGCCAGGGAAGCCTCAGCCTTCTACAACGCCTTCTTCCTTGACCATGATGATGGTGGCATTTACTTCAACGTCTTAGCAAACGGTTTGCCATACCTCATGGGTAACGAGCGGTTCAAAGGCAGCCACTCCATGAGCGGTTATCACTCAACGGAATTGAGCTATTTGTCAGCAGTTTACACCAACCTGCTGATTACCAAACAACCAATGGACTTTTACTTCAAACCGCAGCCAGGAGCATTTAAAGACAACATCTTGCGGGTGCAACCAGATATCCTACCGCCTGGTAGCGTACGGATTGGTAAAGTATGGGCAAATGAAGAAGAGTATACCGATTTTGACGCCGATGCCTTAACAGTCAAGCTACCCGACACCCAAGAACAAGTAAAAATCCGGGTGCAAATCATCCCGAATACCTAAGAACTCTAGACAGAACATGTAGAGACGTTACATTGTAACGTCTCTACATGGCAACGTCAAAAGATTAATTAACCACAGATGGACACAGTTTCCCGCCGCCTTCAATAAAATTCTGTATTTAGTTCCCGTACCACCTATGAAAATCAACATTGAATCACTGCAAGTAACATCGGTAGAAACAGCCGAAACCGCTTTAAATGAACTCCCTAAAGTAACTTTAGTAGAAGTGATTGGAGATATAGACACCAATACGGCCCCCCTCGTTCAAGAGCAGATTCTACCACTGGCCCAAGCCGAAACGAGGATGATTATAGAAATGACCAAAGTGCCTTATATGTCTAGTGCTGGCTTAAGAGTCCTGCTATCCCTCTACAGACAAATATCCGCACAAGGTGGACAGATTGTTTTGGTAGGACTTTCTGAAGAAATTCAGGACACAATGTCCATCACTGGATTTCTAGACTTTTTTCAGACTCGTGACACCCGTGACCAAGCTTTGGAAGCCCTTAAAGTCAAAGTTCAGGTAACAAGCACCTAGTATTGCAGGGTTTGTAGTTAGCACTTTAGTGCTGAATTTAGCGCTTAAGCGCTCACTACGAACTTGGCATATTAGTGTCTTATAGGAAGAAGCAACAAATGCAAAGAATTGATATTCATCCCACCCATAGTTACGAGAACTTTAAGCTACGTCCTGGTACTGCTATCCCTTTTGGAGCAACCTTAGTACCGGGGGGCGTTAATTTTTCCATATTTTCGCGTCATGCTAAATCTTGTACTCTAGTGCTGTTCAATAAGCACTCTCCAGAACCAATGGCGGAAATTCCATTTCCCGAAGAGTTCCGCATTGGCAATGTCTTTAGTATGGTCGTATTTGAATTGGATTACGAAAACCTCGAATACGGCTACCGGATGGATGGGCCTTTCAAACCCAAAGAAGGTCACTGGTTTGACCCGACGAAAATTCTCTTAGATCCCTACGCCAAAATTATTGGTGGTAGAGATATTTGGGGAGAAAAGCCTGATTGGTACAACATGTATCACCATCGAGCGCGTCTGGCATTCGATGACTTTGATTGGGAAGGTGAGCGTCCCCTACAAATCCCCACTGAAGATTTGATTATCTATGAGATGCATGTCCGTAGCTTTACTCGCCATCTCTCCTCTGGAGTTAAGCATCCAGGAACCTTTGCTGCTATCCGCGATAAAATCCCTTATCTTAAGGAGCTAGGCGTCAACTGTGTTGAACTGATGCCCATATATGAGTTTGACGAGTTTGAAAACAGTCGCCCTAATCCCCAAACAGGGGAATTGTTGCTCAATTATTGGGGTTACAGTACTGTTGGCTTCTTTGCGCCGAAAGCTGGCTACGCCGCTACAGGCAAATATGGGATGCAAGTTGATGAACTAAAAACGCTGATCAAAATCCTGCATCAAAATGATATTGAAGTAATTCTGGATGTTGTCTTCAACCATACAGCAGAAGGTAACGAGTATGGCCCTACCATTTCCTTTCGCGGGATTGACAACAAAACTTACTATATGCTGACGCCGGAGGGCTACTACTTTAACTTCAGTGGTACTGGCAATACGCTCAACTGCAACAATCCCATTGTTCGTAATATGGTGCTCGACTGTCTGCGCTATTGGGCTGCTGAGTATCACATTGATGGTTTCCGCTTCGATTTAGCGGCAATTTTGGGACGTGACCCTTGGGGTTCTCCACTCTCGAACCCACCATTGTTAGAAAGTCTTGCTTTTGACCCAATTCTTGCTAATTGCAAGCTAATTGCCGAAGCTTGGGATGCAGGCGGTCTGTATCAAGTTGGCTCTTTTCCGGCATTTGGGCGCTGGCTAGAGTGGAATGGTAAGTATAGGGATACAATTCGCCAATTTCTCAAAGGAGAGCCGGGAAAGGTTGGGGATATGGCACAGCGCCTACAGGGTTCGCCGGATCTTTATGCTTGGGCGGGTCGGGGGCCGACGGCTTCGATTAATTTTATCACTTGCCATGATGGTTTTACGCTGATGGATTTGGTTTCCTATGATGGGAAGCACAATGAAGCCAACGGCGAAAATAACAACGATGGAACTAACGATAACGATAGCTGGAATTGTGGCTGGGAAGGCCCGACTGATCACCCAGATATCAACGCCCTACGTCGCCAACAGATCAAAAATGCGATCGCCATGTTAATGGTAAGTCAAGGAGTGCCAATGATCCTCATGGGTGACGAGATGGGACGCACTCAAATGGGTAATAACAATACTTACTGCCACGACAACGAACTTAACTGGCTGGACTGGAGACTATTGGAATCAAATGCAGATTTGTTTAAGTTTTTTAAAGACTGTATTGCCTTTCGTAACGCCCATCCCGTACTCAGAAATAAATTCCACTTCCAGAATATGGATTACGCCGCTAGTGGCTATGCCGATATTACTTGGCATGGAACTAAGGCATGGGCAGCTGATTGGTCTGACTCTAGTCGTATTTTGGCTTTTATGCTCTGTGGCAGGCACGCCAAACAAGGGACGCTAACAGACAATTACATATACGTGGCGATGAATATGCATTGGGAAAGTAACTGGTTTGAAATACCAGGACTTCCCCAGGGAATGCAATGGCACGTCTTTGTGAATACTGGTGCTACGCCACCACAGGAAAGCTGGCATCCTGGTACAGAACCAATACTGGAAAATCAATTTGGATTGCTCATCGGAGGTAGGTCAGTGGTCATATTAGTGGGAAAGTAGAAGAAGGCTGAAGCATAAAGGATGAAACCCGGACTTCAGTTCATACTTCATACCTCAAGTACGTCATGCCCAAAATTATCTCTGTCCACTCATTCCGCGGAGGAACCGGGAAATCAAATATAACTGCGAATCTGGCTGCTACAGTTGCTCGTTATGGACATCGGGTTGGTATTGTTGATACTGATATCCAATCACCAGGGATTCATGTCGTTTTCGGTTTTGATGAGGAAACAATGGATCGTTCCCTGAATGATTACTTGTGGGGTCGCTGTGATATTGAGGATACTGCCTATGATGTCAGTTCGGCTTTGAAAGAGACAGCCCAGAAAAACAGTGCTATTTACCTGATTCCTTCCTCCCTCAATCTTGGTGAAATTACCAGAGTTTTGCGTGAGGGATATGACGTAGGCTTACTACATGATGGCTTCCAAGAACTGCTCGAAAGACTAAATTTAGAATATTTATTTATTGATACCCACCCTGGTCTGAATGAAGAGACACTACTCTCAATTACCATTTCTGATGCTTTGATCATTATCTTGCGCCCAGATCGTCAAGACTTTCAAGGTACTGCTGTCACTGTGGATGTAGCCCGTCAATTAGAAGTACCTGAGTTGCTGCTGGTGGTTAATAAAGCGCTGCAAAATCTGGATTTCAAGGCTTTACGAGAACGAGTGGAGCTAACTTACAACGCACCGGTAGCAGGCATCTTCCCACTCTCTGAAGAGGTAATGGAACTAGCTAGTAGTGATATATTTTGCTTACGCAACCCTTATCATCCCTTTAGCCTGGCAGTAGAAGCGATCGCCAAACAAATTATGGTCTGAAAAATTTACAATTACCAACCGCGATCGCAATCATGCATAAAATTAATTTTCTCACCTTAACGTTTCTAATTACAGGATTAATTAATCCCATCCCTGTTTCGGCTGAAGCTATGACCTCGCCTCAAGGTATTAGCAATATCAGCTTACAATCTCCAAATGCCCCAGTACCAAAAGATGTTGTAGCTGAACAAGAAAAGACCTGGAAAAAAGCCTACGAAAATTACATAGGCTCAACTTTTTCCAACGAATTAATGACGGCTCAAGCTATTAGCTACACTTTACGTAGGATTGAAAAACAAACTGGTAAAAATTCCGCTGTTGTCTATTTAGTACCAACTGAAAAACAGCTAAAAATTCTCTTAGTAACGCCCAAAAATCATCCGATCATTAAAAGTATACCAGCAGCTAATAAAGAGGCTTTGCTCAAAATAACTAAACAGTTTCAAACTGAGCTGAGTAATCCTAGAGAAGTTAATAGTACTAACTACTTGGCTTCTGCAAAGCAGCTTTATCAGTGGTTAATCACTCCTATTGAAAAAGACCTAAAATCTGAAAATATAGATACTTTAGTTTTTTGTGTAGGTGTTGGCTTGCGCTCTGTACCATTTTCGGCATTGCATGACGGTGAGCAATTTCTTGTGGAGAAATACAGCGTTAGTTTGATTCCGGCTTTCAGTTTGACTGACACTCGTTACAGCGATATCCGCAACTTCTCAGTTTTAGCTATGGGAGCTTCCCAGTTCAAAAACCTCGAACCTTTACCTGCTGTACCGATAGAGTTATCGACAATTGTGCAGAATAAAGGGGGAAGCCGCTTCTTGAATGATAAATTTACTTTAGAAAATTTGCGATCGCAACGGCAACAGAAACCTTACAAAATTGTTCACCTAGCAACCCACGGAGTCTTTCAACCAGGGTCAGCTAGTAACTCCTACATTCAATTTTGGAATACCAAGCTGCAATTAAACCAATTGCGACAGTTGCAATTGCATACTCCTCCTGTAGAGTTGTTAGTGCTGAGCGCTTGTAGAACTGCCTTGGGGGATCAGCAAGCAGAATTAGGCTTTTCCGGGTTGGCGTTGGAAGCAGGAGTCAAGTCTGCAATGGGTAGTCTCTGGTCTGTTAGTGATGCAGGGACTTTAGCCCTGATGACAGAATTTTACCAGCATTTGAGAACATCACCAATTAAAGCAGAAGCCTTAAGGCAAACTCAGATAGGAATGCTCAATAGGCAAATTCAGATTAAACAAGGACAATTACGTCAAGCGGGGTTGAGAGCAGGAACGCCTTTACCGCCAGAAATAGCACAACTTGGAGATTTCAATCTATCCCATCCATACTATTGGGCAGCTTTTACAATGATTGGTAGCCCTTGGTAGATTCTAAAATCAGTTAACAGTTAACTGTTAACTGTTAACTGTTAAATTACCTATTTGCTCGATCGTTCTTTGAACTTGGAACTAACGGCTCTTTCGCAATATTGTTAAGTCCAACTGAGTCTAATAACTCTGTCCATTCAGCTACTAAAGTTGAATCTTGAGGATAAGAGTAGCGTAGCTCGGCTAATGTCATTAGAGTTTCGTGCCAAATGCCGGACTCTGCATATAAGGCCGGGCGATCGCGTGGTTTTGCCTTTTCTATTTGACTAGTGAGAGTTAAACTTGGTTCGATTCTTTGCACCCAACCTTCTACAAAAAGGTCTTTAGAGCGATCTTCAGAATCGCAAATTATAGAAAATGACCATTTATAATTTTTGCCAATTTCTAGAGGTTGTAAGGTTTTGTTAGGAGGCAAGCTAAAGTTCACAACGCCAGGAGTTGCCGGAAGCGTGAATCTTGTTTTGTAAACTACAGTGCTATCATTTCCTTCACGTAACTCAAACTCTGCTAATTGTGTAGAAATTGGCGGAACGTACACAAAAAAAGTTGGATATTGTTCTACTGTTAATCCAAGATTACTCGCTGGTAGTAAAGCTTTGAGAAATTTCTGACTTCGGCTACAATTAACGCCACGCGATGCTCCTCCTTTTCTATTTTCAGGTGCTCCAACTTTAGGAGGCTTGAAATTAACTTTTTCTCCAACGACTTCCCCACGTTCAATGATTTCTTGATTAAATAAAGCTGATGATGGCTGGGCTCTTGACTTTCCAGTAAAAGCATTAATTACAGCTATCTCTAGCAACATAGTTAAAGAAAATAGTGCGAATTTTCGAGAAAAATTATTCATCTTCAACCTCGTTTACTGATATTGAAATGACAAATGACAGATGACAGTATTTACTAAAAATCTTACACTTCAAATAAAATTGCTAAAGATTAATCATCAGTTTTATTTTGTCTATGTTTTAAATTTTTTACTTTATCTTGCATCTGTTGATAATATTCTGTTTTTGAACTCCCAGAGGCTTCTTGACTACTTTTGTTAGCATCATTCACCTCGCTAGATGCATCAGAATTGCTATTTGGAGTGGCTCTAGTTTTTCTACTCCTAAGTTCCTTTCCTTTTTTCTGCAAGTCTTGAAAGTATTCTGTGCGCGTAATTTCGGCTACTTGGCGCTCTTTTTTCGATTGGTCAATTTCAATGTTGACTTTGAGAGGATTTTTGAGGCGAACGTAAATAGCCCTTGTGTATCCTGCCTTATTAAATCGGTCTATGATGACCACACTCCCAGCAGTAGCGATGAATGTGAATACAGATGGTACTAGCGGTATCCAAGCTCCCTGGTAAAAAAAACCGAAACATAGCGCCAATAAACCCCCTAACGCTACTCCACTGGCTAAACCAAAGCGTAGAGGGTGGCGAATCTGCCAAGCCATTATTCCGCCTGAGAGTGACCAGAATCCTATCCATAAAGTCTCACTCCAGTTTGGCCAATACCAAAATAAAGGGCGCTGATCCAAGACAGCACTGAGGATTTGGCTTACCGCCTGTGCATGGATCATCACTCCCAGCATTTCTTGGTTTTTTTGCTGTCCAGAACTGTAAGGTGTATAGAAACCGTCCTTTATACTTTCTGCTGTAGTGCCGATGAGAACTACGCGGTTCTTAATCAAACTAGGATTCACCTTGTCTGTTAATACTTCTGTGAGCGTTACTTGTTGGGCAATGTTCCAGGGAGAGCGATAGTTAAGCAGGACTTGATACCCTGCTAAATTAACATTTTGGTAGCCGCCAGAATTGGCTTTTAATCGTTTAAATACTGTTGAGCCTAGCTTTAGTTCATTAGATGAATTTAGCTGTGGTTGAATTTTTTCGACTTTTAGGTAATTTAATGCTAGCCGGAGACTCAAAGAGAAAAGGTCGGCGGCGGAATTTTGGCAGAAATGGGAATTTTTGACAATTGACTTGTTTACAGGCGGAGGATTTATAAATAGTAGACTGCGGCGCAAGACACCACCAGAATCTACTAGTAAGTCAGCAAATCCAATGCGATTTTCTGGGACACCGGGGGGAGGTGCAATTCCGGGATTATTAGCAGAATCATTGACTTTGCATACAGTAATGATGCGATCGCTCTGCCGCAAAAGTCTAGCTAACTCTTGATTACCAGGTTCTACGGGCAAATCTCGATAAATATCTAATCCGATGGCTCGCGGTTGTTGCTGCTCTAGTTTGCCTAAGAGCTGTGCTAATGTGCGATCGGGCAATGGCCATTGCTTTTGCAGTTGCAGATCTTGCTCTGTAATTGCAATAATCAACAGCCGGGGATCAGGGCCTTCATCACGACGCCATTGGATAAACTGGTCGAAAGCCCAGAGTTCTTGTGCTTGCAACAAACCAGCTTGTCGTGCTCCAATTACTAAAGCTGTGGCGATCGCACTAGTGACAATCACGCTTGTACCTGAGACTAATAATGCTGCGTAAAGTCTCTGCAAACGTGGCAACACACAATTAATTTTCTCAGATAACTTAGAAATCACGCAGCTTTCGTCCTTGCAATCCTACTAGTAAGGTGATAATCTGCACCTTAAATCAGGCACGATGCACAGCTAGCATAGTAATGTCGTCAAATTGATCAGCATCAGCAATATAAGCATACACACTTGCTTCGATCAGGTCTAGCACCGCAGTAGCAGAGGGCGCAGGCTGCTGTAATAAAGATAGGAATTTTTCTTCCCCGAAAAACTGACCATTCGGGTCACGAGCATCAGTCACACCATCAGAGTAAGCTACTAAAATATCTCCCGGTTCCAACTGGACTTGCTGAATTCCAAATTCTCTATTGGGCATTATCCCAACAGCTGGCCCAGTAGGTTTAAGCCTAGCCTTAACACCACCAGCCCCAAAAATAGCTGGAGGCTCATGTCCAGCATTAACGTAGTGCAATAGGCCTGTGCTTGGGTTCAACACACCAAAGAAAAGTGTGGCGAACATATTTATCCGACTGTGATTATTAGCAATATAATTATTTGTCAGGCTAACAGCATTTTTGAGCGCAGTAGTACCGATTCTTGGAGCCTGTGCCCGTTGTCCACCTTTAGCTAACTTGCTGCTCTCATCGCTAAGAGCGCCTAACCAACTCAAATTATAATGCTGTTGGGCAAAAGCCCGAATCAAGCTTCGGAAAAGGGACATAAATAACGCAGCACCCACCCCTTTATCGCAAACATCCGCAATCACAAAACCAACTCGGTGATTAGCAAGGGGAAAAGCATCGTAGAAGTCTCCACCTACTACACGCGCTGGATGAAAACGGGCTGCTATTTCCCATCCAGGCATCTGTGGCAAAGCTTCTGGTAAGAAGTCGGCTTGAATCATGTGAGCGATTTGTAAGTCTCGCTCATAGATAAGTAAAAGCTCGTGCTCGGTTTTCATTGTATATGAAGGAGCCTCCTTAAACATTTCTTGGCAGAGTCAAGGAATGAGAATAAAAAAGGGTGCATTAAGATTGCAGGTCGGTGCATTAAGATTGCAGGTCGGTGCATTAAGATTGCAGGTCGGTGCATTAAGATTGCAGGTCGGTGCATTAAGATTGCAGGTCGATGCATTAAGATTGCAGGTCGATGCATTAAGATTGCAGGTCGATGCATTAAGATTGCAGGTCGATGCATTAAGATTGCAGGTCGATGCATTAAGATTGCAGGTCGATGCATCTAAATAGCACGGCAGTACAAATACTAAGCTGTAAGACGGTACTAATTAGCAAGTAGCACGCGATCGCATCTACTACCTTGATTTGACCAGTCCCTAGCGATGCTCTATTTTCCACTATTCCTTATTGCTTGTTCTCTTTCATCCGATACATAATGAAGATGTTGCGATTCTTGTTATCGACACGTTCATAAAGAAACTTATCGACCTCATGAAGCGCAAGATATATGCCTAGACCACCAATTGACCGCTCCTCTAGGGGCTGCTTTAACTGATCTTCGCTTGGAAGCTCTGTCTGAGAAGGGTCGTAGGCTACACCTGTATCCTCAATAGAAATGGTCAAAGCTTGCTCGTCAATTTCTGCTTGCAAGTCCAACACCCCTTCGTAACCTGCTTGACCATAGCCATAATTAATAATGTTGGTAGCTATTTCGTCTACTGCTAAGCGGCATCGATAGGCAGCTTTTTTATCTAAACCGGCTGCTGCGGTAGCTGCGATTACATATTTAGCGATTGTTGAAAGTGAATCCAAGGTTGCCGGCACCGTTAAAGAAGGTTGCATATCAATTGCCTTGTAAAAACTAATTAATATGCTTTCTTTTAAACGTTTTCGAGTTCAGATATATTATCATCATCTAGCAAAATCACACTTTGATCGAATCCAGTCTTTTGTAATGTACTGATCACCGTCTCTTGAGCGCCAACGACATAAATATCAACATTTGCACCCATCTTTTGCTTAGCAAAAATCAGCACCCGTAGACCAGCGCTAGACATATATTCTAAATCCTGCATTAGTAAAACAAGGCATTTCACTTTCTGAGATGCTGCTTTATCTACTTCTGTTTTGAAAACCGATGCAGTTAACCCATCTAATTCGCCAGACAATTTGATTGTGGCAATATTATTATTTGTTTCTAGAGTTGCATTAAAAGCCATAATTTTATTCCCTAAGCTACATTAATTTGATAGTTTTACCAACAATCTGTTACCCGAAACCTAGAATTTATTTAATTTTTATAGTTGGGATGGTTTTTGTTTTATCCTGAATCTAAATTAAGCTTTTGGTCACATAAACACAGCCTGAAAAAGTCCTAAATAGTTAGAGATATTAAAAAACTATTCAAATTTCTTTGTATTATTTAGTCAGAAAAAGTCATATATAGCAGTTAACGCTTGAGTGAGGTACACGAAGAAGCAATACAGTTCAGTTAAGCATTTATTCCTTCTCTTTGCGTCCTTTGTCTTGAGAAGTTCTGATGCCTGTCTTGAAAAGTTTCCTGCGGTTCGCATTAGCGTCTCGTCAGAGAGGGAAACCCTAAGCGAAGTTTGCTTGGAGGGAAACCCTCTGACGCTCGTTCGCAAAGCGTGCCGTAGGCAAGACTCGCTCTAAGCGTAGCCATGCCGCAGGCTTTACGCTGCGCTATGGCAACTTCTCTCCGCAGAACTTTTCGCTGTCTTGAAAAGTTTTCTAGCATTGAAATTAAAAACTGGCGACTATAGAAGAGTTTTCCCTTTCCCAAGACTTCTCTACTTTGAGGCTGTGCCCTAAGCGTAGCTATGCCGCAGGCTTTACGGCTACGCTCAGTACAAATCGGCTCCGCTACTTCTCTACTTTGAGGCTGCGCCCTAAGCGTAGCCATGCCGCAGGCTTTACGACTACGCAGCAATTGAGCAAACTCAGTACAAGTCCCCAATCCCCATTCCCCACTCACCGATAATGGAGCAATTGCTTAAATCTAACTGAACAGTTCTTTCCATACTCGAATAAAGTCCCCATCCCCAACCCTAAAGCAATCAACAATACCCAACTGAATGCACCCAGAAAAAATAATCTTTGAAATCTAGCAGCTTTTTGCTCTTGAACCAATCTGGCTTTAACTTCTTTAGCACGTTCCGCCTCTAACCATGTCTCAACTTCTCGCCGATCAAATTCTTGGCTAGCTGCTAAAAACTGATAATCCAAATCGCTTAAGCTTTTACCCTGTGACCAAGCTAGAGCCTCAAGCAAGGCTTGTCCGCGTAATAGCCGTGAATAGTCACGGTACTCTGAAGCTACCCAAGCATTTAATGTCTGCGAATAGGGTCGCAGTTTTGCTAGTTGTTTTTCTACCCAAGCTTGATTAAAAACCTCATGATAAATGCGGTTTTTCACTATCAGTTGTCCTTGCTGTTTAGTCACCAACCCCGATAACAGCAGCTCGATTTGTTCTTCTCCATCATTAGAACAGACTTGAATTCCCTGTAAAATTTGCTGGTACATTCCCAGCAAACCTCCTGCACGTTGCTCATCTTGGAGGAGGCGATCGCGAATGGTTTTCAAATGCTCTGGCTCGTCATTGGCTTCCCAGTTCTCAAGGATGTGAGTTTGCACGAGCTTCTCTAAAATTAACGATGGAAATTGGTAATAAAAACTGATGAGATGATAATTAATAATCGGTAAATGGTCATCTAACTTGTAACGCTCATCGGTTTCTAGGCTTCTATACTCTTGAACATCCTTACCCCCACTGTTTCTTTCTTGCACTACAATCTCACATAGCTTTTGGGTGAGAAACGGTTGACCATCCGTCCAAGCCAAAATCTCTTTGAGAACCGCCATTGGATTAGCCACCTTACCCTCTAAACCTGCTGCTAATGGCTGAACTTCCGACAACACAAAGCCGTGCAGGTCAATAGATTTGCCGATATTAAATGGGGTAGAGTTGCGATCGGCAATCAAACCTGAGGGCGTTGCTACTCCGAACAGCGCCCAAGTTAAGCGGTTATATTTGGGATTTTCGGCTCGCTGATTATAGCAAGACCGAATCAGCGCAAAAAAATCGACGACTGGAAAATTCAGACCGAGAACACTATCAATTTCATCAACAAAAATAAATATTTTTTCACTTTTGATCTGAACTAACAAAATATCTTCAACAAACTGACTCAATCGCTGTAGCGCCGGTAAATCTTCTCGCTCCCACCACCAGGTTTTTAAATTTACTTTTTCAAAGAGATTAAAACCTCTCAATAAGTCAACTACTATGCCCTTATACCACTGCGAAGGGGTAATATTGGCGCTACCAATTCGGGTCATGTCGATAGAGGCACAACTAAAGCCTGCTTGTTCTAATTGATGCCTTGTTCGTAAGCGTAAGCTAGATTTACCCATCTGCCGGGAGCTGAATACATAACAAAACTCTCCCTGTAGCAAAGAATTATAGAGTTCAAAATCAGCTTCTCGTTCTACATAGCTAGGAGCCTCTACTTTCAGACTACCGCCGATTTGATATTCGTACTTATTCATGCTTTTAGCCCAATTGCTCGCGGAAATAAAGTCGATACAGCTCACAGCTGGGCATTGCCTGGTTTCCCTCAAGTTTTACCAGGCCCATGCTTTCTAATTGGTAGGCGGCGATCGCTTCTAATTGCACACTTGTTGGCGACGAAACTACTGATTTGAGTGCTGCTATCAAGCCGGGATGCCCTTGGATATTCGCTAGGTGATGCCGTAAATAGTTGCTATAAATTCCAGCAATCGTAGGAGCATCTTGTAGTAACTGCTCTAGAGTTACCTCCTGACGTCCCAACTGATAAAGAGCCAGACGTACTAGATGGGGATGACCACCAATCATCGCTCTTAGCAGAGTGAGTTTATGCACTCCTGCCTCAGATTTAACCCAATCCAACCCATGACGTATGGCTAATTCCTGTACTTGCTCCAAACTAAATTCTGGTAACTTAATCGGTAGCCCAACATTGAAAGGCGATTGATTGATATCTAACGGAATATAAGCCTCAGTGGCGTGAACCACAACTAATCGGAGTTTCTGCCAAATTTCTAGTTCGGAAGCATCTTCATACCAGGAGCGTAGTAAGGGTAGAAAGTCCCGACAGATTTGTGGATACTCGAAAATCCGATTTACTTCATCCAAAGCTAAGACTAGCGGAAAGTCGATTTTTTGCAGCAAATAACCTTGTAAATACAATGTACAGCTAACTTTGCTGCCAATATCTTCATCCCAATAATCATCTAGCTTTGGTTCTATGTTCAATTGCCGACTGATGTTGGCACAAAACCACCGTAAGAATTTTTCCAAGCTAGTGAAAACTTGACTATCTGCCCGCTGAAAACTGATCTGTACTGTGTGTAGCCCAGTCTGTCTGGCATGAGCAAGAATTCTTTGCAGCAGAGAGGTTTTCCCCATTTGGCTGGGGGCTTTAATTCGGATCAGGCTTCCAGGTTTATTAATTTCGGCATAGGTGCGTTCTTCAATTGGAGGACGCTCGATATAAAAAAAGGAACTGAGTGGTACTGAACCACTAGGAATTTCTAATAACTCAGAATTGGGGCTTAGGGATTTTTTTCTCTGTTGTGCCTCTATCCCCACAAGCAACTCTGATAGTTCACTATCTTTAGAGATAATCTCAAGTTCTTCTATCTGTTTTTCTAATGGCTGACGATGCTTTAAGGCTGCTTGTACATTCTGCGATCTTTTTTGAATAATGTCTTCTTCTCTGATGCTGTGCTCGATGCTACGTGTAGCTTGCGATTCTACAGGGGTGCGCGATGTTTCACTAACGTCGATGCTACGCGATCGCCGTCTTAAAACTGACCGAAAATTACTTTTCGTAACCTCCTCATCTAAAGCCTGTGACAGTAACTTCCATAACTTAGAACCAACATCCTTTATGTAATTGGCATCGTAACCAGAATTTTCTGCTATTTCTGGATAAGTTTGTCCTTCCCAAGCTTGGCGAAACACTAGCTCCTGAACGTCATTTAAGCTTTGTTCAAGAAATGTGTCTAAAATTACTAATGCTTCTTCGATATTCATTTGTAAAAAAAGTAATAAAGTTTATTTTAGATATGACTTTAACGGACTTTTTCATACTTTTTTTACTTATTTACTTAAATTTAATAGTGTAAGTTTGTAACCTTTTAAGTCCAAATAAAGCTAAACTTGGCTGTGGTAGGGACAAATACATTTTGGTAGTGTCTTGGGCCATGTGAGTTAGGTTAGATAAATTGCTCGCCCAAATAATCTAAGTAGTAAGTGTCAAAAAATCTTTCTAAAATTACTTTTTGGTAACTTTTTATGCCATGACACCATAGCAGTTCTTATTTTGTGATCGAGTTAACTCGCACATGACTGAAACTTGTCGCCATCAGAGAATTAGCTAACAGGTTATTTAACTGTTTTTTGAAGGCAATTAGCATAATAGTTTTTGAGAAAGGGATGAAGCTGTGTTAGATGCGAACTCATATAGCAATATTAATCTGTGCTAGATGAAATGGTAGTGTATCTCTGCGTTTCCATTGTTTTAGTGCAGCGTGCTGCCTTATACCTTGTTGCACTAGTATCCCACAAATCTAGCGATCAATATCAGCAACATTTAACAGACGGCGATGTCTAGCTACAAACCTCTTTACGTTTACGCACTACATTCAAGTTTTCGCTAATCTTTATTTTGTATTTATTAAAAAACAATAATAGCGCCCCCTCATTACAGGTAGGCGCTATTCTTTAGATTTAATCCAGGGGTATAAACAGTTAAAATTAATTCCCTGAGATGGATCATTATTTGAGACTGATTTAATTTTCTATGCAGCACTTCTACGGGTTAGTAAGTTCCAGAGGAAAACGGCTACAATTGCACCCAAAACGGCGACTATAATACCAGTAATGCTAAGACCAGGTGCGGCTAGAGATAAAGTCCCCGTAGTGAAGAATACACCTAAACTACCACCAACAAAAGCACCAATAATTCCTAACAAGATTGTTCCGAGAATTCCGCCGCCTTGATGACCAGGATAGATAGCTTTAGCGATAGCGCCAGCAATTAGACCTAAAACAATCCAAGCAAGAATGTTCATTGTTGTTAATTTAGAAAGCATTTATTTACTCACATCCGTAGAATAGCAATTCCAATTTAGGTATTGCATCTATCATCAGAACTAACGATATATATCCTTAAGGAGTACTTTAGTGGCTCAAAATGCCGTATAAGGTTTTTTAGCCCTCTTTTTCCAGACTTTATACATCTTCATATTCCGCGATCACGCATCCGCTAAAACCTTTATGGAAGTTAGGTTTTAACTTTTTCAATTTCATCACAATTAATTGCGTCTGGAAAAGTTTTTACTACAAAGCTAGAACTGTTGCCAAATAATCAGAATTACATTCTTAGATGTGGATATCAAGTGAATATGGCTAGGGAATCTCAAAGTAAGTACACAATTCTGAATCAATGATCTTTAATATTTCTAAAAATTGCAGAAACTCAAGATCAAGTACATCCCATTTTCAAGTAAATCTCAGCTTAGCTGTTTCAACAACAATTGAATTGACTGTAACGCATCTTCGTTAGTGCACTTAACTAAATATTATCAGTCAATTTCATTTCAAAAAACTCCCTGAGAAATATGACTGATTCCGTCTATTGGATGTAGACGAGTTACTGACGTAGTTAGTAAGTTGGAGATGAGTAATTCTTTCAGGTAAAAAAATAATGAATAAAACACTATTAACGATTTTGGTATTTGCTTTGTTAGTCTCGCTCATCATCTCTCCTTTTGCTGCTCTTGCTAGTTTAATGTTCATATTGTTGATCGCGGCTTTTTTCCTCTTACTAGGGAACTTATTCCAAGCAATCACTGGTGGCAACAAAGACCTCAAAATCAATGAAAATAAGATGGAATAAGGATTTGCGTAACTCTTGCTATTTTCACGCCTCTCTAATTGTGTTGATTGATTAAATCTCAGACAAAAACTTAGCGTGGATTCCAAAATTGTGTAAATATAAAGAAAAGCTTAAGGAGTTTGAGACTCATGATCACTGCCAAAATGATGCAACAACTGTGGGCTGTAATCGAGTCTACTCAGGTCAGTATCCTGCTCCAGTTTGACGATGCTGCTCTAGTACAATTACTCCTTCAGCAGTTGAAAGCCAAGCAAGGGCTTGACGCTCAGGCAGATGGTAGCCTCAATACTTACATCAAATCTAAACTTCCCCTCATCCGCGACACGGCTGAAGGCAGACTATCTGTTGGGCAAAGCAACCAGTAGCACGATGAGAAACCAAATAATTGCTTACTGTCTAGCATCTTCATCAGAATTAAAATAGTACAACATGATAAATCACTGGCTAGGAATTGCCCTGGTAGCTTATCTAATTGGAGCGGCGATTGAAGGGGTGAGTACAGCCAGTCAGCTATGTCATTCCGCTCCAGAGTTAGCTAAAAGCGCACAAAACCAACCATCAGATGCCACTCCACCTAGTTTGACTTGGCGGGTTGTCGCTGCTATTGCCTCAGTAAGTATTTGTGGAGCTTTCTGCTGGCCTTGCCGCCTGCTCCACCGTTCGATTAAAGGGAATGTTGATTCGTGATAAGTTAAACAGGCTTGGAATCGAACAACAATATTTTAGACATAAACGAAGTTTCGATTTGCAACCATCTGAGAACCTACTAAAACCAAGTTCCACTTGAAGGATGTGCTTTGCGATCGCTAATTCGATTGGTTATATGCTTGATTTTTGAATCTACCATATCTATGCGAGGTCTGTGGTGATAAAGCTCGCAATGATTATTTCCTGGAAGATAACCTTGCTGTTTTCAGACGAAATCTTAACTCAAGCGGAAATCGCCATAGTCACTATACATGGATGATGCGATCGCCCTGCCCAACACATAAATAAAACTAATGTCTTCGTTCAGCTTTACAAAACATTCACAGCTTGATTAACTTTTGTAAAGTAGTGTAAATTATTCTCAGAGGCAAAAACAAAGCCTAATTCATTCATCAACAAACGCACTTATAAAACCATGACAGCAA
>JAESGM010000477.1_pt1 | contig 30402 bp, 29 predicted proteins | sample 9269721 | NCBI WGS metagenome assembly JAESGM01 (sample SAMN15720920, study PRJNA650825) | algae metagenome | isolation source: Komarekiella atlantica HA4396-MV6 and co-occurring heterotrophs from... | place: USA: Theobald House, Kauai, HI | collected 2009-07-29 | reverse complement strand
GCGACGGCGATGAAGAACTGGCTCGCCGAGAACAAGCTGCCCGGCCGCGTCCGCTATTATGGCTGCCCGGCCGAGGAAGGCGGCGCCGCCAAGGCCTTCATGGTCCGCGCCGGCGCCTTCAAGGATGCCGATATCGCCATCTCCTGGCACCCGAGCAGCTTCTGGGAGGTCACCCCGCCGCTCTCGCTCGCCAACACCCGCGCCGACTTCATCTTCACCGGCCGCGCCTCGCACGCCGCTGCCTCGCCCGAGCTCGGCCGCAGCGCGCTCGACGCCGTCGAATTGATGAGCGTCGGCGTCAACTACATGCGCGAGCACATGCCGAGCGACGCCCGCGTCCACTACGCCCTGCTCGACACTGGCGGCATCGCCCCGAACGTCGTCCAGGCCCATGCCCGCGTGCGCTATTCGATCCGCGCCCGTGACCTGCCGGGGATGCTCGAGCTGGTCGGCCGCGTCAAGAAGATCGCTGAGGGCGCCGCTCTGATGACCGAGACGACGATGGAGATGAAGATCGTCTCCGCCGTCTCCAACGTCGTCGGCAACGGCCCGCTGGAGCAGGCGCTGCAGGGCATCATGGAAGATCTCGGCCCGCCGCATTTCGACGACGCCGACAAGGAGTTCGCCCGCCAGATCCGCGCGACCCTGTCGCAGAAGGACATCGACGCCGTCTGGCGCGCGATCGGCGTGTCGAAGACCGATGCCGAGCTCGCCGACTTCACCGTGCCGCTCGATTCGCCGCGCAATCCGGCGATCGGTTCGACCGATGTCGGCGACGTCAGCTGGGTCGTCCCGACCGTGCAGGCCCATGCGCCGACCGTCGCGATCGGCACGCCTTTCCACACCTGGCAGGTGGTGGCGCAGGGCAAGATGCCGGCGGCCCACAAGGCGATGGTCCAGGTCGCCAAGGCGATGGCCGCGACCGGCGCGGCAGTCCTGACCGATCCCGCTCTGATGGCCGCCGCCAAGGCCGACTTCCAGAAGCGCGTCGCCGCCGATGGCGGCTATACCTCGCCGGTCCCCGCCGAGGTGAAGCCGCCGCTGACCATGTCGACCGGCGGCTGAACTCCAACGCAAAAAAGCCCGCCGGGCGAACCGGCGGGCAATGATTTCGGGCCGGGGAGGAAGGCCCTTTGGGGAACTCGAAACTCAGTAATAGGTGCGGCAGACGCGGCGGGTGCCGACATACTCGCCGTAATAGTTGACGCGATCGACGAGCTGGCAGCGGCGGACCGGAGCGGGGGCGTAGGCCGGGGCATAGCCGTCATCATAGTAGCCATAGGCCGGGCCGCTGGCAGCGCCGGCGGCAAGGGCGCCAAGGGCGAGCGCACCGACGATGCCGGCGCCGATCGCAGCGCCGCGATAGCGCGGGCGGGCCTCGGCATCAGAGGTGGCGAAAACGGAAGCGCCGATCGCGAGGGCGGCAAGGGCGGCGGCGAAGCTCTTCTTGGTACGGGTCATGTTCGTTCTCCGATCTGGTAGCCGGGTGGCGAACTGTTCGCCATGCACCAGGCTTGTCGGTCGCAGGACCGGAATCGCGCGGTTCGCATAAAAAATTCCCGAAACGCCGTGAGGTTCCGTTTCAGCGCATCGCCGCCATACTTGCCGGCGGGCGCCGGATGTCGTCGGATCGGGCGGATTTGCAGGGAGAAACCATGCCATGACGACTGCCCAGCTTGTTCTCGCCATCGGCATCGCGACCATGCTGGCGACATCGGCACGGGCCGAACAATGGGTCAGCAGCTATACGAGCCATGACTACGCGAAATGCCGCAAGGACAAGGGCAATGGCGATCCGGTCTCGGTGCATCGCTGCCCCGGCAAGGCCGGCATCACCGTGGTCTGGACCGCCGGCGACGATTCGTCCGCCGTCGAGTTCGGCGCCAAGACGCTGCAGGAGACGATCTCCGACAAGGCCGCCTTCTTCGAGGCCGGCAAGACGATCGAATGGCGCGGACCGAAGGGCGGCAAGCCGCAGGCCGCGATCCTGCGCTATGCGACCGGCCAGAATGTCGGCAAGCTCGACGGCAGCCGGCTGGTCGTCTACCGGCTCGCGCCGGATGGCTCCTCCTGCATCATCGGCAGCGTCGACGCCCGCAAGCCGGACGCCAATGCCGCAGCCCGCCGGCTCGCCGAAGAGAAGGCGGCGGGCTTCCGCTGCGGCCAGGATGCGCGCTCCGAAGACTGAGGCTCAGGCCTCAGCCGTAGAGATATTTCGGCAGCCAGAGCGCGATGCCGGGGAAGACATAGACCACCACCATCGCCACCAGCACGATCCAGAGGAAGGGCATCACGCCGGAGAAGATCTGGTTGATGGTCACGTGCGGCGGCGCGATGCCCTTCAGATAGAACGGCGCCATCGCCACCGGCGGCGACAGGAACGAGGTCTGGATGTTCAAGGCGATCAGGATGCCGAAGAACAGCGGATCGATTTTGAAGAACTCCAGCAGTGGCAGGAAGATCGGCACGAAAATCACGATGATCTCGGTCCATTCCAGCGGCCAGCCCAGCACGAAGATGATGATCTGCGCCACGATCAGGAACATGGTCGGCGACAGGTTGAGCGCCGTCACCAGGTTCTTGATCGGTTCGTGACCGCCGAGAATCGCGAAGATCGACGAGAAGATAAAGGACCCGACGAAGAGCCAGCAGACCATGGCCGAGGTCCGCGCCGTCAGGATCACCGATTCCTTGACCTTGGTGAACGAGAGCGAGCGGTAGGCGGCCGCGAGGATCAGGCTGCCGAGCGAGCCGATCGCAGCCGCTTCCGTCGGCGTCGCCAGGCCGAAGAAGATCGCGCCCAGTACCGACATGATCAGGATGGTGAGCGGGAAGAAGCTGGTCAGCAGCGCCCAGATCACCGTTGTCCACGGCACCTCGGTCTGCTCCTTTGGCAGCTTGGGAGCGAGCGCCGGATTGAGCCAGCAGCGGATCAGCACATAGAGCATGTAGAGGGTGGCGAGCAGCAGGCCCGGGAAGAGCGCGCCGGCATAGAGCTTCGGCACCGAGACGCCGGCGGTCGCGCCATAGAGGATCAGCATCACCGAGGGCGGGATCAGGATGCCGAGACAGCCGCCAGCGCAGACCACGCCGGCCGAGAGCCTGACGTCGTAGCCTGCGCGCAGCATCGCCGGAAAGGCGAGCAGGCCCATCAAAGTCACCACCGCGCCGACGATGCCGGTCGCGGTGGCGAAAATGGCGCAGGTCGCGAGCGTGGCGATCGCGAGCGCGCCCGGCACGCCGCCAAGCGCCAGCTGGATCGAATGGAACAGCCGGTCGAGGATGTTCGCCCGCTCGATAATGTAGCCCATGAAGATGAAGAGCGGGATCGAGACCAGGACGTCGTTGGCCATCACCGAATAGGTGCGCTGGACCACGAGGTTGAACACGGTGTCGCCCATCGCCCAGTAGCCGAAACCGACACCGAGCGCCATCAGCGTGAAGGCGATCGGGAAGCCGAGCATGATGAAGAAAATGAACAGGACGAGCATCACCACGCCCAGTTCCGGATTGCCCAAGCCGAACATCAGACCGTCTTCCCTGCGTCGGGCGCGCTTTGGGCGGCCTGTTCGAGAATGAGCTTCTCGGTTTCCTCGACATCGTGCAGGCGCGGCGGCCACTCGCCGGTGCGCAGGCAGATGATGCAGCGTGCCACCTCGGCCAGGCCCTGTACCGTCATCAGCATGCCGGCGATCGGGATCAGCGATTTGAAGTGGTAGAGCGGCGGCCCGTTCGGCGAGTTCGAGGAATGCTCGCCGATCATCCAGGAGAAGGCTGCGAATTTGTAGCCAGCCCAGGCCAGCGCGATGATGCCGGGAAAGAAGAAGAGGATGTAGAGCGCGAGATCGAGCCGCGCTTGCGTACGCGGGCTCCAGGAACGGTAGAGGAAATCACCGCGCACATGTGCATTGCGGGCGAGCGCATAAGGGCCCGCTAGCATGAACAGCGTGCCGTAGAGGATATAGCTGACGTCGAAGGCCCATTCGGTCGGTGCCCGCAACGCATAGCGAGAAAAGACCTCGTAGCTGATCGCCAGCGTCAGGATCAGGATCGTCCAGCCGGCGAGCTTACCGATTGCGGTGTTGAACTTGTCGATCGCCAGGATCAGTCCCATGCGCGCCTGCTCATGCTTCTCGGGCAAAGAACGCCCGCCATCGAGGACGATGGCGGGCGCGGCGTTGTCGCGGACGACGGCCTTCAGGTCTTGAAGAAGTGGTTGAAGGCGAGCTCGCGCGAGGGCTCGTTGACGCGCTGGTAGGACACGGTGCGCTTGACCCAGTCCTTCTGGCTGTCGACCACCTTCTTGAAGAAGGGACTCTCGCCGCCAAGCTTCTCCAGCACCTTGTCCCAGGCGGCGAGCTGCGCCTTCAGGATCGGCTCGGGCGTGGCGATGACGTTGACGCCCTTGCCGCGCAGCATCTCAAGGTCCTTGGAATAGCGGTCGAGCGCCTTCCAGATCATGTCGGAGGAGGCCGATTCGGCCGAGTACTTGATGATCGCCTTCTGCTCCGGCGAGAGCGCGTCGAACTTGGTCTTGTTGAAGAGCAGCTCGAAGCTCTCCGCCGCCTGATGGTAGCTCTGCAACATGTAGACCTTGGCGACGTCCTGGAAGCCGAGGATCGAATCCGAGGACGGATTGTTGAACTCGGCGCCGTCGATGACACCGCGCTCCAGCGCCGGAACGATTTCGCCACCGGCGAGGATGGTGACCGCCGCGCCCATCTCGCGCATCAGGTCGGCGGCGAGGCCGACGGTGCGGTATTTCAGGCCCTTGAAGTCGTCGGCGGTCTTCAGCTCCTTCTTGAACCAGCCGAGCGGCTGGCACGGCATCGGGCCGGAGAAGAAACCGACGAGGTTCAGCTTGAGCTGATTCTGGACGAGGTCGTTGTAGAGATCGTAGCCGCCGCCATGGTTCATCCAGCCGAGGAAGTTGGTGGCGTCCCAGCCCAGGGCCGGCGGCGTGCCGAACAGCGAGAACGCCTTGTTCTTGCCGTACCAGTAGGCGGAGACGCCATGGCCGCCGTCGAGGATGCCGGCAGCGACCGCATCCTGCATCTGGAACGCCGGCACGACGGCGCCGGCGGCAAGCACGTCGATCTTCAGGCGGCCGCCGGACATATCGTTGATGCGCTTGGCGAAATCGCCAGCGAATTCGTGGAAGATGTCCTTGGTCGGCCAGGTCGACTGGAATTTCCAGGTCACGGTCTGTGCCCGGCTGACCTGCGGCATGGCGATCGCACCGGCGCCCGCGAGGCCGGCTACTTTCAGGAAGTTACGTCGATTGGCACGCGTCTTCGTCGCTTCGGACGTCATGGTTCTCTCCCCGGAGAAATGGCGCCGTTGAAGCCGGCGTGCGTTGTTTGCGGCTCTGCTGGCCGTCGCAACCCAGAGTTTCGGCAGTGCGGGGAGATGGCAAGCCGAACGGACTATAACTTTAGTTGTAAGTGAAACCAGTACTGTTCCGCGATGGAACGAGTGCTGTTCCGCAACGGAAAGAAACCGTGCGGCAAAGCCTGCGCACCAAAACAAAACGGCGCCGCACAAAGTGCGGCGCCGTCAGCGATCAAACGAGTTCGATCGAGAATTCGTATTCAGCGGCGCTTACCAGCGACCCGCATCTCCATGTACTGCACGGCTTCGAGCAGGACGCGGCGCGGGCGCTCGGCATCGCGCTTGGCCTGCTCGGCCTTGCGCTGCACTTCGCGCTCGATCTCAGCCAGACGCTCGGCTTCCGCCTGGGCTGCACGCTCCAGGGCGGCAATACGCTCGGCTTCCAGGCGCTCCGCTTCCTTCTTGGCATCGCGCTCGGCCCGCGCAGAGGCAATCGCCTCGCGCTCGGCCCGACGCTGCACCATCACCGGATCGTCCGGCCCAGGGCGCTTCTTAAAGCGCTCGAGCAGGGCCTTCTTCGCATTGGCGGAATTGGCCTGACGGTCGGTGAAATGGCGGTCGTTCGGGTTCTTCAAGGTTGGCCTTCAGGAGTTGCTCGGGCGAGAATGCCGCCCGCGCGCTGCAAATAGGGCAGCTCGCGGAAGTTTTGTAGTCAAATCAACGCGGGGCCGCTGCGCCGGCAGCGCGGGGCTTCAGCACCTTCGGCTTCGGCGCGGCGATCAGGCCTTCGCGCTGAGCCTGCTTGCGGGCGAGCTTGCGGGCGCGGCGCACGGCCTCGGCCTTCTCGCGAGCGCGCTGCTCGGACGGCTTCTCATAGGAAGCGCGACGCTTCATCTCGCGGAACACGCCTTCGCGCTGCAATTTCTTCTTAAGAACGCGAATGGCCTGATCGACATTGTTGTCGCGCACGAGAACCTGCATCCGTGTCTCCAGCTTTGCAGGATGGAAGGAAAAAGGGTCAGGCAACGCCCGACCCTTTGGGATTTGTGCGCCGCGGTACCAGAATTCAGCGGCCAGCGCCACCCCTAATCGTGTCCCGCCCAGCGCATGGCAAACCCGCATCGCCCAGGCCTCTTGGCACGAACAGGCTCAGCATGCACCCTCGGGTCATCTTTCGATCGCGCCGAACGCCATGGATTCGCAAGCCGTCAACGAGATCTTCCCGCATATCCGCATCGTCATCGGCATGGTGGTCGGCCTCGCCATCACCCGATTGCTGACCGGCATCGCCCGGCTGATCCAGCATCCCAAGCGCTATCGCATCTCGGCGATCCACCTGCTCTGGGTGTTCTCGCTGCTGGTCGAACTCGCTCTGTTCTGGTGGTGGGAATTCGCATTGTCGCGGCTGCCGAGCCTGACCTTCGCGACCTTCATCTTCCTGATCAGCTATGCGCTGACGCTCTTCCTGCTCTGCGCGCTGCTGTTCCCGGACGATCTCGACGAATACGCCGACTACGAGGACTATTTCCTCAATCGTCGGCGCTGGTTCTTCGGGCTCTTCGCGCTGACGTTCGTCCTCGATGTCGTCGACACCGCTCTCAAGGGCTCGGCGCGCTGGAGCCATTACAGCGCCGACTATCTCATTCAGGTCCCGCTCGGCCTTGGCCTCTGCCTCGTCGCCTCGCTCTGGGCGAACAAGCGCCTGCAACTTTCAATGGCGCTGCTCCACATCGCCTACCAGACCTATTGGATGGCGCGGGTGCTCAGCGCGCCGGTCTGAGGATCTATGTCGCGGCAGGCGCAGCTGAATTGCACCGAGCACTGCTTTACAACGCTGACAATTTGGCCAAGGAACGGCAGCGGGCGTCATCCTGCCCACGCGAAAAGCTCGGTCCCGCCGTGAACTTGCCTGCCCTCGACCAGTTCCGCCGCATCGTCGTCAAGGTCGGCTCGTCCCTGCTCGTCGACCGGGCGCAGGGGCGCCTGCGCCATGCCTGGCTCGCCGCGCTGGCCGAAGACCTTGCCGAATTGCATGGGCGCGGCGCCGATGTGCTCGTCGTCTCGTCGGGGGCGATCGCGCTCGGCCGCACCGTCCTGAAGCTGCCGGCCGGCCCCCTCCGGCTCGAGGAGAGCCAGGCCTCCGCCGCAGTCGGGCAGATCGCGCTGGCGCGCAACTGGTCGGAGGCGCTCGGCCATCACGGCCTTAATGCAGGGCAGATTCTCCTGACCCTCGCCGATACCGAGGAGCGCCGGCGCTATCTCAACGCCCGCGCCACGCTGGGCCGTCTGCTCGACCTGCGCGCGGTGCCGGTCATCAACGAAAACGACACGGTCGCCACCTCCGAGATCCGCTATGGTGACAATGACCGGCTCGCCGCCCGCGTCGCCACCATGGCCGGCGCCGATCTGCTGGTGCTATTCTCCGACATAGACGGCCTCTATACGGCCCCGCCTTTGTCGAGCCCGGACGCCAAGCACATCCCGGTCATCCCGGCGATCTCGCCCGCGATCGAGGCTATGGCCGGCGGCGCCGCCTCCGAGCTCTCGCGTGGTGGCATGCGCACCAAGATCGAGGCCGGCAAGATCGCGACCGCTGGCGGCGCCCATATGCTGATCGCCGACGGCCGGGCAAAGAACCCGCTGCGCGCCGTCACCCAAGGCGCGCGCTGCTCCTGGTTCCTCAGCGCCTCGACCCCGGCGACCGCTCGCAAGACCTGGATCGCCGGCTCGCTCGAGCCGCGCGGGACCCTTCATGTCGACGACGGCGCCGCTCGCGCATTGCGCGGCGGGGCGAGCCTGCTGCCGGTCGGCGTCACCCGGATCGAGGGCGCCTTCAGCCGCGGCGACGCCGTGATGATCCGCGCCGGCGACGGCAGCGAGCTCGGCCGCGGCCTCGTCGCCTATGATGCCGACGAGGCGGTGCGCGTGCTCGGCAAGGCCTCGCGCGAGATCGAGACGGTGCTGGGCTACCCCGGCCGCGCCGAGATGATTCACCGGGACGACATGGCGCTGCGCCTCGGCTACGATCCCGGTGCCTAAGCAAAATCCAGGGCGGCGATGACCCAAGAGAACGCACGGCGCGTCCCCGCGCCCGACAATGAGAACGGCGACATCGCCGCGCTGATGCACGGGCTCGGCCAGGGCGCTCGCGCTGCGGCGCGCCGGGTCGGCACCGCGTCGGCAGAGCAGCGCAACCGCGCTCTCGCGGCGATGGCCGAGGCCCTGCGCGAGCGCGCGCCGGCAATCCTCGCCGCCAACCGGCAGGACTTGGCTGATGCGCGCGCTTCCGGCCTCGCCGCCTCCTTCATCGACCGCCTCGCTTTGGACGATGCTCGCCTCGAAGCAATCGCCCAAGCTGTCGCTGATATCGCCGCCCTGCCCGACCCGGCCGGCAAGGTGCTGGCGAGCTGGACGCAACCCAACGGCCTCGTCTTCGAGCGCGTCGCCACTCCGCTCGGCGTCGTCGCCGTGATCTTCGAGAGCCGGCCCAACGTCACGGCGGACGCAGGCGCGCTCTGCCTGAAGAGCGGCAATGTCGCGATCCTGCGTGCCGGCTCCGACAGCTTCCGCAGCTCCAGCGAAATCGCGGCCGCCATGCAGGACGGCCTTGCCGTGGCCGGTCTGCCGCGCGAGGCTATCCAGCTGGTGCCGAGCCGCGACCGCGCCGCGGTCGGCGAGATCCTCAAGGGACTCAGCGGCACTGTCGACGTGGTCGTGCCGCGTGGCGGCAAGAGCCTGGTCGCCCGCGTGCAGCAAGAGGCGCGCGTGCCGGTCTTCGCCCATCTCGACGGCAACAATCATGTCTACGTCCACGAGCAAGCCGATCTCGCCATGGCCCACGCGATCCTGCTCAACGCCAAATTGCGCCGTACCGGCGTCTGCGGCGCGGCGGAGACGCTGCTGGTCGACGAGGCTTGTGCCGCGACATATCTGCAGCCGCTGGTCACCGCCTTGCTCGACGAAGGCTGCGCCGTACGCGGTGACGAGACGACGCTCGCCGTCGACCCCCGCGTCACGCCGGCGAGCGAAGAGGACTGGCGCACCGAGTATCTCGACCGCATCATCGCGGTGAAGCTCGTGCCCGGCCTCGATGCCGCGATCGCCCATATCGAGACCTATGGCTCGCACCATACCGACGCGATCGTGACGGCGGACGAGGCGGCGGCAACCCGCTTTCTCGCCGAGGTCGATTCGGCGATCGTCCTGCACAATGCCTCGACCCAGTTCGCTGATGGCGGCGAGTTCGGCTTCGGCGCCGAGATCGGCATCGCCACCGGCCGCATGCATGCGCGCGGCCCGGTCGGCGTCGAGCAGCTCTGCTCGTTCAAGTACCGCGTCCACGGCCAGGGTCAGGTCCGCCCGTGAGCTCCGACGAGCTACGCCTGCCGCCGCACGCCCCCGGTCTGCGCATCGGGTTGTTCGGCGGCACCTTCAACCCCGCCCATGACGGCCACCGCATGGCGAGCCTGACGGCATTGCGTCGCCTCCAGCTCGACCGGGTCTGGTGGCTGGTGACGCCTGGCAACCCGCTGAAGGACAACGACGCTCTGCCGCCGCTGACGCAGCGGATCGAGACGGCTCGAGCCCTCGCCAATCACGGCCACATCAACGTCACCGGCATCGAGGCGACGTTGCGCACACGCTACACGGCCGACACGCTGCGCCAGCTGAAGCGCCGTTGCCCCGGCGTGCGCTTCGTCTGGATCATGGGCTCGGACAATCTGGCGAATTTCCACCGCTGGAACGAATGGCGCGCCATTGCCCGGATGATGCCGATCGCGGTGATCGACCGGCCCGGCTCGACCCATCGCTCGATCGCCTCGCCCGCCGCGAACTGGATGGCGCGCTGGCGTTTGTCGGAGAATCAGGGCGCCGCTCTGCCGGTGCGCACCCCGCCCGCCTGGATCTTCCTGCACGGCCGTCGCTCCGATCTGTCCTCGACCTATCTGCGCGAACTCGCCGAAACCGATTGAACTCGACCCCTCCGGCGCTTAAATTGGGTCGTCGCGCCCTGAGCGCGTCGTCACGTGAGGATACGGCACTGAACCGTCAATCCATCGGCGAAGCCGGCACAGAGCCGCTTCCCCCGGCTGCCATGACCGAGAACCCCGCCGCGAGCAGCATCGCGCTCGCTTTGCAGGTCCTGGACGACATGAAGGCCGAGGACGCCACCGTGATCGACCTCGTCGGCAAGACTTCGCTGGCCGACGCCATGATCATCGCTTCCGGCCGGGTCAACCGCCATGTCGCCTCGATCTCGGACAGCCTGGTCGAGGCCTTCAAGAAGGCCGGCCATGAGACGCCGAAGGTCGAGGGCTTTCCCGCCTGCGACTGGGTGCTGATCGACACCGGCGACCTGATCATCCACGTCTTCCGCCCGGAAGTGCGCCAGTTCTACAATCTCGAGAAGATGTGGGGCGCCGACCGGCCGCGCGAGCGCCTCGACGGCTGAGTCCCTTTTCCCGTGCGCCTGTCGGTCATCGCGGTCGGCCGCCTCAAGGACGGGCCGGAGCGCGATCTCTGCGCCCGCTATCAGGAGCGGGCGCAAGGGCTTGCCCGCGGGCTCGGCCTGAGCGGTCCAGAGGTCATCGAGCTCTCTGAAGGCCGCGGCCGCCGCACCGAGGAACGCCGCCGCGAGGAAGCCAGGCTGATCGGCGAGCGCCTGCCGCCCTCCGGCCTGGTCATCGCCCTGGACGAGCGCGGCAGGAGCCTCGACAGCGACGCCTTCGCGAATCGCCTCGCCGCGGCGCGCGACGGCGGCATGCCTGCCGCGACCTTGCTGATCGGCGGCGCCGACGGGCTCGATGCCGAATTGCGCGAGCGCGCCACGCTGGTGCTCTCCTTCGGCGCCCTCACCATCCCGCACCAGATCGTCCGTGCGCTCGTGCTCGAACAGCTCTATCGGGCAATGACGATCATGGCCGGACACCCCTATCATCGCGCATGACCCGCCATTCCCGGCTGATTCGGATTTCGCGCAAGCTTCGGCCCTGGCCGGCGCTGCTGTGCGCCTGTCTGTCAGCCGCCGCGGTTGTGGCCCAGACCGCTACCACACCTGATTCGGAGCAGACCGCCCGCGAGACCGCGCAGAAGCGCGAGGAAAAGCGTGCACGCGAGGCCGAGCTCAAGGCGATCGAGGAACGGCTCGCCGGCAATGCCGATGCCCGCGTGAAGCTCGAAGCCGAGATCGCCGGCATCCGCGCCGACCGGACCAAGCTCAATCAGGCCCTGCTCGAAACGACCGCGCGCACTCAGGCCGCCGAAGGCCGCATCGCCGGGCTCGAACAACGCCTTTCCCTGCTGCAGACCAGCGAGACCGCAATCCGGCGCTCGCTGGAGAGCCGGCGCGGCCTGATCGGCGAGGTACTGGCTGCACTCCAGCGTATCGGCCGCCGGCCGCCGCCGGCCGTGCTGGTTCGGCCGGAGGACATCCTGGAGGCTGTACGCGCCTCGATGCTGCTCGGCGCCGTCGTGCCCGATCTGCGCCAGGAGATCACCATTCTCGGCACCGATCTCGCGGAGCTGGTGCGCCTGCGCGAGGCCATCGCCGGAGAGCGCAAGAGCATCGCCGGCGAGATGGAAGGACTGGCAGGCGAGCGCCAGCGGCTGGCCTCGCTGATCGAAGCGAGGCGCGCCCGCGAGACCAGTGCCGCCCAGGACATCGAGCAGCAGCGCGCCGCCGGTGGCGAGCTTGCCGCACAGGCGAAAACCCTGCGCGATCTCGTCGAGCGCATCGAGAAGGACATCTCCGTCGCCACCCGCGCCGCCGAGGCTGCGCGCCGCGCACTCGAGGCGGAAACGCAGGAGCAGCGCCAGCGCATGGCCCAGCTCGCCTTCCGCGATCCGGCCCGGCTCGCCCCAAAGGCGGCGTTCCAGGAATTGCGAGGTATGCTGCCCTTGCCGGTCGCCGGTTCACAATTACGTGGATTTGGCACAACCGACGAAGTTGGCGGCGCAACCCGCGGAATTTCGCTTTCTACCCGCCCCAGCGCCGTGGTTTCGTCACCTTCCGATGGCTGGGTGGTCTATGCGGGGCCGTTCCGTTCCTTTGGCCAACTCTTGATCCTCAATGCCGGCAATGGTTACTATATTCTCCTGGCGGGCATGCAGCGCATCGACGTGTCGTTGAACCAATTTGTGCTTGCCGGCGAGCCGATTGCGGTGATGGGCGAGACCGCGGAAGCGGCCGCGACGAATGTGGGAGCGGGGACCGGCGAGCCGGTCCTCTATGTCGAGTTCAGGAAAGACGGCGTCTCGATCGATCCGACGCCGTGGTGGACGAAATCGCAAGGCGAAAAGGTTCGCGGATGATGCGCAAGGTTTCTCTCGTTCTGGTCGGCGCCATCGCCGGCGCCGGTCTCACCGGGGTCGTGACGCAGACGCATCTGCTCTCCTCGACCAGCGCCGTCGCGGCCTCGGCCGAGGTCTATCGCAGCCTCAATCTCTTCGGCGACATCTTCGAAAAGATCCGCACCGACTATGTCGAGAAGCCGGATGAACAGAAGCTGATCGAGGCCGCCATCAACGGCATGGTCTCATCGCTCGATCCGCACTCGGCCTATCTCGATGCCAAGAGCTTCCGCGACATGGACATCGACATGCGCGGCCAGTTCGGCGGCCTCGGCATCGAGGTGACGATGGAGAACGAGGTTCTCAAGGTCGCCAAGCCGATCCGCGACACGCCTGCCTCCAAGGCCGGCATCCTGGCTGGCGACATCATCCGCAAGATCGACAACGACGAGGTCAAGGGCCTCAGCCTGAACCAGGCCGTCGAGAAGATGCGCGGCATCATCAACACGCAGGTCAAGCTGACGATCGAGCGTACCGGCAAGACCGAGCCGCTGGAGTTCACCCTGACCCGGTCCAACATCGTCGTTCCGGCGGTCGAGGAACGCGTCGAGGGCGATGTCGGCTACATCCGCATCGGTACTTTCAGCGAGCAGACCTACGAAGGCCTGCGCAAGGCCCTCGACAAGGTCAACGCCGAGATCGGCTTCGACAAGGTCAAGGGTTACATCATCGACCTGCGCAACAACCGCGGCGGGCGCCTCGACCAGTCGGTACTGGTCTCCGACGCCTTCCTCGAGCGCGGCAAGATCGTCTCGACCCGCGGCCGCAACGCCGAGGAGACCCAGGTCTTCAACGCCAAGTCGGGTGACCTGACCAAGGGCAAGCCGGTCGTCGTGCTGATCAACGGCTCGTCGGCCTCTGCCGCCGAGATCGTCGCCGGCGCCCTGCAGGACCACAAGCGCGCCACCGTGATGGGCTCGCGCTCCTTCGGTAAGGGCTCGGTGCAGACCGTCATCCGCCTTGGCGACAATGGCGGCCTCAGGCTGACCACGGCGCGCTACTACACCCCGTCCGGCAATTCGATCCAGGCCAAGGGCATCACGCCCGACATCGAGATCATCCAGGACGTGCCGACCGAGCTGAAGGACAAGGTCGAGAACAAGGGCGAAGCCTCGCTCAAGGGCCATCTGCGCAATGGCGACGGCAAGGAAGAGCAGGCCGGCTCGCCGTCCTACGTCCCGATTGACCCGACCAAGGACACCCAGCTTACCGCGGCGCTCAACCTGCTGCGCGGCAAGAAGGATGTGGCGCTGCCCGCCAATCCGGCGCCCGCCACGCCTGCTCCCGCTCCGGAGGCCGGCAAGTCCAACTGAGCCGTCGCTGGCTCGGCCGACATTCGGCACTTGTGCAACGGCCGCAGGAGATTGTTTTCCCTGCGGCCGATTGGCGATTGATTCCAGCCCGAATCATCCGACTCTAGCGTGGCGAACTGATTCGCATACGTTTTGATGTCAGTGAGGACGGCGCCTCTTGGCCGGATTGCCGCTCAGCGAACTCGACCAGCCGCTCGGGCAGGCGAAACGCGCGCGCGCGCAAAAGCCCTATGGGCGCTGGCTCTGGCGCGGCCTGACCGGTGGGCTGGCGGTTCTCTTCGCCGGACTGATCCTCCACGCAGCGCTGAAGCGCGACCCCAATGGCGGCGAGCCGATCGCCACCGCCATGATCCGCGAGCGGCCCGCGGCCCCCGATATCGCCAAGGCCATGCCGCAGCCGATCGCGCCGGAGGAACGACGCGGCCCGGCCAGCGCCAGCCAGCTTGAGGCCGACTCCGGCGTCACCGTCGTCCGGCCGGGCTCGGACGCCCCCGGCGCGATCGTCATCACTGTGCCCGATGACGGCACGATCAAGCTCGCGCCGGCGCCGGACAAGCGCCTGGTCGAGCGCACGCGCCACGGCATCCTGCCGAAGATCGGCCCCGATGGCGCGACGCCGGCGCAGGTCTATGCCCGCCCACTCGGGCCCACTCCCGCGACCAAGCCGGGCGGCCGGATCGCGATTCTCGTCGGCGGCCTCGGCATCAGCCAGAGCTCGACCAGCGAAGCGATCGCGCGCCTTCCGGGACCGGTCTCGCTCGCCTTCGCCCCCTATGGCGCCGAGCTGGAGAAGACCGTACAGCGCGCCCGCAGCGAAGGCCATGAGGTCTTCCTGCAGGTGCCGATGGAGCCATTCGACTATCCCGACAACGACCCCGGCCCGCACACCTTGCTCACTGGGCCGAAGGGCTCCGACAATCTCGACCGGCTGCAATGGGTGCTCGGCCGCTTCCCCGGCTATGTCGGCATCGTCAATTTCCTCGGTGGCCGTCTGACCGCTGACGATGGTGCGTTGACGCCGCTGTTGCGCGAGCTCGCCGGGCGCGGGCTGATGGTCGTCGACGACGGCTCCTCGCCGCGCAGCCTGCTCGCCTCGGCGGCGACGAGGGCCCAGATCCCGGCGCTCAAGGCCGATCTTGCGCTCGATGCCGTCCCGCGCGCCGAAGCGATCGACAAGGAACTGGTGCGCCTCGAGATCCTCGCCCGCGATCAGGGCGCCGCCGTCGCTACCGCCAGCGCCCTGCCGGTCACGGTCGAGCGCATCACCCGCTGGGCCCGCACGCTCGAAAGCAAGAACCTGGTCATCGTCCCGGTCAGCGCCGCCCGCGGCTTCCGCAACCCTTCGACCACCGGTTCGCTGCGATGATCAGACCTCCCGCCGGCTATCGTCCCTGCGTCGGCCTTGCACTGTTCAACCCGGCGGGTCTCGTCTTCATCGGCCGCAGGGCCAATCGCAGCCAGCGCGAGCATGTCGCTCCCGGCCATGAATGGCAGATGCCGCAGGGCGGCATCGACCCCGGCGAACAGCCGATCGAAGCCGCCTATCGCGAGTTGCGCGAGGAGACCAATGTCGCCTCCGTCTCTCTGCTCGCCGAAGCGCCGGACTGGCTGAGCTACGATCTGCCGCGCGAGATCGGCAAGGAAGCTTGGCGCGGCAAGTATCGCGGCCAGTCGCAGAAATGGTTCGCCTTCCGCTTCGAGGGCGACGAGAGCGAGATCGACATCCTCAACCCCGGCGGCGGCCATAAGCCGGAATTCGACGCCTGGCGCTGGGTCCCGCTGGCGGAAACGCCGGAGCTGATCATCCCGTTCAAGCGCGATGTCTATCGCGAGGTGGCGCGGCTCTTCGCAGGAGTGGCGCGATGAGTGCTCGGCGCCGGCGACGGGACCGTCACGAAACCCTTACATGGCGCTCCGACTCTGTTCCGATGACTGATTCGGTGCAGAGACTCTACGCAGCCGTCCTCTCGGCCCGCACCCGCGATCCGGCCCGGTCGCGAACCGCCAAGCTGATCCGCGAAGGCGTGCCGAAAATGGCCAAGAAGCTCGGCGAGGAGGCGGTCGAGGTCGGGATCGAGGCGGTGCAGGGCAATCGCCCGGCGGTGGTCCGCGAGAGCGCAGACCTCCTCTACAATCTCGTCGTGCTCTGGAGCGAGCTCGGCATCACGCCCGGCGAGGTCTGGCGCGAGATGGACCGGCGCGAGGCGCTCTACGGCATCGCCGAGAAGCTGCCGAAATCCAGGAGCGGCGGCCGGCGCGCATCTGCTGCGGACAGCGGCATGGCCGACGACGCCTCGCGGCAAGATGCGCTGCAGCCGCTGCTGGTGCACGGCAAGCACGGCTGACGGCCGCGGCACAGCCGCTCGTGCCAGGGGTCGAACAAGAAAGCGGACGAAGGCGACAGAACGGGGCTTGCCAAGCGCAGCGCGAGCCTTTAAGTCGGCTTTCGTCAGCCCACGGCGGCCTTCAAACCGCTCCGCTGTCACGCGCCCGTAGCTCAGCTGGATAGAGCATCAGACTACGAATCTGAGGGTCAGAGGTTCGAATCCTTTCGGGCGCGCCACTACATAGCTCCTATTAAGGGGCACCGTTTACAGCTTCCCATTCATGCTTGGTTCTCGGCCTTTCGCTTGGCGGGAAGGGCGATGACGCTGTCGAGCTTGGCCTGCCCCATTGCCGGCGAGGCCGCGGCGCTCCGCCTGCAGGCGGCTTTTGTCACCGCAGGATCGGATCGCCTCGTGATTGGTTTGGCTGCCATCAATGAGAATGCGACTCGCCCTGCCACGGCGCGCAAGCGCCGTCCTCAGAAGTGTTTGGCCGCCGGCAGGTCACGGTTTCGCTGAATAAGAATTCGACCGTGTCGCCGACACTGTCGATCGTGCGACTGAGACACATCCCCTTGCGTCGAACCCGGATGCACTCCTCGTCCATGCGCCACTTGTTGGTCACGGCGCACTTGCACTGGCTGATGCGCCCGAGCAGCTCGGGCGAGAAGTGGACGACCGATACCAGCCGCTAGGGCTCAGCTTCGATCAAGCCAGCAAGTTCGGATCGCGGCAGCCTAGCCGAACGAGAGCGCCATGGTCTTCGCCAGTTCCTGGAAGAGCACGCTATCGCGCGCGGCGAGCAGCTGGCTCACCTCGAAATGGTTCTGCCTTGGGGCGAGCAGCAGGGCGCTCGTCTTTCCGGCCTTTTGCAGGGTGGCGTGGAATGCCCTCGCATGGCGTTGGTACTCGTCGGTCTCGCCATCGCCGTAGGCGACGAGAACGGGGCAATCGAGGCTCCCGACATGGCGAATGGGACTGAAGACATCGACCTCATCCGCGGTCAGGCCGAGATAGGCCCCGCGCGCGCTGAGCATCGGCCCTTGGAGATCATAGGCGCCGCTGGCACAGAGGGCGCCCGCCACCATTCCCGTTTCGATGCGATGCGGCGTGTCGGCTGTGAGCGCGGCCGAGACGAGATGGGCGCCGGAGGAATGACCGATCACGAACAGGCGGCGGCGATCGAAGCCGAGCTCATCCGCATGATCGGCGAGCCAGCTTATGCCACGCTGAACCTGCATCACCATCTCCGGCAGCCGGGCCGCTGGAATGCTGGCGAAGTCGAGGACCGCGAAGTTCAGGCCGATGCCGACGAAAGCCTCGGCCGCGAAGGCGCTGTCCATCCGGTCGAGCATGCGCCAGGCGCCGCCATGGACATAGACGACGAGTGGCGCGCCTGGCGAAGCAGCCGGGAACAGGTCGATGCGCTCGGCCGACCCCTCGCCATAGGCAAGATGGCGGCAGGCGAGCTTGCGATGCGCCTCCAGGCTGGCGCTGCGATACCAGGCGATGATCTCCTCGGCATTGGGCGCCCAGGCAGCTTGGTTGTAGTTCAGGTCGAGCCGCGCCTGATCGTAGTCGAGGTAGACCGGGACCGTTGGTTCGGTCATGGCGGGCTCCGTCATCGCCCACTCCCGGCTTCCGCGCGGTAGACGATGCGTCCATCGACGATGGTGAGCTCGGACTCGATCCGGCCCAGCTCATCAGGCGCGCATCGCAGCGGGTCGGCCGAGAGCACGGCGAGGTCGGCGAGCTTGCCGATGGCGATGCTGCCCTTCTCGCCGTCCTCGAAGGTCAGCTGCGCTCCGCCGAGCGTGGCGCATTCGAGCGCCTCCTCGCGGGTCAGCGCCTGCTCGGGCGAGATCACCGCGCCCGTGCGGTCGCATCGCTTGACCGCGAGCGCGATCGACTGGAACAGGCTGAGCGGCGCGTTGTCGCTGCCGAAGGAGATCGGGACGCCGGCCTCGCGCAGGGAGCGCAGTGGCACGATCTCGCCGGCCCGCTCCCGGCCGAGCTTGTCGACCAGCTCGCTGCCGCGCTTGTAGATATAGGCGGTCAAATGGGTGGTCACCGCCAGCCCGAGGCCGGCGACCTGTTTCACCTGCTCCGGTGTCAGGCTGACGATGTGGCCGAGCACCCAGCGCTGGCCCGCGATCGGGGTAACCCTGTCCACCTCGGCGAAGAGATCGAGCATGTTGGGCAGGATGCCGACCGCGCGGACGCCGTTGCGGGCGGCTTCGACCAGCACCTCCTTGAGCGCTTCGCGCGGCAGCGACGAATTGTAATGGAAGCCGGCCCAGCCCGTCTGCGGAAAGGCCCGGCTGCGCAGCTCGCGCTCGACGGAAGCGTCGATCTCGCCATAGAGGCCGGCCATGCCGAGCCAGGCATCGCCGAGACCCTTGCCGGCGAGCCAATGTCCCCAGGATTTCAGCAGGGCCCGGCAATCCTCAGTCGAGGTCGAAGGCCAGACCGGACTGAAGATCATCGAGGCCCGCACGCTCTGGCGCCCTTGCTCACGCACCTGCCGGTAGGCGTCCAGCACCTCGGCGGCGATGCCATGGCCTTCGAACACGCTGGTGGTGCCGGCGCGGTTGTAGAGCCGCATCGAGGCGGCGAGCGCACCGGCCCGCTCGCTGGCGGAGAAATGCGGCGCCCGGCGCATCAGGCTGAGCTCGACCACCGGCATCTTGTTGGTCTCGACGAAGATGCCGTTCGGCTCGCGATCCGCATCGCGGCAGATCTCGATGGAGGGTGCTGGCGCCACCGTGGACGCATCGATGCCGGCCAGCCGCAGAGCCCGGCTGTTGGCGATCGAGACCAGCGGCAGACTCGAGCGCCAATAGCCCCAGATCGAGCGGATATAGACCGGGTTGTCGGGCGCGGCGCGATCGAGGTCGTGGCGATCCGGGAAGCGGTGCTCGGCAATGCCGGCCAGCACGTCCTCATAGCTTGGCGGGATGCCGATTGGCATGGTGATGATCCATTCGCCCGGCTTTCTGGTGCGGGCGATCTCGGCGATGCGCGCGACGATGTCCTCGATCGAGCGGCAATCGGCGAGCGAGGGCAGAACGCTCTTGAGGCCTTCGCGGTCGAGATGGGCATGGCCGTCGATCAGCCCGGGAATGACAGTCCGACCGGCAAGATCGATGATTTCGCTTCCGGCGGGGTTGCGGGCGGCGATCTCCGCCGAGCTGCCGAGTGCGGCGATGCGGTTGCCCGATGTCGCCAGCGCCTCGCAGATTCCGTGCTCTCCGAGAATCCGGCCGTTGATCAGCGCGAGCGAGTGGCCGGCGTCCAGAGTAGCGGAAGGCATGGATGTCCTCGTCAGGCTTGCGCACGGGCGTCTTGGCGATCGTTTCAGGAGTGCAGGATCAGCTCATCCGCCCGGATGCCGTATCGAGATCGGTGGCGAGGAAGACCTTCCTGGTGAACTCGATATGTTCGTCCAGGAGCCTGACGGCACGGTCGGCATCGCGATCCAGCGCCGCATTCATCAGGGCGGTATGCGGTTCGAGCGCCAGCGCATCGCGCAGCGCGGTGAAACCCGGGCTGTCCTGCCATCTCGCGCCGGAACGCGCATGCGACAGGGCCGGCGCGATCGAGAGCACGCGGTGGTGGCGCCGCAGCTGGTCCTTGATCTGGACATAGAAGCGCATCAGCCAGGGCGAGGTGTTGGCGGCGAGCAGAGCGGTGTGGAAGGCTTCGTGCCGCTCTTCCCAATCGGTCAGGGCGAGCTCCTCCGGGTTCTCCACGGGCGGCGTGCAGCGCGACAGCCGGTAATGGGCGGCGACGAGCGCCGTCTCCCAGGCTTCGTCGCCCTTGGCGATCGATTCCGCCAGCATCGGCAGCTCGACCAGGCGCCGCGCCCTTGTGAGGTCGCTGAGCTCCTCCAGCGAGACCGGCGCGACCGCATAGCCCTTGTTGGCGCTCAGGATGACCAGCCGCTCGGCTTCGAGGCGGGAGAGCGCCTCGCGCAGCGGCGTCCAGCCGATGCCATAGGCCTCGCGCATGGCGCCGAGCTTCAGCGGCGCCCCAGGCCGTAGCCGGGTCTCCAGAATCTCCTGGCGCAGGGTTCGATAGGCGAACTCGCTCTTCGTGGCGACGTCGGCTTCGTCCATGGGATCCTCATGCAGATCGCCTCAATATATATAATCTGAAGGCAGAGGCAAAATTATATATATCTATTGACACCTTCGATAATCGCCGGAATCATCCCGCCCGACGAGCCGAGAGCGGCCACAGGGACCACGGGTGGAGGCAGGATGAGCTTGGCATCGCTGGGCAGCACGGGCGGCATCTCGGAGGGCGCGCGCCGCGACGTGGCCGACCCCTTGCGGCATCTGCGGTCGCGCTTCCATCTGCCGGAAGGCACGATCTACCTCGCCGGCAATTCGCTTGGTCCGGCGCCGGTCGCTGCCTTCGGCGACATGGAAACCGCGCTGCGCCAGGAATGGGCGGAAGGGCTGGTGCGGAGCTGGAACGATGCCGGCTGGTTCGCGCTCGTCGGCACCCTCGGCGATCGCCTCGGCCGCCTGATCGGTGCCGGCCCCGGCCAGACGGTGGTCTGCGATTCCGTCTCGGTGAACGTCTACAAGGCGCTTCACGCCGCGCTCGCGCTGCGGCCCGATCGCAACGTGATCGTCGCCGAAGGCGGCAGCTTCCCGACCGATCTCTATGTCGCCGAGGGTGTCGCCGCCGGCCGGCCCGATGTCGAGCTGAAACTCGAAGGCGTCGATGCCGCCAGGATCGAGGAGCTTATCGACGAGCGCACGGCAGTCGTGCTGGTCAACCATGTCGACTACAAGACCGGTGAATTGCGTGACATGGCAGCACTCAACCGGCTGATCCACGCCAAGGGCGCAATCGCGGTCTGGGATCTCTGCCACAGCGCCGGCGTCGTGCCGGTCGATCTCGACGAGGCGGGCGCCGATCTCGCGATCGGCTGTACCTACAAATACCTGAACTGCGGCCCCGGCGCGCCGGCCTTCATCTATGCCGCCACGCGACACCATCAGGCCCTGTCGCAGCCGCTCTCCGGCTGGTGGGGCCATGCCGCGCCTTTCGCCTTCGAGCGCAGCTATCGGCCTGCCGGCGGCATTCAGCGCCTGCTCTGCGGCACGCAGCCGATCCTGTCGATGCGCGTCGTCGACGCTGGCCTCGCCGCGATCGAGGATGTCGAGATGGGCGCGCTCAGGGCCAAGAGCCTCGGCCTGACCGATCTGTTCATCGCGCTCGTCGAACCGGTCTGCCGGGCCCATGGCGCCAGCATCGTGACGCCGCGCGCTCACGCCGCTCGCGGCAGCCAGGTCTCGATCACCTTCGAGCATGGTTTTGCCGTGGTCCAGGCCCTGATCGCGCGCGGTGTGGTCGGCGATTTCCGGGCGCCGGACATGATGCGTTTCGGCTTCGCGCCCGCCTATCTCAGCTATGCCGACGCAGAGGCCGCAGCGGAAGCCTTCAACGATGTGATGACGTCGGGGATCTGGCGCGACGAGCGCTTCACGAAGCGCCGCGCCGTCACCTGACGGCGCCAGGCGACAAGAGCGCAGCCGGCGAAGAGCCCGAAGCTGCGCCGATCGGGACGAGACAAGCCCGCGACGACTCGCAGCGTCGAACGGGCGTTCCAGGGGAGGAAATCATGAGGATTCCATTCAAGTCGGGATTGGCCGCCGCTGCGCTGGCGCTCGCCGCGACCCTTTCCGCGCCGGCCCAGGCCGGGCCGACGCTCGACGCCGTCCGCAAGCGCGGCGAGGTCGTCTGCGGTGTCAGCACCGGCATCGGCGGCTTCTCGATCGCCGATAGCTCGGGCCGCTGGACCGGGCTGACGACGGATTTCTGCCGGGCCGTGTCAGCGGCGGTGCTGGGAGACGCGGCGAAGGAGAAGTTCGTCCCGCTCAGCCCGCAGCAGCGTTTCACCGCCCTGCAATCGGGCGAGATCGACATGCTGACCACCGTCGCGACCTGGACGCTGACGCGCGATGCTTCCCTCGGCCTCATCTATGCCGGTGTCTATTTCTATGACGGCCAGGGCTTCCTGGTGCCGAAATCGCTCGGCCTGAAGAGTGCGCTGGAGCTGGATGGCGCCAGCATCTGCACGGCCACCGGCACGACGAGCGAGCTCAACCTCGCCGACTATTTCCGCGCCAACGGCAAGACGTTCAAGCCGGTCGTGTTCGAGGCCCAGAACGAAGCGCGCGCCGCCTTCTTCAGCGGTCGCTGCCAGGCTTTCTCGGCCGACATGTCCTATCTCTCCTCGGTCCGAGCCTCGGATGCGCCGAACCCCGACGAATGGCAGATCCTACCCGAGATGATCTCGAAGGAGCCGCTCGGCCCCGTCGTCGCCCGCAACGACCTCGATTGGTACACCGTCGTCAAATGGGTGCAGCTGGCATTGGTCGAGGCCGAGGAGAAGGGCATCACCGCGGCCAACGTCGACCAGATGAAGGACAGCGCCAACCCCGAGATCAAGCGGCTGCTCGGCACGGCCGGGGATATGGGCCAAAGGCTCGGGCTCGATCCGGGCTGGGCCTATCGCGCGATCAAGCGGGTCGGCAATTACGGCGAGGCCTTCGAGCGCAATGTCGGACCCAAGACGCCGCTGCGGATGGAGCGCAATTCCAACGCGCTGTGGACTAAGGGCGGGCTGATGTACGCCATGCCCGTCCGCTGAGATGAGCGCCGTCGCGGTCTCGCCCGCGAGATCGGCGAGAGGCTGGTCCGATCCGGGCTTCCGCGCTCTCGCCACGCAGGTGATCGTGCTGGCCGTGCTGGCCGGCACCGTCGCCTTCCTGGCGACGAACCTCGTCGGCAATCTCGAAGCACGTTCAATCCGCACCGGCTTCGGCTTCCTCTGGCAGGCGGCCGGCTTCGAGATCGGCCAGAGCTTCATCGCCTGGAGTCCGAGCGCGAGCTTCGGCAGGGCGCTGCTGGTTGGCCTGCTCAACACGCTCGTGGTCGCCTCGCTCGGCATCGTGCTGTCGACGCTCGCCGGTTTCGTCGTCGGCATTGCCAGCCTGTCGCGCAACCCGCTGGTCAGCCCGCTCGCCCGGCTCTATGTCGAGCTCATCCGCAACACGCCGCTGCTGCTGCAGCTCTATCTATGGTATGCGGTTCTGACCCAGATGCTGCCGGCCGCATCGGCCGCGCCGCAGCTTCTTCCCGGCGTCTATCTCGCCAAGAGCGGCCTGCATTTCCCGGTGCTGCAGCATGGCACTGGGCCGCTCCTGTCTGCAGTGCTCGTCGGCGTCCTCGCCTTCGCCGGCCACGGCTTCTGGGCCCGCCGCAGAGCCGAGCGGACCGGCGTGCCGGCGAAGCTCTGGCCCGGTCTGCTGCTGCTCGCGCTGCCGATCGTCGCCGTGGCGCTGGAACGTGCCGCGACGGTCTCCTTCGACGTGCCGCGGCCGACCCGCTTCGGCTTCTCCGGCGGCGGCATGATCACGCCGGAGCTGACGGCGCTGCTGATCGGGCTGTCGCTCTACAATGCCGCCTTCATCGGCGAGATCCTGCGCGCCGGCATCCTCTCGGTCGGCCGCGGCCAGCTGGAAGCCGCCGCCGCGCTCGGCTTGAGCCGCGGCCAGGCCTTGCGCCTCGTGGTGATTCCGCAGGCGATGAAGGTCGCGGTGCCGCCGCTCGCCAGCCAATATCTCAACCTGGCCAAGAACACTTCGCTCGCCATCGCGATCGGCTATCCCGACCTGATGTCGATCGGGAACACGATCATCAACCAGACCGGCCAGGCGGTCGAGGTGATCGCCATCCTGATGTGCGTCTACCTGGCGTTGAGCCTGGCGATCTCGGCCTTCATGAACTGGTACAATGCCCGCGTCGCGCTGAAGGGGGCGTCATGAACGCCGCGGCCCTCTCCTTGCGGGCGCGCCTGTTCGGCAGCGTCGGCAACACGCTTCTCACCATCGCGATGCTCGGCCTGTTCGCCACCTATCTGCCCGCGCTGCTGCGCTGGGCCGTCTTCGACGCGACCTGGTGGGCGGCGTCTCCCGCCACCTGCCGCGCGGCGGGGGGCGCCTGCTGGGCCTTCATCCATGAGAAGCTCCGGCTGGTCCTGTTCGGCCGCTATCCGTTCGAGGAACAGTGGCGCCCTCTCCTGGCCTTGCTGCTGACCATCGCGCTGGTGCTGGCGGGCTCTTCGCTGCGCTTCGGCTGGCGCGTCGTCGTCGCCGGCGGGCTGACGGGCATCCTCGCTGTGGTCGTCCTGATGCGCGGCGGGGTGCTCGGCCTCGGCCTTGTGCCGACCGATCTATGGGGCGGGCTGCCGCTGACGGTCTTCCTCGCCGTCGGCGGCATCATCGGCGCCTTCCCGATCGCGATCGGGCTGGCGCTTGGCCGGCGCTCCGAGCTTGGCGTGATCAGGGGCATCTGCGTCGTCTTCATCGAGATGGTGCGGGGCGTGCCGCTGGTCAGCGTCCTGTTTATGGCCTCGTTCATGATCCCGCTTTTCCTGCCCGGGAAGCTGCAGGTCGATGCGCTGCTGCGCGCGCTGATCGCGATCACGCTGTTCAGCGCGGCCTATCTGGCGGAAGCCATTCGCGGCGGCCTGCAGGCCGTCCCGGCCGGACAGGAGCAGGCGGCCAAGGCGCTCGGGCTCGGCTACTGGCAGACATCGCTGCTGATCGTCGTGCCCCAGGCGCTGCGCCTCGCGATTCCCGCGATCGCCAACCTGTTCATCGGCCTGTTCAAGGACACCTCCCTGGTCGGCATCGTCGGCCTGACCGATCTCCTGCTGGCGACCAAGCAGGCGCTCGGCGATCCGCAATGGCGCAGCTTCTCGCTCGAAGCCTACCTCTTCGTCGCCCTGCTCTATGTCGGGTTCTGCTCCTTCATCTCCTACTACAGCCGGGTGCTGGAGGAGCGCCTGCGATTCAGGATCTAGATTCAACGTTCTGATTGCGGTCTGCTGGTCCTGTGGGAAGGGCAAATTGCACGGGCGACCTATCCAGGCCAAATCTGATCCGCATGGTGCGATGCGGCGAGGCGGCTATATCCGCCGCCATGGCCACGGCCGGCTCCGCGGAGGGTTGGCTAGCTTCGCAACCCCAGCTTTTCAGCATCCTCTCGGGTGAACAACCTTCATAGCTTCGACAGCCAGCTCAGGACTTGGCAACCTGCCGGGCGCCCCGATCGTACGTCGATGCAGCTAGCCAATCGAAGGCCAGCGAGGCCACGCCGAGCAACCCGGCCGTGTTGCCGAGCTCGGCGATGCGGACGTCGATCTGCGCTGCCAGCGATGGCCAGACGTAAGATGGCAAAAGAACGCGGATTCTGCGTGTCAAAGCCTCGCCGGCACCCGACACGCCGCCGCCGAGCACGATCGCTTCGAGCATCAGCGCATTGGCAAGCGCACCCGCGGCCTGGGCGATGCCGCGGCAGGTCGCGTCGATGGCCGCTTCCGCAGTTGCGTCGCCGGCCTCCGCTTGCTCGAACAGCTCCCGAACCGTTGCAGCCTTATTCCCGGTTCTGCGTGCATGACCCTGCAGCATAGCCGGTGCCGAGGAGCGAGCCTCGAGCGAAAGCGGCCCACCTGTTTCGTCTTGACCGATGACGATGGCGCCCAGTTCAGGAGGGTGGCCATTCGAGCCGATAATCGGCTTGCCATCGAGCACGACGGCGCCGCCGACGCCCGTCCCGATGGTGATCAGGACGAACCGGTTTAGCGCCCTGCCGGCGCCGTACCTGACCTCGCCCAGCGCCGCGGCAACGCCGTCATTGGCGAACCATGCCGGCAGGCCGAGGCGCAGTTCGAGCGCCTGCGCGATCGAGCCGTCGCGCAGCGCCGGGACATTGCCGCCGCCATCGACGACGACGCCACTCTCCGGCGCAGCGAAGCCCGGCATCGCCACCGCCAGCGCATCCGCCCGGCTGCCTGCCATCGTGTCCTCATAAAGCCACGCCAGCCGCTCGCAGAGCGCCGCAAAGGGCAGCTCGCGCTCGAACGGCACTTCGCCCTGCTTCAGCAGGGCGCCGCTTTCGGCCACCAGCCCGAACTTGACGGCGGTGCCGCCGATATCGAAGGCGAAGACAGTCTTCATGGCAGGCGGTCGATCTTGATGCCGAGCTTCTTAGACAACCCCGGAAAGCGCATCAGATGCGGCGGAATCCCGCGCCGCGCCGCCATCGCCTGCGCCAGCCGCTGCACCGGCACGATCGCCGCGAGCGCGTCATAGGGCGCTGGGAGCGAGTCGAGCCGCAGCCAGTCGAACGGCGTCGCCTCATCGGTCAGGTTGAGGATCAGGATGCGGACGCCGAGCCCCGCCATCACGCCGGCCGCATGAGCTGCAAGCCGGCGTTCGGCCGCGTCCGCCGCGATGATTATGCAGAGACTCCTGGCCGTCAGCCCGTGCAGGCGGCCATGCATCGCTTCTTCGATCGGGAAGGCAGCCGTCGGCACGCCGGTCATCTCCGCGAGCTTGAGCGAGGCTTCGAGCGCTGTTCCGAAGTGGCGGCCCTCGCCGGTGAAGAGCAGCCCATCGACCGCGTCGAGTTCTGCCGCCAGTGCAAAGGCTGGCGGTGTCGCCGCTTCGATCAAGTCAGCGACTGCCGCTTCGGCGACATCATGGCCGGCCCGGCCGGAAAGTGCCGCCGCAAGCTCGGCAAGCGCCGCGAGCGAGCCGCCATAGCCTTTGGTCTTCGGCCCGACGGGCTCGGGGCCGATCGGCATCACGATCAAGGTCGTCGCTACCTGCCCGATCGGGCTGCCGGCCTCGGCGGTGATGGTCAGACAGGTGCGCCCGCTCTCCTGCGCCCGCCTGACCGCGGCAACGGTGGTCTCGCTGGTCCCGGTCTGCGACAACGCCACGATCAGCACGTCACGGCCGAGCACGGACCCGCGTTGCAGGAAGGCGCCGGGGTTCATGACCTCGATGAAGGCGCCGCCGGCTTCCAGTGCCGGCTTTGCCACCATCAAGGCGTTGAGCGAGGTGCCGGAGCCGACGAGGACGATGTGCCCGGCCGGTGGAAGCGCGAGTTCACGCAGCCGCTGGCGCACGGCCGCGATCGTCGCCGGCACGACCTGTGCCTGCGCCCTGATGAAGCCGTCGATGATGCTCTGGTCGACCATGGTCATCCCTTCACCGCGCCGATCGTCAGGCCGCGCACGAGATGGCGCTGGAAGAACAGCATGAACAGCAGGATCGGCAGCATGATCCCGATCGCGCCGGCCGCCGAGAGCGACCAGTAATTCAGGTCCTCGCCGCCATATTCGGCGATTGCGACGGGCAGCGTCTTGGTGTTGCTGCCGGTCAGGATCAGCGCGAACAGGAATTCATTGTAGGCGAGCAGCAGGCTGAACAGCGAGGTGACGACGATGCCGGGCTTGGCCAGCGGCAGGATCACCTTGGTGAAGGTCGTCCAGGCATTGCAGCCGTCGATCGTCGCGGCCTCGTCAAGCTCGCGCGGGATTTCCAGGAAGAACGAGCGCATCAGCCAGACGGTGAAGGGCTGGTTGATCGCCACCATCGCCGCGATCATCGCCGGATAGGTGTCGATCATCGCCAGCGAGCGCGCCACGATGAAGAACGGGATCAAGAGCAGGATGTGCGGGAACATCCGGATCACCAGGAGCCCCATCAGATAGGAGCGCGCCATCTTGCTCTCCAGCCGCGACAGGCCATAGGCGGCGAGCGTGCCGAGCGGCACCGAGATGAAGACGGTGCCGAGCGCGATGATCGAACTGTTCAGGAAGAACTCGACGAAGCGGCGCTCGACCCAGATCTCGTAATGGAAGCGGAAGGTCGGCTCGAAGAACAGCTTCGGTGGGATCGCGAAGGCATCGGCCGGCTGCTTGATCGAGATCAGCACCGCCCAGATGATCGGCGTCAGGCTGAACAGCGCAAACAACGACAACAGGAAGACGACCAGCGGCTGGCCGAGCAGGCGACGCATCAGAATGCCCCCCGCTCGCGCCGGTACATCAGCGAGATGATCATCAGCGTCAGCCCGGTGACGATCAGCATGGTCAGGACGCCCAGTGTCGAGGCGCGACCGAGGTCGAGCTGCTTGAAGGCCATGGCGTAGGTGTACATGGTCAGCGTCTCGGTCGCGGTGCCGGGGCCGCCGCCGGTCAGAACATAGATGCTGTCGAAGGTGCGGAAGGAATCCATCAGCCGGATCGCCAGCACGAACAGGATCTGTGGGCGTAAGCACGGCAGAATGATGTGCCAGACCAGCCGCGGGCCGGAGGCGCCGTCGATCTTGCCGGCTTCGAGCAGCGCCTCGTCCATACCCTGCAGCCCGGCATAGAGGATCAGCATGACGAAGGGCGTGAACTGCCAGACATCGGCGACGATGATGGTGACGAAGGCCCAGACCGGCGATCCCAGCCAGTCCGGCGGGAAGATGTCGAAGGAAGCGATAACCGCATCGGCCAGCCCCCAGCGCGCCGCGAATATCCAGCGCAGGAACAGCGCCGCGACCACCGGAGTGATCAGATAGGGGACGAAGATCAGGGTCGAGAAGAGGCGCGCACCGCGCGTCAGCTTGTAGAGCCCGAGCGCGAGCAGCAGGCCGAGTACGAACTCGATCGCGAGCGATGAGGCGACCAGGATCACCGTCGTCCGAAGCGAGGCCCAGACGCGGTCCTGGCCGAGCAAGGCGAGATAGTTCTCAGCGCCGACGAACCTCGGCTGCGACTGACCGATATGGTAGTCGAAGAAGCTGAGGTAGACGGCGTAGAGCACCGGGTAGAGCTGTATGCCGAGCACGACGAGTGCGCTCGGCACCACGAATAGCCAAAGCGATATTTCGCGGGGATAGGCCCGCGCCGAAGACGACGCCATAAATCTCTTGCCTTGCGCTGGAGCGGCCCGGTTCAGGCCCGGACCGTTCCGGGAGCGAAGTTGCTCACTTGTAGACGCCGCGGCGCGTCAGGAATTCCTCGGCCTCCTTGGCGCCGGTGTCGAGCGCTTCCTTGACCGGCATCTCGCCGGTGACAGCCTGCAGGATGCGCCGCGTCACCGTCTCGCTGACCTCCTTGAACTCGGCGAATTTCGGGAAGATCGCGCCCTTTTCCAGCGCCGGCACCAGCACGTTGTAGTAGCGGAAGCGCTGGCGCAGCTCCGGATCCTCCAGCACCGAGACGCGGGTCGGGCAGGCGAGGCTCGCGCCCTCGCGCTGGTTCGCCGGCGACAATGTCGCGGCGAGCAGGCGGAACAGCGTGTCCTTGTTGCGCGAGGAGAACTTCGAGATGGCGAAGCTGTCGGCGACGACGACCTGGCCACCGCGCGGCGGCGGCGCCCAGTTGATCTTGCCGATCACCTTGGACTGGTCCTGGCGGTCCATGGCGGCGGTGCGGGTCAGCCACTGCATGCCCATGGCAGCAGCGCCCTGCTGGAACAGGATGGTCGATTCATCGTTGCCGTTGGCGGTGTAGCCGCGCGGCGCGAAGCGCGTCAGCGACTTCATCGTCTCGATCGCGGCGATGCCCTTCGGGCTGTTGAACACCGGCTTCTTGTTGGCGTCGAACCAGCCGTCCCCCAGCGCATTGAGGTACCAGTGGCCCTCATTGAGGACGCCGTCGCCCTTCAACGTCATCACCGTGCCGGCGACGGAGGGCGAGTTCAGCGCCCCGGCAGCGGCGATATATTCCTCGAACGAGGTCGGCGGCTTCAGGCCTTTGGCCTCGAACAGGTCCTGCCGATAGGCCATGAGCTGGGTGTTGGTCAGCACCGGCAGGCCATAGACCTTGCCGCCGAAGGAGGCCGAGCTCATCGCCGTCTTGGCGAAGTCGTCGAGCTTGTATTCGTCCTTGTGCTTGGCGATGTACTCGTCGAGCGGCTCGAGCCAGCCGTTCTGGGCGAAATTGGCGATCGTCAGATCGTTGCCGAGCATGATGTCGATCGAGTCGGCGCCCGACGACAGCGTGATCGTCTGCAGTTCCTTCAGCGGCGCGTTCGGCATCAGGTCGGCCGTGACCTTCACGTTCGGCAGCGCGCCCTGCAGCTTCTTCACGTAGAATTCCAGCGCCGGATAGCGCTCGCCGACGAAGCGGACATTCATCTCCTGCGCCCGCGCGCCGAAGCCATAGGCGCTCGCCGCCATCGTCCCCGCCGCGCCCAGAACCGTCCGGCGGGACA
>JAESGM010000476.1_pt1 | contig 30558 bp, 28 predicted proteins | sample 9269721 | NCBI WGS metagenome assembly JAESGM01 (sample SAMN15720920, study PRJNA650825) | algae metagenome | isolation source: Komarekiella atlantica HA4396-MV6 and co-occurring heterotrophs from... | place: USA: Theobald House, Kauai, HI | collected 2009-07-29 | reverse complement strand
CGATAAAAAGCCCGCGGTTCCCGCCCCCGTGACAGAGCCGCGCCAGCTCGACCAGCTCTCCCGCATCGAGGAGAAGGCCGCGCGCATCGAGGAGAAGTTTGCCCGCTACGAGGCGGTGCTGACCCGGGCCGAGGCCTCGCTGGAGCGCAGCGCCCACAAGGTCGACGCCGCCGCCGGCACGATGGATTTTTCCGGCATCCGCGGCGAGGTCGCGGCCCTGCGCGAGCGCGTCGATGCAACGCCACGGGCGGCTACCCTGTTCACAACCGCGATCGTCACCGCCGTCCTGACGGTCATCCTCACCGTGCTCGTGCTCAAATACGGCGTGCCCGGCGTGATTCCCGGCCTGCTGCCGGCAGGGCCGCTGAGATGAGCTTCAGGACGCTCGACGACGCCGATCTCGCGGGCAAGCGCGCGCTTGTCCGCGTCGATCTCAACGTGCCGATGGAGAATGGCGAGGTCTCCGACGCGACCCGCATCGACCGCATCCTGCCGACGATCCGCGAGATTTCGGCGAAGGGCGGCAAGGTCGTGCTGCTGGCGCATTTCGGCCGGCCCAAGGGCCGCGACGCCAAGGACAGCCTGAGGCAGGTGGTGCCGGCGCTGGCGCATGCGCTGGGCCAGCCGGTGACCTTCGTCGAGGATTGCGTCGGCGAGGATGTCGCCAGGGCGATCGCGGCCGCGAAAAACGGCGACGTGCTGCTCTTGGAGAACACCCGCTTCCACGCCGGCGACGAGAAGAACGATCCTGAATTCGTCAAGTCTCTGGCCGCCAATGGCGATCTCTTCGTCAACGACGCCTTCTCGGCCGCGCACCGGGCCCATGCCTCGACCGAAGGCCTCGCCCATGTCCTGGCGGCCTTCGCCGGGCGCACCATGCAGGCGGAACTGGAGGCGCTGTCGGCCGGCCTCGACAATCCGTCGCGTCCGGTGATGGCGATCGTCGGCGGAGCCAAGGTCTCCACTAAACTCGACCTCCTCGGCAACCTCGTTCGCAAGGTCGACGTGCTCGCCATCGGCGGCGGCATGGCCAACACCTTTCTCGCCGCGCGCGGCGTCGATGTCGGCAAGTCGCTCTGCGAGCACGACCTCGTCGCCACCGCCCGCGAGATCGAGCAGAAGGCGAATGCCGCCGGCTGCGAGATCATGCTGCCGGTCGACGCGCTGGTCGCGCGAGAGTTCAAGGCCAATCCCGGCCATCGCGTCGTCCCGGTCGGCGAGGTCGCGGCCGACGAGATGATTTTGGACGCAGGCCCGCTCAGCGTCGCCGAGGTCGTGCTGAAGCTCGATTCCGTGAAGACGCTGGTTTGGAACGGGCCCTTCGGCGCGTTCGAGCTGCCGCCCTTCGACACGGCCACGGTGACGGTGGCGAAGGCAGCCGCCGAGCGCGTCAAGGCCGGCAAGCTGGTCGCGGTCGCCGGCGGCGGCGACACGGTGGCGGCGATGAACCATGCCGGCGTGGCCGACGACCTGACCTATGTCTCGACGGCGGGCGGGGCGTTCCTGGAGTGGATGGAGGGCAAGCCGCTTCCGGGGGTGGAGGCGCTGCGGAAGGGCTGACCAGTCGCTCGCGGGTGAGACTTGCGCCAGGTTCTGTTTCTGCTATGTTCTCGTCATGGACGAGAGGCCGGACGATCTGAGATCAGTGATCCGAAAGGAGATCGCAGCGCAGCGGCAGGCGCTTAAGGAGCGTGTCGCGGCTCGCGATCCGTCGCCTGAAGCCTTCAGGCTCGCCGTCCGCCGCCGACGCGAGGCGTATGCGGCGCTGATGCGACGGGTCGGCACGGAGCTGACGACGACCGCCGAACTCGACCGGATGGTGCGCTTCGGGGACCGCTTCTACTCACTGGTCGACAGGACGAGAAGCCGATGACCGAGAATGTCCAGACAGCGATGTTCGAGATTATGAAGAAGATTCAAGCCGACATGGCCGCGTTCCGCGTGGAGACGAACATGCGCTTCGATGCCATCGACAGGCGCTTTGAAGAAGGGCGCGAGATTTTGAACAAGCATCGTCGCGATATTGCAGGCTTGCTGGTTATGACCAAAAGCACCTCGGGCCAGTTGGCCGACGAACTAGCAGCGATTGATGACCGGGTGCGCGTCTTGGAGGAGCGGGGTCTCTGATCGGTTTGCCCGCGCCGCCGCTTTCGCTTTGCCTTGACCGCGCATCCGCACTAAATCCTCGCCGACAGCAAACGCCACTCCGGGAGGATACCTTGGCCCGCATCACGCTTCGCCAGTTGCTCGACCATGCCGCCGAAAACGACTACGGCGTGCCAGCCTTCAACATCAACAACATGGAGCAGGCGCTGGCGATCATGGCGGCGGCCGACGCCACCGACGCGCCGGTCATCATCCAGGCCTCGCGCGGCGCGCGCAGCTACGCAAACGACATCATGCTCAAGCACATGATGGACGCGGTCACCGAGATCTATCCTCACATCCCCGTCTGCGTGCATCTCGACCATGGCAACGAGGCCGCGACCTGCATGACCGCGATCCAGGCCGGCTTCACCTCGGTGATGATGGACGGCTCGCTCAAGGCCGACGGCAAGACGCCGGGCGACTGGGACTACAATATCGCGGTGACGAAGCAGGTCACCGAGATGGCCCATCTCGGTGGCATCTCCGTCGAGGGCGAACTCGGCGTGCTCGGCTCGCTGGAGAGCGGCGAGGGCGAGGCCGAGGACGGCCACGGCTTCGAGGGCAAGCTCAGCCATGACCAGCTGCTGACCAATCCCGACGAAGCGGTGAAGTTCGTCGCCGAGACGAAGGTCGACGCGCTCGCCATCGCGATGGGCACTTCGCACGGCGCTTACAAGTTCACCCGCAAGCCCGACGGCGCGATCCTGGCGATGCATGTCATCGAGGAGATCCACGCCAAGTTGCCGAACACGCATCTCGTCATGCACGGCTCGTCCTCGGTGCCGCAGGACCTGCAGGACATCATCAACCGCTATGGCGGGCAGATGAAGCCGACCTGGGGGGTGCCGGTCGCGGAAATCCAGCGCGGCATCAAGCACGGCGTCCGCAAGATCAACATCGATACCGACAACCGCATGGCGATGACCGGTCAGATCCGGAAGATCCTGTCGGAGCATCCCGGCGAGTTCGACCCGCGCAAATATCTCAAACCCGCCATGGAGGCGATGACGGCTCTGTGCAAGCTGCGCCTGCAGGAGTTCAACACGGCCGGCCAGGCGAACAAGATCAAGCGCGTCGCGACCACTGCCGAAATGGCCAGGCGCTACGCCAAGGGCGAGCTCGATCCGACCTTCGGCAAGCAGAAGGCGGCCTGAGGAACGCTCCACCGTTGCCGGTTGAGGCGCCGGGAACCCCTCTCCTGCAAGGAGAGGGGCAGGGGCGAGGTGCCGGCGCCTCGACCAGCGGAGCGCTGGCGTGAAAGCGGTGAGGTCACGGCTACGGTGTCAGAGGGCCGACCCCTCGCTCTGCCCTCTCCCTGCGGGAGAGGGTTCGCCGCGCCCTGTTTCCCGGCCGCAGGCCGACTGAATCAAACCCCGATCTTGCCGCCACCCCTTTTCGTGATCGCCACCACCGAGGGCCGCACCGGCATGTCGGGCCTGAAGTCGGGCCAGCGGGTCGAGAGGTCCTCGTAATAGGAGCGGCGACCGAAGGCCGGCCAGTCCGGACCGTCATCGCCCGGATGCTGGACGGCGACGAACACCGTCTGGTCGTCGGGCGTGAAGACGGGCCCGCACAACTCTCCGCCATGCGGCACGCGGTAGAACAGCTTCGAGGTCGCGCGCGCCTGCCCTTCCGTGTCGACCGCCCAGAGACCATCCGTGCGCCCGGTCTGGTCGAAGCCGTTTCCGTCCGTCGAGACCCACAGCCGGCCGCCCGCGTCGATCGCGCAATTGTCCGGCATGCCGAACCAGCCGTTCTTGGTCGTCTCGGTCGAGAATGTCGCGCCGACGGCCGCCACGGACGGGTCGCCGCATTTCAGGAGCACCTCCCATTTGCCCTTCGTCGCCGTCAGGTCGCCATTGTCCTCGACGATCTCGATGATGTGGCCGAAGGCGTTCTTGGCGCGGGGATTGGCGGCGTCGACCTGCGCGTCCGTCCGGTTGGTGTTGTTGGTCAGCATGACGTAGACGCGGCCGTTCGCGGGGTTGGGCTGGACGTCCTCGGGCCGGTCCATCTTGGTCGCCCCGACGAGATCGCCGGCCCGGCGGGTCTCGATCAGCACGTCGGCCTGACCCGCGAAGCCGTTGGCGGCGGTCAGCGGCCCCTGGCCGTGGACGAGCGGCAGCCAGTTGACCGTGCCGTCGGCCTCGAACTTGGCCACGTAGAGCGTGCCGGAGTCCATCAGGTCCATGTTGGCGGCGCGATTGTTCGGGTCGAAGCGGCCCGTGGTGACGAATTTGTAGACATAGTCGAAACGCTCGTCGTCGCCGAGATAGAACACGACGCGCCCGTCCGTGGCCACGGCGCTCTCGGCGCCTTCATGCTTGAAACGGCCGAGCGCGGTGCGCTTCTTCGGCACCGAGTTCGGATCGAACGGATCGACCTCGACGACCCAGCCGAAGCGGTTGGCCTCGTTGGGCTCCTTGCCGATGTCGAAGCGCTCCTCGAAGCGGCCCCAGGCATAGGGCGGCGAGGGCAGCGCCAGGCGCTTGTAGTTGGCGGCCTCCTTGCTGTCGGCCGGCAGCGTGCCCGAGAAATAGCCGTGGAAATTCTCCTCGCCTGTGACGAAGGTGCCCCAGGGCGTCAGGCCGCCGGCGCAGTTGTTGATCGTGCCGAAGACCTTTTTGCCAGTGGCGTCGGCATTCGTCTTGACGCGATCGCTGCCGGCGACCGGGCCGGAGAGCTGCATCTCGGTGGCGACCGTGATGCGGCGATTGTACTTCGAATCCTTCACCAGCGCCCATTTGCCGTTGGTCTTGCGGATTTCGGCGACGGTGGCGCCATGCGCCATCATCTCGATGGCGGCCCGCTCCTTGGTGGCGTTGGCCATCACGGCCTTGCCGTCCTTCATCGTGACGACGCCGGGGAACATCAGATGCGGGTTGGTGTATTCATGGTTCACGAAGAGCAGGCCATGGGCCGAGGGATCGGCCGCGCCCGGCATCGGCGTGTAGCCGACATAGTCGTTGTTGTAGCCGAACTGCTTCGCCTGCGCCTCCGGCGTCTGGGCGGCGGGATTGAATTCGGGCGAGTCCGGGAACAGCCCGTCGCCCCAGCGCAGCAGGATGTCGGCGTCGTAGCCCTCGGCGACATGATGCTTGTCGTCGACGCCGGCCTCGACCTCCTTGAAGGAGAAGGCGGAGCCCTTGGCCTGCGCGCGCGCTTCGTCGGCGGCGATCAGCGCCGTCGTGCCGACCGTCGCCGAAATCGCCGAGACGGCCAGCGCGCCCTTGAGCAGGCCGCGACGGGAGAAGCGCGCCGAGATCAGCTCGCCCATGGTCGGGTTCTGGGTCGGGTTCAGGGGCGTCGCATCGTCATGCTCCAGCATGCTCGCGCCGAACGTGTCTTCGAACTGGGTCTCGTCAGTCATGTACGTGGCTCCCACCGTGCTCGATCGACCATGAATTGAAACTGGAGGAATGCTAGGGAGCGCGCTTGACGGCTCCGTGACAAGCGCCGGCCGTATGGCGACCCGTCATCCAGGCTCTTCCGGCGAAGACCTGTTTCTGGTTGAAGGCTCGGATCGCCTTTCCTACCCGTCCCGCCCCGGCCGCCTCTGCCCAACGAGCGCCCATGTCGATCGTCTTCTCCGCGCTGGTCGCGTCCTTCGTCGGCTTCGCCGCGTCGGTCGCCGTGGTGCTTGCCGCCGCACAGGCGGTCGGCGCGACGCCGGCGCAGACCGTGTCATGGATAGCGGGTTTGGGGCTCGCCAAAGGCCTGTCGAGCCTGTGGCTGTCCTGGCGCTACCGGCTGCCGATCATCTGCGCCTGGTCGACCTCGGGGGCGGCTCTGATCGCGGCGACCACGGGGCTCGATCTTCCGGCCGCCATCGGCGCCTTCATCGCCGCCGCCGCGCTGACCATGCTGACCGCCGGATTCGGGCCCCTCGGCCGGTTGACCGAGCGCATCCCGATGAGCATCGCCTCGGCCATGCTGGCCGGCATCATCTTCCGCTTCGTCGTCGCGGTCTTCGACGAGATGCGGCTCTCGCCCGCGCTCGTGCTGCCGCTACTGGCGATTTTCCTGCTGGCGCGGCTGGTCAACCCGTTTCTCGGAGTCATCGCGGCGCTGCTGGCCGGCATCGCGATCTCCTTCGCCACGGGTCTGGCCGACTGGTCCGCCGCGCCTGCCGCTCTGACCACGCTGGAATGGGTGACGCCCCGCTTCGACATCGCCGCGATCCTGGGCCTCGGCGTGCCGCTCTACCTCGTGACGATGGCCTCGCAGAACCTGCCCGGCTTCGCCGTGCTGCGCGCCGACGGCTACGCGCCGCCGACCTCGGCCGCGCTGTTCGTCACCGGGCTGATGTCGGCCGTGACCGCGCCCTTCGGCGCGCATATGGTCAACATGGCGGCGATCAGCGCCTCGATCTGCACCGGACCCGAAACCCATCCCGATCCCGCCCAGCGCTGGAAGGCCGGCGTGATCTACGGCGTTGCCTGGCTCGTCATCGCGGCTTTCGCCGGGCTGCTGCTGGCGCTGATCGTCGCGATGCCCAAGGCCCTGATCGTCGCGGTCGCGGGGCTCGGCCTCGTCGGCTCGCTGACGGGCGCCCTCGGGCAGGCCATGATCGTCGAGAAGGAGCGCTTCGCGGCTGTCGTCGCCTTCGCGGTCGCGGCCTCCAGCCTGTCGCTGTTCGGCGTCGGCTCGGCCTTCTGGAGCCTGGTCGCCGGGCTTGGCGTCTTGACATTGGACGCACTCGCAGGCCGTTTGCGCGCCAGATCATGACGACGCACGCTCCCCCGACCCGCCTGATGCTGGTGACGCCGATCGTCTCCGACCCGGAGGCGATGGCCTTCCGCCTGATGCAGGCCTTTGCCGGCGGCGATGTCGCCGCCGTGCTGCTGCGGCTGCCCGAGGCCGACGATCGCAGCCGGATCGAGGCGGTCAAGCGCCTCGCCGCACCCGTCCAGGCGCAGAACGTCGCGCTGATCGTCGAGGCATCCGTGCAGGTCGCCGCGCGCGGCGGCGCCGACGGCGTCCATCTGACGCAAGGTCCCGAGGCCGTCGCCGAGGCGCGCTCCAGCCTGAAGAGCGAGCGCATCATCGGCGCCGGCTCCCTGCGCGCCCGCCATGACGCGATGGATATCGGCGAGGCCGGCGTCGACTACGTCATGTTCGGCGAGCCGCGCCCGGACGGCTCGATGCCGCCGCTTCCGGCGGTGATCGAGCGCGCCGGCTGGTGGGCCGAGATCTTCGAGACGCCCTGCGTCGCCTACGCGCCCGATGCCGGGTCGATCGCCGCACTGGTCGAGACCCGCGCGGAATTCGTCGCGCTGGGCGGCTGGGCCTTCGATGAGGGCCGCGACATCCGCGCCCTGGTCGCCGAGGCCAACGCCGTGATCGCAGCATGCGCCGCGCGCAAGGCCGGGACATGAGCAGGCCCAAGAGCGGGCCCGCGTGCAGCCTCGCGCTGGCGGCCGGCATCGCTCTCGTCGCCGCATCGGGAGTCTTGGCTGCATCGGGAGCCGCCGCCCGGACGCCCGACCTCGCCTATGGCGCCTATCAGACCGGCCATTACCGGCGCGCCGTGCAGGAGGCGCTGAAGCGGATCGAGGCCGACAGCACCGACGCCGCCGCGATGACGCTGCTCGGCGAGATCTACCGGCAGGGGCTCGGCGTGCCCGAGGATCCGGTCGCGGCGACCGAGTGGTACGCCCGCGCCGCCGAGCGGGGCGACATCAATGCGGTCTATGCGCTCGCCATCGCGCTGCTCGGCAATGCCGGCTCCGACAAGGTCAAGGCCGACCCGGCCCGCGCCGGGCGCCTGCTGGAGCAGGCCGCGGCCGCCGGCCACCCCGCTGCCAACTACAATCTGGCGCTGACTTTGCTGGCCACGGGCGAACCGCAGAACGAGGCCCGCGCCGTCGCCTGCCTCGAGATCGCGGCCGGCTCGGATATCGGCGAGGCGCTCCATGCGCTCGGCATCCTGGCGAAGCAGGGCCGGGGCATGCCGCAAAGCGACGCCGTGGCCGCCGGGTGGATGGCCCGCGCCGCGGCGGCCGGGCACCTTCCGGGCGAAGTCGAATATGCGATCATGCTGTTCAACGGCACGGGAGTGGCCAGCGACGAGGCGGCCGCCGCGCGTCTGTTCCTGCGCGCCGCCGGCAAGGGCAACCCGATCGCCCAGAACCGGCTGGCGCGGCTCTACCAGGCCGGGCGCGGCATCCCGCCCGACTCGATCGAGGCCGCCGCCTGGCACCTCGCGGCCCGCGCGCGCGGCCTCGACGACCCGCAGCTCGGCCAGCTCTTCGACCGGCTCAACCCCGAGCAGCAGGGCCGCGCCGCGGCGCTGGCGGCGACGCGCATCGAGGGCGCGGCCTTGACGTCGTCCAGCCAGGCGAGCAAGTGACGCCCTCAACTTTTCTGCTGATATCCCCAAGCCCTCATCCTGAGGAGCGCTCCGCAGGAGCGCGTCTCGAAGGATGAGGGCCGTGGGAGACGAGCGAAATCGCGCATCGGCGCGCAAGAGGCACTCATGATCCGCTCCCCCCTGATGACCGTGATGACGGACGCCGTGATGAAGGCGTCGCGCTCGCTGAAGCGCGATTTCGGCGAGATCGAGAACCTGCAGGTTCTCGCCAAGGGGCCGGGCGACTTCGTCTCCAAGGCCGACACCAAGGCCGAGGAGATCATCCGCGCCGCGCTGGAGAAAGCCCGGCCCGGCTACGGCTTCGTCATGGAGGAGGCCGGCGTCGTTCCCGGCACCGACGAGAGCAACCGCTGGCACATCGACCCGCTCGACGGCACGCACAACTTCCTGCGCGGCATCCCGCACTGGAACATCTCGGTGGCGCTGGAGCGCGACAACCAGTTCGTCGCCGGCGTGGTCTACGACGCCGCCAAGGACGAGATGTTCATGGCCGAGAAGGGCAAGGGCGCCTATGTCAACAACCGCCGCATGCGCGTCTCGGGACGCCGCGAGCCGGCCGAGATGCTGATCGGCATGGGCGTGCCCCATATCGGCAAGGGCGGCCACCCGCTGTTCCTGCGCGAACTCGCCGCCGTGATGCCGCGCTTCGCCAATGTCCGGCGCATGGGCTCGGCCGCGCTCGACATCGCCTATGTCGCGGCGGGCCGCATGGACGCCTATTGGGAGCGCGGGCTCAACACCTGGGATTTCGCGGCGGCCGCCGTGATGATCCGCGAGGCGGGCGGGACTTTCGGCACGCTCGACGGCAAGCAGCCGACGAGCGCCAAGGACATCATCTGCGGCAACGAGGTCGGCGAAACCGCGCTCCGCGCAGCCATCAAGTCGGCGGGCTGACATATATCTTTGGTGTTTGACGCTTGATCATGGCGGCACGGGAGGCGACAGTCGCGGCCGCGACGAAAAATCCGGATGGATCCAGAAGCATGGCGAATGAGGACTTGGCGGCCCAGCCGGCCGCCGTCGCACCGGGGCGGCAGGAGACGGAGCGGCAGGCGGCTGGACGGCAGGCGGCTGAGCGGGAAGAGGCCGGGCGGCAGGAGGCTGTGCGGCAGGAGGCTGTGCGGGAAGAGACCCGGTTTTCGCGCCCGCTGCGCTATGCGATCCGCGCGATCCTGTTCCTGGCGCTGATCGGCTTTCTCGGCTTCATCCTGCAGGCCGGGCTGGTTTCCGCCTTCATGACCAATCCGGGCCTGAACGGCTTGATCCTCGGCGCGCTCGCGGTCGGCTGCCTGATCGCGCTGCGCGAACTCTGGCGCATCCATTCGGAAGCCGGCGCCGCCAACCGGCTCGCCGCGGACCCGGCCGGGACGCGTATCGACCGCCGCCAGGTGATCGCGCCGCTCGGAGGCGTGCTGCCGGCGCTGGACGGCGGCAGCCTTGCGCCCGCGCAGGCGACGACACTTCTGGAGTCGATTGCGGTCCGGCTCGACGACGGGCGCGAGGTGCTGCGCTATCTCGGTGGACTGCTCATCTTCCTCGGCCTGCTCGGCACCTTCTGGGGCCTGCTGGAAACCGTCTCCTCGGTCGGCAACGTCATCCGCTCGTTGCGGACGGGCGCGGAGGCCGGCGTGCTGTTCGACGAGTTGAAGGCCGGCCTCGCCGCTCCGCTCGCCGGCATGGGCCTGTCGTTCTCGTCCTCGCTCTTCGGCATCGCCGGCTCGCTCATCCTCGGCTTTCTCGAACTGCAGGTCGCCCAGGCGCAGCGCCGCTTCCGCAACGAGGTCGAGACCTGGCTCGGCACGCGGACATCGACGGCGACCGCGCCGGGCCCCGCCATGGCGTTCCAGCCGCGCGGCGGCGTCGGCGACGCCCTCGCCGAGCGCCTCGACAAGCTCGGCGCGGCGATGAACGAGGGCGGCGCCAACAACCGCGCCGCGACGCAGGCGCTGGCGAGCCTCGCCGAGGGCATCCAGGGGCTGGTCCAGCACATGCGCTCCGAGCAGCAGCTGATCCGCGACTGGGTCGAGGCTCAAGCCGCGCGCGAGAAGGATCTCAAGCGCCTGATCGAACGGCTGACAGCCGAGCGCATGATGGAGCCATGATGGCGCCGCATCGCGCTGCTGTCCTGACGCACTGATCCGCAGGAGCCGACCATATGGCCCTTTCCCGTTCGCACCGCCGCGACGAGGTCAACTTCTGGCCCGGCTTCGTCGACGCGCTTTCGACCATGCTGATCGGCATCGTCTTCCTGCTCTCGGTCTTTGTCCTCGGTCAGTTCTTCCTGTCGCAGGAACTGACCGGCAAGGACACGGCGCTGGAGCGCCTGAACCGCCAGATCTCGGAACTCACCGACCTGCTCGCGCTGGAGCGCTCGACCAACCGGCAGACGCAGGAGAACCTGGCCCTGCTGCAGTCGACGCTGACTCGCGAGCAGGGCGAGCGCGGCCGCATCCAGGGCCTGCTGGAGCAGCAGAACGGCAACGCCCCGGCCCAGCTCGCAGAGAGCCAGAAGGCCCTGGAGGCCGAAAAGCAGCTCTCCGCCCGCGCCCAGGCCACGGTCGAACTGGTCAACCAGCAGATCGTCGCGATGCGCCGCCAGCTTGCGGCGCTGGAGGAGGCGCTCGGCGCCTCGGAGGCCAAGGACAGGGAATCGCAGGCGCGCATCTCCGAGCTCGGCTCGCGGCTCAACGTCGCGCTGGCCCAGCGCGTGCAGGAACTGGCGCGATACCGCTCCGACTTCTTCGGCCGCCTGCGCCAGGTGCTCGGCACACGGCCCGACATCCGCGTCGTCGGCGACCGCTTCGTCTTCCAGTCGGAGGTCTTCTTCGACGCCAGCCAGGCCGTGCTCAAGCCCGACGGTCGCGGCGAGCTCGACAAGCTGGGCGCGATCATCGCCGATCTCGGCCGCGAGATGCCGCCCGACATCCCATGGATCCTGCGCGTCGACGGCCACACCGACAACCGCCCGATCCGGACCGCGCAGTTCCAGTCGAACTGGAATCTCTCGACGGCGCGCGCGGTCTCGGTGGTGGAATACCTGATCACCAAGGGCATCCCGTCAGACCGCATCGCCGCCACCGGCTTCGGCGAGTTCCAGCCGCTCGACGTCGCCAACAACGACGAGGCCTATCGCCGCAACCGCCGGATCGAGTTCAAGATCACCGAGCGCTGAGCGACCGGGATCACTGCGCGCGAGCGGCGGTCTGCGGCGCGAAGACCTCGACCGGCCCCACGCCGGCGATCTCGACCAGCGCGAGCTTCCGCACCTCCGAGGGACCGCAGAACGCCGCCGCCCCCGGCCCGATGCAGATCGAGGTGCCGAACTGCTTGTTCAGCGCCTCGAGCCGCGCCGCCATGTTCACCGCCTCGCCATAGGCCGTGTAGTCGAGCTTCGAGCCGACGCCGACATCGCCGACGATGGCCTCCCCTGTCTCGATCCCGATCCGCGTCCGCCCGAACCCGATCTCGCCCGCCATGCCCCGGTGGCGATGCGCTTCCGTCCACGCCTGCAGGGCGACGGCGCAGGCGACGGCGCGGCGCGGATGCTCCGGCAGGTCGAGCGGTACGTTGAACAGCGCATGCACCGCATCCCCGACGAACTTGTCGACCATGCCGCCATGCGCGTTGACGATGCCGACGACCCCCTCGAAGTAACCGTCGAGCACGCTCACGAGGCGCTCCGGTTCGATCCGCCGGGTCATCGCGGTGAAACCCTCGATATCGGTGAACAAGGCCGTGACCGCGCGGCGCTCGCCCGACAGCTTCAGGCTTCCCGGATTTGCGACGATGCGCTCGACCACGCCGGGAGCGAGATGCTGCTCGAAACGCCGCCGCAGCCGCGCCTCGCGCAGCCGCGTCTCCGAGAAGCTCCACAGTGCGCTGGCGAGCCAGGCCGCCGCGCCGGCCGCCACCGGCCCCGACGGGTCGAGCAGCCGGTCCAGGGAGGCTGCGATCAGCGCCCCCAGCACCGGCAGCGCCAGCAGCGCCGCCAGCGCAAGCGCGCCCTGCAAGGGCCGCAGCCGCCGCGTCAGGCCCGTTGCGGCCACAATCAGGACGAGCGCGACGCCAAGCTCCGACACAAGAGCCCAAGTCGGCCGCCGCGGCACGATTCCGGCGAGGAACTGGCGCGCCGCGTCGATCTGGATCACGGTCGAGGCGGTCAGCGGTCCGTTCAGGCTCGGCCTGAGCGCGCCGAGTTCCGGCCCGGAGCCGCCGATGAAGACGATGGCGTCCTTCAGCGCGGCGGGATCATGCCGGCCCGCCAGCAGCGCCTCCGCTGCGATCGTCGCCGGCGGCTCCGCCCGCGTCGGAGCGAGCCGAAGCAGGCCTTCGCCGGGCAGCGGCCGCTCCGTCTCGCCGAGCCGCAGCCGTGGCGGTTCCCCGGCGATCAGGTAGCCCGACGCGCCGGCGGCCAGCCTGAGCGCCTCCAGCGCGAGCCCCGGCGCGACCGCGCCCCCGACCGAAACGAACAGCGGCACGCGCCGCACCAGCCCGTCCTCGTCGCCGGGAAGCGAGATCGTGCCGGCTCCCGACGCAGCCTCAGTCAGGGCGACCGGCGGGCCGGTGGCGCGGTTCTGGCTCCACAGCCGGCCCAGCCTCGCGCCATCGCGGATCAGGATCTGCGCCGGCGCGATCGCGCTGTCGCCGCGCGGATCGAGCACCCATCCCAGCGCGACGGGCGCGGCCTCCAGCGCCGCGATCAAGGCCTTGTCGCCATCGAGGAGGGTCTCGGCCAGCGCAGCCAGATCGGCGCGGCCGGTCTGCGCCGCGAGCAGGCGCGCAAGCGCGGCCGGCGAGCGCGAATCCGGCTCGGCCAGCAGCATGTCCAGCGCGACGGAGCGGGGTCCGGCTTTCGCCACGACATCGACCAGCCGCGCCAGCGTCTCGCGCGGCCATGGCCATGCGCCGACGGAATCCAGACTGGTCGTGTCTATGTCGACGAAGACGAAGCGAGCCTCCGCCGCCGCCGGCCTGACCTGCGAGACGGCGGCGAGCATCAGGTCGAAGATGCGCTCGCGCCAGCCCGAAGACGTCGCGAGGCTCAACAGCACGAGCGCAAGGCCGGCGCAAATTCCGGCGATCACCGCAGGCGCGGGCCGCCTCTCAGCCATCCGCCAGCCCGGCGGCCCTGGCGAGCAGGGTCGGGTCGCAGAACAGCCGGTCGGAGGTGCGGCGGACCGCGCCCGCCGCCTCCAGAGCACCGAGCGCCGCATTGACCTTCGGCCGGCTCGCCCCGAGCAGTTGGGCCAGTTCGCCCTGCGACATCGCCATGTCGAGCGGCACGCGCTTGCCCGGCGCGGCCTCGCGGCCCTTGAGGCTGACCAGCAGGAAGCGGGCAAGCCTGACCTCGATCGGAAACAGCGCGATGCCCTCGAGCTGGTCGGTCGTCTCGCGCAGGCGGCGGCAGAGCAGCGCGATGGCGCCGAGGCCAAGCTCGGGATAGCGGGTCAGCAGCGTCAGGAACTGGCTGCGCCTGAGAACATGCACCAGGCTTGGCACCAGCGCGACCGCATCGGCCGAACGCAGTCCTTCGTCCAGCATCGCGATCTCGCCGAGCAGATCGCCGGCGGCGGCATGGCGCACGCTGAGTTCGCGCCCGTCCTCGGTCGTCACCGCCAGACGGATCCGGCCCTCGCCGACGAGCAGCAGCTGGTCACCGGGGTCGCCGCGGCTGAACAGGGTCTGCCCCTGTCCGAATCTGACCGGGCGGAACGCGGCGGCGCAGGCCTCGCGCGCCTCGGGAGCAAGCCTCTCGAACAGGGTCGTGCGCCCCAGCATAGCCGCAAGGGTCGGCGGAAGGATCGACGCCGCGTCCATTCAGTTCACCTGCGCCAGGGCGGCGTCGATGCGCGCCTGCCCCCAGGCCCGCACCGGCCCGGGCGGCGCGCCGCGACGCGGAATATCGGTGCCCTGCCCCGCGCCCAGCGAGACCTCGCGGCCGGCGGCGCGCACGGTGACGCTCCCGCGCGCGACGAAGACGCCGAACACCCCGTTGCTGGGGCCAGCGAAGACCCGCGTCCCGCGCACCGCGATCAGCCCGTAGGACGACTGGATGTCGACCGGCCCGTTGCCGGAGGCGGGCTCGCGGTCGAGCAGCAGCGCGCCGTCGCCCAGCGTGATCGTTCCGCCCGCCTGGGTGATGAAACGGTCGATGGTGACGCGCGCCTTCTCGCCCAGCCGGAGCTGGGTCAGCGTGCCGAGGCTGAGATTGGCGCGCGCGCCCGCGCCCGTGGCGACGCGATCCCCGACGAAGATGGGATCGGACGCCGCGAGACTGCGCCGGGCGGTCCCCTGCTGGGCGCTGACGCTGCCCCGCAGCGCCGCGACGAGGCCGGCGCGGTCCTCGGCCCTGACCGGGACAGCCGTCAACGACACGAGTGATGTCACGGCGAGACAGATGGCGGCGGCGCTCCGGCAGGACCGGGGCGGCATCGACCCGTCGCGATCACCTTCATCCCGTGGCGCGGCCATGACGCACTCTCCTGCCCAGACTTCCCTTGCAACGACGGCTGCTAGTCGCGGGGATGCCTGCCCTTAAGTCAACCCATGCCAGCAGCGTCCGGTCATGTCCGCCGCCGGCCTGTTCCGTCGGGAACAGCCGCCCCAGGAGCCGCTGGCTAGGGTGAAGTCATCGGCGAAACGGTTCGCCGCCAACCCAAGCGAGATCATCATGTTCACCAGGACCGTCGCCGCCGCCCTCACCGTCGCCATCGTCGCGGGCTCCACGCTCGCCGCCCCCACCGAAGCCTCCGCCAGGGCCGGCCGCAACAAGGCCGCCGTCGTCGGCGCCATCGTCGGTCTTTCCGGCGCGCTGATCGCCGGCTCCGCCGCCGCGCGCTCGCATGGCTACCGCCCGCATCGCGAACACCGAAAGGACGGCTATGGCGGCTATTTCCGCGCATCGCGTCCGGTCCGCGACTGCTTCACCCGGCCGATCATGCGCTGGAACGCCTATTACGGCGAGCGCGTCATCGTCGGCCACAAGCGCATCTGCCGCTGAGCGAAGCGCGCAGTCGGCCGCGACAGCCATGGCCCGCCGGAGCCTTCGCGGCGGGCCATGGTTTACAATCGGTTAAGCCGTGACCGCCTAAGCTCGCGCGACACGTGTCGCATCCGGCTCAGGAGAGGTCGATCTTGCTCGATCAGCGCTTGCAGGACCCCGAACTCGACTGCCTGCTCTCCCTGATCCGGCGGGATCTCGCGGTGTCGTCGGCGGTGCTGGAGATGGACGGCGCCGAGCCGGTCGTCTCGGGCGCGCCTCCGTCCAAGACCGGATTCGAGGTGAAGGCGGCGATCGGCCCCGAACCGGGCCGCCGGTCCGGCACGCTGTCGCTCAGCGACGACAAGCCCCGATCCCTGAGCGAGGCGGAGCATGTCCGGATCGGCGTGCTCGCCGGGCTGGTCTCATCCCTGCTCCGGCAGCGCGACGACGCCGCGCGCGCGGACCGGCTGGCGGAGGAGCTGGAGCGGCAGGCGCAGATGCTGGCCGCGCGGTCAGCCGAACTCGCGCACAGCCGCAAGATCTTCGACCGCGCCTCGCAGGCGGCCCGGATCGGCGTGTGGGAATGTGACCTCGCCTGCGCCGACACGCTGCGCTGGACCGACGCGGTCTACGACCTGTTCGAGCTGCCGCGCCAGTCGCCGATCGACCGGCCCAAGACGCTGGCTCTGTACGACCCGGAGTCGCGCATGCAGATGGAGGCGCTGCGCGCGAAGGCCATCCGCGAACGCACGGGCTTCACGCTCGACGCAAGGATCAGGACCGCCTTGGGCAAGGAGCGCTGGATGCGGCTGACGGCCGACGTCGAGTCCGAGAACGGCGTCGCCGTCCGCATCTTCGGGATGAAGCAGGACGTCACCGAGGAGAAGGCGCTGCTCGAGCGCACCCGCTATCTGGCGGAACGCGACGTGATGACCGGCCTCGCCAATCGCAGCCGCTTCCAGGAGGCGCTTGCCGAGTTGGGGCCGTCGGCCGCCGGGGCGATGATCCTGCTCGACCTCGACGGCTTCAAGCAGGTCAACGACACCTTCGGCCACGGCCTCGGCGACGAATGCCTGCGCCAGATCGCGCAGCGCCTGCGCGGCATCTGCACGCAGACCCGGCTGATCGCGCGCGTCGGCGGCGACGAGTTCGCGGTTCTGATGGATGGCGGCGCCGATCTGGACGATGTCAAGGCGTTGGCGCAGAGGATCCTCGGAGAGTTGCGCCAGCCGATACTCTGGGGCGAACACGCCTTCCAGCTCGGCGCGTCGATCGGCATCGCGGTGCCGGGCGCGCATGGCGAGGACGATGTCTTCGCCTGCGCCGACATCGCGCTCTACGCCGCCAAGGCCGCCGGCAAGAACACCTGGCGTCTCTTCGACCCGCGCATGAAGCTGGAGAGCGACCAGCGCTTCGAGACGGTTCGCGCCATCGCACTCGCGCTCGCGGGCAACCAGCTTGCCCTGCATTACCAGCCGAAGCTGCGCCTGGCCGATTGCAGCCATGCCGGCTTCGAGGCGCTGCTCCGCTGGGTCATGCCCGATGGCAGCGTCGTCAATGCCGGGGCCTTTCAGGCGGCCTTCGCCGATCCCGCGCTGTCTGCCAGGCTCGGGCACTTCGTCGTCGAAACGGCGCTGCGGCAGGCGGCGCTCTGGCAGAATGCCGGCCAGGCCTTCGGCCATGTCGCGATCAACCTCAGCGCCGCCCAGCTGCACGACCACCGTTTCGCGGACGCCTTCTGCGAGCGCATCGCCGAACTCGGGCTCGCACCGGGCGCGATCGAGGTCGAGATCACCGAAGGCGTGTTCCTCGACCACGAGATCGGGCCGGTGAAGCGCATTCTGGAGCGGCTGAAACGCAGCGGCGTGCACGTCTCGCTCGATGATTTCGGCACGGGATACGCCTCGCTGGTGCACCTGCGAAGCTATCCGATCGACGTCATCAAGATCGACCGGGCCTTCGTCCGGCGCTTCCTCGATTCGCAAGAGGATCGCGCCATTCTGGAAACCATCCTGAAGCTGGGAACCAGCCTCGGCATGGATGTCGTCGCCGAGGGCATCGAGACTGCCGAACAGCATGCCGCGCTCGTCGCGCTGGGCTGCCCGCTCGGCCAAGGTTTCCTGTTCTCGAAGGCGGTTCCCCCGCACGAGGCCCTGGGCTGGGCCGCGCCAAGAGCCGATATGCCGATGAGCGCCTAGCAATTCCGCGTTTCTCTAAATCGCGAAACTGCTCTATCATCTTGTTTTATCGCATTTTCTTCACGCGGACCGGTGCCCGCTTCGCTCGAAAATGCTCTAGGCTGCGGCGAGCCCGAATTGCAGCGCCGCCAGCCGGGCATAGAGCCCGCCGCGCGCGGTCAGCTCGGCATGGCTGCCCTCCTCGACGACGCGGCCCTCATCCATGACGAGGATGCGGTCCGCGCCGAGGATGGTGGCGAGGCGGTGCGCCACCACCAGTGTGGTGCGGCCGGCCATCAGCGCGTCGAGCGCATCCTGAACCGCCCGCTCGCTTTCGGAATCGAGCGCGCTCGTCGCCTCGTCGAGCAGCAGGATCGGCGCGTCCTTCAGCACGGCGCGCGCGATCGCCAGCCTCTGGCGCTGGCCGCCCGACAGCGTCACGCCGCGCTCGCCGATGATCGTCTCGTAGCCGTCCGGCAGCGCCCTGATGAAGCCGTCGGCGGCCGCCAGCCGCGCGGCTTCCTCGATTTCGGACTGCGACGCGCCCGGCCGGCCATAGGCGATGTTGTCTCGCACCGAGACTCCGAACACGGTCGGCTCCTGCGGCACCAGCGCGAAGCGCGCCCGCCACGCCTCGGGATCGGCCTCGGGCGCGGCGACGCCGTCGACCACGACGCGGCCCGAAGCCGGATCGTAGAACCGCAGCGCCAGTTGCAGCACGGTGCTCTTGCCCGCTCCGGACGGGCCAACCAGCGCGACGCGCTCTCCCGGGCGGACGCTGAGGCTCAGACCGTGCAGCGCGGAGATGCTGCGGCCCGGGTATGAGAACGAGACGTTCTCGTAGGCGAATTCGCCGCGCGGCGGCTGCGGCATCGGCTTGGGATGGGGCGGCGCGGCGATGGCAGGCTGCGTCGCCAGGATTTCGCCCAGACGCCCGGCAGCGCCGGCCGCTGCGGAAATCTCGCCATAGACCTCCGAGAGCTGGCCGAGCGAGCTCGCCGCCAGCACGGCGTAGAGGATGAACTGCGACAGCCGCCCGCCGGTCATGCGGCCCTCGAACACCTCGGTCGCGCCGGTCCAGAGCACCCAGACGACGCTGGCGCTGACCAGGAAGATCGCGACGCCCGAGAGCAGCGCGCGCGAAGCCGTGGCCGCGCGCGAGGCGTCGTAAGCCTCGTCGGAGGCCGTGGCGAAGCGTTGCGCCGTCTGAGCGCCTGCGCCGAAGGACTGCATGGTCCGGATCGCGCCGACAGCCTCCGAGGCGAAGGCGGACGCGTCGGCAAGCCGGTCCTGCGCGGCCCGCGCGCGCCGGCGGACCGACCGGCCCGACAGCACCAGCGGCAGCACGATCAGCGGGATCGCGCCGATCACGATCGCCGAGAGCTGCGGGCTGGTGATCACCATCAGCGTCAGGGCGCCGACCACCATGATGCCGTTGCGAAGCGCGATCGAGGCCGTCGAGCCGAAGGTCGATTTGATCTGGGTGGTGTCGGCGGTCAGCCGCGAGACGAGATCGCCGGCCCGGCTCGAATCGAAGAAGGCCGGCTCCAGCTTGGTCAGATGCGCGAAGACGTCGGCGCGCAGATCGGCGACGATGCGCTCGCCGACCGTCATCACGAGGTAGAACCGGGCCGAGCTCGCCAGCGCCAGCACCGCGACCACGCCGATCAGCAGGATGAAATAGCTGTTGGCCATCTCCTGCTCCCCGCCGGAGAAGCCGGCGTCGATGACGCGGCGCACCGCCAGCGGCAGGGTCAGCGTCGCGCCCGAGGCGATGACGAGAGCCAGCAGGGCGAGCCCGATGCGGCCCTTCTGCCGAAGGGCATAGGGCCAGAACGACGAAAGCGATCGGAAATCCGGGCGCGTCTTGGTCTGCGAACTGTTAAACTCGGCCACGCGTGGTCCTGTCATGCTTGCGCTGTCAGCGCGTCTGCGTTATGGGCACGCGACTTCACAGACAGGCTCATACGAATTCTTCGACGGGCCGGCCACCCATGCCCGCGGATCGTCGCAGGCCCGTTTTTCGCTACTGAGGATTTCGCCATGAAGACCGGCATCCATCCCGACTATCACACCATCAAGGTCGTCATGACCAATGGCACCGAATACTTCACCCGTTCGACGCTCGGCAAGGAGGGCGACACCCTCAATCTCGACATCGACCCGACCACGCATCCGGCCTGGACCGGCGGCTCGCAGCACATGCTCGACCGCGGTGGCCGCGTGTCGCGCTTCAACTCGCGTTTCGGCGCCTTCGGCTCGCTCGGCAAGAAGTGATTTTGCGGCGATCGGAGACGGTCGCCGGCATACTCCGATGAAAAAAGGCCCGGCCATCACTGGCCGGGCCTTTCGCTTGTCCGGCGGCGACGCAATCGCGCGAGCGATCCGGTTCAGCGCCGCAGGCCAAGCCTGGCCTGCAGGCTGGCGAGTTGATCCTGCACCGGATTTGCCGTTTCGTGGGCGGGCGCCGCTCCCGACATCTGGCCTTCGAGATGGCGGATCCGGTCCTGCAGGCGCACCGAATGCGCCATCAGGTCGCGCAGGCTCTGGGGCAGCCGGGCAAAATCCTGATGCGCGGGCTGGATCATCGACTCCGATATCCGGACCTTGCTGTTCTCGGCGCGGGCCTGTTCGGCCGTCATCTCGCCCTCGGCCACCGCGCGCTGCACCAGGAGCCAGGACGCGATCTGCATGAGGCGCGTCGTCAGCCGCATGCTCTCGGTGGCGTAGGTCAGCGAGATGTCGCGCGGCAGCGCGGCAGACTCGGTTCGCCCGTCGCCATCGAGATAGGAGGCGGTCTGCTCGACAAGGCCCATGCCCTCGCGGAACAGCTGCATGAAGGCCTCGGATTTGACGAAGCCGCGCGCGAACGGGATCGCGCCCTCGTCCTGTCTCCGGTCCAGCATCAGCACATCGTTCATCGCGGTGTCTCCCCTCGGCACGGATGCGTGCGCGTCTGGGACGCGAACACGGCACATGCCGCCAACGCCGCAAGGATAGCGCCGATGCGCGGGCCAGGCTGCGGTAAGGTCGGGTTAACCTTAACGGTGCGAAAACCTCCAGGCACGCCTGAAATTCGTCATGGGACGGTTTGGCGCGCAGCGCCACGCAGGCCAAAAAAAGAGCCGCCCGAAGGCGGCTCGAAGGTCAACAGGGAGGCGTCAAACAGAGTGGGCAGGAGCCACTCGACATCCAGACAAACTGGATGATGCGATTCATACTTTGGAATCGTTAAGGCCGCGTTAATGACGCAGCGGCAGCGGCGTTTTTTCAATCAGCTTTACGAAAGAACGCATCCGCCGCCGAGCGGGAGGCGTCCTTCTTCGCCCGCGCCAGCATCAGCCGCTCGATCTCGGCCTGAAGGGCCGCGACGCGTTCGTCGATCTCGCCCAGAGAAAGCATGGACAGGTCCTGCCCGATCTCGTGGACCGATGTCGGCTTCGGGCGGTCGTCCTCTGGAAAGATCGACATGGCTGCCTCACATTCGCATGCATAGTTCGTCGGCAAGTCGTATCCCCTTGTCGCGCTCAATTCCACCCGACGCCCTCACCGACAGGACCGCCCCGACATGACCGCCTTGCCCAGCACCATGACCGCGATCGGCTTCGACAAGCCCGGCGGCCCCGAGGTCCTGCATCCGCAGACGCGGCCCGTGCCGAAGCCGGGAGCAGGCGAGGTGCTGGTCAAGGTCGCCGCCGCCGGCGTCAACCGCCCCGACGTGCTCCAGCGCACGGGCGGCTACGCCCCGCCGCCGGGCGCATCCGACATTCCAGGACTCGAGATCGCGGGAACGGTCGTGGCGCTGGGCGAGGGCGCGAGCCGCTTCAGCCTGGGCGACACGCTGTGCGGGCTCGTCGCTGGCGGCGGCTATGCGCAATACGCCGCCGTGCATGAGAGCAACGCGCTGCCCGTGCCGGCCGGCCTTTCATTGACGGAAGCCGCCGCCATCCCCGAGACCTATTTCACCGTCTGGACCAACGTCTTCCAGCGCGGCGGGCTGCAGCCGGGCGAGAGCCTGATGGTCCATGGCGGCACCTCGGGCATCGGCACCACGGCGATTCAGCTCGCAAAAGCCTTTGGCGCGACCGTGATCGCCACGGCCGGTTCGGCGGACAAATGCCAGGCCTGCCGCGATCTCGGGGCCGACCACGCGATCAACTACCGGAATGAGGATTTCGTCGCCGCCAGCCGCGAGGCGACCGCAGGACGCGGCGTCGACCTGATCCTCGACATGGTCGGTGGCGACTACATCGCCCGCAATTACGACGCCGCCGCCGAGAACGGGCGGATCGTCCAGATCGCCTTCCTCAACGGCCCGAAGGCGCAGGTCGATTTCCGCCGCCTGATGATGAAGCGCCTGACCCATACCGGCTCGACGCTCCGGCCCCGGACCATCGCCGAAAAGGCCGCGATCGCTGAAGAGCTGCATGCGAAGGTCTGGCCGCTGATCGAGGCCGGCCGCTGCAAGCCCGTGATGTTCAGGACCTTTCCCCTGGCGGAGGCCGCCGCCGCTCACGCACTGATGGAGAGCAATGCTCATATCGGCAAGATCGTGCTCGTAGTGTGAACCGGGCCACGCTTTCCATGGACAGCCAGCCCGCCCTCGCCTATAAGCCGGCCATCCCGCTCATCGTCGATGATTTGGATGGCCGGCCGCGGAGGCCGGTCGGCGCCTGAGAGCTATTGTCCGCGATGCTGACCCGGTCCTGGCACCGGGTTTCGAAATTCAGGAGACGTCCCGTGTCAAATCCCCCGCTGATGCCGAAGGCCACCGCGGTCTGGCTCGTCGAGAACACCTCCCTGACCTTCGAGCAGATCGCCGAGTTCTGCAGACTGCACCCTCTGGAAGTGCGCGGTATCGCCGATGGCGAGGTCGCCGCCGGCATCAAGGGCCTCGACCCGATCAATTCCGGACAGCTCACCCGCGAGGAACTCGAGCGCGCCGCCGCCAACCCGGCCCATCACCTCAGGCTCGCCGAGCGCAAGGTGAAGGTGCCCGAGATGAAGAAGGCCAAGGGTCCGCGCTATACGCCGGTCTCCAAGCGCCAGGACCGGCCCAACGCCATCCTCTGGCTGCTGCGCAACCATCCCGAACTCAAGGACGCGCAGATCATCCGTCTGGTCGGCACGACCAAGTCGACCATTGCCCAGATCCGCGACCGGACCCACTGGAACGCCCAGACGCTGACGCCGATCGATCCCGTCAGCCTCGGCCTCTGCTCGCAGATCGATCTCGATTTCGAGGTCGGCCGCGCCGCCAAGGACCGGCCGGCCGTCACGGCCGAGGTCGGCTCGACGCTGCTTTCGGCGGAGGAGACGACGGCCCCGACGCCTGCGCCCGCGCTCAACCAGACCTTCGCCGACATGGGCAAGCCCAGGCGCGAGGAAGAGACCGCGATCGACGTCGATTCCGTCTTCTCCAAGCTCAAGCAGATGAAGCGCCCGGCCGACGAGGACGAGGATTGAGGATCGAAGGGCCGCTATTCGCAGCGGCTCTTTTCCGTTGAGACAGCGCGATGTCGAAGCCGGACACGCTCGCCTTCACCTTTCTCGGCACCGGCGCGCCGCCGGTCAGCCTGCGTCGCGGCGGCCCGGCCCATCTCGTCGAGGCGGCTGGCTTCAGGGTCCTGATCGATTGCGGCTCCGGCGTCAGCCAGCGGCTCGTGGCGGCGGGAACGCGCGGGGCCGATATCGACGCGCTCATCGTCACCCATGAACATTCCGACCATCTGGTCGATTTCTACCAGCTCGTGATCACGTCCTGGCATCAGGGCCGCAGCAAGCCCTGGCGCGTCCTCGCCCCCGCGCCTGCGCTGGCCAATATGCGGGCGCAATACGAGGCTTTTGACCGCGAACGCGCGCTTCGCGTCTCCTTCGAGAAGAGGCCGGATGCGTCGGGGCTGGATGTGGCGTTCGAGGAACTGCGCGAAGGCCGGGTCGCCGGCACGGGCGGTCTCGCGGTGGAGGCTTTTCTCGTCGACCACAAGCCGGTCGAGCCCGCTTTCGGCCTGTCCTTCGCCCATGCCGGCGAGCGCATCGTCTTCTCCGGCGACACGCGTCTCTGCCCGTCGCTGGAGCGCGCCGCGCAGGGCTGCGACCTGCTCGTCTGCGAGGTCTTCATCGACGCGCAGATGCCGGTCGTCGCCGGCCTGCGCTCGGCCGAAACGGTGGCGTCCGTCGCGAGCTACCACATGACGCCTGCGGTGGTGGCTGGCCTCGCCATGCGCTCGGGCGCGAAAGCGTTGGCGCTCACCCATCTCGTTCCGCCGGCCGCCGATACGGCAGCGGTCGCGCACGAGATCAGAGCTGCAGGCTATGCCGGCGCCCTGATCGTCGGCGAGGATCTGATGCGGATCACGCTGCCCGAGCGGCTGCTGATCTGGAACGGCGCGACGATCGGATTCTGACGCCTGTCACTCCAGACTTCGCGCAGCGAAGAACCCGGAAAGATTGGCGATTATCCGATCCCCCGGCCCTTCAGCGCAACCCCGATCTCTCCCAGCACAGCGGGATCCTCGATCGTCGCCGGCATCGCGTAGTCCTCTCCATCGGCGATCTTCTTCATCGTCGCGCGCAGGATCTTTCCGGACCGCGTCTTCGGCAGGCGATTCACCGTCAACGCGAGCTTGAACGCCGCCACGGGTCCGATCCTGTCGCGCACCAGCGCCACCAGTTCACGCTCGATCTCCACGGAGTCCTGCGTCACGCCGGACTTCAGCACCACGAAGCCGCAGGGCTGCTCGCCCTTGAGCGCGTCGCGTATGCCGACCACGGCGCATTCGGCGACTGCCGGATGGCTCGCCAGCACCTCCTCCATGCCGCCGGTCGAGAGCCGGTGGCCGGCGACGTTGATGATGTCGTCGGTACGGCCCATGATGAAGATGTAGCCGTCGGCGTCGATATAGCCGGCATCCGAGGTGTTGTAGTAGCCCGGAAATGCCGTGAGATACGCCTCGCGGAAGCGGGCATCGTCCTGCCAAAGCGTCGGCAGCGCGCCGGGCGGCAGCGGCAGCTTCAGCACGATGGCGCCCATGGTCCCCGCCGGCACCGGCTTGCCGGCATCGTCGAGGCACTCCACGGCGAACCCCGGCAGCGGCACGGTCGGCGAGCCATGCTTCACCGGAAGCAACTCAAGCCCCATCGGGTTGCCGGCGATGCAGTAGCCGGTCTCCGTCTGCCACCAATGGTCGATCACCGGAACCTGCAGCACCTCTTCCGCCCATTTCAGCGTGTCGGGATCGGCCCGCTCGCCGGCGAGGAACAGCGCCCGGAATTGCGACAGGTCGTGGCCGGCCAGCAGCTTCGCCTGCGGGTCTTCCTTGCGGATGGCGCGAAAGGCGGTCGGGGCTGTGAACATCACCACCGCCTTGTGCTCGGCGATGACGCGCCAGAACGCGCCGGCGTCGGGCGTGCCGACCGGCTTGCCCTCATAGAGCACCGAGGTCGCACCCTGGATCAGCGGGCCGTAGACGATGTAGCTGTGCCCGACGACCCAGCCGACATCCGACGCCGTGAACATCACCTCGCCGGGTTTCACGCCGTAGAGGTTGTCCATGGTCCATTTCAGCGCGACCATATGGCCGCCATTGTCGCGCACCACGCCCTTGGGTCGGCCGGTCGTGCCGGAGGTGTAGAGCACATAGAGCGGGTCGGTCGCCGCGACGGGCACGCAATCGGCCTTGCGCCCGTTGGCGCGAGCGGCTGCGACCAGCGTGCGCCAGTTCCTGTCGCGCGTGACATGCATCGAGCAGTCGGCCTGCGGGCGCTGCAGTACGATGCAGGTATCGGGCTTGTGGCTGGCGAGATCGATCGCCGCATCCAGCAGCGGCTTGTATTCGACCACCCGTGTCGGCTCGATGCCGCAGGTCGCGGTCATGATGACTTTCGGCCGCGCATCGTCGATCCGGGTCGCCAGTTCCTTGGCCGCAAACCCGCCGAACACGACCGAATGCACCGCGCCTATGCGCGCGCAGGCGAGCATGGCGAAGGCGGCCTCCGGCACCATCGGCATGTAGACGATGACGCGGTCGCCCTTGCCGACGCCGATATCGGCGAGCACGGCGGCCAGCGTCGAAACCTCGTCCAGCATCTGCGCATAGGTCCAGGACGCCTTCGTGCCGGTGACCGGGCTGTCATGGATCAGCGCGGTCTGCTCGCCCCGCCCGTCGCGGACATGCCGGTCGAGCGCGTTGAAGCAGGTGTTGCAGGTCGCGTCCGGGAACCAGCGGCCATAGGGTCCCGATGTCGGATCGAAGATCGTCTTCGGCGGCAGGGTCCAGTCCAGCCCCTGTGCGACCTGCCCCCAGAACCCATGCGGGTCGGCCTGCCAGCGGGCATAGGTTTCGGCATAGCTCTTTGCATGCGGGGCATTCATCGGACGCGTTCCTCTCGGCGACGTTCTGGCCTAGACCCTCTCGATACGGCGGCGGGTCAGGCGAATTTTGCGCGGATCGTGCGCAGCAAGCCTGGCTCCGCGCAAGCGCCTGCCATGTCAGACTTTCGCAGAGCGGCCGTACAGTGATCTCATGACCTCCGACACATGACCTTCGACACCGCCTTCTTCGCCGCGATGGTGCCGGCCGTCATTCTGATGGGCCTGGCCAAGGGCGGCTTTTCCGGCCTCGGCCTGCTTTCGCTGCCACTGATGGCGCTGGTCGTCTCGCCGGTGCAGGCGGCCGCGATCATGCTGCCGCTGCTGATCGCGCAGGACGTCGTCACCGTCTGGTCCTACCGGCGCGAATTCGACCGGCGCAATCTCGCGATGATGATGCCGGGCGCCGTGCTCGGCATCCTGGCCGGCTATCTGCTGGCGGCACGGGTGTCCGACGCCGCCGTCGGCCTCGCGGTGGGTGTGATCTCGATCGGCTTTTCGCTGCGCCGCCTGCTCGGAACCAATCTGGCGACCGCGCCGGCCAGACCAGCCACACTCGCACCAGCGACGTTCTGGGGCGCGGTCAGCGGCTTCACCAGCATGATCGCCCATGCCGGCGGCCCGCCTTTCCAGATCTATGTCCTGCCGCAGCGATTGCCGCCAGCCATCTATGTCGGCACCAACGCGATCTTCTTCGCCGCCATGAACCTGATCAAGGTCGCGCCCTATCTTGCGCTCGGGCAGTTCAGCGCCGCGAACCTCAGCGCCTCGGCCGCGCTTTTCCCTGTCGCCATCGCCGCGACGCTCGCCGGTGTCTGGCTCGTGCGCCGCGTGCCGCCCGAGCGCTTCTACACGATCATCTACTGGCTGCTGCTGGCGGTGGGCGCGAAAATCCTGTTCGACGGCCTGCGCGGGCTTGGTCTGCTCGGCTGAGGCCCGCATCGCGATTGCATCGCCCGGGAAAAACGGCTGGACTGCCCGCGAGCCATCCGGGGGAACCGACGCCGCCATGACGACCAGCGCAGACGAGACGACCAGCGCCTATGACCGCGACCTCGACCGCAACCCGGCGAATTTCCAACCGCTGACGCCTCTGACCTTCCTCGAGCGGGCAGCCGGCGTCTATCCGGACCGCATCGCGATCGTCCATGGCCCGCTGCGGCGCTCCTATGCGCTGTTCTACGCCCGCGCCCGCCGCCTCGCCTCGGCGCTGGCGAAGCACGGCGTCGGCAGGAACGACACCGTGGCGGCGATGCTGCCCAACACGCCGGCCATGCTGGAATGCCATTACGGCGTGCCGATGTGCGGCGCGGTGCTGAACACGCTGAACACGCGGCTGGATGCGGCGATCATCGCCTTCTCGCTCGACCATGGCGAGGCCAAGGTCGTGATCATAGACCGCGAGTTCTCTAGGACGATGCGCGACGCGCTGGCGCTCTGCACGGTGAAGCCGCTCGTCATCGACTATGACGACCCGGTCTATGACGGCCCCGGCGAGCGGCTGGGCGCTGTCGAATACGAGGATTTCCTCAGCGAAGGCGACCCCGATTTCGCCTGGGCGATGCCGGCCGACGAATGGGACGCCATCTCGCTGAACTACACCTCCGGCACCACCGGCGATCCCAAGGGCGTGGTCTACCATCATCGCGGCGCGAGCCTGCTCGCGACCTCCAACGTCGTCACCTGTGGCATGGCCAAGCACCCGGTCTATCTCTGGACGCTGCCGATGTTCCACTGCAATGGCTGGTGCTTCCCCTGGTCGATCTCGATCCTGGCGGGAACCCATGTCTGCCTGAGGCAGGTCCGGGCGAAGGCGATGTATGACGCGCTCGCCGACCATGGCGTGACCCATATGTGCGGCGCGCCGATCGTGATGTCGACGCTGCTGAACGCCACGCCCGAGGAACGCCGCGACTTCTCGCAGAAGGTCTCCTTCTTCACCGCCGCCGCCCCGCCGCCGGAGGCCGTGCTGGCCGCGATGGCGCAGGCCGGCTTCGAGGTGACGCATCTCTACGGCCTGACCGAGATTTACGGCCCCGCCGTCGTCAACGACTGGAACAGCGACTGGGACGCCCTGCCCGCCGCCGAGCAGGCCGCGCTAAAGGCAAGGCAGGGCGTGCGCTATCCGGCGCTGGAGGGACTCGACGTGCTCGACCCCGACACGCTCGAACCCGTGCCGCGCGACGGCGTCAGCATGGGCGAGGTGATGATGCGCGGCAATGTCGTGATGAAGGGCTATCTCAAGAACCCCAAGGCGACGCAGGCCGCCTTCGTGGGCGGCTGGTTCCACTCCGGCGATCTCGGCGTGCGCTACCCCGACGGCTACATCCAGCTCAAGGACCGCTCCAAGGACATCATCATCTCCGGCGGCGAGAACATCTCCTCGATCGAGGTCGAGGACGCGCTCTACAAGCACCCGGCCGTGCAGGCGGCTGCCGTGGTCGCAAGGCCCGACGATAAATGGGGCGAGACCCCTTGCGCCTTCGTCGAGCTGAAGCCTGGCCAAAGCGCGACCGAGGCCGAGATCATGGCCTGGTGCAAGGGTTTGCTCGCCTCGTTCAAATGCCCGCGGACCGTGGTCTTCACCGAACTGCCCAAAACCTCGACGGGCAAGATCCAGAAGTTCAGACTGCGAGAGATGGCGAGGGCGCTGTGAAAGATCAAACTCCGTTTTTTTGGCAGAAGATTGAACTGAAGAACTTCAATATTGATAGCTCTGACCTTAAGAAAATTCACGATCTTCTTCAGGCTCGATTAGATATTATTCATTCTCGAGATAAAGCGGTATGGGAACGAAATAATCCCGGAGCCGACGAGAAGGCCCGAACAGAGGTTATGAATCTGGGAGAATTTGAGTACAGAGTTCATAGTACTGTTCGGTTTTCTGATGGAGAGAGTATTTCGAAATCGTCAAGCGATCTATTCGCAGAAATAACAAACTGGGCAAAAGTTGATTCTGTCAGCCTAGATGCAAGCTGGCATTTTCGTGTCCGCACAAAAAATGATTTCGACCCTTCAGCTCGAATTGAGTTCTTTTTTCGCGATCCCGCAATTTGGAGCCCCGTCGCAATTGTCTCAAGTGGAACAATGAATGCATCTTACGTTCAGATTTCGGGCTCTGACCGTGATTGGTGCGCGCGCACGAAATCAGAACTAATGTCGCTTTTTGAAAAATGCAGAAACTATCGAAATGTTCTGCATTCTAAATTCACATTCGATATTATTTCAAATATTATTGTAATGCCTATAATTCTGCTGGTGGCATACAGGAATAACGATTATATCAAATCTCAAGAGCCGTATTATAGTATAGCATTCATAATTCTTAGTGTTATTATATTATTCTCTTTTGTATCAATTATTGTTAGAATATTGTTTGATTTTGCTAGATGGCTGCTACCGACTATAGAGATGAAAGATGCCGTCAGCACTATTTCTCTGATTAGAATTTGCATCGCAGCATGTCCGTTTGGGGCGCTAATGGCGATTGGAATGCGCCTTTTCTAATTACACAAGCATTTAGGTTGTTCGGCCCGCGAGTTTCAGCACCGCCCTCACAGCCACCCCGTAACCCTGCGCGCCCAGCCCCGCGATCACCGCCGTCGCCGCCTGCGACATCAGCGACTTGTGGTAGATCGGCTCGCGGCGGTGGATGTTGGAGATGTGCAGTTCGATGATCGGGCCTTGAAACATCTTCAGCGCGTCGAGGATCGCCATCGAGGTGAAGGTGAAGGCGGCCGGGTTGATGACGATGGCGCAGCCGGAGTCGATCGCCTCGTGAATCCAGTCGATCAGATCGTATTCGCGGTTGGACTGCCGGAACTCCAGCGGATGGCCGGCGGCGGCCTCGCGGCAGATCGCCTCGACCTGCGCCAGCGTCGTGCTGCCGTAGATCTGCGGCTCGCGCGTGCCCAGCCGGTTGAGGTTGGGGCCGTTGAGAACGTAGATCGGCTTGGTCACGGACTCTCCTGTGGTCATGGCATGGCATCAGCCCTGGTAGCCGAACAGTCGCGGCAGCCAGAGCGTCAGGTCTGGCAGCAGCGTGATCAGCGCCAGCGCGCCGATCATCGCGAACAGGAACGGCATGCACTCGCGCACGATGTCGCGCAGCGGCACCTCGGCGATGTTGGTCATCACGAAGAGCAGGAGCCCATAGGGCGGCGTGATCAGCCCCAGCATGATGTTGACCACCGCGACGACGCCGAAATGCACCATGTCGATGCCCAGCGCCTTGGCGGTCGGGATCAGCACGGGCACGACGATCAGCAGGATCGTCGTGCCTTCGAGCATGCAGCCCAGCACCAGCAGAACGACGTTCACCAGCAGCAGGAAGCCGAGCGGCGAGAGGTTGAAGCCGGCCAGGAAGCCCTTCAGCGTTTCCGGAATGTTTTCGATCGTGACGACGTAGTTGAAGACCAGCGCGCCGGCGATGAGCATGCCGATCGAGACCGTGGTGCGGGCGCTGTAGGCCAGCGAGGCGTAGAGCGCGGGGCCGGTCACGCTGCGG